>SDBS01003812.1_pt1 | contig 14801 bp, 15 predicted proteins | sample 2277091 | NCBI WGS metagenome assembly SDBS01 (sample SAMN10404972, study PRJNA504765) | marine sediment metagenome | isolation source: marine sediment core GS10_PC15, 163 cmbsf | place: Arctic Ocean: Southern Knipovich Ridge | collected 2010
CGAAGGACAGAACTGTTTAAGGAGATACAGCGGTTAAAGCATCGATAAAGGATCGATATCGATCTCCATGTATTGTTCCCTGTTTTTACTCTGAGATTTGATGAGTTCTTTTAAAATCGACCTTACAGGCTCCAGCTGGTCCAGCTTAATAATGATATGTACCCTGAAGTACTTTTTTATGCGTGAGAAGGGGCAGAAGGCGGGGCCTAAAATTGAAATATAGTTTTCCGTTCTCTCCTGTATAAAGGAGACCGCAGTATAAGCGGTTTCGAACAGTTTTTTCGAATCATTTCCTCTAAATACAAGTCTAATAATCCTGCAAAATGGGGGATAACAGAGATTCTGTCTGTATTTTATTTCTTTCACAAAAAATTCTTCATAATCCTGGTTTTTCGCGGCCTGGATCGAGTAATGGGCGGGGTTGTACGTCTGGATAATAACCTCACCGCCTTTTTCACTCCGTCCGGCACGCCCTGAAACCTGCGTTATGAGGTTGAAGGTTCTTTCCGAGGACCTGAAATCAGGAAAGTTGAGTGATATGTCTGCGTTCAGCACACCAACCAGAGTAACATCCGGGAAATGCAGGCCTTTGGTGACCATCTGTGTCCCTATCAGGATATCTATCTCTTTTTTTGAAAACGCGGAGAGAATTTCGGCAATAGAGCCCCTCGATTTTACAGTATCGGTATCCATACGCGCAACTACAGCACCGGGGAAATAATCGTTAAGGACCCCTTCGATTTTTTCCGTTCCGAACCCTGAATATTTTATTCTTTCATCACTGCATTCCGGGCAGGTATCATGGGGCTGGTCCTGGTATCCGCAATAGTGGCACCTCAGGTCCCTCTCCTTTTTATGATAAGTGAGGGTAATATCACAGTTCTCACATTTAAAAACATATCCGCAATTTTCACAGAAAATATACGGCGAAAAACCTCTCCGGTTGAGGAACAGGATCATCTGCTCCCGTTTTTTCAGCCGTTTTTCGATCGCTTTAACAAGGATAGCCGATATATTTCTGTTCTCTTTGATCCTGCGCAGGTCGGCTACATGTGTAGTAGGGAGCTTCTGATCCAATACACGGCTGGGCAGCTCAAGAAGAGTAAATCTTTTTAATTTGGCAAGGTAGTAGCTTTCGACCGAAGGTGTCGCGCTTCCAAGAAGCAGGATCGCGCCGTGTTTTGCGGCCCTGTAATATGCAAGACCTTTCGCGTTGTACCTGGGGGTTTCGTCTGATTTATAGCTTGTTTCATGCTCCTCATCGATTATGATAATCCCGATATCCTTCATTGGCGCGAACACCGCAGACCGCGCCCCTATAACCACCCTCTTCTCGCCGGATTGTATCCTGTACCATTCATTGATCTTTTGGGCTTTTGTGAGCCGTGAATGAAGAATCGCAAGCTGGTCACCCATACGCTTTGAAAAATAACCTATTGTCTGCGGTGTAAGCGATATTTCCGGGACCAGGAGAATAGCTCCCCGGCCCCTTTTAAGGGTTTCATCGATTATCCTCAGATATATTTCAGTTTTACCGCTGCCGGTAACTCCATACAGCAGAAAATGCCGGGACCCCTCATTATCAAAAGATCTTATAAGGCTTTTAAATACAGCACTCTGATCTTCGGTGAGCTTTATTTCTGTTGGGCCGCGGTTTCCCGTAAAATGCTCGTCAAAAATTACTTTTTTATCCCTTTTTTTAATACCCTTCGGAATTATCGTCCACAGCGCTTCTCCGATTGAGCACAGGTAATGCCGGGCTATCCATTCACCTGTCTCTATCAGGTCTTCGTTCAGCACAGGCTCACTGTCAAGGACCGTTTTTACGGGCTTTATTTTTACATTAGAGACCCCCGGTTTCTCTTTTGTCCGGTAAATTATCCCGACTGTCTCTTTATTTCTCAAGTCGACGGTAACCCTCTTGCCAACCCCGGTTAAATTATCCTTCAGTTCATATGTGAAGGGCATTACAGGTTTATTGAAAACAACATCTGCAAACATATTATATCCTTGCGGATCTTTGTAAAAATTGAATGTTTTGACACAGGCTTCAAAATTTTAGAATTTACATGTTTTTGAGAAAATCTCTAAGCATTTTCAGATCCGTCCACGCAGCCCTTTTATATTTTTCCGGAAACCGTAAAATCGCAGCAGGGTGGTAGGTAGGTAAAAGCGGGATGTTTTTGTACCGGTGGAATTTCCCTCTCAGCCTGGAAAGAGACAGATCCGAACCCAGCATTGACTTGGCAGCAGTCCATCCAAGACAGCAGATGATCGAAGGGTTGATCAGCTCTATCTGTCCCTCCAGAAAAGTAATACAGCTCAATATTTCATCGGGAAGAGGCGTGCGGTTTTCCGGAGGCCTGCATTTTACTATATTCGTGATGTAAACGTCCTCACGTTTCAACTGGATTGCGGCAAGCATGCTTGTAAGAAGCTGGCCGGCTTTGCCTACAAAAGGTTCGCCTTTTACATCCTCCATTTCGCCTGGACCTTCGCCGACCAAAACGACATCAGCGTTTATATTCCCTTTCCCGGGAACAGCGTTCAGTCGGTCCTGATAGAGCCGGCATCTGGTGCACACGCGAATATCCCTATCGAATCTTGCACATTCATCGCTTTTTAAAGCTTCCTGATCGAGGCCAGGCTCATTTTTCCAGTCCGGATAGGTCCTCTTTTTTCTTTCAGCGAATCCTGTTTTAAGAAAATCTATAGTGTCTTCAATGATGTCATAATACTGATCTTTTATGTCCAGTATATTCCCCTTATTCAGGATTGTAAAAAAATATTCCGGCTGCCCCGAACGGGGCCGCAATGCCGTAAACAATGCCATTCTAAAATAACAGGCTACATTAATATATTCTTTTTTTCCTCAGTTGCTTTGCACACAATACATTTTTTTGCTTCGGGGATCGCAAGAAGCCGCTTCTCTTCAATATTGTTACCGCAGGCTACACATCTGCCGTATACATTTTCTTCAACTCTTTTCAAAGCATCCCTGATCTCCCCCAGTTTTTCCTGCTCTTTCTCGCTGAGTTTGCTGTTAACAAGAAGATCGTAGGCGGTATTCGCGGTGTCAACTATATCCCCGGTGATATTTTCACTTTTTATATCATCTATTTCATTCTGCAATTCTCTATCAATTGTTTCCAGGATCTCGTTCTTTTTCATATTCAGTTTTTTGATGATCTTATTCAATACTTTCTTATCCATAAGCTCCTCCTCCATAAGTATGAACCGCACTATATATAGATTTCGGATATTATTCGTAATTCTACGTTAATCTTTCTCGTTTAATATTCATAAAATTATCAATCATTTAATTTAAAGAAAAATTGAATAACTTCCAATTAAAAAATAAAAAAAAAGATGAAAATACAGGAACACAGAAACCGCATAGTTTTCGCATAGTTTTCATTTTCCGACTTTATCCGGCTGGATACAAAAAAATATTTTGCGGTTTAATAAAAATTAAGAGTATACCCTGGCGAGGAGTTTTTCAAGCTCTTCCCTGTCTATAAGTGTAAGAGGTCTTATCTTTGAAAGATCCTGCGCTTTCTCCAGGAAACGAGCGGAGGTGACGAAAATACCTTTTGTCGCGCCCTCTTCCGCCATCCTGTCCAAAAGCTCTCTTAGAGGAATTTCACCCACTAATGTCGTCCATCGCGTGAGGTGCAGGACACAAGGCATCTCCATGCCCGACACACGTTGGTTCCCGACAAACTCCAAATAATCTTCTTTTTTAAATTTATACTTTTCCACTCTCAGCTTCAGGAGTTTACAGATCGCCGAACCGGCAGTTAAAAAATCATTTTTCAAAGACGTTATAAACTTTGTAAGGTTCTCACTTTTTGATATTTCACTATAAACATGCAGCCGATTCTCGACGTCTTTGTATTTTGGGCTTGCATTATTTATCTCATTCCATAATTTAATGGCCTTATTCAAATCACCGGATTGGACAAGGTGATCAGCATATTGATACTTGGCTTCCACCAGGTCTTCTCCCTTCCCTTTCCCGATCTCGAGGGCTTTTTCGAAATTATCGAAGGCTTCCTCTTTCTGGGAAAGCGCCCAATAGACATTCCCCAGGTGCACGTAGGAATCGAACCTGAACCTTTTATCCTCAAGGGCCAGCCGAAACTCTCTTATGCTCTTTTGATATATACGGTCCTTTTCCAGTATCATACCGTAGTAGTAGTGCGCTTCCGGCATGTCCGGATTTTGCTCGATTGCATTTACAAACGACCTTTTTGCTTTATCAATGTGTTTCAGGTGGAAGTGGAGTTTACCATGCTCAAGGTATGCCTCCGGAAAACTATCGCTTGCGTTGATTGCCCTGTCAAAATACTCTAAACTTTTTTGCAGGTCGTCGTTGTTTTTTGTCAGTACTCCGAGATAGTAAAAAGCCTCTGCATTGGAGGGGCTTAAAGTGGTGACTATTTGAAATTCCTGGAAGGCTTTGTTGATATTGCCGATCTTCAGGTTCATCATCGCTAATTTTTCATGTATTTCAGCCTCATTCAAAGGCGGGGGGAACTTGGTGCTCAGAGCTACCTTGTTGTACTCTACAATTGCCAGTTCATAATTCTGCAGGTTCTCGTAACACTGGCCAATATACCAGTTGTAAAGCTTATTTGTGGATTCTTTTGCAAGCAACTCCTGGAACAGCTCAAGTGCTTCTTTATATTTTTCCTCTTCGAACAGCTCAATTGCCTGGTCATACCTTTTTTCGGATTTCGATGTTTTTAAGAATATCCCGATGAATATGAATATCAATCCGAGAAAAATAACCGAGATAACAACCAGCATACATCACACCCGTACATTTATTATTTGTTAATATTGACCTTATCAATAAAACACTTTCATGAGATATAAACCGCAGGATTGAGCTGTTTTTCCCGCGCGGCTTCGGTTTTTAGCATTTAATATTTCACTCACACTTTCCGGCATCCTGCCGTTTTTTTCGAATTCCAGGAAAGACCCTACGATCGTTCTGACCATTTTTCGTAAAAAGCTCCCGGCTGCTATATCAAATATAATAAAATCGTTCCTTTTTATAAAGCAACACTTAAACACGCAACGCTGCGGTTTATCATCCTCTGTCATTGTAGCGAAACTCGTAAAATCGTGCGTACCGATAATTTTTTTGCAGTATTCATTCATCAACGGAATATTGATATCTCGATTGACCCACAAAGAATAATTTCTGAAAAATGGCACAAGTACGGGAGTGTTGCTTATTATATACCGGTACCATCTCTTTTTCGCGCTGTATCTCGGGTGAAAATCGATCGGCGCTGCGAAAACATCGAGTATACGTATATCTCCAGGGAGCAGCGAGTTTAAAGCCATCATAAACTGCCCCTGGGTCATCCTGCTTTGGGTCTCAAAAGTGGCGATCTGACCCACAGCATGAACCCCGGTATCGGTCCTTCCCGATGCTTTCAATTTACCCCCGCCCTTCAAAATCATACTCAATGCGTCCTGCATAACACCCTGTACGGTTTTCGCGTTTTTTTGTATCTGCCAACCCGCGTAACGGGTTCCGTCATATGATATTTTAAGACCGACATTCCTCATCCCACGGTTAGCTCCTTGACCTGCTCTCCTATCTTTTCATATAAATCCTTGGCGTTATCAAGGATAAATGAGGGCATATTTTTCGAAGACTTTCCCGACCCGAAAACCCTGCTTACTATCCGTTTCGCGTTCTGGAGTTTCGCTATTCTCTCCCCTTTGTCTCTTTGATCACCATACTTGAAAAGCATGAGTGAGGCCATAAAAAGAAATCCCTGATATCCGTAATTTTTATCAAGATCCGGCCCGAAGGTCTTTATTGCATCTATTCCCTCCTCCCCGGTCTGCCCGAATTTGATGGACCTGTCATAATAACCGATTGCCTTTTTATACATCATGATTTTTAGCCGGTCATACTTCTGATGGGGATATTTTTTATGAAGATCATCGAACACCCAGGCAGCCCTGAGAGAGGACAGACCTTTCTTAAAAGTCGGAGCATATTCTTTATCGATAAATGAATAAGACCCTATGGCAAGAATATAACTGGCAGCCCCGGTATACAGGCCCCTCTGCTTCCGGAAGTCTATATCGGGAAAAATGTTCTTTATTTCAAACTCCCGTTTTGCCTGTTGAGAAAGTACCATGGGCACTTTCTCCTCTTTTATGGTCTGAAAATCCTCGGTGTAAGTAGAATATAAACATATCGGGCAGACCATCACCGGATACACCAGAGGAAAAATCTCACCCGCTTTTTTACTTGGCTCATAAATACGCCTCAGCTCATCGGTAAGGTTTTTCGTTATTAACCTTCCGCGGCCTGACAGCATCTCCTCTTTCCTGAATTCAGTACCACAAACAGGACATTTGATAGGGTTTTTCTGGAAAAATGATATTCGCATTGCGGACTCAGCCATCAAAAAATCTCCATACAAAATATTTTACAAAGCTGACAAGAATTGGAGCTGCTATATATCAATCCGCAGTATCTTCTACAAGAACCGCCAGCCGGTTATCAGGAACCGCCAGCCGGTTATCAGGAACATCAGCATCCTATTTTTTTTCTACAGTTACTTCAACCGAAGGCGGTTCAATTTTTACAAGGGAAACATTATTTATATTTAATTCAACAAGCAGCGGCAAGGAATAGGTTCCGGGGTCATCTATACCCCCGCAGTCTACATACAGGCTGAACTTGTTCCACGAAATGCTGTTTTCGAGTCTTTTAGGTATTTTAAAAAAAACCGATGTGAAAACATCCTCGATTAATACGCTGAAATCCTCCCTGACATTTATAGAGGCAATCTCCGATTTTCTAATATCTTTAATAATAAATTTTTCTTTTATGATAATTTTAGCACTGACAGCATCCTCATCCACCAGCGATAACTTATCCTCAAGATGCATCCCGACTTCCTTTACTATTGTTTCCGTAAGCCCGCCTACATTTATATCATTTGTATAGATCGAGTCGATTTCAGAAACCAGGGAATCCGGTCCCTTTATTCTAACCTGCTCCGGCTCTATTACAACATCCTGAAAAAGGTACCCTTCAGGCGGCTCTTCGACAATTACGGGAATCACTTTTACCATCTTGACCTGTATTTTCTCAATTTTTATATCAACTACTCTCGGGCTGATCTCCTTTATGGATACACTCCGGGGAATGCTGTTTTTATCGATCTTGACTATGCCTCTTCTTTCACCGTTTGTCGTGTTTTTTATATCGACATACGCTTTTATACTGCTGTGATCAATTTGCTGCAGATTTCTTTCATTTCCCTTCAGTATTACATTCACATGTATCGGCAATTCATTGGAGACCAGGTGCTCTGAAGGAATATTTCTTATTTCGACCGGCACCGGATAGGAAAGCTCGATCTCTTTGCGGTTTTCAACATAGATCCATAAAACAAATGCCAGGCCTATCGATATGAGTTTTATGTGCCAATGATGTGTTATTTTTTTTAATATCTTCAACGGCATATCTCAATCAGGATTTATCTGTTAAAAGCCGGTCCAGGCGTTCCTTTAACCGGTTTTTTGAAACACCCATCTCCATCTTTCCGTTGCTGGCAATTGATATTTTACCTGTTTCTCCGGACACAACAATAACAAACGCGTCGGATTCCTCAGAAAGCCCCAGCGCCGCGAGATGCCTTGTACCGTATCCCTCGAGAAACTCATGCCTTTCCGACAGCGGCAGGATGCATTTTGCCGCAACAATTCTTCCTCCCCTGATGATAGCGGCACCGTCATGAAGCGGGGATTCCTCTTTGAATATAGCATATATAAGCCCGCCGCTCAATATCGCGTCGATCATGACCCCTGATTCAATATAGTTTTTCAGGCCTATTTTTGTTTCAATGACGATCAGAGCGCCGGTTTTCTGATTTGATAGTTCCTCCACCGAAGAAGCAAGAGTATCGATAATATTAACTGAATCCTTAAAGAAGGCTCCCAAAAACCTGTTTCTGCCCAATTTTGAGAGCATTCTTCTCAATTCCGGCTGGAACAGAATAATAACGGCGATCACGGCAACCTGTATCAGCTGGTTTAACAGCCAGCTGACTGTCTCTAAATGCAGGAACTGAGAAATCCACATGGCCAGTATTATTAACGCCAGGCCCTTTACAACCTGTATTGCCCTTGTCCCGGAGATAATGAGATAAGTCCTGTAAAGAACAAACGCTATGATACTGATGTCTATGATGGGAAGCAGGTAAGTTTTCACCCAGAACAGGTTAAAAAAAATATTCATAATTTGTTTATTGTGCCGTTTTCAGGGCATCGGAAATTTTCGCGGTAATCACCGCCTCGACTACATCGTGCACTCTAATAATATCGGCACCCTGAAAAATTGATATAGCATTTGCAGCGATCGTGGGAGTCAATCTCTCTTTTGTCTCAAGACCGGTAAAGGCCCCTATAAATGACTTTCTGGAAAGCCCGACGAGGACCGGATATCCTTTCTGCTTTAAGATCGGCAGGTGTTTCAAAAGCGTCAGGTTGTGTTCGGCTAACTTCGCGAAGCCGATACCGGGATCAATGATTATCTTTGATTTGTCAATACCGGCAAGGAGTGCTTTTGCGATTGAGATGTCAAGCTCTTCAGAAACTTGTTTTACAACATCAACATATTCTGCATGTTCCTGCATATCAGCGGGTTTCCCCCGCAAATGCATCAATACGATATAGGCACCAAAATTCGCGACAACATTTTCGAGGCCGTTATTAAAACTCAGCCCCGATATATCATTAATAATATCAGCGCCAATTTCTATAGCATGCCGGGCCACTTCAGGTCTGTATGTATCAACAGATACTAAAACATCACTTTTTTTTCTGACCTCATCAACTACCGGGATCACCCTTTCGAGTTCTTCCTTTAGATCGATCCCCTCCGACCCCGGTCTTGTGGATACACCTCCTATGTCCACTACATCAGCCCCCGATTCCGCAAACTTAAGCGCACACTCGACTGCCTTTTCTCTGTCAAGGCTTCTGCCCTCAGCATAGAAAGAATCAGGGGTCACATTAATAATACCCATAACCAGTGTCTTTTCCCCAAAGGTTATAACGCGCATTAAATAATACTTCCCTAATGTGGACAAGCCACATTCTTGATTGGAAAAATTTCCTTGCCAAAAAAACAAGGAAATTGTTGTTAAGGTACTATTTCTTTTTATGCCTGTTTTTTCTCAACCGTTTTTTTCTCTTATGATTCGCGATCTTCTGCCTTTTTCTTTTTTTACCTGACGGCATCCTTCCTCCTAATTAGCATCATATGTATTAGCACCCTCCTTATCTGAATTTTCATTCTCATTATCCACCTTTCGGTCACTTTCAGGACCTGCTTTGTCCGAACTGTCGGAACTATCCTTATCTTCCGGTCCGGGACCCTCTCCTCCGGAAGAGGAAGGGGCTTTTTCATTATCACTGCTGAACACGGTTTCAGCAAAATTAGCCTGAAGTTCAGAAATAGAGCCGTCAAGGACCTTTTTCTCTTCATCGGTGAGATTTCCCCTGGTTTTTTCCCTGAGCATCAACAGTAAATCGATCGTATACTTTACACCTTTCAAATCCTGTTTTATCTCCCCCGAAATAGGGTCCGCGATCTTCCCGAGACCCACCCACGCGGAAGAGCTCAGGGTGAGAACCAATGAAACAAAATTCACTTCAGAAAGACTTGAATCATTTTCTGCCATTGCGTCTCCGATATACCTGCATAATATAAAAAATTATCCCGCTGTTATCAACTTCATTAACCCCCATTTCTCACAAATATCCATAAAATCATCGAATGGGGGATTTTAGCGGTTTTCTCACAAATTGAATGATATAAAAAATTATTATTACTATACCAATACATTACAATTTCACGCACAGAATGCAATAAAAAGTGAGAAAACCGCACTAACCCCGTTTCCGGTAAAATAGTGTAAATGACGAAGGTTAAATCTACAGGTATTGCATGTATTTTTTCTTGCCTGCCATTGAACTTAATGCCTCCTTAATATGCTGGTCCCGGGACCTGTGGCAAACAAGTACTTTATCCTTGTCTTTGACAACAATCAAATCTTGAATACCTATAACTGAAATAATGGAATTTTCTTCCCCGAGGACAATATTATTTTTTGAATCAACGGAAACAACATTACCCTGAACTATATTCCCTTCCTTATCCCCTGACACATGTCTTGAGACCGCGCCCCAGGAGCCTACATCATCCCATAGAAAATCGGGTTTCACGCATGCAATATCGGCCGCCTTTTCCATGACGCCGTAATCGATGGATTCACTTTCGATCTTTTCGAATTCTGTCATTTTTACAGTTTTTTCATCCTCAGTACCGATACTATCATAAATTTTCATCAAAGCGGAATATAGCGGCGCCATATGCTCCTTCATGGCGTCAAGGATCACCCGCACTTTAAACGCAAATAACCCGGAATTCCACAAAAAAACATCCCTTCGAACAAACTCCCGGGCAACTTCAATGGTGGGTTTTTCCCGGAACATCTTTACACTGAAAACATCGAGTTCATAGCTTTGTCCAATTTTTTCACCGATTTCAATGTATCCATATTCTGTCGCGGGACGGTCCGGTGTTATCCCGAAGGTCACGATATGCCCCTCTTCAGCGACCCGGACTGCGGTGTTGAGCGCCTTCAGGAATTGTTCCCTGGATTCCACAACATGGTCGGCGGTAAGCACCGCTATAACTGCGTCCGGGTCCTTTTTATATATATAGGCGGCAGCAAGCCCGATAGCCGGTGCCGTATTTTTTCCCACAGGCTCGGTAATCAGGTTCTGCTTTTTTAATAATGGAAGCTGCTCGGCAGCAACGGCCATCAGTTTTTCTCCCGCGACGACAAATATATTGTCAAGTTTTATTTCAGGATAGACCCTGTTAAAGGTCTCCTGTATCATGGTTTTATCAGACACAATTTTGTGAAACTGCTTTGGCATGCTTTTAATACTTTTCGGCCAGAACCTCTGCCCCTGCCCTCCGGCCATTATAACGATATTGAACACTGCGGGCCTCCTTGTTTACAGCTATTATCATTTCAAATTAAAAAAAGATTCGACCACACGTTTAACAATCGTCGAATCAGAAGGGCCGTACCAAAGTGTACCGGCCTCCTTCCTGAACCACGTGAGCTGTCTTTTTGCATATCTTCTTGTATCTCTTATAAATAGCTTAACTGTCTCTTCATAGGACAGGCACCCCTTTATATTTTGTAGAAAATGGCTGTACCCGAGACCTTTCATTGACGGATATTTTTCTGTAAACCCTGCACCGAGCATCCGGTACACCTCTTCTGCAAGACCGCTTTCGATCATTTTTACACAGCGCGATTCAAGCCTTTCATACAGTGCTCTCCTGTCATCATTTATTCCTATTTTAAGAATCTCGAACCGGGATGTAGATTTTTTTTTTCCATTATTTATATATTCAGAAAATTTAGTGCCTGAAAGGTAAAATATTTCCAAAGCCCTGACGATTCTCAGAATATCATTGGGATGAAGAAAGGAAGCCGCAGCGGGGTCCACCCGAGCGAGCCTTTTATAGAGTGTGCCCCTGCTGTTTTCTTCATCTGTGTAGAGTGATTCACGCAAATTCAGGTCTGCCGGGGGAGCATCCATCAGGTCGCGATCGAGTACCCTGAAATAAAGGCCGGTCCCCCCCACAAGAAAGGGGATCTTCTTTCTTTTATAAATTCCCGGGATAATACTCAGAGCGAGTTTTTTAAAATTACCCGCACTGAAGCGGTAGCCGGGAGAAACGATGCTGACCATGTGATGCTTTACACTGCCCATCTGCTCCTTCGACGGTTTTGCAGTCCCCAGGTCCATCCCTTTGTAAACCTGCATCGAATCAACAGATATTATTTCACCGATCTCCCTGGCCGATTCACACGCAAGGTCTGATTTTCCTACACCGGTGGGACCGAAAATAAAAACCAGCCTGTCCTTTTTTACCCCATCCATGTCTCTAATATATCACAATGGCACAGTACTGCGGATGAATATTTTCAATCCGTCTTTTCAGACAGGGCTTTTTGGCAAGCTGCTGATGTAATTTAAATACACAGCAAGTTCGATTAGTATTAACGTAATTTCTCTTCTCGGAAACGAGAAGCGGGAGCAGGACACTTCGCAATTATATAACCGATTAAAAACGGGATGATAAAATAACGCACCGGCAGGAAAATTCTTTTGTAAAATGATTCCTGCCGACCGGCACAACTATAATACACAACCTTTGTCAAATATTCTTCAGTTTTATTTCATCCTCCATCAGTGTGTATTTTATCTCAGCACTCAATATCTGTCTCAAAGACAGCGAAGCGATTTTCCCGTTATAATTTTCCAGGTCCTTGTCTCCGACAAAATTTATCTCCCTGGCCCTTTTCATAATAGCTCTTGTCAACAGGTATCTGTTACCGCTGTAATTGATGATCTCATAAACTGGAATCATGGTCTACCCTCTTTTGTAATTTTCACTATTTATCAACACTCTGTGCTAATTTCGGGCTGGCCCTGCCCTGTCGTGAACGAAGCCATCCCGAAATTACTTATTAGCTGTTCTAATTTATTTATCGCACTTTCAAGGTTATCGTTTACTATAGTATACTTAAAATACCTGCTGTATTCAAGCTCTTTTTGCGCGTTCAACAGCCGCAGCTTTATTTCCTCTCCACTTTCAGTCCCTCTTTTCCTGAGCCGTGCGTCAAGCTCTTCCAGACTGGGCGGCTGAATAAAAATCGTCAATGCAAGGGGATATTTTTTCATCACGATCAAAGCCCCCTGAACATCCACATCGAGAATGCAGACCTTGCCCTGCTCGATACAATGTTCCAGCTGAGACCTGTCGGTTCCATACAACTCACCGTGCACATATGCCCATTCGACAAATTCACCTCTCTTCTTTTTTTCTTCGAACGTTTTTTTATCAATATAATAATAATCCCGTCCGTCGACTTCCCCGGGCCTCCTTTTTCTTGTGGTACAGGACACAGAAAACACGAGCTCCCTGTTCCTTTGCATTACTTCCCTGTATATGGTAGTTTTCCCGGCGCCTGAAGGGGCCGTAATTATTACAATAGAGCCTTTTTTATTCAATATTTCTAACCTGCTCCCTGATTCTTTCCAGATATGACTTTACAGTAATCACGTTTTCAGCCACACTGAAATCGGGAACTTTTGACCCTATTGTGTTTATCTCACGGTTGATTTCCTGGGTAATAAAATCAAGCTCCCGCCCGCAGGAACCATCAGATTCAATTGTCCGGAGCAACTTCAGTGTGTGCCCGTTTATTCTGGAGATTTCCTCGCTCACATCCACCTTGCTGGCGTATATACCTGCCTCTATTATGAGCCTTGATTCATCCAGTTTTTCACCTACAAGATTTCTGATCTTTTCCTTCAGCTGTATTTTAAACTTATCAACGATCGGCGGATATTCCTTTTCGATCTTTTCGATCGATATTTTTATCATCTCAATACAGCCGAAAATGTCCTCTTTCGTATCCTCCCCCTCAATGCTCCTTGATTCCTGGAATGCTTTTAAGGTTTCCCCGAACATCTCTTCAATTACTTCTCCGGATATATCCGGACGTATAATATCCTCATGGGGGTTTAACAAATTTTTCATCAATAAAATTTCAGATAAAGAAATCTGAATATTAAAACTGGTTTCATCTTGTATTTTCTTGATAATGCCGCAGTATCTGTCGATTATCGATTTTATTACTGTAAACTCCTGGTCTTCCTCAGCAGTTAAAGAGATCAGCACCTCTATCTTACCCCTTTTTACATGCTGTTTTATGATCTTTCTAAGCCTCCATTCCAGGGAACCAGGGGGTTTCCCTCCCGAGGGTCCCCCTCCCGGTGAGGCTTTAGCATCCCTTGAGGATCTTCCTCCCGGCGGGGAAATCGATCCCGGGGAACTATAGCCAAGGGAAGCGGGCAGCCGGAACCTGATATCAAGGAATTTATTATTTAATGATTTTATCTCGATCAATATATTAAAACCCTGATACTCAAAACTTTTAGACGCATATCCTGTCATGCTGTACAATTCAATGCTCCCAAACCCTTAGCAAGCCGGATTCTTGCAACTTCGGGCTTGCCCGACTTTATAGAATGTTTCTTGCAAACTGAAGTTTGTGCCAAAAAAACAAGAAAATTGATATTATGACCTTAATAACGATTTTCTTGCTTTTAAGGCAAGAAAATTCTTTTAGTAAAGAATGCGGCTTGTCCGCATTAAGGTACCAATGTAATATAAACTTTTTGTGCTATATTATATAATAATATCCGCTTTATACCCATGGAAAAATATCTTGACGGTGTAAATCAGGAATACTATATTGATTCGCAACGAGGGCCGCTAGCTCAGTTGGTAGAGCAACGCCCTTTTAAGGCGTGGGTCGAAGGTTCAATCCCTTCGCGGCTCATTTGTCTCCTTCGTCTAGTGGTTAGGACACCGGGTTTTCATCCCGGCAACAGGGGTTCGACTCCCCTAGGAGATGTTTTTTTTTCTGCCCCCCGTTCCTCCTTTTCGGGGGGCTTTTTTTTCCGTCATGATTGCCGCCCGATTTGCCTACCTCACGACACAAGATACACAACATCTTCAAGATAATTAATATTGTATATATTTTTGTCAAATTTGCAACGTCTTTTTCCGGTTTGAGGCCGCATAAAACAACAAAACGATAAAATTCCTGTAAAAATTTAGAAATGTTATTGTTTTTGTGTTATAGTTTAAT
>SDBS01003814.1_pt1 | contig 14798 bp, 15 predicted proteins | sample 2277091 | NCBI WGS metagenome assembly SDBS01 (sample SAMN10404972, study PRJNA504765) | marine sediment metagenome | isolation source: marine sediment core GS10_PC15, 163 cmbsf | place: Arctic Ocean: Southern Knipovich Ridge | collected 2010
AGGTATGAAATTAAAAAAAATGTATATGTAAAAAATAATATTTACGTGTTTGATCTTAATTCTAAAAAGGAAAGACAGATTACAAAGTCCGGCAGTATTCAGGGATTTGTCCTGCTTGAAGAGAAAGATCTTTTTTTAACATGTTATTCGACCCCGGGCGGCACTTCGATCTCCCTTGTTGATCTGAACGGTAAGGTAAAAAAAACCCTTAAACCTGATGCTGTAAAGCTAAAGAACAATCAAAGTACAGTCCCGGTAATCGAAGAACCGTCACTTTCACCTGAAACAAAATTAGTTGCCTTCTCATGCAAGGATGATAGAGGAGTGAGGAGTTTATTTCTTGCGTCCCTTGAAGATCTAATGGAAGGGGAGTGCGATCTGGATAGGATTACAGGATCCAATTATAACGCTTACTCTCCGGTATGGTTGAGCAGTGATGAATTAATGTTTATCGGAGATGAGAACGGAGTATACAATATCTATAAAATTAATTTCAATGCCGGAACTACGGAAAGAATTACAAATGTACTCACAGGCGTATTTGCACCGGCAGTTTCAGGGAATGGAGAAATAGCGCTGAAGGAGTATACATCACAGGGATTCAGAATTTCCACGGGAACTGTTTATGGTCTTGACCACCTCTACCGGGAAGAAAAGCATACCGTTTCAGAAAAGCCAACCTTTAGATTGTCTGACCGGCTGGATATAGAAGATAAAAGCGGCTTTTACACAATAGAAGGTTATGATCGATACAGGCCGGCGAAATGGCTAATCCCGGGGTACTGGCTTCCTTTTATGGTTGGAAATGGGGTTAACCTGGGTGTCGGCTTCTACACATCGGGAAATGATATTTTAATGAGACACTCGTACAGTACGGGTTTAGTCTACGATCTTTTTGACAATAAGTTCAAGTCCGTTATCAATTATACCTATAATACATATCCCTTTTCCTATTTCAGCTCATTATTCCTATCCCAGGACGCGGGGGCAGATGTATTTTCACCGGGCTACGCTTTCTATCCGGGTATCTCTTTCCCCTTAATCAGAAGCGCTTTATCATTCCATGCTGATCTGGGGGTTATACTTGAGGATCCTTATACGGGACCGAACCTTTTTATGCGGTTTAGTAATACAAAGAGCCCGATTAACTGGATTGGTCCTGAAAGAGGGTTTACATTCATTCAGGGGGTTTATTACAATTCAGGGGCTGAACGTTTTGCTGTTGTGAGTGATTATTTTTCTATTTATTTTAAGCCTTTTAACATTGCGTTATTAAACTTCGAGATTCAGAGTAAGGGAGAGGCTGGAACTGCTGACAATCGGATAAAGTCGGGTATTTACAATAAACATGTTTATATTCCGCTCAATGGGGTCTACACAATGGGATACAATGAGCCTATAGCAGGAGTATTCGTGCTTGATTTTAAAACGACTCTCGGGTTTCCGATTCTAAAAGTGTTTAGAGGTTTTCAGACGCTTCCCCTTTTCTTTGAAGGAATGACCTTTAATCTGTTTAATGACAACGGATTGGTCGCCGCGACGGACAGCCCTTACAATTTTGTCGTCACAGATATGAGTGATTTCGCTCAAAACCCACGCCGGTATGTACGTTCCTCCTTCGGGGCAGAGCTTGAGATGGACTTTATTATTGGATATGAGATGCCTTTTGCGGTTCAGATTGGTTATGTACACACTGTTTCAGAAGGCGGCAGAAACGGGATTTACGTATTATTCAAATCAGATGTGCAATTCTAGCCCTTTCACCTGTTCTATTCATCTTTTTCTAAATCGTAATCTCCTGGGAGCCGTCATTTTGTGGTGTATTTGTGGTCACCGGATTTTTTTTTGGAAGTGTAAAATAAAAGGTTGTTTTTTCTCCTAATTCAGACTCAGCGTGAATACTGCAGTTCATGCTCCCAAGTACTTTCTTTACAATCGCGAGTCCCATGCCGTATCCATTTTTATTCATGATCTTTTCGCACCGCTGGAAGATATCAAAAACGAGTTTGAGGTTTTTTTGAGGAATCCCGATCCCATTATCTTCAATGTAAAAAAGAAGTTGATTTGCATTCGAATTCACTCTGTCTTTTGAAACTCCAATTTTTATATAGGATTCAGCATCATAGCGCGCGTATTTAATAGCATTATCGATAAGATTTGCGAAAATTGTCAGTAACCCGCTTCTGTAGAAGTACACATCAGGAAGCTGTTTTTCAATGATCAGATCAATATGATTTTCTTTTAAAATGGGTTTAAAATTTTCAGTTATCTTATTGATAAGTTTTGCTGTGTTGATATTTTCCGGGTTGATCTCTAATTTACCAATTTTCGCATACTCCAGAAGCCCCTCTATCATGGACTCCATGGTTGAAACGTTTGCATTTATTCGATAAAGGAGAAATTGTCCGTCACCGTTGAGCTTATCAGAGTAATCGTTTAACAGAATCCGGGCAAATCCTCTTATGGATAATAATGACGCTTTGAAGTCGTGGGCCAGTGTATAGCTCAATCTCTCCAGTTCAGCGATTTTCCTGTCTCTTTCGAGTATGGACTTTCTTCTGTTAATTGCCTTCCTGACATGAAGCCGGAGTTCAGCAGGGTCGATAGGTTTTGTGATGTAATTGGAGGCCCCGAAGTACATTGCGTCGAGAATGGAGCTGGAGGAGCTGTACGCTGTAATAAGGATAACCTCTGTATCGGGGTTTGCCTTTTTTACCTTTCTAAGCACCTGTATCCCGTCAATTTCCGGCATGACGAGATCGGTGATCACCAGATCATAAACCCTTTTTTCAATTAAATCAATGGCGTGTCTTGCATCTGTAGTTTTGTCAACAGAAAACCCGTTCTCTTCAGCGCTGAAAACTCTATCAAAGCTTTCCATAACAAGTTCGTCATCATCAACAATAAGTATATTGAATGAGTCTTCCCGGGTATTCCGGTTATTTTTTAATTTAGTTGTTGACAAATAAATTTCCAGGCTAATTGAGTTGAAATTTAAGAGTTTGTTAAAGAAAAACTATTAACTGTCGAAATCAACCTCAGGAACTTCCCGTGCCTCTTCCTCTATCTCAAAATATTCCTTTTTTTCTAGACCCATCATGTTTGCTACTGTTGAAGCAGGAAAACGTCTTATCTTTATGTTGAATATTCTGACACTGTCGTTGTATCTCTTTCTTGCGACCGCGATTCTGTTTTCAGTTCCCGCAAGCTCATCCTGAAGCCTGATGAAATTCTGGTTGGCTTTCAGTTCAGGATATCGCTCGACAATAACTAAAAGCCTGCTTAAAGCGCTATTAAGCTGGTTGTAGCTGCGGGCAGTTTCACCAACGGTCGTAGCGCCTGCCAGTTTTGAGCGCGCTTCAGCTATCTGGGTAAAAACCTCGCGCTCGTGTGCCGCAAACCCCTTGACTGTAGCGACAAGGTTAGGGATGAGGTCACTTCTCCTCTTGAGCTGGTTATCCACCTCCGCCCACGCACCGTCAATACTCTCCTCAAGAGTAACCAGGTTATTCCTTGTACCGATGTACCAGCTTGAAATTATTACAAGGAAAACAATAACAATACCGACTATGACCAGTGTGGTTATCAATCCTTTTCTTACCATAACAAACTCCATTAACTTAAATTAAAAGCTCCCGGAGGCACCGCCGCCTCCAAAACCGCCCCCTCCGAATCCCGAAAATCCTCCTCCAAGACTGCCCCCGCTGGAGCCGAAGCCGCCGCCGTAGAAACCTCTTCTTGACATGCCTCCCATAAAGAGAAGGGGCCATATAAAGAACCGGCCGCCGCCGAACAGCAACAGCATTAAAATAAAAATCAGGCGGACCAGCCCTGCCGAACTCTTTCGTGTATAATTCCTCGCTTCACTGATTTCATAGGACCCGAGATCCACATCGTATTCTTTTGCAATAATTCCTGCAACGGCCTGGACCCCTTTAAGAAGTCCGGCGCCATAATTACCGGCTTTTAACGAGGGTAATATTGATTGGTCTCTTATTTGCCCGGCAAGTCCGTCCGGTATCGGCCCCTCAAGACCGTACCCGACTTCGATACGTATCATTCTCTCCTGCATGGCGAGCAGTATGAGAACTCCAGTGTCCTCTCCTGCCTTGCCTATTCCCCACTCTGAGGCAAGCTCAATGGAATATTCTTCAATAGTCATGGGAGCTATGGTGTCGACAGTTACAACAGCTATCTCCGCGCCTGTCTTTTCCCTGACAGCGTTAATGAGTTGATCCATCTGGCTTTTTGATCCTGAATCTATCACTCCCGCGAAATCATTGACATACCCTATCGGTTTGGGAATTTTTTGGGCGTACAGGAACGCGCCAATCAGCAGGACTGGAAGAAGGAAAACAAGCAGCTTTTTATTCATGGGGATAGCCCTTACAAGTTATGATTTGAAATCCATTTTGTCTATTATACTGACGAGATTTTCAAGGGAAGCTAATAAATTGTGAGTAAGAATTTTTGGGTTTATCTTTTCACCGCTCCTGAATTTAATGAAGTCTAAAAATGGATTTATGTCAAATTGAAATACTTCACCAATTTTTTCTACTGTATCTTTACCGCTGGAAGGAACGGGAGTGCTTCCCTTCAGGCGCAATAAACCTTTGAAAAGGGCGTTGAGAGATCCAAACCAGTTCTTAAGATTATTACCTAAAATTTTTTCCTTTCCGCCGGATGCAATAATAAGCTGTCTCAAAGACGTCACGTTTCCCCTGAGCCTGTCCTCTAACTGGTGACGCAGGTTCTTTGACTTCAAAGTGAGTGTTTTTGTTTCATCCTCTCCATAAATGACCTTTTTATTGTCTTTAATTTCAAGGTATTCCATCGGAAATACATCCGCGGAGTTTATAAACTCTGATTTTGTGAGTATAAGAGGCGTGATTTTATTGCGCATCATCATCTTATGCGCGGAGATGCCGAAACTTTCTATCTGTTTAATCAAAGGCTTTTTTATCAGAATAAGTATATTAACGTCCGAGACTCCCTCAACAAAGTTACCGCTTACGTAGCTTCCGTAAATCATTACCGAGTGCAGGTTCTCTTTGAATGCGGTTTTTAGTGTATCAAGGAAGGCTTCTTCATCAAATGATTTTCTCTTACCGGTCTTTTTAGACATTTTTTTTCCCGTTTAGTGGTTTTTCATAATCATTAGTGTATAATGTAACATTTACTTGCAACATTTGCAATATGATTTAGTCTATAGAAATATATTCCGGTGCCTGTAACCGGCCGCCGGGAAATTAGGTATAGTTTTACAAATTTATTGATGCTATATTTATACAATATCGGTTTTAAAATACTCGTGGAGTAGTAAAATGGGAACAAGAAGGGCGGATTTTGCCGGTTCATGGTATCCCGGGACAAAAAGGGAATGTATAAACACCATAAAGGAGTATATAGAAGCTATTCCGGTTCCCGCGGGAGAATACATGGGGCACGGGGGAATCGTTCCGCATGCGGGCTGGTATTTTTCAGGAAAAACAGCTTTTTCAGTGTACAGCAGTATCAGCAGCAGAAAATCCCCCGGGCTGATATTTCTCTTCGGAATGCATCTGCCGGCCGGCAGTCCGGATTATATTTTTATTGACGACAGTATCGAAACACCCATTGGTAATCTCAGTGTGCACAGGAAAGCCTGTGAAATGCTCACGGGATCTTTTGATTTTATAGAAGAGTATGCGTCTTCCTGCACCCGTGACAACACCCTTGAGATGCAATTTCCCTTTATAAAATACCTCTTCCCCGATACAAGTGTTGTCCTTCTCGGGGTTTCACCAACAGAGCGGGCGCTCAGGATAGGGGAAAAAGCGGCTGAGATTGCAGATGAGCTTGGAAACGAAGCCTGTTTAATTGGAAGCACCGATCTTACTCATTATGGCCCTAATTACGGATTCACAACCATGGGAACCGGTAAAAAGAGCGTGGAGTGGGTAAAAAAGGTGAATGATAAAAGGATGGTCGACGCGTTCCTGCGTGCAGAACCCGATGAAGTTATGAGCGAAGCGGCATCCTCATATAATGCCTGCTGCCCGGGAGGTGCTGCCGCGGCTATTGCAGGGATAAGAAAATCGGGGGCCGGTAAGGGCACGCTTGTGCATTACACTACGAGTTATGATATACATCCCGATTCAAGCTTCGTAGGATATGCCGGGGTCGTGTACTAGCTGTGTATGCTATATTGCAGGATCTTTTATCAGTTCCAGTTTTACCCTGTCAGGGTATTCTTTTGAAACGCTGTTAAGGCCCAGAAGCATAGTGGTCAATATAACATTGAAAATAGAATTTAGTTCTCTGTCAATACCCTCCTTTACTGAAATTCTGATAAACCCTTCTTTAATTTTAAAGGAAATATTTTCTTTACCGTAATGCAAGAGGCCCGAGAGCGCGGTCTGAGCAATAGCTGAAACAGCAGAACAGACTATATCTTTACTCTTTTTCCCTCCGCCATGGCCGCTAACCTGAACTTCTCTTATACAACTGTCCTTTTTTATTACCTTAACCGTTATCAAGGTTTTTTCCAAATTTTTTAATATTAACAATTTTCTCCTTAATATTATATTGAAATCCAGGTATATGCCAGGGGAAAATCTTATTTAACTGTTGAAAATCTTCAAGATAATTACTATTATTGGTTCAAACAATCAAACGGGTCGGAGATTCTAAATGAAACTTTTTAGCTTTCAAGGAGGTGTACATCCTGCTTACAGGAAAGAACTTTCCGGACAGAGGGAGATTAAAGAAGCCGGGATACCGGAGCAGCTCGTGATCCCTCTGTCACAGCATATCGGGGCGCCCTGTGAACCGGGCGTTGCTGCCGGTGACAGGATAAAGGAGGGTCAGGTAATTGGAAAAACCGTTTCCTTTGTTTCGGCTCCTGTTCATTCTCCGGTTTCAGGAAAAGTAAAGAAAATCGAAAAGTCGCTTCATCCACTCGGACAGAAGGTACTTTCTGTTATTATTCAACCGGATGATGAGGGGGCAAGAGATTATATGAAACCGCTGGGTAAAAATGCCTCAGAACTCGATCCAAAAGATATACTAACCCGCATCACAGATGCCGGTATTGTAGGCATGGGAGGTGCCACCTTCCCCGCTCATGTTAAGTTTTCACCACCAAAAGACAAGCCTATAGATACACTGATTATTAATGGTTGTGAATGTGAGCCTTATCTTACAGCTGACCACAGGCTTATGGTTGAGATGCCTGAATATATCATATCAGGCGCGAAAATGATCGGCAAAGTCCTGGACGTGAAGGAGATAGTTATTGCTGTCGAAAGTAATAAACCGGATGCAGTGGAGAAGCTTGAAAAGGCAGGTGATGAGGGGGATATTCTGTGTGTGCTGACCAAAACAAAATATCCACAGGGCGCAGAAAAGATGCTTATAAAGGCTGTTCTGAACAGGGAGGTTCCAAGCGGCGGGCTTCCGATGGATGTGGGTGTCGTGGTTTCTAATGTCGGTACAGCGCTGGCAGTCTGTGAATCTGTGAGAGATGGAAAACCCCTCATTGAAAGAGTGGTTACGGTAACAGGAAATGGTGTAAAGAATCCAGGCAATTTTTTCGTCAAGATCGGTACTCCTGTTAAACACTTAATTGAGCAGGCAGGGGGAACAGCTGGTAATATTGGAAAATGCATAATGGGCGGTCCAATGATGGGAATTGCACAGGCTTCTTTAGATGTGCCGGTAATAAAGGGAACATCAGGTATCCTCATTATGCAGGAAGCAGATTATATGCAGGAGGGATACTTACCCTGTATTAAATGCTCATTCTGTGTTCAGGTATGCCCCGTCAACCTTCTTCCTTCGAAACTATCTGTTATCGCCGAAGCAAAAAGGTGGGACCTGGCCGATAGCTATGGGGTGAATGACTGTATTGAGTGTGGATGCTGCGACTATGTATGTCCGGGCAAGAGACCTATTGTACAATTTATAAAGACCGCTAAGATAAAAGTACGTGAGATCAAGGAAAGGGAGAAAAAATAGTATGGCAAATGAACAAAATTCGCTGATTCTTTCGACATCACCTCACATTAAAAGTGATGAATCGGTTCGAAAAATCATGCTCAGTGTTAACATAACACTGTTACCTGCTGCAGCGTTCGGTGTTTATCAATTTGGATTGTATACACTTCTCCTTTATGCTGTTTCGATCGCAACCTGCCTGGTATCTGAATATGTGGTTGTTCGATTGAGGAAAAGGCCGTTTACGCTAAACGACGGAAGCGCGCTGGTGACCGGTATTCTGCTGGTAATGGTACTCCCTCCCAGATTTCCAGTTTACGGTGTCGTGCTGGGCGCATTTGTATCCATTGTCATCGGTAAGCAGATTTTCGGAGGGCTTGGTAACAACATATTTAACCCCGCGCTTATTGGAAGAGCTTTTCTTGCAGCGACATACCCTGTACATATTTCTCAATGGATATTACCAAGGATGAGCGCGGCAGCGGTTTCCGGGGCAACACCACTCGCGGGAATGAAGTTTGATGGTATTGTTACACCCTTTTCAGATCTCTTTTTCGGAACTGTCAGCGGTTCAATAGGGGAAACAAGCGCGATTTTATTAATTCTTGGCTCCTTGTATCTCTTAATGAAGAAATACATAAAATGGAGGATTCCTGCCTCTATTTTTGTGACTGTAATCGTGCTCGGGGAGTTTTTCCACTTAATAAATCCGGCCAAATTTCCCGGTCCGGTATTTCACCTTTTCGCTGGAGGCCTGATGATCGGCGCGCTGTATATGGCCGCGGATATGGTAACGTCACCCATTACAAAGAAGGGGTGTGTGATATACGGCTGCGCGATTGGATTACTTGTAATTATAATAAGGCTCTTTGGAGGACTCGCCGAAGGTGTGATGTATGCTATTCTCTTTATGAACGCTTTTGTTCCTTTAATTAACAGAGCTACAAAGCCAAGAATATTTGGTACGGGGGTTAATCATGAGTACTAGAGTAAAAATGATCCTTATTCTTACCCTTTTCGCCAGTATATCGGGCGGGGTTTTGTCAATCGTCTACCTGTTCTCAAGCCCTTTAATTGAGGCCAATTTGCTGGAAGAACTGAAAAAATCGATTTTTTTGGTGGTGCCGAATGCAAAAGATTATGATGAGAAGGTTATCGATGAAATAACCTATTTTGAATGCAGAGATGAATCAGGGAGTACGGTCGGAATAGCGCTTCCTGCCAGGGGGAATGGGTACCAGGGGGTAATAAAGCTGATGGTGGGCCTGACTCCGGACCTTAGCCGGATAACCGGAATAAAAGTGCTTGAGCAGATTGAAACTCCCGGGCTTGGAGGTAGAATCGGTGAAGATTCATTTCAGAATCAATTCAAGGGCATTCAAACAGAACCGGCAGTGGAATATGTTAAGAACAGGGAGCCTGAGAAGGATACTGAAATTCAGGCTATTACCGGAGCAACCATTTCATCACGTTCTGTAGTTTCAATAATAAATAAAAATATACAAATGTTAAAAGATGCACTTTAAAAGCAGGGAGGAGATAAATGGCTGATACTAAAAGCGGTGATATAAACACCGGGAACAAAAGTTTCAGTGAATTTATAAAAGGGTTCTGGAAAGAAAATCCGGTACTTGTCATGCTCCTCGGGATGTGCCCGACGCTGGCGGTTACGACATCAGCAATTAACGGGCTTACCATGGGGCTTGCGGTTGTGTTTGTGATGACAGGTTCCAGCATCATCGTGTCGCTCGTTCGAAACATCGTGCCAAAACAGGTAAGGATAGCGACATTTGTCGTGATAATTGCTACATTCGTAACCATGGTGGATCTATTTCTGAAGGCGTTTTTACTCGATTTAAGTAAGGCCCTTGGCCCCTTCATCCCTCTGATTGTTGTAAACTGTATTATTCTTGGAAGGGCCGAAGCCTTTGCTTCCAGAAACAGTGTATGGCTCTCTCTGGTTGACGCGCTGGGAGTGAGCTTCGGTTTTACTGTTACTCTGGTTTTTCTTGGTGGAATACGAGAAATACTCGGCATGAGAACCTTTTTCGGCATGAGTGTCCTGGGTGAAGGCTTCGAGCCCTGGGTGATAATGCTGCTCCCCCCGGGAGCTTTTATTACCCTCGGGTTCATGCTCGGTGCGAAAAATTTAATCGATAGAAAGATGAAGGAGAGAAAAAAGTATTGAGAATGCACAATTAATAAGAAACGGAGGTTTTCTGTGGAAGTAATTCTTATTTTCATATCCGCTGTTCTGGTAAATAACTTTGTACTGTCTTATTTTCTCGGGATCTGTCCTTTTATTGGTGTATCGGACAGAATAGAGTCTGCAGTAAGCATGGGGTTCGCGGTGACTTTTGTGCTTACACTTTCGGCCGCGATCACGTGGCTGATTAACAGGTATATTTTAATAGCTTTAAATGTACCGTTCCTCGAGTACGTTTCCTATATCATTGTTATCGCATCCCTGGTACAGTTCGTGGAGATGTTCATTAGAAAGACAAGCAAAACACTCTATGATGCGCTTGGAATTTATCTGCCTTTGATAACTACCAATTGTGCGATTCTGGGGCTGGCTCTTTTCGGCGCTTTAAGAGACTATTCATTTATTGAAAATATTGTTTTCGGGATTGGTGCCGGAATTGGTTTTACACTGGCACTCGTGGTAATGGCAGGTATCAGGGAAGAGCTCGACCTGGCTGATGTGCCGGAGTCGCTTAAAGGAGCCGCCATTACTCTGATAATTGCAGGATTACTGGCGCTCGCGTTCATGGGCTTTGCGGGGCTGATTTCAGCATAGCTTATTTATGAAACTAAACAGGTCGGGTTAGGAGTTCACATGGGAATCACAATTTTGTTTGTGTCTTTAGCCAGTATGGGAGGGGTTGGTTTAATCCTGGCAGTCATACTTGCCGTTGCTGATAAAAAACTGGCAGTAAAGGAAGATCCACGGGTTGAAAAGGCACTGGAGATGCTGCCCGGTGCTAATTGCGGAGCTTGCGGATTTGCCGGATGCGGAGCTTTTGCTTCAGCAATTGCCGCGGGAATAGTCTCAGTTGACGGATGCAAGCCGGGAGGAATTGATGTCGCCAGAAAGCTGACAGAGCTTCTTGGTCTTGACGAAGCTGTATCTGTGTCACCGACAGTTGCCCGGGTGTTCTGCAGCGGCGGAATTAAGGAAACCGTAATGGATAAGGTCTATAACGGGATAAGAACCTGTATATCGGCCAATCTTATTGGAGGTGAAAAGGCTTGTTTGTATTCCTGCATTGGTTTTGGAGATTGCTGTGAAGTATGTTCTTTTGACGCTATTCATATGGATGAGAACGGCCTTCCGGTAGTCGACCTGAATAAATGCACGGGATGCGGAGAATGTGTAAAAGCCTGCCCCAGAAATATTATAGGTCTTACAGGCTATGATGAGGTTGTTCATGTATACTGCAGGTCGTTTGATAAGGGCCCTGTTGCAAAAAAAGCATGCAAGGTCGGCTGCATCGCCTGTAAACTCTGTGAAAAGGACGATGAAACCGGCGCGGTTAAGGTAATCGACAATCTTGCGGTTGTAGACCATGAGGTAAATAAAGCTCCTGTGGGATCAATTCGAAGATGTCCGACAAAGGTTATAAGGGTGTCAAAGCCCGTTTCAGGATATGAGGATGAATTTAAAGAAAAAATACAGTTAGAAGCGTTTGAAGAAAAAAAAGCTGGTACCAGTAAATAGAAATTAGTCCGGTATAGTATATGTTCATAAAAGGAATAAATGGAGAGGAAGGTGAGGTAATAGCTGTCCACGGCGACAGTGCAACTGTGAAAATAAAGGCGAATAAGGCCTGTAAGAAGTGTAATCTCTGCGAACAGGTTTCTTCAACCGAAATGGTTGTCGTTGCTTTTATGAAAAAGCCTGTTAAGAAAGGTGAAAAGGTTACTCTTTCAATCCAGCCGGGCACCATTGTCAAATCGGCAGCCATTCTATATATCCTGCCGCTTTTTGGGATGATCCTCGGATACTACCTGGGAAAGTTTGCAGGCTCTTTGCTTCATCTCAGGTTAAAAGGCGAACTGTTTCCGGCGGCTGTCGCTATTGTTTCTCTTTTTTTATCTTTTATTCCAATCCGTGCCTATGACAGAAAAAAGCAGAAGGACAGCCGGTTCAGGGTTTACATAAAAGAAAGCTGAGCATTAGGATTATTCAGGGTTATTCAGGATTATTAATATTGCTGAATAAGCTTTAAAGAAATGTTACACTATTGCCAATAGCAGGTTAGTGATGATAAATTTAAAAAAAATCAGCATTATTATTGCTCTCTCAATCGCATCGCTTTTACTCCTCTCTATTTTTGTGCTGTACAACTTCCCCTATGATTCTGTTATAAAGCGAATTGACTTATATTTAACAGATCATTATGCTGTTAACCTCAATGTACAGAAAGTTAAATATCGTTATCCATTCAAACTATTTTTTAAGGATGTGCATCTGGTCAGTGAGGATGGATCATTTACTGTTCATATCGATAGTATACTTTTTCGTCTCAAATTGATCAGCTTTTCAAAATCAAAGAATGCTGAGATAGCCGGGAGCGGCATATATGTTAAAAGTAATTATTTGGATTTGTCAAAAGCGAGGGTAACCGTTGTTTCCGGCTTCAAGCTGGTCCCTCTGCTTAAAGAGGGAGATAAGAATGCTGTTGATTTCATAGGCCTGAAGATGCAGGGGGCCGAGATCAATAGACTTACCCTGGCAGGATTTGAGTTTTTATCCTTCAAGATTCCTGAAACGGACATCCTGCTCAGGAAAAAAAATGGAAATTTTACATTTGAAAGAGGCTCGATCAGGAGCGATCTGTTTACCTCTGTAATATCAGGAGAGATGAATTATGAAACAATTGATGGACGTATAATTATTGAACTGTCAAATGAATTCTTCAGACAGTATGTAAATATAAAAGGCCTTCTGGATTCAATATCTGCCGGTGGAAAACTTGATATAAGCATAAAAGGCAGTTTGAAGAAACCACAGGTCAGATTATCAGGCACACCAACAGGATAGTTACCGTGTTTTCTGATCATGTTTAAAAATAAGGTTACCGCAGTGTCAAGAGAGTATGTAAAAAATGCCCACAGGGTAGTAATAAAGATCGGAACGAGGGTTTTAACTGAGAATGATAATACAATTGCTGTTTCTGTTGTCAGATCTATAGTGAGACAGATTTCAGAATTAATCGACAATGAGAGGAAGTTCATTGTTGTGAGTTCAGGCGCTATTGCTCTGGGCCTGAACAGAATGGGGTTGAAGACGCGCCCCGGGGAAATTAATCTATTACAGGCGGCAGCTTCATTAGGACAGAGCGGCCTGATGCACGCGTACGAAGCAGAGTTCCGGAAGAGTAAATATGAACCCGCGCAGATACTTATCGCGTATGAAGATATACAAAATAGAAAGAAATATTTGAATATACGTAACACGATCTTTACTCTATGGTCCTTCAAATCGATTCCAATTGTTAATGAGAATGATTCTGTTACCTACGCGGAGATAAGGTTCGGCGATAATGATCTCCTGGCCGCTCATCTGGCAATCATGATTGATGCGGATTTGCTTTTAATATTAACAGATATTGACGGTGTGTATGATAAAAATCCAAACCTTGAGCCGGGTGCAAGAATAATAAAAGAAATCCCGAAGATAGATAACGAAGTAAAAAATGCGGCAAAAGGAAAGGGTTCGCATTTTTCTTCCGGTGGTATGGAATCAAAGCTGAAAGCAGCGGAAATTGCGACAAAAGGCGGTGTAGGAGTCGTAATCGCAAACGGTAAGAAGGTCAACCTGAAAGAGCTTCTGGAAGGGAAAGAGCTGGGTACCTTCTGTGTTCCTTCGAAGAAAAGGATCCGGGGGAAAAAGAAGTGGATTGCATTTAATCCGAATGTTGAAGGAAGGATTATTATTGACAGGGGAGGGGAAGCCGCGATTGTAAAAGAAAAGAAGTCACTTCTTCCTGTAGGAATCAGAGAAGTGATCGGCCGGTTCGATGTCGGAGGTAACGTTACTATCCAGAATGAAGATTTTACTGACATAGCAAGAGGACTGACAAACTTTTCAAGTGAAGAACTAAATCTCATTAAGGGATTAAACACAAAAAAAATTCCTGAAGTACTCGGTGTAGATACATATTTTGAAGAGGTCGTGCACCGCGATAATATGGTTATTTTAATTTAATTGGACAGGGGGGAGCGATGGATGTCCGGTCCTATATTGAAGATATATCAAGAAGGGCTAAAAAATCATCGATTTTACTTAGATCGGTTGAAGCGGATCAAAAGAATAGGGCGCTGGGCAATGTCACTAATCTTCTTGATAAAAAAAGAGAATCTGTAGTTGAATCAAACAGGATTGATTGTGAGAATGCAAAAAAAGCGGGACTTTCAAAAGCTTTTCTGGATAGACTTTTTCTTGGCGATAGGCGTATTGACGATATGATAAAGTCGGTCAGGGAAATAATGGCTCTGGAAGATCCTGTGGGGGAAGTTACAGGAGTAAGGCGTCCCCAGGGATTTATTCTGGAGAAGGTCAGAATTCCGATCGGTGTTATATGTGTTATTTATGAATCGCGCCCCAATGTCACGGTCGATGCAGCCGCGCTTTGTCTTAAATCGGGAAATTCTGTCATCCTTCGAGGGGGAAGAGATGCCGTGGAAAGCAGCAGGGCTTTAACAGAAATCATACGGGAAGCGTTAGAGGAGGCGGGAATTAGCGCGGATGCTGTTCAGTATGTTGAAAAAGGCGGGCATGAGAGCGTGAGCTGGCTCGTAAAACAGTCCGGAAA
>SDBS01003815.1_pt1 | contig 14798 bp, 12 predicted proteins | sample 2277091 | NCBI WGS metagenome assembly SDBS01 (sample SAMN10404972, study PRJNA504765) | marine sediment metagenome | isolation source: marine sediment core GS10_PC15, 163 cmbsf | place: Arctic Ocean: Southern Knipovich Ridge | collected 2010
GTGCACATAAAAAAAAATACGCATAACACTTGAAAAAAGAAAATGAAGAAAAAGATAAACAAGTTTTCTCATCTTATATCAAAAAAAATGTTGATCCCGTGAAAATAATAGAAATTTTTGAAAAAACAAAAAAAGAAATTGAAAAGGTAAAATAAAAGGTAAAAAAAAATGTCCCAAAATAATACAAAAAAAAGCACGGCAGTTAAAAAGTCAACGGCTAGACCAAGAGGCAGATCAAGAGGGCCAAGAGGAGGAGGCGGACCAACTGGAGGAGATCCTAGAGGACCGCGACGTCGAGGGAGACGGGACAGAAGAGAAAGGAGGAGGCCACAACCGCCAGAATGGATTCCACGAACGAAACTAGGAGAGGCAGTTAAAAATGGCTTAATTACAAGTGTAGAGGAAATATTCCAGAACAACTATAAAGTACGGGAAACGGAAATAATAGAAGCCCTATTACCGAATTTAAAGGAAGAAGTTGTCGATATCAAGATGACACAACTAATGACTGATTCTGGGCAACATTCCCGATTTAAAGCAACAGTAATTGTTGGTAATCATGATAGTTATGTAGGGATTGCTTCTGTGAAGAATAAAGAAGTTGGTCCTGCGATAAGAAAAAGTATAAACCGTGCAAAATTAGAGATTATTCCAGTTAAAAGAGGCTGTGGGTCTTGGGAATGCAATTGCGGAGGTAATCATTCGCTACCTTATATTGTTAGAGGAAAATGTGGTAGTGTGAAAGTTAGAATTTCTCCAGCGGCAAAAGGAACAGGACTTGTTGCTTCAGATTCTGCAAAAATCGCACTTAAATTAGCAGGAATCAAAGATTGCTACGTATACATTAAGGGAAATTCTAAAAACGCTGAAAATACAGCTAAAGCAGTTATTAATGCTTTAAAAAATGCCTATAGAATTATGAATCCGGCCGATTGGTTAAAATAATTTCAATAATATGTAAATATTAATTACAATCATCAAATCTCAAATTACGGAGATATTTATCCATATAATATATAAATGGGGAGAAAAAATTTGCCAAAAAAGAAAAAAGACTCGCAAATCGAACCGAAATTAATGCTAGTGATTAGAATCAGAGGAAAAGTACACGTCAACTATAAGATAGAAGACACTCTAAAGATGTTAAGGCTCCATAAAGTCAATCATGCTGTAGTCTTGTATGCCGATAAAACTGTTCATGGTATGTTAAAGAAGATCAAGGATTATGTCGTTTACGGAGAAATTCAAGAAGATCTACTACTAACTTTACTTAAAAAAAGAACCTTTTTGGAAGGTAATAAACCTCTAACAGAAATTCATCTTAAAAATAAAACAAACTTTCCTGATATGAAGAAATTATCTACTGCTTTAATGGAAGGAAAAATTAAGTTGAAGGATATATATAAAATAAAGCCTATTTTCAGACTTCATCCACCCAGGGGAGGATTTAGAGGTTCAATTAAGAAATCTTACAATTCTGGAGGAGTACTCGGTTTTGTGGGAAAAAATATTAACACTGTTGCTAAAAAAATGGTTTAAGGTGAAATATAATGACAATGAGATTTAAGAAAAAATCAAGGAAAAACAGTGGTAGACGAACGCACGGATTTGGTAATTGTCAGGGTCGTAGAAAAACTGGAAGAAAGGCAGGGCACGGTTTAACCAATACTTGGAAAAAAGGAATGAAATCAACATATCTAAAGCAAAAATCTCTAGGATTTCCAACAAAAAAATTCGGTAAAAATCGGAAAAGTCCATGGGAGTTAGGAAGACATGGATTTCAACGACCCCAAAAAGTCAGAAGAATACACGCGGTTAAATGTATAAATATCGGATCGGTAAATACTCAAATTGAAAACTGGGTTAAATCCAATTTGGCTGAAAAATCAGGCAAAGAATACTCTGTAGATCTTAAAAAATTGGGCTACAATAAACTTCTTGCCCGTGGTGCCGTCGATAAACAAATTAACATTAGTGTTCTAAAGGCAAGTAACTTTGCGATAGAAGAAATTGAAAATGCGGGCGGTAAAGTAATTTTAACACTTCAAACTTAAAATCTATTTATTTTCGTTCTATTTTTGAATTAATCCTGAAAATCCAGCAGATAGGACTAAAGAACCTAATATTTCAGTTGTATTTGCAATCCTGGAGCAATCTATTAAGATTTTATTGAAATCAAAAAAAATTGAGGCATATAAAGCACCATAGGCTTTACCATTTCCCAGATGAACTAATGTTCTGTATATTAAATTCCCAGAAATTCCCTCCGGGGCAAGTATAAATGAAGATTTTCTTTTAATTGCGTTTTCTATGAGAATTTGTTCATTATAAAGTTTTAAATCTTCATCTTTAAATAATTTTTCTAATTCTTGGGCTTCTTTCATTAATTGATCGACACGTGTATCCCTTCCAGTATCTCCAGCCCTTCCACCGCTTAATACAGAAACTTTTGGCTCCAATCCCAAGAGTTTTATGAGTCTCTCTGCATAACGAATTACTTTTGTTTTGCTTTCCAATGTTTTTGCTTCATCGATACCAACGGGTGCATAAAAAAATTGGTCACCTTCTGCAGTTTCCAATAGTGCAATCCTTGAAAATGTAGGAGTTTTATTGAATTGTGAATTGAAAATTGACTTAAGAGCTGATAAAAATTTCGAAGAAGGTAGAGATCCTCTGATTCCAGAAAAATTATCCCTAAAAAAAACAAGATTTAGTAATAGTCTTTCGGGTTGATCCGTATTTATATTAAATATTTTACCTTTTCTCTTGAAACCTCGAATTTTTGTGAGAATTTTTTCAGTAAGATCTTCCAAATTTGATTTTTTTTCTGAATCTTCATGTCTAATGAGAATTATAGTCAAATTAAATTTCTGAGAGAACTCCTCACAAATCGTAGAAATTTTTTTATTCTGCGCTTTGTCTTCCCCAAGCCCGATGCATATATTACTTGCAGATTTTTTTATGAATTTTTCAATTTCAGGCAAAATGTGGACGGCGGGCAATTAGATGCCACCATTATTAGGTGATTTAGTTATTTTAATTGCTAATAATGAAATTATTATTACCAAAATTGGAATTAATGCTATCCAGAGTATAAGGTTGTTGACATTCAAGTAAAAAAATGCCATAATGAATAGAAAAGAATTGTATAATGCATGGGATATTATACATGCAATTACATTGTCTCTCCAATAAAAAAGAAAACCCAAAATCAAGGAAATCGACATATAAGGAATAAAAGAGTAAAAAAACAGCCAAGGTTCAAAAAAATTGATGGAAATATGAAATAACGTAAAATAAAGGGCAGTTACAATAAGGGCGGGTTTTTTACCCATAGATCTCTCAAATCCTTTTTGACTAAAACCCCTAAAAAGTATTTCTTCTGATGGCCCAATTGAAATAAACATTAAAATTATCGTAAATATTAAAAATTCTAATGAAAGAGGAGTGAGATCTTCTCCTGATCCTAATAAAACATCTCGTGGAACCTGATAAATTAATTCAGTTAAAAATGTAGATAATTCTTGAGCGATGAAAACAACTCCTGTCATTATAAATGCAAAAACAATCCCGATCAATATTTCTTTGAATAACTTTTTTTTCCCAATTTCCCCTATAGGTATCCCTAAAGCTCTCAATTTGTCTATTTTTGTAGATCCTCTAGGTAAATAAAAACCCACTGCCACGTAAGGTAACAATAAAAAAATATATGTTGCTATATATCCAAAAATCCGAATTTCTTCGGATTGAAGTAATGATTCCGGATTTAATACCATTTCAGGAGATAAAGTGAATATAAGAACAATTATAAAAATAAATCCCAATACAATTTGCAGAAATAATCCTAAGAATGGAATACCTAGAGCAGACTTCCAATCCCACGGTTTTCTAGTGATAACTTGTATGTAATTTGGGATTTGAGGTTTATAGAGTTCGTTTATTTCTTGATCTGTGAGTGGAGAATCTGAAGCAAGCCATTCATTGATATTTTTTCTAGAAATATATGGAATGAGATAATTTTTACAGTAAATACAATATTTCAAGCCTTTTAACCATTCAATTTTTCTTCCGCATTTAGGACAGAAGCTTAAAATTTCTTCTTTCGCAATTCCATCTTCGTTTTCTTTAAAATTTGTTTTTGAACCAGATTTCTTTTTTATTTCGCCATTTTCGTCCATTAGAATCAGATTTTTTGTTTTTCACAGATTTGAGGTGACCTATTGTAGTGTGAAAAATCCTTAAAATTTAACATTATTCCAATAGAAACTCTATATCCAACTTTATGTTTGTTAAGCGTCAAAGGGAAAATTTGGTTTTGATGATACAAACGTTGTTGTTTCTTCAATAATTTCCTTAATATCTTCATCCATCCTTATAGAAGTCACTATTTCATCCAGATTTTCCAATTTCTTAAAAGAAACTTCAGCAATTACATCCCAAGCGCCGTAAATAACTGTGACGTAAGTTACCAGCCACATTTTTCCATCTTCATCTTCGGATTTCATTTTCATCATTTTATCTACTAATTGCCATTCAGTCCCGATCTTGGAAAGACGGAATAAGATATATGCACGATAATATTTCTCTTCACTCATAAAATTGTCACCTTTTTTAAAATTGATTCTTGTATTTTTAAATTCATAATGCTATTATTGAGTCTATTTTGACCTTATTATCACAATTATTTATTATTTTGAAGTAAATACTTTCGGTTTTAAGCAGAACACACTTCATAATATTTGTTTCCGTTTAGATTATTTCAATTTTGCACTGAAATATTTTTTTCTTATATAAAATAAATGCATTGAAATTTTTAGACCGATTTCCAAAAATTACCCAAATTATACTGGGATTATTAACAATACGCTTAGTTCTTAATTTTTGTGAAGCTGAAAAAGACTTTTTTCGAAAATTCTTTAGTTTATCCTGCTGTAATTTCATTTCCAACAAATACTGAGCATTTTGGAATTTTGCAAAACTTTTCATGTATATTTTATCTTTATTGGAAGGATAGGCATAATTTGGATGAGAATGAAAAAGAGAAATCAATCTAAGTCCCTTTTTTTGAGCTGCCTGCCATTTTTGCGCCAGTAAACCGAAATCATCTATTGAAAAGGAAGTTGAACTACCAGAAGAATTTTGAAATTCGTTTATTGTTTCTAATTGGTAACGATACTTTTTTTCATTGTTATTATAAGAAATTTGACCGAATAAAAGAGCAACGGATTCAAATGGAAGACCTTTTTCAGAGATTGTTATCAGTTTTGAAACTTCTTCCGCAGTTAAATTTAAACAAATATTTTCAATTTTTTTCAATATTAATTTTCCACACTTTTTTATTTTTTACTCCAACAAATCTATATTCTGTTATCATTTAGAAGAAAAATCAATTACACAAATATGTCTTTCATTTCAAAAATTTATTAGGCAAAAATAGTTAATTACAACTATATATATTCATTATTCCGCGAGAGTGTTTCTAAAATTTCTGAAACTAATTTATTACTGAAAAATATTATCTCGAAATATTCCAGTACGGGGAAAGAAGTTGAGTTATCAAAGATCTCCCTCCTCCTTGATATCCATATTTCAAATGTGATGGTAAAACTTGAGAAATGGATAGAAGATGGTTCGATTAAGGGAACACTTGATAAGTTTAATGCGATTTTCTACCCTTCCAAAGAGGATCCGAACTTGGAAATACAAGAACCAATAGAAGGCATTCAAGGAATTAACCAAGCAACACTAATAAAGCAAAAGGAATTCATTAAGACAGAAACTAGAGAGACTTCTCAAGAAGATCTTGTTAAACTGATAGTAAATCTGGGTTATGTTGGGAGTAACATAAAAGTAGGTATTGAAATTATCAACAACAGCGATTCCTCCATTAACGAGGTAAATATAAAAATTTTATATTCGAATATAAAATTGTTCTCCATAAAACCTAAGCATGAGTATAATTCGCTGGAATCTGGGATTTCAATTCGTTTTCCCAATATTAAGAGTAAAGAAAAATATGTACTCGATATTTTTTTCAAACCTGAAGAAGTGGGAATTGGGGAAATTAAAGGACAATTTCAATATGTCAACTTCAAAGATTTTGTAAGATTCATCCGAATTGAAAAACTTTTTTATGATATTACCCCACCGAGTGTTGTTTCAAAAGAAATATCGTTGGATGAAATTCAGGCGTTCAGTAATAAAAAGGAGAATAAGAAAGATATCCGTTCCTATGGTTTACCTGATAAATTAAGTCCAATGGGTGCTTTTAATCATTTAATTCAAATTATCAGGTCATATAATTTCAAATTGGTGGAAAGATCAGAGAAACCAAATAACCTTATAAGTTGGTTTTTCGGACAAACGGAGATTGATGATCAAGAACTTGAAATATTGATTGTAGGGCAGATTGTGAATAGTAAAATCGAGTTTTTTGCTTCTAGTCAAAACGAACAAATTATCAGCGCACTTCTTACGGCATTTTCTATTGATCTAAAGAAAAGAATAATCAATTCACGAGTCGTTGGAGATGAAAACGAAATTTTTGATCTATATTGCAAAAATTGCAGTGGTGTTCTTCCTTTCTTTCCTCCAGTCGGAAAAACTGTCGAATGTATATATTGTAAATTTGAAAATTTCGTTCGATAAGTTTTATTTTTTGTTGTCTCTAATGAGAAAAATAGCAGTAAATATAGTCCTGCCGATTTTCTATTATTTTTACGTATCCATAACGTTCAAATTGTAGGACGGTCGATATTGGAAGAGATTTTATGTTTAATTCTGCAAATCCTTCTGTTATTTGACCATCGGGTTTTAAAATTCTGACAGAGCAGTTATTTTTTTTCGGTACCCACTGGATTTTTCTTATATTTTTCTCCACTTCTTCTGTTAGAAAATTGGCTTTTATTTTTGATCCTTTAGGTGTGATCTCATTGATTTTTACAGTAAATAGATCCTTAAGTCTAAAAACATCCCCCTTTTTCATTTTTGGGAACCTAACTTTATCCCCCTTTTTGCTTCTTTGTTCTGAAATGTCCAATTTTGAAATTAAAACTGAAGCTTTATCACCATCGACATTCAGAACAATTTTCCTTTTCCCTAATTTTTCATTATTTGGATTTAATAGTGGAGAAGAGATGTATTCTTTCTTGGTTAAATCGCTAATTTCAAAAGATACTGGATTTTCGACAAACCAATATCGATTTGCTTTTGGATCGATTATTTTTGAATTTTTAGAGTAAAGCCACTTCTCTGAAAAATTGATCCCGCTCATTGACATTCCTAAATCAAGTAATGATTCCCGTAATGCTTTGGGATCTATACCTCGTGACTCAAGAGATTGCAATGACCATGTTCTTGGATCATTCCATCCTTCAAAATCTCCATTTTTAATTTTAATGCGAGATTTTGTCTTGCTTAGAGTAAAATCATGGCTGAATTTTAACCGGCCATACAAAAAAATATCAATTTTTTTCCAACCCATAATATCCCAAATGAATTCCTCGATAAATCCCTCTTTCTGAAGGTCCGCCCCACGAATTATGTGTGTAACACCGAATTCATGGTCATCAATCCCCCATGAAAAATCTAATAACGGCCAAACGCGTGTTTTTGTACCTATTCGAGGATGTTCTGCATCGGAAATTCTCATAATAATGTGATCTCTCACTGCAGGATCTTTTTGATCCATACCGGTTTTTAAACGAACAACAGCATCTCCTTCTTCAAACTTTCCATCATTCATAGACCTCCAACGTTCTAAATGATCTTCGAGGGAAACTACCCGACAAGGGCAATTTTTTCCTAATTTTTTAAATTTTTCTCTGAAAACATCCGCTTTACATGTACAAACATAAGCGTCGCCATTTTTAATTAGCTGAATTGCATATTTTTTATAAAGATCAACGCGATCACTTTTATACATTATATTTTTTTTATCATAATTGATTTCCAACCAATCTAATCCTTCTAATATCAAATTATAAGCTTCTGGTAGCACATACTTTGCTTTGGGATTGTTTATTATCGCCTTTTTTGTCGCTCCTATTGTGTCATCGAAACAAAGAATCAATCTCCCTTTATATCTTTTAACGTATTCATCATTCAATACAATCATACGTGCGTTACCGATATGTAAAGCTCCGCTAGGATAGGGTGCAATTCTCATAACTACAGGGGTTTTTTTATCTCCGATTATTGCATTCGGAAGATCTGGCAATTTTTTTTTCTCAGGTTTTTTTTTCGCTTTTTCTTGTAGGGCATTTGGATCCAGTTTTTTAAGTTCCTCAATCTTCTTTTTTTTGCCCCAGCTATTTACTTGTTCCAATATTTTTTCAAGTATAGGTTTTATTTCAGCGGATTTTTTCCTATATTCCGGGAAATTTTTCATAAACTTTCCGATTACGGCTTTTGAATTTGCCTTATCAAATTTTAAGGCGTTTTTCAACGCTTCTATGGTTAATACCCGCTCGATCTTTTCCATATGTATTATAAATTACAATATGAACTTAAGATTTTCTTTAAAAACGGGATAAATCTTAAATTCTGCAAAAAGAATAATAAATCCTACAAACCGAGTATTTTTAAAATGACCGGATTAAAAGAACTAACAGCGATAATTACCAAAAGTCCAACTATTTCTCCCAGTTTCAAACAACTACATTTTTTATTAGCTTTAATAATTTTTGATGAAAAAAAGATGGGGATCGGTCGCTATAAATTAAAAAAAGATCTCGATCTCACAGAAGGGCAAGTGAAATCGCTCTTAGAAAGAATGAAAAGGATGGATCTAATTGAAATCAATAGCAGAAAATCTGGGCACATAATTTCAAAGAAGGGATCTGAATTAGTAAATGAATTAAACAATCTACTGACCTCACCAAAGCTTCCTCTTTTTAAATATAAAGACTTAATAGTTGGTGAAATTGCCTACTTTTCCGTTGTTTTCAATGGGGCAAATAAATTGATGGAGATTAAAAAGGGAGGGGATATATTGGCTCAGAGGGATGCAGCTAAATTCATTGGTGGAACGGGTGCAACCAGTTTAATTTATAAAAACGGCAGATTTATTTATCCGAGTGATACTGAGGAATTTTTTCCCAATATTACACCAAGAGATCTTGAAATTTCTCCACCAATTAAGGAAAACGATGTTTTAGTTATCGGAACGGGAGAAAAAGAAAATATTGCCAGACTTGCAACGTTAGCAGCGGCTTTAACTTTGATCAATTTTTAATTTCTTTCACATTATTCATAGTTTTTCTATATTCCTTGAACCTTACTTCAATTTCGTCCATAAAGGGCATGGAGGCCTGTGCCCCTTTACGAGTAACCGCTAGAGATGATGCCGATATTGCATAACTCACCGCTTCTACAATATTCATTTTTTGACCCATTTTCCCTGCAAGAACTCCTATGAAACAATCACCCGCTCCGACAGTATCCACAGCTTTGACACTAAATGCAGGAAATTTAATTGCATTTTTCTTGTTTTTTTGATATAAAATACATCCTTTTGGACCTAAAGTTGTAATTACTGTGTCTACCCCTAAACTTGAAATCTTTTCTGATGCATCGATGATTTTTTTATCATCAATTCCATGTAATTCTCCCAGATCAAAATTAGAACATAATTGAAAGAGTTCACCTTTATTTGGTACCAAAATATCAACGTTTGACATTACTTCCAGAGGAATGGGCCTTAAAGGAGCGGGGTTAAGGATTTTTACGGCGCTACCTTCTGATGCTATTTTGAAAATCTCTGAAATTGTTTCGATGGGAATTTCCATTTGAACCACTATTGATCCCGCATTTCTTATTACATCAGAATTTTTTCGAATTTCCGCTGGGATTAATTTGGAATTGGCACCTGGTGCTACACTAATGAGGTTTTCTCCATTGTTATCAATTAAAATAAATGCAACACCGCTTGCATTATTGGGATCAGTTATAATTCTAGATCCGTCAATACCTTCAGCTTTTAATGCCTTTATCATCTGTTCACCAATAGGATCGTTCCCAATTTTTCCGATGAATTTCGTATTTACACCTGACCTAACTGAAGCTACAGCTTGATTGGCACCTTTTCCACCTAAAGATTGTTTAAAAATCCCTCCAGTAACCGTTTCGCCTTGCTGGGGTAATTTTTCACTGTAAATATTGAGATCCATGTTGCTTGATCCTATTATGAGGGCATAATTATCGTTTTTAGTGCTTATTATTACTCATCTCCTTATATCCCAAAGAATACATCATTTCTCCTTTTTCTGATAGAATAATTGTGAATTTTTTAATAATTCCTTCATCGCTCATCCGTTTCAATCTTCTACGAATGGTAGCTTCAGAAATACCTATTATATTGGCTATTCTGTTAAACGGTAGTCTTCCGTTTTCTTTCAACTGATCTATGATCTTTATATCAATGTTGTCAATTCCAACATTTGAGTTCATAAATAATATTTTACGTGAGAAAAATTAAGAGTTTTCATTGAAATAAAGTAGAAAGGAAAAAAAAAGAAGAAAAATCAATTTGTTTCGTCAATGAAAGAAATTTCATCTTCTTTATTTCTCGTAAATCCATCAATTTGAGATTGTTGTGTTCTACTACTTTCAATTCTTCTTTTGTTGAAAATTGTAACAACTCCAGCTAACCCTAACGATAAAGCAATCAATCCACCTATAGCAATGTATGGAATTAGTGTACCCCGGATCACCAGGGTTGAAAACAATGTTGAAATGATATTTCCGTAGATATCTGTTGCTTCTATAAAAAAATCAAGTGAGGAATCAACATTTTCGAGATCTTTTATTTCAACTGTAAATTCACCGTTTTCAAAAGTGTACATTTGCTTAGCTCTCCATCCAAAGCCTTGGGAATAGACTACGCGAATTTTATGAATATAATTATCGTCTTCAGCAAAGAAATCTATTTTAACCTCAATCCCAGATGTTTTTTCGATCTGAACATATTCTACATTAGTAATTATCGGAGAAGTTAAATCCCTATATATAGAATTGTCTATGTTATACTTCCGGGGAATGTTTTCAATCACAATAGGATTGGCTGTAAGAGAAACATTATCGTACATTCCCCATAGTGTGCAAAGTCCTAAATATGAGTTTTTCAAAGATTCAACTTGAATCTGATAGGTTAATTCAGTTATCCCCAATGGAAGAACAGGGAAAAAAATATGCATGCCTGATGCCGTCTGGTCAATGGTGATTGTGTTTTCACCGCCTTGTTGTAAATTTTCTCCAGTTATTTCAATTGAATTCTCTTGATATGAAGTTCCTGCTGGGATAATATCATCCATAGCATAGAATTGAAGAACTCCGATATTATTATCTATTTGAATTGTTATATTGATGATTTCACCAGGAATTAAAGCCGAACTCTTCGAAATTTCCTTAAAAAGTGTTATTTGATCGGATGTATGGGATGCTGCTCTTGGGATATTTTCAGATATTGAAGAAAATTGCCTGATCGGTGAACTCAATTTATTGTTGGAATTCAAATTCGAGTCTATAGTTTCTAACGATTCCATAACGGTAATATGAATAGGTCCGTATAAACGTCGGTATAATTGTACAGTTTCTGCATCATAAGTACTATCATTAAATTGGAGAATTCCGGAAATCAATATGCCATCTAATTCATAATCACCGGCAATTTCGGGTGCATTAAATGAGAATTGAATTTGCTCACCGTCTGTGATAAATGCTATCTGAACCTTGTAGGCAATCTCGTCTATTTCCATCGAATCAGGGACATTTAAAACCGAGATCTCCGTATTTACAAGATGCATTCTGGGGTTAATTCCTGAGAAAGAAATATTAAAATTAAATTCTTCACCAGCAGAAACAACAATTTCATTAGGCACAACAACTTCGGGGTCACTCCGTATTATCTGAACAGTTTCAAATACATAAAAGATTTGACCTGTCCCATCCAATGTAATATTAATTTGATTGTTCCCTGTGGAAAAATAATTTCCGACATTTAATGCTAATTCGCCTATGTTTAATTCGGAACCCGAATAATCAAGATTAAAGTGTGGTGAATCGGGTTCATTTATACTAATCGATGTATTACCTTCATATTCAATAGTCTCGTTTTCTGTTGTCAACATTTTTATTGCTGTGAGACTGCTAATCGCCGCGGCTGTATCTGCGGTGTTTCTCCATCCCCAACGGTTTTGTTGGCTCAGTAAATACTGTACAGCGTTTTTTATTAACGCAAAATGCGACGTATATCCATCAATTGCAAGAGCCCAGGCCGCATACGAAGTGATTTCCACATTATTACCTAAATTTCTCCAGTAATAAGATTGAGGATTACTCCAGTATACATAATTTCCATCAGACTGCTTTGTGTCCATTAAATACGAAATCATATCGCTTCCAAACACTGCATTTTCATAGGGAGTTCCAGAAGTTCCGATAAACAACAATGCAGCACCATATGGACTGCGCATTTCTTCTAAATCCCATAACGTACTCAAAATGTCCATTGCAGATTCAATTGAGTTATTAATTTCTGCAGTGATATTTTTGGAAGAAATTAAAGATCTCATAGTAAATGCAGTGGCTTCAAAATCGTTCGCAGTATAATAAGGAAATTCCCATGCCCCATTTAACTTCTGATTATTAATTAAATAAGCAGCAGCACTTTTCAAAACGAGCGGATTAATCTTAAAACCTGCACTAGCAATTTGATTAAGAGCTGATAAGACTATAGATGTCATTAAAACTTTTGACTGGTCGTCTTTCCACCAACCCCATCCGCCCAATTTTTGTTGAAAGCCATAAACCCTGTTCAAGCCTTTTAATACCATCAAATTCATGTCTTTCTCCTGATTTGGAGTAAGCTGTCCTGTTTCATTTAGATAGTTGAATATTAAAGCAGTAGGTAATACTTTTGAAAGAGTTTGTTCAATACAGCCATAAGGATAGCCAATTAACGATTTCCAAGATTCAATTGATATATCCATCAGATCGGTGTAAAGTGCGAGTGTTTCTTTATGGTATATCGCTTGAGGATCCAACTCATAATCAAGGACCGTCGAAATATCAGAGGCATTCAAATATCCTGCAGTTACATTCCTTAATTCAATTCCATTAGGATGTATGTAAACTGGGAGTAATTTTGCATCCGAATATGGGATTCCGTTTATAGTTGTTGCAGCTAATAAAGTCAAATTATGTAAATAAGCTTCCGTGCATAATACGGAGAACTCAATTTCTGACACGAATCCATCAGGGATAATAATTTCTTGAACTTCTTTATTCAAAACAATAAGATTGGGCGCATCAATAGCAACTGTAGCACGAACGTTGGAGCCCAGATAATTGTATACATAAGCTTTTATTGAGAGAATATCGTCTTGAATAACTGGTTCTGGAACTTCAAATTCGATGAAGAAAGGGAGAAATGATTTAATTTGTGTGTAAACAATATCTCCCCAAATGACATTTCCACTCGGGTTTCCATCTCCGAATGAGTTTCCTACTGTTCGAATCGTCCATTCGCCTATGTTATCTGGAAGTTGAAATGAAATGTTTGTAGGTTCTGAAATAATCATTTTGGAAACCCAATTGGCCGATTCAGAAATATTTTCCCTGATCTCCGTTTCGAATTCTGTAATAATCTCTTCAAAAGAGAACTGGGACTTTTGATTAGATGAATCCTCTGCCATAGGTGGCGCACCATCATCACCGAAGGCGACATCTCTCACATCATCATCCAAATATCCCCCCCAATAGTTCGCATAATTATAAATTCCTCCTTGCTTTGTTTCATAAGAAATCCACCAATAATTGTTAACATTTATACCAGTTCCCCAAGAACTTCCGGATTCAATATAAGCATAGTATCTCGATGAAGAAAAGTATGCCAATTCGGAATCATCTTCGGGTTTCACGTCTAATACAGAACTATCAATAAATGATATGGATAGAAGGTATGAAGAATTATCTGCCGGTGTAATGGTTAATGTTAAAGAATCACCTGGTTCATATATTTCCTTATCTGTGGTAACTGTAAAACCTTGATTATAGTTAATATGGACGACGAGTGCACTTTCATAAATTTTTCCTTCATCGGAAATAGTATAAACCATTATAGTGAAATCTGGTCCATAGAGAGAACTTATAGGCAATTCAAATTCAAATTCATTATCAAATAATTCTATTTTGGTGGAAAAAATTAATCCCCGCTTATATATTTCTAAATAGTACGGCATATTTGAAGCAGTAGATACATTTGAAAAACCATTGATTTTTAAAATATCATTCTCATCAATATATACATCCTGGGGGTTATCATCTGAAACACTTCCGTTAGTAGTTAAAATGATTTCATATGAGTTCCCAACACTGAACGTTTCGTAAGCACTGTGATATTCGAAACCTCCGTAAAAATTGTTACTTCTGGAATACACATAAGAGTAAATATAATATTTACCTTCAGTAGAAAATTCTGGTATTTTGACGGAAAAAGATTCACTCCCTGAGATCTCCACAGAAGCTCGGCCCAAAAGCTTGTGTCCCGCATCATATATGTAAATTCGGCCCTCTCCTGAATGGGGAGAACCTAATAAGGTATCTGTATATGTTGCAGTAAAGTTCAATGTATCTCCTGGGTTCAATTGAGTTGTTTGTATATCAAGATCCAGAGAGTATTTTTTAAATCTGAAGTATGTAGAAGATTCCGTTGAACGACCGTCTTCAAGAGTCACACTCAATTTAATTTCAAAAAAATGATAAGAAAGCATTTGAAATAATGGTAATGAAAATTCAAG
>SDBS01003816.1_pt1 | contig 14797 bp, 9 predicted proteins | sample 2277091 | NCBI WGS metagenome assembly SDBS01 (sample SAMN10404972, study PRJNA504765) | marine sediment metagenome | isolation source: marine sediment core GS10_PC15, 163 cmbsf | place: Arctic Ocean: Southern Knipovich Ridge | collected 2010
CCTTGGAGTTCCAGTTTCTTGATATTCATTATTTCTAGTTATTGTAGAGAAAATGAGCAGGAAAATAAACATCCATTTATATTAGATTTCTGTGAGATGTCAAAATAATTGCTTTCAGAGAGAATCAAAGGAGATTGGAATTTGTGAAGTCTTGACAGTTTAGGCTATTTCGACTATTTTCAAGGGGTTCGATTTCAATAAGCCAGTGTAGCTCAGTCGGTAGAGCAACTGATTCGTAATCAGTAGGTCGGGGGTTCGACTCCCCCTGCTGGCTCTCTTTTTCTATAGATCGATTAAGAAATCTATTGAAAGTTGGGAACGCGTGTTTTTTTTCAGAGTTGATCTTTTTCACTTTCTTGGTTTATAGTCTTTTTAATGAATAGAGCAAAGCTCTACTCCGGAAAGGACCTGCTGTTTATCCTTCTGTTTCTGGTGCTTTTTCTGTTTGTCTTCAAGAATTTTCTATTCACCAATGGGATTTTCTTTGAAAGGGATTCAACCCTATTGGAAATCCCCACTCGCCATCTGGGTGTTCAGCTTATGAAAGAGGGTAACTTTGCTCTCTGGACGGATGCTTACGGAAACGGGCAGCCTTTTCTGGCCAATCCTAAAAACGCTGTACTTTATCCCGGCACATGGCTTTATCTCATCCTGCCGTTTTTTCTTGCTTTCAAAATTCATTATGTGCTCCATTTTATTCTGGGCTGGTTGGGGATCTATTATCTCTGTAAATCCTATTCCTTGTCGGAAAAAGCTTCTTTTTTGGGGGCCACTGCATTTTTGTTCAGCGGTATCTTTCTATCTTCTCTCGAGTTTTACAATCATATGGCGGCCCTCTGCTGGATGCCGTGGATCCTCCTTGTCTTGCACAGATATCAAAAGAGGTTCTATCCCCGTTTGGTTGTCCTAGCGGGTTTCTGGTCTCTGTTGATCCTTGCCGGTACTCCCTACGTTGTAATCATCACAGGATGCTTTGCCCTCGTTCAGACAGGGCTGGTCCGGTCTTTGCGTCCGAAGAGGCTCCTGATGCTTGCTTTGGCTGTCGTGCTTGCATTTGCCTTAACCGCTGTCCAGTTGATTCCAACTGTCGATCTTTACCGGTCCGGAGTACGGGAACAGGGAACATCCGCTGTTTGGTCTTTCGAGCCCCTGCAGTTGTTCAATTTCGTCTTTCCTCACGTTTTCGGCAATGACCGTCAGCCGGGGCACGATGATTACTGGGGAAGCCATCTGTTTGAGAGAGGGGCGCCTCTCTATTATAGTCTCTTCCTGGGATTTGGAGTTTTTATCCTGGCCTTTATCGGATTGAAAAGGCCTCTTGACTACAGGCATTATCTGTTTATCCTTCTGTCCCTCTTCTTTTTCGTTCTTGCTCTTGGGAACAAAACGCCATTTTATTCTTTATGGAATTTTCTGCCTCCTTTTTCGGCCATCCGATATCCTGTCAAATACTTGGTTCCCTTCACATTTTGTTTAGCGATGCTGTCCGCATTAGGTTTTGACAGGCTTTTCAGAGAGGAGGGGAGAGGCGAGAGGAAAAATGCTGCGCTTGTTGTTTTTTCGGCAGCACTTCTTGTTCTGTTTTTTCTTTTAAAAAGATCTTTGCTCGAGATTTTATCCGGTTTCTTTGTTATCGATAAGGCTTCGTCTGTCTCTGAATTGTCCGATTCCCTTCTTGGCGGACTCTTTCTTTTTTTTGTGTGTGCGCTGTTATTGTTTCTGTCCAGTTTCTTGTTCTCAAGAAAAAAGATTATCGCCTGGGTGTTTTTAGGTGGTGTTGTTTTTCCACTGGTGAGTATCAACCGGTTCATCAATCCGGTTGTTCCGAACTCATTTCTGACAAAGCCTCTCATTTTAGAAGAGAAAGAAGAGCCTGTAACAATCTATAGAGATGATTATGTGCCCTTTGCTTTTAAAGAGGAAGTCGGAGGGAAGGACGGAATGCACCGCTATTTCCGGGAATCCCTCTATCCGTATACTAGTTTACAATTTGGTGTCAAATACGTGTTTTCAAGAGATTCCTATAATATTTATGATAGGGAAATGACCTCTCTAATCGCCTCCTTTGAAAGTTTAAGCCGGGAAAATGTGGTCAAACTCTTACGAAGTGTTGGCTGTGACTTCAGTCTCACACCTTTTCCTTTTCCCTTTCTGCAATCCGCAGAGATTTATGTCGAAGGATTCAAGCTTTTCAAACAGGAAATTCCTGGAAAGCTTCCGGCGGCCTATCTTGTCTACGACTTTCTGAAAGCGGAGACATTCGAGGAGAGAATGGATATCTTCCAAATGCCTGATTTCAATCCTGAAGTCACAGTCATTGTTGAAAAAGATCTGCCCCTGCAAGGAATACAGAATACTTCAGGTGAGGACACCGTTCGCACTGTCGAGTATTTTCAATCGCAGCAGCAATATCAAGTCTTGAACACTCGGCCTGCCGTTCTCGTTCTTCAGGGAAACTACAGACCGGGATGGAAAGCCTGGGTCGATAGAGAGGAAGCTGAGGTCTTAAAAGTGAATCTGAACGCAAGAGGAGTCTATCTTCCGGCTGGAACAAATGAAGTGACTCTTAAGTATTCTCCCGGAAGTTTCCACTTTGGGCTTATGATCAGTTTTGTTACGTTGATTCTTATTTTTGGAACTTTGGCTTATTTTTTCATCAAGAGGATTTTTTCCGGAACAAAAGCAAAAAAGATGAGTTATTGAAAATATTCTGTTCCGATTCTCCGGATAACATCTTCGGGAAGACTCTGGGAAAATTCCCTTAAATGCTGAGTGAGAAGATCCTTTTCTGAAGTATCCACTGCGTAAAAGGAGACCGTTTCACCGCCACTCACAACATTATTTTGGATTGTCCATTCTCCCACTTTGATCCATTCGGAAGGGAGGCCTCCATAGGGATCGAACCAGAGGTCGTAGAGAATGGCAATTTTTGTCTGATGGGATTTTGTGATCAAATCGATGAAATCGACATTGAAAAAATTCTGTTTTTTTGCTCTGGCTACTTCCATGCTGCTCAACCCCCAAAGATCCAGACATTGAATATCAGCAAGAAAATGGATGGCCCCAATATCGTTGGCAGCAATTTTTTCGGTGCTATAAAAAGTCTTCAAAAAGAGTCCCATCTGGTACTGCTGTTCATATATGTTTTTACTGGCTTGAGGAATATTGATAAGAGAGACAATACCGCGGATGCCCAGTGCTGTGAAGATAATGAATAAAATAAGACTCATTTCAAGCCGTCGGATGTTTCGTTCTAAACGGGATAAGACTTGTTTTTTATCTTTTAGGTGCAGTTCTTTGATGACAAGAATGAAAATGAATAAGCCCGGTATCATTAGATAGGCCTCATATCTGTAGAACGATCCGATCTTGGCGAATTGAATATGCAGGATCAGTGCCAAAGAAAGGATTGATGTCATAATCATTGGGAAAGTCCACAGAGTTCTCTTTTTAAACCAGAAAAGCAGTAGAATAAAAATCGTAAGGACAAGAATAAGAAAAACATGAAAGTTTTCAGGCGTCATTTTCCAAGGTTCGAGGAGCCAGTTTATAAACCCTTCCATAGAAGAGAATTGAGGTGTTCTTCCTTTCAGGTAGACTGAATTGGGGAAGAAAAACCAGCCGCGCTGGAGCGAAATGATTCCGAAAAGAGCTATGGGAATTGTCCCTCCGAAAAAAAGAACTAGAGACGGCCATATTTTTTTCTTGAGGATAAAGAGAAAAGCGACCGAGGCAATAACAAATATGGATTCATACCGAGCCATAACCACAAGAGGAGCCAGCCACAACCATTTCCAGGAATGTGACTCTGATGGTGTGGAAAGAGTTTTAGCGGCCGAGCCAATGAGCAAGAAAATGAGGAGGGCATGGAGTATGTGCTCAAGTCCGGAAAAAACAAGAGGGAGCAAAGGGGTAAGAAATAGGATGGCTAATATTCCGAAAAAGTTCAAAGCCGGCGGGATGCCACAGTTGTCCAACCATTTGAACACGGTTTTGAGAAGGAGTACAGCAAAAAAAGCCGATAAAATCAAGGGGATAATTGTCGAGGGACCAAAGACAAGATTAAGCCCGGAGAGCAGAACTGTCCAAAGCAGAGAGGAGGACAGAGAAGAAAAGCCTTCTTTTGAGATCCCCCAGATGCCGTGTTGGGCAACGTTTTTTGCAATATTGATATGGATATAAGAGTCGTCAAGGGGATATATGAATCGCCCTTGAGTGGTGTTTAGGGAAAAAATAAGAAGGATCGAAAAGGATATTAAGAAAATGGTTAAAATGAGTATATCCGGCCTTTTTTTCAGCCAAACTGCACTCATTATGAATTATCCAGACTAGAACGGTTAAACATGGATTTTTAAGGAGACTTTCATGCTTATATCAAAGGGGCGATTTGATGTCAAATTGAACAAAAGTGTGTGCGGCAACCGGGATTAGGTTTCCATTTCCATGATTTTATTTAGAGTTCTGGGAAGATGATGGAGAAATCCGTTTGGAGGACGAGCGGGCATGGTTCCTCCCCTGGAGGAGAGCGAGGACGGAGATCGAGCGAGTTTTTCTCGCTGGGAAAAACGAAGCGTGATTTCTAGTCACTTTACAGAACTCGTTTTTGAAATCACGGAAATGGAACGTTTAGGTTTCTCTATTTGACATCAGTTCCGATTCATAATAATCTTTACAGCCGATATGGGAAAATAGAAAAAACTGTTCCTTTTCAATATGATTCATCCTTTATTGACAATCGGCATTATTGTTTATGCTCTTCTTATTCCAGGTTATGTCATAATCCTTCTGTTCTTCAAAAATATTAGAGAAAAACATAATTTGTCTTTTCGAATCCTGGCCTCTGCTATTTTTTCTTTGTCGTTTCTGTATGTGTTTGCATTCATTCTGAGTGTGCTTCCTATTTCTCTTGTCTTTAAGCGCATGATTGCCATATTGGCACTCTTGGCGCCACTTTTGATCCTTTGGCGGTTTTCCCCTAGACGAGTCAATTTATTTTCTTTTTTTAAAAAAAATACAGAGACTATTTTGATTCTGGGATCAACGGCTTTATTCGTCATTTGGATCTGCTGTATTCCATGGTCGGCTTATCCGGGAAATATAACTCACCACATGGGAGATATTCCCGAATATTATGTTTTAGCAGAAAATCTATATTCCGGGGAAGGATTCGTGACTGATTATTTCATTGGAGATTTCTGGCAGGGCCTACGGCTCAACTTGGAAGATGTAATGGGATCGTCACCCATTGCGGCTCGGCGGCCCCTTGTTCCCTTTGTAACCAGTTTTTTCTATTATGTGACAGGAGTGTCTTATCAGGTTATCAACATTATGGCGGCTTTTTTAGCGGCGCTGCTTCCGTTTGCCTTCTATGATTTTTTTCGCCGATTTGCTTTAAAAAAGGGTTTTTCGCTTACTGAAAAAAGGAAAAGAGACTTCCAAATTTTAGCCTTGGCATTCTGTCTAATTCCCAGTCATTTTATCTATTTTTCTTTAGGAACCATCTCCGTTTTTGAAATGATAGCTTTTTTTATTCTTATGACTCCTCTTTTTTTTAAATCCTTTGAATCTTTTTTGCAGGCGGCCGTGATGGCATTATCCGGAGGCATCGTATTGTTCAGCCGTCCTGAGGGAATCATCCTGATTATGTTGGTGACTGTGTTGTTTTTATTGCCGAATTCATTGATGGTTTTTCTTCGTGAACGCAATAGGATGGGATTGAAGACAGTGTTGATTTTTTTTGTGGGGATTGGGCTGATGAGTATTCCCTCCTTATTTATTAAATATGGAGAGGGCTCATATTCCAGGAATACCTGGTATAAAACACTGCATTACATCCCTGAAACCGGGAACTTCAAATCCCTTTATACGGAGTGGGGGGAATTCAATAGTGCTATTATCCGTGAAAATTATTCCGAACAGCCGAACATACAAAATACTCTCAATGATAAAATCCATTCGGAAATTGTTGCCCATCCGATGGCTTTCGTGAAGTGGTTGATATTTCAAAGCTGGCAGAAGTTGTCTGCTTTTTCAAGTTTATATCTGGGGAATAATTTCTGGCTGACCACCTTTTTGGTGCTGTTGATTTTTGTAGGACCCGAATGGCGGTTTACGGTTTTCCTTATCCTTTTTACAATTGGATTTTCCCTGTTGAGTCCCGTTTTGTATGCTCGACAGGCGATAGTATTCAGTCCTCTGATTTTGATGGTTGTTTATTCATCGTTGCTGCGGCTGTCCGGATGGATATTTCCACAGAAACCAGGGTTTTTGTCGAGGAAAAAACCGGTTGTTCCCACCCGTGTTATTTACGGGATGGTTATGCTGGGAATGGTTTGTCTGGTTGTCTTGAATACAATATTAACCACCGATATTAATAGAAATCCAAAGAACCATACGTATAGCGCTTCACTGGAATTTGTTCGGGAATATACGAGACCTGAGGATGTCATCGTTTCCGATTATCCCCAATTGATTCATTTGATGACAGGCCGGACCAGCCTTGGAGCGTCGGATCTTCTGCAAATTCTCAATCCGCGTTTGGAGCGCTACCAACCGGATTATGTACTGCTGACCGATTTTCGTGAGCACAAAATCCCCAGTCCGTTTAGGGAAGAGAATAAGGCTCTTGCTGACGCATATCTTTCACAGAATTATGAGTTTTTGGCGTCCGATCCAAGAGGGAACACACTTCTGTTCAAACATAAACAGCCTTAATAATTCATAAAAAATGTCGATATTGAGCGTAATGTTTGTAATATCACCTCAGGGTTCACCACCAAAGGCGATTGATCTTTCCATCGTGAAATTGTAAAACAAAGGAAAACGAGGAAGAACATGTTTACTTCGGTGTCAATTTATTATCTCATGACCTTTCTAATTTTCTACGCTTACTGCGGTTACCTCATCACTTTACACATGCTGTCGTTGTTCGCGAAGCAGATAAATGGCTACGAAGAAATCACGTCCTTTCCCTCTTTGACCATTCTTGTTCCCTGTTATAATGAAGAAGACCTGGTTAAGTCCAAGGTGGAAAATTTTGAAAAAGTGGATTATCCGAAGGAAAAAATGAAGGTTGTGTTTTTGGATGGAGGGTCAGAAGACGACACCTTTGAAAACTTGCAAAGGATTACGATTGGACATGATTATATCCACGTTGTTAAAACCGGCGAACGGGGGAAGATCAATCAATTGAATGACTATTTGCCGCAGGTCGATTCCGATATTGTTGTCTGCACAGATATGGATGCCATCCTAAAAGAAGATGTGTTAAAAAGAATTGTATATGGGTTTCAGCAGGATCCGGAAGTCGGTGTCATTGGGGCACAAGTCATCCCTAAGAACTGTTCAAAATTGGAGACCCAATATTGGGACGATCAAAATGTTCTCAGGATTTTGGAAAGTAAAGTGCACTCGTCTTCAATTGTTATCGCCCCCTGCTATGCTTTTCGTAGGAATCTTTTGCTTTTCTTTCCCAGTGATTGCGTAGCCGACGATATTTACATTTCATTTCTTGCTAATTCCCGTGGCTATAAGGTGAAGTATTTTCAAGAGGCCATTGTCTATGAGACTCGGGCACCGGTGAATCTGAACGAGCTGATCACACATAAATTCAGGAAAGGGAATGCCTATCAGATTGAACTCTTAAGATATCTTTATACGTTGCCAAATATGCTTCCCAGGTGGAAACTGATTTTTTTAACAAAATTTTTGCAGATTATCATCATGCCTTGGATACTCATTTTTTATGCATTGAGTTCGCTTTCTCTAATTTTGAGCGGGATTGTTTATCTCAAAATTGTTGTTGTCAGTGTGGGAATTCTCTTCATCTCTTTGGTCATAACAAGTTTGCTTATGAAGCAACAGAGAAGAAAGATATCAACAATCAAAGGCAAGAAATCGATACTTTCCCTTTTTTTAATTACAAATTTTATCCTTCTAATAAATGGCCTTTCCTTTCCTTTCTATAAACAATCCAGCAAATATCCTAAGGTCAAAGCGTCGGAATAAATAAAAAGAGGAATCACCATTCTCAAATATGTTTTGAATTTTCGCTACGCCTTCAGGCCGAGAAAACCGGTTTTGATGCTCCGCCTGGCGTTAACCTTTTTCAAAATCATTGTTTTGAAGCAAAAACCCCTTCGTTATGTGGATTTCAATATTACAGACAAATGCAATTTAGATTGTGAGCATTGTTTTGCCGTCAATTTCAAGGAGATCAAACGTCCTCGAATGCAAATTAAAGACTATCGCCGCGTGATGAGAGAAGCCAATAAACTTGGTGCGGTGAATTTTTCTTTTCAGGGAGGAGAGCCCTTGCTTTATCCCCATTTGGAGGAATTGATAAAAGCTTCCGCGCCTTATCAGAATATCATCTCTATCACCACAAACGGTACTTTACTCACTCCCGAAAGAGCAAAAAAACTGAAAAAAATAGGAGTTGACATCTTTACTGTCAGCTTAGACAGTCTTAATGCCGGCGAGCATGATTCTTTCAGAAAAAAGGAAGGGACATTTGCCAAGACGATCCAAGGGATTCAGGCTGCTTTAGACAGCGGTACGCATGTCACAATCGGAACGGTGATTTCACATAGAAATATCAGAGAAAAAAATCTCGAACGGCTCTTTGACTGGGTTTGTAAGAAAAAAGTTGTTCTCTGTGCTGCCTTGGCGGTTCCGGCCGGAAATTGGAAAGATCGGGGGGATATTCTTCTGACAGATGACGACATGGACTATTTTTTTCAATTGAAAAGGAAATATCCCTATGTCCGGGTGGATTTCGAAGCCAATTATGTGAAGTGGGGATGCGGCGCCATCAAAGAGATTCTCTACATAACTCCCTTTGGCGATGTTCTTCCTTGTCCCTTCATTCATATCTCTTTCGGGAATATATTTAAACAGAGCTTGGCGGAAATCCGATCCCAAGGGCTGGAGAATATTTATTTCAAAAGTTATTGGCAGAAGTGTTTGTGTGCTACGGATACGGACTTCATCAACAAATACATTTTGAATTTGAATGAAAAAAAAGAATTTCCTGTCGACCATGCAGATGTTTTTGTATCTGATGAGGAAAATGTGTATACAAAAAGCTGAGCAAATCATGGGAACACTTTTTTTGCCCGACTCGAGATTTGTCTACTGAGGGAAAAGATTTTTAAATGAACATTTTTGTTTCAGGCGCTACGGGTTTTGTTGGATCAAATTTAATAAAACGTTTGCGAGTGGAACAAAATAATATCTTTGTATTAGTACGGAACACGGCTGTTGAATCAAAAAAGGAATTTAATGTGATCGAAGGGGATGTATTAGATATCGGTTCATTTGCTAATGCCCTGAAAACTTGTGATCTTGTTTTTCATTGTGCTGCGTATGTTTCTTTTCATAAAAAAAATTATTCGAAAGCCTATCAAATCAATGTAGAAGGGACTCGGAATGTGCTGGAAGCTGCTTTTCGAGGAGGCGTATCCAAATTTGTTCATTTGAGCGCGTGTGCTGTCTTTGGATATACGAAAAATCAAGATAAAGTCCTTGATGAATCACGGTATCCTCAGCTGAAGAAAAACAATATTTACGCGTATACAAAGGCCCTTGCCGAGAAAGAAGTATTAAATTATGTGGGAAAAGGTTTAAACGCTTCTATCGCGAATATTACCACAGTCTATGGACGGGGAGACCGCAAGTTAAATTCTGGTGCAAGCATTAAAGGTCTTCATGAAGGCAAGATGAAATTCGCACCTCCTGGTGGTACAAGTTATGTTGCTGTTGATGATCTGGTGGACGGGCTTATGTTGCTGGCGGAGAAGGGTGAACCTGGAGAGCGTTACATTTTTTGTTCCGAAAATCTGTCGTACAAGGAGTTACTTCGAAGGATAGCAAGAACTTTAAACGTTAAACCACCCTATTTTGTACTGCCGAGGTGGAGTTATCTTCCTTTTCTCGTGGCTGGGAACATATTAGAATGTTTTTCGAGTGTTTCGCAGGAAAACGTTAATCTTATAAGTTCCCAGATAGTTAAAGAAATCTTCAAGTTTAAATATTTCAATTCCATAAAAGCCCGGGATAAGTTAGGATGGACCCCCCAACAGAGTCTCGAAAATGCTGTCAGACAAGCGGTTGAATATTACAAGGAAAATCAGCTTTTAAAGTAAGAATGAAAACATCAGAAGAACAGGTGAAAAAGGCCAATAAGGAGTTTTATGATATTGTCGGCTCAAATTATGAAAAATTGGATGGACGAAGAACGGAATCGTTATATGCTTATGTAGAGGATCAATTGAAGGAGGCTAGGACTCTTGGTGATGCAGAATCCATTTTGGATCTTGGCTGTGGAAATGGATTTGTCTCGCAGGTTGCAGCTCATCTTTTCAAGCAGAGATATGCGGTTGATATTTCATATTTTATACTCCGCGGTATCAAGGACCCGCAGTTGAAAAAGATTGCAGCCGATTCGGATTTCATTCCTATCCGGGATGAATCGATTGACGTGGTTGGAGCTTTCGCATTTTTACATCACTGCCATTCTTTCGAGAGAGTGTGCGGAGAAGTTTATCGAATTCTGAAAGCAGGAGGAATTTTTTATTCCGATCATGATATGGATATTTCTTTTTATTCTCGTTTCAAGAGAATGATGAAAATATACAGAAAAGTCCATAATTCGAAAAAAAGATACCTGGAGAGTTTTGATGCCCTTTCTGAAAATCTTTACGACTGCTCTGAGTTTCATCAAAACGGTATTCAGCCCGATCTGATATCCGTGCTGCTTAAAAGGATCGGATTTAGTGAGGTGAACATTTCATTTCACTGGTTTGGATTATCCGTGATTTCAGACCGCTTGTTCGGGAAGAAAAGATATCCCAGAGGATGGGCCCCTCTGACCAGAATTGTTGCACTCAAATGAAAGAAAGAAAGCCAAAAGTTTTGTTATTATCCCCTCCATACCTTCCCAACTATATGCGCAATGGTAGGTGTGATTTTGTTTCTTTGTCGGCTACGCAATGGTTCCCGATTTGGCTGGGATACTGTGGTGCCCTTCTGGAAAAAGAAGGATTTCAGGTTAAACTCATCGATTCTCCTTCTTACGGCTTTTCGCATGACAAGACGAAAAGGATTGTGTGGGAATATAAACCGGATTTAATGCTCATTTATACTGGTCGAAAAAGTGAACAAAATGATCTTGAGTTGACCTCAGCGCTATTGAAAAAACATGCCTGTGAAACCATTCTTGTCGGACCTTATTTTTCCATCGATCCAAAAAAGACTTTATCTTTGGACCGGCAAATCAAATATGGGATATATGGGGAATTTGAATATCCTGTTCTTGAGTTTTTGCTCGGCCACTCCCCTATGTCCATCGAAAATTTTGTAATACAGAAAAACGGAAGGATTTATATGAATCCCTCCCGGGCGAATCTCAATTCGAGTGAATTGGATAAAATACCTTTTGTCAGTGAATTCTTCGATAGGCACCTCGATTTCAAATATTATAATTCTCCCTCCGAACTGCATCCTTTTGTCGATATCATGACGGGGCGCGGATGTAAATGGGGGCTGTGTACGTATTGTTTGTGGGTGCATACTTTTGTAAAGGGTCCCAATTATAATACCCGGTCGATTGAAAATGTCATTGAGGAGTTTTTGTATATTGAAAAAAATATTCCTAATGTACGGTCTATAATGGTTCAAGATGATACATTCCCTGAAGAGCGTGCAGCTGAATTTTCAGAAGCGAAGCTAAAGGCTGGATGCAGACTTCCTTGGTCCTGTTATGCACGGGGTGATATTTCTTTAGAAACGATGAGACTGATGAAAAAGGCGAACTGCCGGAATCTGCATGTGGGATTCGAATCGGCCGATAACCAAATTTTGAAGTCTGTCAAAAAGGGTCTCACCAAAGACCGGATGACCCGTTTTCTTTGGGACTCAAAAACCGCCAAGCTCAGGGTGCATGGAGATTTCGCCATCGGATTTCCTGGAGAGACGATAGAGTCGGTGAAAGCGACGATGAACTGGGCTTGTGAATTGAGACCACACACGGCCCAATTCCAATTGATGATTCCGTTTCCCGGGACTCCCTTTTACAATGATCTGGAAAATAAGAAACATTTACGGAATGGATCGCCCGATTATCCCGGTCTTTCGAAAGAGGAAATGGAACGGCTTGCGAAAAAAGCGTACAGGAAGTTTTACATCAGCCTGCATCATCTCAAACAGATTATACGACATCCGTATGAACAGCTGTTCAGCCGCCTTAAAACCTATAAACATGCAGTGGCTGCGGTGTTCTGGAAAAAATGGTAGGTGCGATAGAAATAAAGCTGACAAGGTCAAATCAATATGTCTATATGGTTGCTGATAATTAACCTGTTCATTTTCTTCATATTGACGATTTGCCCGGTCTATATCGGCTATAAACTTTCATTTAAAATTTTTAAAGACACATCAGTTCCAATCCGTTGGATATCCACCACTTTGCTGGCTTTTTCCGTCGTGATTTTGATTTTTCTGATGTCTGCGACTTTTTTTGTGTTCAATAAGTACAGCGTTTCCCTCTTATGCTTATCCATGGCAGTTGCAGCACACCTGATATTAAAAAGAGATCAGCATTCCGGTTCTGAGGCTAGAGCCGTTCTCGATTTTATTTCCTGGATGAGGAAGGAACATATCTGGCCTTTTATTCTCATAGTCTTGCTCATTTTTTTCTTCACTTTTTTCCGGGGTCTGCTAATGCCACCCTTGGCCTGGGATTCCCTCACCTATCACTTGGTTCTGCCTGCAACATGGATACAGAATAGTGGAATTGTTGAATTTTCAGCGCCTCATGGAATGGATGGGTACAGCCATTTTCCCATTAATTTTCATATTTTATTGGCATGGGTGATGTTACCCTGGCATTCTGACTTATTCGCCAATGGAGTGAATTTTTTTATTTTGATGCTTGGTGTTTTGATTCTCTTTTCGCTTGGGAGAGAGTTTTTATTGAGCCGCAAGCTCAGTTTACTGCTGGCGGTTTTTTTCCTTTTTTCCCCATTTGTATTTGTTTATGTGACCACGGCCTACAACGATATTTTTGTCTGCATACTGCTGCTTGGAAGCCTTCTGTTTTTATTTAGATTTCTTCGCTCCTTTGTCTTTGGAGATGCCTTTTTTTTCTTTCTGTCTATGGCTCTTGCGGTGGGAACCAAACATTCGGCCCTATACCTGGCCGCACTGATGGGATTTGTGTTCGTTCTGGCCATAATAAAAAAATATTTCAGCTCTAAACAGAGTTCGCTTCTTACCTTTATTCCTATTGGTTTTTTGCTTTTATTGACAATTGGAGGTCATCAATATTTTAGAAATTGGGTGACTGTTGGAAATCCTTTGTATCCTTACGAAGTGTCTTTTGCCGGGGAGACTGTATTCAAAGGTTCGGAGTATGTCAAAAAAATCACTGAGGAAAAGGGAATTGGAAATTCTCGTGATGATCTAGAGAATCTGAAAATACTGTTCAGTTATAACCAAAGAGATTATCTCCGAACTGCCGGTCCGAAATATATAATAATTGTGGTCCTATCTTTAGGAATTTTGGTCTATTCGTTTTTTTGGGAAAGAGACAATAGGCGTCTTCTGTTGGGTTTATTTGCGCTGGTTCCACTTCTTTTCTTTTATTTGGATACATCTTTGAATACTGTTTTAGCTCGCCGATTCTGGCCATACGATACTCCAAGATTTTTAGCCCCCTCTTTTGCCATCTTGTCTCTCTTGGCTTTTGCTTTGCTGTCTAAATGGGAAAAACGGATGCCTCGTATTGGCCTTTATGTGTTTTTGTTTTTTGTTGCAGATATATTTTTTATGAATTTCATTCTGTTAAGGTCTTTACAGAATGCTGTCTTTATATTCCTTGCGATAGCTTCAATAGGTTTTCTGGCATTCATATTCTTAAAATCCTTTCGTTATCCCCGGCGCTTTCCATTCATTTTGGCTGTGATGACTTTCTTCTTTTTTGCCTTTGGAATGGTGAGTTATCTTCACAATTATCGTGAGAAAACGAGGAGTGAATATTATTTGTTTTATATGGATCTCCACCAATTTCCTCGAGCTTATCTTGATGGATGGAATTGGTGCGATCGGCCTGATAATCCTTCAACGATTGCCTTGGCGGCAGGATGGAATAATTCCGGTCATAACTGGTTCTATTATCCACTTTTCGGTCGGCGGCTGCAAAATCGAGTTGTCTATGTTCCCATTGGTGAGCCGGGATTTTATTCAAGCAGGATCAATAGAGGATTGCGTGGTGCAAATGCCGATTTCCAAATTTGGCTGCAAAACCTCAGGTCTAAACAAGTTGATCTTGTTTTTGTTCAGGAACCCTGGCCGATCGAGCTGGATTGGATTCGGGATTATGATCAATATTTTCATCTCGTATCTCAGGGTAGGTCATACTTGATTTATCGATTTAAAGATAAAGATAGACAGCCATATCCATAAGGATCCTAGGATTCTGGAACCCTCGGCCGCTTGACTCCTTTCTTTATACTTCTTTTCACTTCATTACTTCTCGGAATCCGTTTGTTCTCCTTTGACATATTTATCGAAAAATCCCAGCCAGCGGGCCCAAATATCCATATAGGTTTCCTTGCAGCGCGGCCCATGGGATTCGAAGGGGTAGATATAGAGGACGGCATTTTTTCCAAGACCCGTAAGGAGCTGCATGTAACGCTCGGACTGGATCAGGAATGTTCCGGTATTGTTGTCGGCCGCACCGTGGTACATAAGAAGGGGACTGTCCATATGGTCGGCCTGGAAAAAAGGCGACATTTCA
>SDBS01003817.1_pt1 | contig 14794 bp, 20 predicted proteins | sample 2277091 | NCBI WGS metagenome assembly SDBS01 (sample SAMN10404972, study PRJNA504765) | marine sediment metagenome | isolation source: marine sediment core GS10_PC15, 163 cmbsf | place: Arctic Ocean: Southern Knipovich Ridge | collected 2010
CGTTTTAGTCACTCTGTATAAATCTGAGATTCCAGAATAACTGGATATCAATTATTTTTCTATTTTTAAGATATAATTAATTTAAAATTATTTTCCTACAAATTTTATGAATTTTTTAGATTTAATTTCTAATGTACATTCTTCAATATCTTTATGTGAATCAATAGAATGCCAAAATGTACTTTTAAACTTAATGTGATTTAATTTTCCTTTTTTTGCATAATTAGGAAATGTAGTTTTTTCTATGTCCCCTTTTTTTGGTAAATCTTTTAGTATGTTTTTAGTTAAATGATAAAGACCAGCATTCATCCAAAGATTAGAAATTCCTTTTTTCTCACTAAATTTTGATACTTTATCATCTTTAATCCCTATTATCCCAAATTTCGTTTTTAATGGAATTGCTGCAATAGAATTTTGCTTTTTTTGCAATTTTCTAATATCAATATTAGTTATAATATCTCCATTTAAAACAAAAAAAGATTTTTCTTTAATATGACTAGCTGCTTGTTTAATTGCGCCAGCTGTACCTAAAGGAATTTTTTCCTTTGAAAATATTATTTTTATTCCAAAATTATTTTTTATTTTAAGATAATTTTCAATTTGTTCTGTTTTATAACCCGTACAAATAATAATTGTATTAACTTTAAATTTTTTTAAATAACGAATTTGCCATTCAATAATTGGAATATTATCTAATGGAATTAATGGTTTGGGAACATAATCTGTTACTGGTTTTAACCTCTTGCCTTTACCTCCTGCTAAAATGATTGCTTTCATATTATTTGAAAAACTCACAGTCATTAATACTTTAAAAAATTTCTATTGTTGCAACTCCAAGATAATATCCGACCATTGTCAATAGTATGCTCCATGAGCAAGAACCTATGAAAGTAAATATCAGAAATTTTTTTGGATTCATTCTAAAAATTCCTGCAGGAATTGAAACGAGTTCACGAATACCTGGTATTAATCTTCCAAGTAATACCGATTTATCACCATATTTTTCAAACCATTTATCGGCTTTAGTTAATTTGTCTGAATTTATTTTTGCATATTTCATGTATTTTGATAATCCTACCCTTCCAAGTTTTAATGCAATTAAGTATATCACAAATGCACCAAGAGTCGCTCCTGCACCTCCTGTTATTCCTAATCCAAAAATATGGATTATTGACATTTCATTTTTTAACACAAGATAACCTGCCAAAGGGAACACTGCTTCACTTGGAATTGGTGGAAACACAGTCTCAAGTAATGCTGCAAGAAAAACCCCTGGATAGAGATTATTTGAAACTAATGCAATGACCCAATCGATGAAAGCCTGTATTTCAGTCAACTATGTATTTTCCGTCAAGTAATAATGTAATTCAGTATAGCATTCCACGCAATAATCTTTATCGTTAGTATGTTCGCATTGATGAGTTTTCTTTACTTTTTTTCCACATTTTGAGCACACTTGCATAATAGTTCAATTGTTAAGATTTTTTTAATTTTATTGCGCCTAGTGCGACGATTAATGATCCTCCAACTAATAGAGGTGCGGCTCTTTCCATTATACTTCTTCCAGATTCTTGAGCCTCTTGGGAGGGCTCCAATACAAACAATGCGATTCCTCCAATTATAATTAACATTCCACTAATTATCAACATTATTCCGAGCATACTAGATTTTTCTTTTCTTGAAATGAAAAACGAAATAATTGGCAAAATTAATGCAGGCATACCCAATCCAATCCCACGTGCCATAGGATCAGATCCCAGAAAACTGTTTCCAGCTATTTCGTTAACTGCGACATCCATTGCATAAATAACTAGTAAAGCAATGGAAATTCCTGTCATAATCAAAGCTGCTTTTAACATGAATTTGCTGACTTTACATTAACTAATAAATCATGAACAAAATTTGTTTTACCACTTGTATTTTATTTTTAGGAATACATGGTGATCTATTTTTAATATGACGTTATTATGATCTGGAATCACTAATAGTAAATTGAGTGGATTGACTTACAGAACCATCATTAGTTAAAATTCGCATTTCATATTGACCTGTTGACGGCATACATTCATCTAATGACATTATTTCAGCATTAAATTGGTCATTTTGACAAATATCTTTTGCATTTATAGCATAAAGAACAAAGGTGTTAAAACTAATTGCCGAATTTTCACTATTTGTCATTACATTAATTGTTGATTCTGAGACAACTTTGCCAGTTTCAGATTGAATTATTTGCATTGCAAATGATTCATCATCTGGGTTAAAATTGGAAAATTCTGTCCAAATGCGAAGAATTCTGTCTTTTTCTTCCCATGCTAAATCGATTTCATTTCCGGTAGTGTTCGTGAGGGAAATTTGAGTCTGGCTGGAAGCATATGCCAGTGAAACTGTGATTGTCGCTAAAGTAACTAGCACGATAGACGAGTATATTTTTGGCATCATCTGGATAAGATAGAATTAGGATTAACATAACACAATGTGTGTTCTAAAGTACGGACGATTTTTTCAAGACTATATAAGAAGAATTACTCTTGGATTCACAAATTTTTTGGTAGTCTTACTAGAAAGGTAGTTGGATTATTTTTTACCGTTATGCTGCCCCCATGTTGTTCTACAATACTTTTACAAATTGAGAGGCCAAGTCCTGTGCCGAGTTGTTTTGTTGTGAATAACGGATCATAGATTTTGTCAAGATTTTCTGATTCAATTCCAGGTCCAGAATCTTCAAAAGCAATTAGCACATCTTGTACATTATCAATTATACGTATTCTTACGACTCCTTTGTTTTCTATTGCCTGGATTGCATTTAGTAATAGATTAGAAAACACTGCTTCAATTTTTCTATAATCACAGTTAATTCTAACATTTTCTTGTTCTACATTAATGCTTACATCGTTTGGAATTGTAATGCTATCTTTTACTATATTAATAATATCTAATACAGAATATGGTTGAAGTTTTAATTCAGATGTTCTTACAAAGTCTAGCACATCATCAACTTGATGTGACATTCTATTCATCGCTCTACGCAATCGTCCATAGTATTGTAATTTTTCCTCAATCTTTAATTTTGGTCTTGATTCCATTAACTCAATTGTATTTTTTATTGTAGATAACGGATTTCTTAAATCATGAGCCATTCTTGATGCAAGCTCACCAATTATTGCAAGTTTTTCTGATTTCATTAATTCACCACTCTTTTCATCTACTTGTCGAGATAAATAATCTCGTTGAAGTTCAAGCTCTTTTTCTGTTAATACAACTTTTTCTAAATTATTTCGAAGATCTTTAGTTAATTTAGTATTTTCTTCTTTTTGTTTTTTTAATTGCCTATTTGATTGTTCAAGTTCTTCATTTTTTCTACTAAGTGACGAAATCAAATCTTGCAAAAATGTAATTTTTTCTTTCAAATCTATATTAATTTTAATTGCCCCGCCAAATTGTTCACTAGTTTTTGTTGCAAGTTCTTGAATTTGTGCTGCTCTTTTTTCTAAATCTGATTTTGCTTTATCTAGATCTTTTAGTGCCTTTCCCTTAAACCCAATAAATTCTTCTAATAAATCAAAATCTGATTTTGAATCCTCTAACGATTTACTATTATCTTCCGATGACGATTGCAATTTTACTATTATTTTTTGTTAAATAATTGGTATTATCTTGTGTTTGTTCGATTGAAACAGACCTATTTTAGACTTGAATTATTTTTAAATTGATGCAAAGAAATTGAATATTGTATCTCCGTATAGTAATTGTACAATAAATCCTGCAGTAATAAACAACATGTAAGGAACTCCTGGAGTTATCCACGTATTAGGTGTTGTACAAAATTCTGCATATTCTGCATTATGTAATACAAGTTTCAATTTTTTGTTTTTCCCAGCCTTTTTTTCTATGGAAAAACTATATTTTGGATTTTTTGCTCTAAATCCTAAAAACATGGCCATGATTTTTTTGCTTGCAGGTTCTTTAAATCCCTCAAAAATGTCTTTTTTCTTTGCAATCTCTATAAGGTTTCTAAAGAAATTAAGAAATAGTGGGATTATAGATATCAAAACTGCATTAGTTAAAATTGTAAATGGGGTAATCATCCCATCAGAAAGTGTAATTTGAGGCACTAATGCGGCTAACACTATAATTGCAAATGCATCTGCGCCTCCAAAGAATCCTATTCTCCAAATTATTATTACAACTGGGGCAACAACTAGCGAAATTCCAATATTCACTAATGCTTCTGAAAGATTTGGTTCAAAAATTAATAAAACTGCAGCCAAAGCACCAAAAATTATCCAAACAAAATCACTAACTTCTCTTTTAGTTACATCTGTATATGATGCATATCCTAACATTCCAATAGCTAAAACAATACGTAGTAGATTGAGTTCAATTAATTGTTCAATCATTTTTCTCTCTTTTTGAATATGAAGTTATTTTACTATTTAACGACTTGTTTGCGTAATTGCTTGAAATTGAGTATCTTCTAAACAAAAAAAGAAAAATAAGAAAGGTGGGGGATATGAAAAAAAGATTTTTCATATTATGAAGCAAGTACTTTTTCTACAGGCTTTGCTTTTTTCCACAAGTGTGTGCACAGGCTAAACATGTTATTGATCATTTCTTGAGAATTTGTGTACAGAATAGAGTCATTATCATCATTCAAGTCCATCGTTTCTTTAATGGAACCTGACATGATTAGTTGACCTCCTTCTTCTACAACTAATCTGCTTTTTGATGGTAGTTTTCCTACCCTAGTTTCAGTAGCTTTTAGTCTACTGATGAGTGGTAGAACACTATCAATTGCTGTATCAGTTAGAACCCTAACCTCTCCTCCATTTTTCTTGCAAATTGCAATTTTTTCTGGAATTGCGGTATGGTACATTCTAAGGATATCTTCGGCAGTTGTAACGATGTAGATTGTTTTTACAGATTCTTGTATCATTTTTCCAACTCGCGAATAAATATTTGAGCGACCTTGGATAATTGATATTGAAGAGACTTCTGAAACATGTTGTGGTCTGTTTAAATCCTTTAGGTCCTTGACTATTTTGTTTGAGAGCTTCTGCATTGTAGTAATTTCGTCTTCTTTTCGTTGAATTACAGTGGTCAATGCATCTGCAGGCTGAACTGCCTCACAGATGGTAGGGTTTGAAAACGTTGTTGTGATCAATCCCATATCTCTAAGCTTATTTAGTGACCTGTATGCCTTGCCTCTATCGATATCGAGTTTTGTAGACATTTTGCCTACTGTGAGAGAACCAATTCTTAAAAGGCCCAAATACATGGTAGCATCGGTCTTGTCAAGGCCAAAGTAAGACAGTTCCGTGAGTAGTTCTTCTTCTATGTTCATATCTCTTCACTCTTACCCTCCAATCTGGCCTGTGTCATTCCTGCTTGCGCAAAAATCTTGTTGTTTTTTGTTGTGACCATTATTCCTGAGTTTGTTAATTTCAGACAAGCTAATCAGTAGCAGTATGTTATTTTCCAAACTTACAAAACTGCTCTCAAATCGTATGTTCGCATAAAAAGTATGTTTTAGAATTTCAGACTGGCTCAATTATGATGGATTTTTTTAAATTTTCCACTTTTTTTATTAATATTTCGACATTACCCAAATTATCCAAATCCACTACATTTAGGTGTCCTAATTTCCTTTTTGGTTTAGATTCCATTTTATTATACATTTTGAGATAAACTCCCTTCTGAGGTTCTATAGTTACTGGTTTGTATTTTCCTGTAAAATTTTTTGGCCCAAGAAGATTCCACATTATTGTATTTTTCAATAATTTTGTGCTGCCTAAATTTAATCCAAGTATAGCACGCAAATGTTGTTCAAACTGTGATGTTTCACTTGATTGTAATGTGTGATGTCCTGAATTATGTACTCTGGGAGCTATTTCATTAATTAGAATTCGATCATCTTTTGTCACAAACATTTCTATTCCAAATACTCCAGCTCCTTTAAGAACATCCATTGTTTTTTTGGCAACTTGTTCTGCATTTTCAATAATTTCCTTGCTCACTCTAGCAGGTGCTATAGTGGTCCTAAGAATATTTTCTTCATGTATGTTTTCAACTAGAGGATATGTTGCAATTTCTCCTTGGGTATTTCTTGCAGCAATCACTGACACCTCCATTCTAAAATCAACATATTTTTCAAGCATCAAACTTTGATTACGAAATTTGACATACGCTGTTTTTAGATCTTTTTCACTATTGATTTTAAAATTACCTCGTCCATCGTAAGCGTTTTTTCGCGTTTTTAACAATGAGGGAAATCCAAATTTTTTGATTTTTTGTTGTAAATCATCTAATGAATTCACCTCTACAAATTCTGGAACGGGCAACTGATTTTCAGCAAGGAATGTTTTTTGAACAAGCTTATCTTGAATTTTTTTTAGTGTATCTGGTGATGGGTTTATCTTAGTTTTACTTTCCATTGATTTTAGAACATCGCTATTTCCTGATTCAATCTCATAGGTCAAAATGTCTGCTTTTGTAGAAATGTCAATTATCGCTTTCTCGTCTTTAAAATCAGCAATTATTTGCTTTGCCCCAACTTGAGAAGCGGGGCATCCTTTAGTTGGGTCTAAAACAATTACCTCTGAGATTTCATTTGGAAATTTGTTGGCAGCTTCGGTTAACATCATTCCGAGTTGCCCTCCACCAATAATTCCTAAAACTTGGGCCATACCCTAATTCACATATTTGCATAAAATAAGTTAATGGATTCTTTGAAAGGCTTTATTTTATTTTTAAAATATCATGCTTGTTTAGATCTAGACCAAATAAAATTGAAAAGTAATTTCATAGAATAAATGAGGGCCGTAGAATCGGTCCACATTGCAGAAACATTTTGTAATGACTGATCATCTTTTTTAGTAAAGAAAATCATTTCTTTATCATCTTTCATTATAAAACAAATTTCGTCCTTAATACCAGAAGGCATACGTTTGATTTGTTTTTTATCTATATTTTCAAAAATATACATTGTTTTTTCTGTGCATGATGTAACTATTTGTGATTTACATTTTTTGTTGCTAAAATTATCTAAAAAATCAGAATGATATAATCGAAGATAATCTTTTTCAGAACCTAGAACAATGATTTTATCTTCTGCCTTAGAAACCATTTCATTTAATTTCGCATTAATTGAGTTTGGCCCCTCTAACATTTGAAAACGATTTTTCGAATCGTCAGTTTTTTCCTTTAAAAATTCAGGAATACTATCCCAAAGTTTGATTATGGTTTCTTCTTTTTTCTCTAATGATTTTATTCTTTCTTTTTCTGCATTAACTAACGTTTTAACTGCCATGGTAAGTTTTAACGCTGAGAATTTTATTGGATGGCCAAAAGTAGCTAAAACGATTCCTTTCTTTTGTAGAGCTGCCAATAATTGATATGTTTCAGTTCTAGCAATTTTTAATGCTCTACAAACTTCAGGGGCAGTTTGTGAACCGTATTTTCCTAAGAAAATGTAAACTTTTGATTGGTTTTCTGTCAAATCAAATTTTGAAAGCTCTTCTTTGAGCTCATCTGCAGAAATTTTGTAATTGTGCAAGCTAGAGTCTATACTTGAATCAAATATCGTTTGTTGTTCTCTTTCTCTCATGTTCCCTCTTGCCGATCTTCATATCGAAAGTAAGATCTTAATATCGTACAGAGGTCAGCTAGTTTTGATCGATACTATAGTATGTGCGATCTATTTGTGCCTAGATTTGAAAAATTGGTTCGTTTTTTCTTCAAAAATTTGGCTTTTCCTCTTTTAATAAACACTGAAATTGCTATATTTCAGACAATATTTATGCCAATTAGAAAGAAGGGAAAACATAGAAGACGTGCGGATAACAGTGCTGCAAGAAGACGAAGAAAAAATTCCAAACGTGGAAAAGCAAAAAATAGATGACCTAAATCCTATACCAAGGTTAAAAACTGTACATAGGGTTTGATGTAATGTGGATAGATATGACAAAAAACCTCTAGTTGGAATAATTATGGGTTCTAGTTCAGATAGCAGAATAATGCACGGGGCCGCTGAAATTTTAGATGAATTTAAAATTAAACATGAGGATCAAATAATTTCTGCACACAGAACCCCCTCTAGACTAGAAGAATATGCTAAACATGCAGAAAGTAGTGGATTTAAGATAATTATTGCAGGAGCGGGAGGAGCTGCTCATCTTCCAGGAATGATTGCATCCCATACATTAATTCCTGTAATCGGGGTTCCTATTCTAGTCTATAACGATAAACAAGATAAAAAATCTCAAAAACATAAATTTTCAGCATTTGGAGGATTAGATTCTCTCCTATCAATATCTGAAATGCCTACTGGCTCGCCTGTAGTTACAGTAGGAGTAAACAAGGCTACCAATGCAGGAATTTATGCTGTGAAAATTCTTGGAAATGAATTTCAGGATTTAAAGAAGAAATTAAAACAACATAAACAGGATCAACATCGTTCTATTCTAAAGGAATCGGAAGAACTGAAAAAAGTTGGTTTATCTAAATTTGTTAAGAAAAAATTCAAATAAAAATTAAGTGATAATTTTGAAATTGATATTTTTCTTTTCTAAATGAGATATTAATTCGTCAGCATGTTTTTGTCCTTGAGTTTCTAGACTCAATGTTACTCCTGCTGATCCTGCGGCAATTTCCGAGCTTAATCTATCATGAACAACCTCTACTATGTTAACACTTAGAGAAGCAATTTCATCTACTAATTCTTTTAATGCTCCGGGTTTATCTGGTAATAAAATGAATAATTTTACCAACCGTCCCATTTGCGTAAGACCTTTTGCAACTATTTGGCCCAAAAGGTACATGTCTACATTTCCACCACAAAGAATTGGAACAACTTTTTTCCCAGGAGATGGTTTTGCCTCTAGTAAATAAGCAAGACCTGCTGCACCTGCGGGCTCGACTACTATTTTTGTACGTTCCATTAACAAAAACATCGTTTTTACTATATGGGCATCATCAACTAGAACAATCTCATCGATTAACTCTTTGATAATATTGAAGGTTACTTGCCCAGGTTTTTTTACAGCAATTCCATCTGCTATTGTTCTTTCACCTTCTACTGATTGTAATTCCCCTGTTTCTAATGATTTTTTCATCGCTGGAAATGATTTAGATTGAACGCCAATTACTTTGATTTTAGGATTCTTTGTTTTAATTGCAAGCAAAATACCCGCAGCTAATCCACCACCACCAATGGGTACGTAAATCTCATCAACATCAGGTAAATCTTCTAAAATTTCTAATCCTATTACTCCCTGTGCAGCTATAACATGCGGATCATCAAACGCATGTACGATGTTTGCATCTGTTTCTTTAGCAATTTGTTTAGCTTTCATCCAAGATTCATCATAATTATTTCCTTCAAGAATTACTTTTGCTCCATAACCTCTAGTTGCAGAAACTTTTGCTGGCGAGGCATTTTTTGGCATTACTACAGTACATGGAATATTTTCTAGAGAAGATGCGAAAGCTACCCCTTGAGCATGGTTTCCAGCAGAAGCTGTAATGACTCCTTTCTTTTTTTCATCTTCGGTTAAAGATTTGATTTTATAATACGCTCCTCTTATTTTGAACGAGCCAGTTTTTTGTTGAAACTCTGATTTCAGATAAACCTCAGAACCAACCAATTGACTAAATATTGGGGAGTATGTTAGAGCTGTTTTTCTAATTACATCTCCTCTTTGAGATTGGGCTTTTTGTACATCCTCATATGTGGGAGTCATCGGATTTCTGATTTAGTTATTCTATTTTAATTCTTGTAAAAATCTTAAAAAGAACTATTAAAAATTCAATCTAAGAGTTAAAAAATACATCATTATTGAAAGATTTTATAGTTCTACATTGATCGGTTGAAACTAGTCAAGGAACTGTGTAATTTCCACAAAGAGGTACCTCGCCTCAGTTTACCAGTTCTTGATTTTTTTATAATTTTAAACACTTTTAATAAAACTCTTTTTTCACATATTCAAAATTTTTATGATTTCATCTAATCTATCTACTAATTTTTCTTTTGTTTTTTCTGAAAATTTTTTTGTGTTAAACATTCCTTCTTTAACATTATTTTTAACATATTCTAAATCTAAACTAAAAAGAAATCCTTCTTCTCCAGTAACCAATTTTGAATCATCAATTAAAACCGAACTAGTTTGATAACATTCCATCAATAAGTTATCTAGCTCATCAAACAATTGTTTTTTTCTTTTAAGAAGGCTTTGAACATCATCATCAGACTGTTCATCAATTTCACGATAAATTTTTTCTCGAAGTTCATCATTCTCATATAATAATTCAAAAAGTTCTTTGTGTGTAAGATCATTATATCCAAGATCTTTAAGTTTTTCAATAATGTATTGTTCACCTTCATTTGCAAGGTTAGTTTCGGTGTTTTTTGTTTTATCAATTATTTGTGACAACTCTTTTTGAAATTCTATCATCTTGTTATCTGGTTTATAGTATAATAAAACATGAAATTGAATTGACATATGACCTGATATGATACAATTTCCCTCTTTTGATTCAAATTTTACAAAGATTCTTCTCAAATCATCATTATTTGTGATAGTTATATCTTGAGACGCCCAACCTTGTAATTTTTTTATAGTTTTTTCAAAAAATTTTTGAACTAGCATTGGATCAAAAGTAGTTTGAACGGCAATTGTGCTATCGCCTAACATTCCTTTTACATTAACTGTTCGAGTTGCTTTAATCATTTTTTCAAGAAATAATTCTTGAATATTTTTATTTTTTTCATTCAATTTTTGAATAAATTCATCTGAAGAATTAGTGCCAAGACGCACCTTTTTCGTATGGCTCCATCCAATAAAATCCTACAGTAACATCTCAAAACCTAATAAATGATTTTATTACTATTCTAACAGTTTTTATAGAAAAATCTTTCAAATTAATAAAGTGGAGGTCGAAAAAATCATGTGCTGGAATTGTACTGCTGAAATAGTCCAGTATTACGATGAAGGGTATAAGGGAAAACGAGCCAGATGCCCAATATGTGGTGTAGATTTTCCTCTAGAGTGACCACAAAATTGACCGAAAACCAAGAAAATTCTAAAAATAATTTAAAGAATGAAAATTCTGATAATCAGGAAAAACCTAATTCTGATTTGAAAAATAAAACTCCCGATAGTCAGGAAAAACCTAATTCTGATTTGAAAAATAAAACTCCTGATCATAAATCTTCAGAATATGTAGATATGGTTCTTAGTAGAAAAGGAGCAAAAGTAGTAGATTCTGAAACTCTAATAAAAGAAACCCAAAAAAGAGTTTGGGCTTCATTAAAACAAGGTTATGAATATGAAGAAACAACCTTAGATGAATCTGAAAAATTTCTTCGAGATCTTGTTTCATCTAGAGTAAATATGATAGTATTATTCGTTGATTTAGTTGGTTCTACAGAAATAACACTTTCATTACCTGAAGAGAAAGTAGCAATAATTATCAGATCATTTGCCCAAGAAATGTCAAATGCGGTAAGACGACATGATGGTTATGTCTTAAAATTTGTTGGAGATGCAGTTATTGGATATTTTGTTGCCGAAGCCTTACCATTGTTAGCTGCTGAAAATGCAGTAAATTGTGCAAAAGCCATGATAACTATTATTGAAAGGGGAATAAATCCAATCTTAACTCAATATGACTATCCTGAATTAAAAATAAAGATGGGGATGGATTTTGGAAAAAACATTATAGTTCGATATGGTTCAGATAGAAAAAGGTCCCATGTCGATATACTGGGACCATCCATGAATATTGCGTCAAAGATTCAGCATGTTGCGTATCCAAACCAAATTCTAATCGGAGAAGATGTCTACAAAAGATTGCATCCAAACATGCAAAAACAATTTAATCAAGTTGTTTGGACTCAAACAAAATGGAAATATCATGATAGAGAAACTGGAAAATTATATCCAGTCTATGCTTATGTAGGATAATTATTTAACTAAAAATTTTATTGTGATTAAACTGTAAATTCTTCAGGACATTCCACATGTTCATAATGATGGTCTGTAAATTTATCATCAACCACATAAATTACAATTTTATGTAATTCATATGTTCTAATATTTTTTTTACATTTGAGACAGTGTTTTTTTCTTAATTCCTTCATTTCAAGAATGGCGATCAAGGAACTCTATAAGGATCAGCGATCAGCTCGATCTGACCAAAAATGACTCATATTTCACAAGATGCTATCTAAATCCCAAAAGACAAACAAAAAATACCCCTAAACTACCAAAAATTATATGGATTATTTCTATACTCGGCGTAACATGGAGCTATCTGGAATTCATCCGGAATTTGGAATACCCATGTCCCTATTTCCAAGATTTCCTCCAGGCATTTCCCCAGCATCTCTTGGGGCTATTAACCAAAAACGTTTGAAAGAAAAGTTCTTCAACGATAATGCATCAATTTACACTAAATTACATGATTTTAATCAAATGTATCAAAAGTTAGCTTCTGGTTTATTTGAATTAGCATATCCAGCACTTCCACCTGGCCATCCATTATATTCTAGACGAGAATCAACAGTTTCACTTCAAAGTGAAAATAATAAATTAAGAAAAGAAAATATTGATCTAAAAAAACAGTTATCAAATAACAAAAAACAAAATAAAATAATTAATTAAATAATTTATAGATATTTTTTGTATTTATCAAAAATCATCTTTAACATGTTTTTTTCTTCATCTGATAAATTTAGCTCATCTAATGGATTATTTTGTAATTTTGAAAGGACCGTTCCAAGAAAAAGACGTTCTTTGCTTTCAAAATAATTTTTAGCATTTGAACCTTGTAATAATTGAATTTTGATAATTGCGCCAGGTTTTGTCATAAATACCATACTACTATCTTATTTTTGATTAATTTTAATATAGGCTATTTTCTAGATCTGTTATGGTTAAAACTCCTCAGGAAAAATGGAAAGAGTCAATTATTTCCTATAGAAAAAAATGTCAAAAAATTTTGAATCTTTCAAAATCTATTAGATATGCTGGAATAATTAATGAATATGGTAGAACGCTGACAGGGTTAGTTAGACCAAATACAATTCCTCTTTGGTCAGCAGAGCAAGTTAAAAATGAATTCTTTATTATTTCAACTTTGATGACTTTAAGAAAATCATATGCTAAAAAAGTTGGCGCGCTAGATTTTATGCAATTGTCTCATCCTAAAGTTACTGTTCTTGCGTTTCAGAGAAAAAATATTACATTTTATGTATCCATTGATGTTAAAACAAAAAATATTGAAACCTTGATTTCTAAAATAAAAAAAATTCTTTAGGCAGGAGTAAATCCTTGATAGCCGGCAGTTTGTTGAGTTTGATCTTTAAACAATGGTTCAAAAAGAGAAATCATATACTCATCAGGATCCAAAACAATTGCATTTATTCCTGCATCTCTTTCCATAGGTTCTCGGTAAATTTTTACTCCTTTTGATTTTAATTCTTGTATAGCGGATTTCAAATCTCCTACTAAAAATCCAATCATTATGCCATTTTCAACGGAAGTTCCTTGATGCGGGGCTGTAAGTGAAGCAGGATGTAGACTAACTAGGGCTCCCGCAGTTCCCAAATCAACCCAAGTTCGTCTTTGTTGTTTAATAGGCAGTCCAATAATTTCATGATAAAATTTTAGAGATTTATCTATATCCTTCACTGCAAGTATGACATTTCCAACACGTTTTACATTCATGTTAATCTAATACTCGAGTAAATTTACGGCCCCCAAGTTAAATCCTTTTTCATTCTACCTCTACCATTGTTTCTGTTCTTTCTACACCGTCAATGATCTGGATTTGAGTGGTGATATTTTTGATTTCGGATAGTTGATTAACATCAATTAATGCTACTGCATCAAATTGACCAGTAACTGGAAAAGAATCATAAATTGACGTAATTTTTCGAAGTCTGGCCGCAATGAGTTTTTTTGGCGATTTTACTAAAACTACTGCTTTTACCAGCCTAAATTCACTTCCACTTCAATCAATGTCTCAGTTGTAACTATATCTTTAATTTTTTTAAAATCAATAACCATACTGTTTATTTCATCAATTGAACCTAGTAATACTACACTAATGTCTGCCCTTCCAGTAACAACCATAATTTCTTTAATTATTTTACGCTTTTTCTTTAAAATCTTAACAACTTTATCGACAGTACCTGCTTTGATAGAAATTAAACAAAGAGCACGCATAATATTAACATAATATGTCCCATCAGTTATTTACTTTGCTTAACATGAAAGGAGTAATTTAGTCAGATGAAGCTTCTTGAGACTTTGCTTCCTCTAGATAAGCCCTTCTGGCTTCTAATTCAGCATCTTTATCGATTTTTATATCTTCGTCGATAATTATTATACCTGTATCTTCTGCAGCACTATTTTCATTTTTTGGTTTTTTACTTTTTATTTTAGAACTTTTTTTTCCAGTTGATTTTGATTTAGTTTTTTTTGTAGTTTTTGATTTTTTGTCTATCAAGTAAATACCGCATGAAAAATATGAATCCATGTATTAAAAGATTGTGCAGAATTAGATAATTTGGAATGTCATAAAATTCAATAATAATGAGATTAATTACCTTTTTTTCAGAATTATATAAATAGTGCCGCGGGCGGGACTTGAACGCGCGACAGCTCGGTCTTCAGCCGAGTGCTCTCCCGGGCTGAGCTACCGCGGCACATTGAAAATTCTCTAAAATAGGGGATTAAAGTGTGTCTACGGTTTCCAAATTATATCATTAAAGCCATTTTTTTTGTTAACT
>SDBS01003818.1_pt1 | contig 14792 bp, 14 predicted proteins | sample 2277091 | NCBI WGS metagenome assembly SDBS01 (sample SAMN10404972, study PRJNA504765) | marine sediment metagenome | isolation source: marine sediment core GS10_PC15, 163 cmbsf | place: Arctic Ocean: Southern Knipovich Ridge | collected 2010
CCCTGATGTTCCCCACTGCGGCCTGCGCCCCCCGACTCCGACGTGAACTTGAACCTTTTCCACACGTCATCCCCATGGGTTCGGTGGCGGCCTACTCGCTAGTACCCAGTATGAAAGGGGGTATTCTCAAGAGGCGGGGCAACCTGGTCCAGATCCATCCACAGCGTCTGGTCGACCCCAACGACCCCCGAATCGTACCTGGTCGGAAGCTGCTCCCGATGCTCAACCCGGCGTTTGTGACCAGGTACATGCAGTGGGACAAGGTGTTCGTCGAGGACTTGAGGCGTGCTTTTCGGTTCTTCGAGGGACAGCTTCGCTGGCAGGAGCCGACCTTCATCTTCCGCCCGACGCCGGACCATCTTGAGGATCTCATCCTCTCGGGCAGGTACGACTACCAGTGGCGTGGCTGGCGCACCCATACCTACGACGTCGAGACCACCTACGACGACCCCATGATCAATCGACTCCTGTGTGTCGGGATTGGTACGCCGACATGGGCCGTGGTTGTGCCGTTGCTGTGGAAGGACTTGGAAAAGACTTACTATTCGCCGGTCGACGAGCAGCGGATCCGAGACATCTTGGTCAGGTGGATGAAGGATCCAGCGATTTTGAAGACCTCCTGGAACGGAGGAAGCTTCGATAAACAGGTTATGGCCAGACATTTCGACGGTATCCACCCGCTGCCACATCTCGATCAAATCCTCATTCACCGCTCGGTCGAACCCGAACTTCCTCATGATCTTGGCTTCGTAGGCTCCCACTGGACCGACATCTCAGCGTGGAAAAGCGACCACAAGGACAACGAGGCCGAAACCGAGGAGGAGTTCTTTCGGTACAACGCCTTGGACGTCACTGTCACCGCCCAGGTCCTCGAACCTCTCTACGCAGCCTCCGAAGCTCGCAACCAAATCCACGTCATGTTGGCCGATCACAAGATCCAGGAGGGCTGTGTCGGGATGCACAGGACGGGGCAGCTTATCGATCAGACCGAGAGGGCTCGACAGGACATCATCCTCCGCAAAGACGTCACGAGGTGGACCGAGCGGGTCCGCCAAGTGGTTCACCACGCGGACCTCGACATCGCCGACATCGTGCGGCGCACGAAAAAGCTCGACGCGGCCAACCTAGAGAAGCAGATCACCGGGCTGTCGGAAGCCGAGGAGGAAGAGGGCTGGGAGATCCCTAATCTTCGGGAGTTCTCGCTGGACACGCTGGCCTTCAACCCTCTTTCGCACCCCCAGATCCGCGCTGTGCTCTTCGAAGAGTGGAAGCTCCCGCCACCGACCAATCTCAAAGAGAAGGAACTGATGACGGGCAGCGGGGAAATCTCGACTGGTGACGCGGTTCTGCGCTGCCTCGTCACCGACCCTCGGCTCACCAAGCTCCAGCGGATGTTCATCCACTCCATCCGCATGACGAGGCGCTGGGCAAAGCTGTGGGGTACCTACATCAAGCCGTTCCGGGCGTGGACAGCCGAGGACCCTGGGAGAGTGTGGAGTGATGGGAGGGTTCATCCCAACTGGTTGTCCCACGTCCCGGTGACAGGTCGCATCTCGTGTAACGGTCCCAACATGATGAACATCCCGGGTAGCATCAAGACAATGGTGATCGCGGGACCCGGGAATCGGTTGACCAGTGCCGATATGAACCAGCTGGAGCTTCGGATTGTCGCGTCCCTGTGGAACTTGACCCCGTACTTGGAGGCGTTTGCCCAAGGCATCGATTCCCACCAGATGACGATGAGGGCCATCTTCGGACTTGAGCGGATGATGACCTACGCGGGGGCCCCCTCCGCGTTCGGCAAGAAGGACTTCAAGAAGCCCAGTTTCTTCGAGAAGCAGCGTGCGGTCTGCAAGAACATCCAGTATGGCAGCCAGTACGAAGCCGGCCTGGAGACCGTCTTTCGCTTGGTCACCTCCGCCGAAGACAAGAAGACGGGCAGGCTAGAGTTCCCCGACTTGGACCTCCAGGAAGTCGCCGGCATGCACGCCAACTGGCTCGACGGTGCCGGGGATATCAAGGCCGCGTGGAAGGCTACGCATGCCGAGGCAAAGATGTACGGGTACCTCGTCGAGCCCGTTGGGGGGCGTCGTCGGGACTTTGCCGGTCGCGCAAAGACGGGGAACGAAGAGTCCAATTTCAAAATTCAGTCTAGCGCAGCGGCAATCGTCAACGACATCATGTCTGACCTGATGGACGCCATCCCCTTTGAGAAATGGGGCCCGAACACCGGTATCGTCAACCAGTGCCACGATTCGCTCACGGTCGAACACCCCGAGAGTGAAACGGCTTGGGTGGCCGCTACGATGGATGAGATCATGAACCGGGATGTCCCTGCACTGCCCGGTGTCCGCTTCACCGCCGACGTCAAGACCGCCCCGCTCACCCTCTGGGACCCGAAGGCCGACGACGGAAAGGGCGACTGGGTGAAGTCCGATGAGGGCTACTCCCGTTGGAGCGACACCTAAACAGGAGAAGAGACCATGCAGACAATTGAACGAACCATTGAGCGGATCTACCGCTTCGAGGCAGCCCACCAGCTACCCAAAGTCCCCCGAGGGCACAAGTGCCGACGCGTCCACGGCCACTCCTACGTGATTGAGGTCGAGCTGGTAGGTCCTCTTGAGCCCGTCGAAGAGTGGGTCATTGACTTCTCCGCCATTGACGAGGTCGCCAAGCCCCTCATTGCCCAACTCGATCACGTTCTCCTCAACGGTATCGAAGGGCTCTCCAACCCGACTGCCGAGAAGTTGGCTGAATGGCTGTGGAAACGCCTGTGCAATCGGTGGGGAGAAGAGATCGCCCTCAACCGCGTGACCGTCCGAGAGACAGATCGTGGTGCTGCGACCATCCGCCGAGGAAACGCCCCATGACCAAGGCGCTTGTTTTGCTCTCGGGGGGTCAGGATTCGACGACCTGTGCGGCTTGGGCCAAGGCGAGGTTCACCGAGGTTTACGGAATCAGCTTCGACTACGGGCAACGCCATCGGGTTGAATTGGACTGTGCCCTCGACGTGGCCGGGAAACTCAACATTCCGCTGAAAACTACGGTCATCCCGGCTTTTGGCGGTTCTGCGCTGATCAATGACCACAAGGAAGTCGCTGATGTCGGAGGACCTGCAGGGTTGCCGACAACTTTCGTGCCAGGACGCAACGCTGTCTTCCTCTCTGTCGCAGCAGCCTACGCTTCGACCCGTGGGATCACCAACCTTGTCGTTGGCATGTGTCAGACTGACTACTCGGGCTACCCCGACTGTCGCGAGGAGTTTCGGATCGCGATGGAGGTGGCCCTATCTGCCGCCCTACCGCATTCCGTTGCGATCCACACCCCACTGATGCACTTGACCAAGGCGGAGACGATCGGATTGGCCCAAGAATTGGGGGTACTTCGGTTGATGGCCTCGACCCACACCTGCTACTTGGGGGAACGGCCCCCCTGTGGAGAATGCCCAGCCTGTCGTCTCCGAGCGAAGGGCTTCAAAGAGGCCGGTTTGGAGGATCCGCTATGCTGCTCCGTATCGGCATCCCCGAGGTGAATGGGAGTCTCATCCGGTTTGCACACGAGCGGGGCTATTCTATTCTGGTGAGTGCCAACCGGTTCTTCGATCACAAGAGGAAGCGCTTCCGCCGTCCGGGGAAGGGTCTCCGAGGACTCAATATTGCCTTGGACTCTGCGGGTTTCGTCGCGATGAGCAAGTACGGTGGCTATCCCTGGACGGTTGAGCAGTACATCGGATTGGCAAAGGCGTTCCCTTGGGCGTGGTGGGCCTCGATGGACTATTGCTGTGAGCCCGAGATCGCAGATTCCCGAGAGGTCGTAGAAGAGAGGGTTGAGAAGACCTTCAAGCGCTACGTGGACTGCATACAGGAGGCACAGCGGCAAGGATGCTCGTTCCCGATGCCCGTCCTTCAAGGCTGGAAGCCTTCCGACTATTTGGAGTCCGCACGACTCCTCACTGACCGTTTCGGGCACCTTCCTCCGCTTGTAGGCGTCGGCTCTGTCTGTCGTCGGGATCTGAAGGGACCCGCGGGGCTGCTCGCCGTGGTCGGGCTTCTCGATGATGAGCTTCCCCCGCACGTCCAGCTCCACCTCTTCGGCGTTAAGGGGGCCCTTCTTCGCCACATCGACTCTTCCCGCATTGCCAGCATGGACTCCATGGCTTGGGACTACCGAGCCCGACGCCGATGCCGGGATGAAGGGATCCCCTACCGGATACCTGAGCGCCTTGTTGAGATGGAGCGTTGGTACGAGAAACAGAAGAGACACCTCCGTGTTTGACACAAGATGCCCCTCCAGCTACTCTCCCTCTCGCAGGCAAAGAACCGCAGGAAGACCATGAAAGACGATGAATCGAAGATGCCCCCTGTCGGGGTCGAGCGGGAGGGGCGTGGGGGATCGGGGGAATACTCTGATTCGGAGCCTGTTGTCCGTACGGAACCGGCAGGGGGCCGTCGAGGAGAGAAAGGCTGATGCAGAAGATCCCGACCCTGTTCGCCCGAGATGAGCGTGGCCGCAACGCCCGAGATGAAGTCACCGAGGGGTGCGAGTGGGTTCTCGACGGTGAGGGCGTGGCCACCCGGAAGTGGGACGGCACTGCCTGCTTGATCTACAACAGCCTGCTGTACCGTCGCCACCGGCACAAGGAAGAGAAGGGAGACCCGCCACCCCGTTGGCGCCATTGGTCCTTCGACCCCGAGCAGCGTTCCGGTCACGGCTGGCTCCCCGTCGTCGATGAACCGTCCAGCCGGTACCACCGCGAAGCGTTCGATCATGGCGTGAACAGTGAGGGTTTCCCCTTCGTTACGCCCCACACCTACGAACTGTGTGGACCCAAGATCAACAAGAATCCCGATGGTTTCGAGACGCATGTACTCGTCTCTCACGGGCCAACGCATCCCCTCAGCTTGGGAGAACGGACTTTCGGGGCTATCCGGGACTACCTAGAGGCCACCGAGATTGAAGGTATCGTCTTCTGGCACGAAGACGGGCGTCTGGCGAAAGTGAAAAGAAGGGACTTCGGATTCCCCTGGCCGGTGAGACGATGACGGCCACAGCAGTGAAGAAGCCCATCAAGATGATCACCCGTGGTGGGCACCGCATCTACTTCCTGAGCCCCGAGAAGACCACCATCACCGAGACCGATCTGTTCGAGGCGTTGCGCCGTATTGGTCGGTATGGGGGGCACGCCAACGTCACCGACCTCCAACATCTCGCGCTGTGTGTCGGTCTGGCGAAGCTCGACCCCGAGATCAAGGCGATAGAGGGGGAAGACCGGCTGCGCATTATCGCCCGCTGTGCCATCCACGACTTCCACGAGGTCTACATCGGGGACGTCATCATCGGACTCAAGCCCTTCCTCCCGGCGTACAAGGAGATCGAGGCGAAATGGGAGGCCTTCATGACCGCCCGACTCGGACTTCCCCCGATGACCGCTGAGGATCAGGTCCATGTCACACGGATCGACTACCGAGCCGCTTTCGTCGAGATGACCTACTGCAAGCACCCTGCGGCTTCGTACCAAGGGTCCCTCCGCAAGGCGCCCCCCATCACCGAGGCAGAGGGTAAGCTCGCTGCCTACATCCTCGATCCCCACGTCGGCCACCTGAATCTGTGGACCACAGTGATGGACGCGTTGGAAGCCGGCGGGGGCCATCTGTGAAATGCCGTCGGACACCTGGGACCCGACCCTTTCCCCGACGGTCTGGAAAGCGGAAGGCAGTCCGTGCCCTGTTTCTGACTGCAACGGCGCTCGTCGGGGTCGCTGGCTACCTGATCGTCCGTGCTATTGCTTCCGCTCTGGGCCTGGACGGGGAAAGAAGCAGTGCTGGTGCAAGCACGGCGTCGGCATCTGGGTCTGCGATGGGCCCGAGGGCCACAGAGACGGCTGGCTCTACGCGGACGTCGTTATGTTGACGAAGAACGCTGTGCTCGCGGTGCTGCCCTCCCTCCGGACCCGGACGGACGCCGGCAAAGAGGTCTACCACGTCCTCTCGGGGGCGCTGAAGACCGGGCTCGACGTCCCCTGGGTCAACTTCCATTACCGCCTTGCCCGCGAGTTGGTCGACGACCCCGAGAAGGTGTTGACTTCGAAGGAATTGGAACGGCAGCGGGCAGCGTTGAAGAAGGTCAAGCCGGCTGCGGCCGGACAGCAGGAAACGAACGAACAACCAGAGAAGGCCCCCGTGGCCTCGAAGAGGACTCCCATGGCCAAAAAGCTCTATGTCTCCCACGTCAAGTCCAACCTCAAGGAAGGCGTGGACGTCGACCTGCATCCCCACACCCTCATCGTGGGAGCCAACGCGTCCGGAAAGGACACCGTCGTCCAAGCGGTCGAGTTCGCTCTGCGCTCCCGCATCTCCGACCTGATGGGCAAAGACGACGTGGGCCGTGTCCAGACGCTGATGGCCTTGGCCCCGGGTCGGAAGGGAACGCTGATGTCCGAGATCGTTCTGTCCGACGGCCAGAGCGTCAGCTGCCTCATCAAGATGGACAGCAAGGGCAAGGTCAGCGACGCGATCCACATCCTCCCCGAGAGCCTCACCAACGCCGCGGTCTTCCCCCTCCGGGACCTGCGTACCCTCTTCGCCGACAAAGGCCTCGACGCTCAGCGCCGGTTCTTCCTCGACGCCCTGGGGGCCTCCATTACCCAGGAGACCATCGACGCCATCGTCCCGGCCAACCACCATGATCTGTACTCGGCCGTCGCTGGGCTCATCCGCAACGAGCGGCCCGAGGCATCCCCGGCCACCATCCTTGCCCTGGTCCGCGAGGTCGCCAACAAGAAGAAGCTCGAAGCAGGCCGCGACGCCAAGTCCGCCAACACCATCGCCGACGGGATCGCCGAGGACATCAAGGGGGTGCCCACTGAAGGTCAAGTCGAGGCGGCCGAGGCCGAAGTGAAGAGGCTGTCGGACGAGATCGCAGCGTTGCCGCCGAGCACCCCGACAATCGACACCGAGGCATTGCAGAACCAGATCACCGAGGTCCGGGAGAAGATGGACAACGCGACGGCCCAGGCGACAGCGCTGCAGGAACAGCTACTCCAGATCGCGGTGCTGTCCACCGACGAGATTCAAGCCATCCAAGTCGAGCGGGACCTCTTCAGGGCGGTCGTGCTGGTTGCCGATACCCAAGCCCACCGAGTCGAGATCGGAGCAATGGAGGCCTGCGCGATCTGTCAGCAGGGCCTCGATCACGCCACCGCCGTCCAAGCAGCCCAGAGCAACCGCACCTACGCCATTCAACGCTTGGAGCAACTCGACGCGGCCGAGGCCTCTTCGAAGCAGGCTGCCAAGCTCCAGACCGACCTCGACACCCACACCACCTACTACGCCCAGGGCGAGGCCTACCTAGCCCAGGCGGAGCCAATGCTCACCAACGCGCTCAACGCCGCCGCACCTGCCGACCACAGCGACCTGCACACCGAATGGGCCACCGCCAGCGAGGCCGCCCGGACTCTGCGTTCCCAGCACGACCAGTTCGCCGGGGTCCGCAAGGCCAAGGCCCACAAGGGTCAGCACGAAGAGGACCAGGACAAGTTCAAGCGGTTGGTGGGTGCATGTGACGAGGCCATCCAAGAATTGTTGGAGGGTGCGCGGGGTGAGTTCGTTGCGGCCGTCAGGAAGTTCATGCCGGATGCGAAGAAGATGCCCAACGGGGGGACTTTCGACTTGAGGCTCAATGACGGAAAGCGGAAGGTCTGCGAGATCGGTCTGGAAGGGGGAGACGGTTGGCTGCGCACCGCGCTGTCCGGCGCCGAGTGGTCCATCGTGCTCATTGCCATCGCTGCCACGGTCTCGGCCGATGCGCCCTTCGCGGTGCTCATCCCCGAGGAGCGTGCGTACGATCCGGCGACCCTGGCCAACCTGATGCGGGCTCTGTCGAAGTGCCCAGCCCAGATCCTGCTGACGTCGACTGTGAAGCCGAAGGGCCGCAGTCCTGCTGGGTGGCATGTGCTGGAAGTGGAAGGACTGGAGCGGCCCGAGGTGGAGTTGGGAGAGCCCGAGATCACTGAAGAAGAGGAGTTGCCACCGGAGCCTACGGGTGAAGTTCCTATCGGGACCAACGGCACCAATGGTGAAGTTCCCGAAGTCGCGCCTTTCTGGGCTGCCAGAAACACCGGTCTCATGCTCTTTCACAGCAAGGTAGAAGAGTTGCGTGGGGACTTCCTGGGGGCCTTCGGGGTCGAGCTGGAACGGACTGCGACACATGAGCTGGAAGGCGGAAACGTCTGGATTGCTGCGACCAATGGGGCCGCACTGTACCAGAGTGGAGAATCGGTGACGGTGTACGCGGGATCGTCTGGGGTGACGAGAGAGGAGTTGAAGGCGCGTGAAGGCGGGGCAGATTCACAGCCGGTGACGATGTGATGCCGAAGCCTTCCGAAAAACTCCTGCATACCTGGGAGGAGGTTGCCGAAGGCGCCCGCCGCCTGTGGGTTCCCGACGCTTGGGTCTACCTTATTAGTGTAGGAGGCTCCAATCACGTAGTGGTCGTTCGAAACGACTGGCTGAGCCATGAGATGTACGAGCAACAGCAAAAGCTCGTTGAGCAACAACAACATCTCATCGAGGGGCAGGAGGCCTCCAACCAGATGCAGGCTGCAGCTTTAGAACTGCGTGAGGAAGGCCAAGCACACCACGAGGCGTTCCTGCGCGGAGAGGGCTATCTCCCTGAAAAGAAGGGCGAGATGATCGCCTTGGACGGCGGCCGGGTACCTGAGGGTGAGGACGAGGGTGACCCCGAAAGCGATGACTGATAGCACCCCTCACGGAACCGCCTGTCGGATGGAGAACTGCCTCGTCCAGTTGTCGCAGCCCCATCCCGGTATTGCGGTCGGTCAGTCCTGGTACTGCGCTGCCTGCATGATCGTGTGGGTGTCGATGCGGATATTTGGGAAGTCAGTGGCTACCGAATGGCCAACGAAGAAGGCGGTACCCGAATGAGCCTTCCACCAAACTGGAGACGACAACGCGTCATCCTTTGGGGTGTCGAACAAGCGGAAGCTCAGGGTTCGTTGCTCCTCCATGGACATTCGGATGTCTGTGCTATGGCTGACTGCCCTGGCCCGGTCACTGCTGTGCTGGTAGTCCGTCGTGACGCCAAGGTAGAGAAACTGACCTCAGCGGCAATGTGTGAGCGTCACGCGACCGAGTTCATGGAACGGGTGGAGAGCGAAGTCCACGAGGCGACCGTGGTGCTCCTTGATCGCCGGGCGCAGGCACACTGATGAAGCTCACCACCAAACACCAAGAAGCCGTCCTCGACGCAGCCAAGTCCATCCGTGAAGGGATTGCCCTGGCTGCGGTGCATCCTCCCCTCGACGTGGAGACGGCCAGAATGCTGAGAGAAGCCGCCCAGAGGATGGTGAAGACCGTTCGGCTGTTGGACGAAGTAGCAGCCGATATCGGACTGCAACTGCGGGGTCTTCCCCACCGAGGAGACTGAACCATCTCCAAGCGACGCAAGACCACCTTTCCCTGTAGCAACGGTTGCAACCGCACGATCACAATCCGTGTCCGTGGAGCTTACGGCAAGCTCCAGGACATCGGGGCCGTGCGCAAGGTGATGGAGAAGCTCAACGCGAAGGGCTGGACGCTGTACGCCGAGGAGCAGGCGGGAGGAGCCCGTCAGGTGCTCACGGCCTCGTGTCCGGTCTGCACGGTACCAGAAGCATGAGCACCCGTGCCGAGATCTGCAAGGGAGGTTGCTACATGTTCAACAACCAAGGTGAGCCGCATTGCATCGATGGGGGCTGCCGAATGCGCCGCGTGTCCATCACGGAAATGTCCGGGTCGCAGATCCTTCAGGCCCACATCAATGCGGTAGAGCGCGAGGCCGCACGGAACTATTGGGACGCCGTCAGACGTCGAGACGAGACCGCCGACAACTAGAACGCCAATTCGCCATCAACGCTCTCGTGCGCTATCCTGCGATTGACAGGTCGGCACTGCAGCGCAGGAGTATCAGCCCCGATGTCCCCACCGACCGAAGCCGACCAGCTCGACGATCACGAGAAGCGCATCGGTTTCAACGAGGGACAGCTCCGACTCCTCAAGTCCGAAGCCGAATTCCGTGATGAAGCGCGCAAGAACGAGGTTGCGCAGATCCTCGGTGCCGTCGAGAAGAACAGCAGGACCATGGAGGCCATCAAAGACCTGCTCGCACACCCCGAAACGGGCATCGCCAGCCGTCTCCACACCCTCGAAGAGCACCACGGCGACAACGAAGATCTGAAAACCCAACTCCAAGTCCTCATAGACCGTCCCGGGGCCGTTTCCCTCCTACAGAAGGCCCTTGAACCCAAGGTACTCGGCGGTTTGACAGCTTTGGTCCTCGCGTTGGCCGTTTCCTGGGCACTTCTCGGTGGTGTGCCCTTCTCGTTCGAGGGTTTGGGCATGAAACTGTCGAACCAGGAAGCCGCTGAGACCCAACCTTCTGGGGTGGGTGAAAGGAAAGAAGAATCTCCCGCATCCTCGGGGGTGGGTGAAAAGAAAGAAAAAGTCCCCCATACTGAGGGGGGTGTTTTGGGACCGAACCCAACTCCCTAAACAGGCAAACTCGGGGAGTTGGACAATTTGGGGAATAGGGGCCTATGGGAGGCCAAGTTGGGGATTGTTGGCGTTGGAAGGGGCTTATTCGACGTCGCGGCTTAAACGCGCGGTCACGGCCTGCGCGAAAGGGCAGGAAGAACCTCCCTTTTCGCCAACTCACCGAATTGCGGGTCAACGATCGACTACACTGAACACGGCCCGTCGAGGGCTCCGGGCGGGGTCCAGAAAGCAGTTTTCTGGCGAAAAGCCAGGAAGAACCTCCACTCCTCAAATAGATGAAATTTTGTTTGCTTCGCGTTCGGTCCGAGAATACATCTCCGGACATGATTCTCGACCTCCAGGCCTCCCGCGAGGAACTTCAAGGCTTCCAGGACTACCTCCGACAGCTCGAACCCCCTCGAAGCCCGACAACGATTGCGCGGTATTCAGCAGTGGTTCGACGCTGGCAACGTGAGGACCACGACCCTGTCGACTGGCTCCGTGCAACGGTGACATCCCAGACCGCCCGGGGGACCGCCCTGTGCTACCGGAGTGCAGTGAAGCAGTGGTTGAAGTTCAAGGGGCACGATCTGCCGAAGTCGCTGCTACCTGGAGTCCAAATCCAGAAGATCCAGCAGACCTTTCGAGAGTCCCTGAACGCCGAGGAACTGGACCAGTACATAGAGATCGTCAGAATGTCGGAGACCCCCGAGCCGACAAAGACGATCCTACTCCTGCTACCGTTCACCGGACTCCGCATCTTCGAGGCCTGTAGCCTCGCAGGTGACGCCATGAGGCCGCTGGGTCGAGGCCACGTATTCCGTGTCGTCGGGAAGCGGAATAAGGTCCGGATGGTCCCTCTCAACGAGCCGTCACTGAAGATCCTGCGTGCCTATAGGAAGTCGCAGAAGGCTCGACTTGACGAGTCGGACTTCCTCTTTCCCTCCCCACAGAGCACTGCTCGACATATCAGCAAGAGCACGGTCCAGTCGCACCTCCTTCGGCTGCGGACCGGACTGCCGGGGCGTCTGGGGCGGATCTCCGCTCACTGGCTGCGGCACACCTATGCGATGACGATGCTGCGTAAGGGTGCACGGCTGCCGATGCTCCAGAACATCCTCGGACACGACTCGCTCGACACAACCGGGGTGTACCTGAGGTCGAGCACCGAGGACCTGTTCGACGCTGCTGACCTGTGGAGTGAATGATGAGCAAGAAGAGGCAGAGGAAGAAGTACAACGGGAAGGTGAAGCGGCCAAATCCCCCCTCGATAAGCCGTATCGTGACAGCCCAATGGGCTCTTCTCGAACGCCTCGAAATCCCAATGGAGGAAGCCCACGAGATGTGTTGGGGCTGCTACGACCTCGCACCGCTTCAGCGTGCTCACATCCTCCCGTGGGCCTTCTACCACGACAACAGCCCCCAGAACTGCTTCTTGCTCTGCAAGGACTGCCACAACAACCAGCCCGACTGTCAACCCCGGGAGGTCCAGATACTTTGGCTAGAGATGCGGGAGGACCGGATCTCTGTGATTGTTCGGAAGGCTTGTCTCCTTGGGGAGGCGCTTGAAGAAGCGTCCATCAACATTTGCGGCACGGTGCAGGGCGCCGAGTTGTGGGCAGACCAACTTGACCATGCGACTCTTCTCCGTGCATTGAAGGAGGGGGCAGACAAGTCGGCTGCACAGCGAATGTCCACAGCGGTTGCCAACATGCACTGGGGGATCATCGCTGAGTTCCGCCGTTGGTTTGTCGGAGGCCCCTCTCTCAGCTAGAATCCACCCGCAGGCTCGAACGCCCAAGAACCCCAGGAACTCCCCCACATGCCCCTCGACTACCTCGCGGCAACCCGTGCCGCCATTGCGCGTCTCGACCCCCACCAGCGTGCCGCTTCTGACGCCATCCGCTTCGGCGATGGGAACCTGCGCGTCGCTTCGGTCGCTGGTGCCGGAAAAACTTCGAGCCTCGTTGCCACCATCGCAGCCCAGATCAACCTCGACTCCGTCCCCCCGGGCGTCATCATGGCCACCACCTTCACGAGGAAAGCAGCAGAGGAGATGAAGGAGCGCCTCTCGCACCTGGTTCCCGTCGGCCTGCTCCGCAACCTGAAGGTCGGAACCTTCCATTCGATCGGACGCCGGCAACTCGCTGCCGATGACAAGACGAAGTGGTCCATGCGGCGCTGCGTGAACATCCGGTCCGATGTCCCTCGCGACTACAAGATCGGAAAGGCCGTCGTGAACTGGGCAAAGGACGGCGTCCCGGGGACCGAGGAGAAGTCGCTGGACATCGACGGGGCCGAGTGGAACGTCTATTCCCTTGCGATCGGACGACTGCGCGCCAAGGGGTTGCTCCCCGAGGACAAGGAATCCCGCCAGCTCTGCAGGGAATCTGTCCTGGTGAAGTTGCTCCAGGTCTGGGCGATGTACGAGGCGTCCAAGAAGGCGCTGGGAGCCTGGGACTTCGACGACGTGCTGTACCACTGGTTCCAAGGGCTCAAAGACGCTCATGGGGGTCTGCGTCCCCAGTACGTCTACGTAGATGAGGCCCAAGACAACTCGAAGATTCAGCTCGACATTGCGGTGCGGTTGGCAGAGCGCGGGAAGGGGCGCGTGATCCTGATCGGATCAGGGGAACAGGCCATTTTTTCGTGGCGTGGGGCCTCTCCCGACATCTTCGTTGGGGCCGAGGAACTCCTGTCGGCCACGACCGTCGCCATCCCCAACAACTACCGGTCGGGGAAGAGGATCGTTGCGGTTGGAAACCGCGTGGCCGACAGCATTGATCCTAAGTGGCGCTCACCCGTCCCGGCCGTGGCCGTACGTCAATCAGAGGGGGACGTGTTCATCCTCGAAGCGGACGACAGCCTGCACGAGGCGTACCAAGTTGCCCAGATGATCAAGACGGAGCTGGACAACGGCGGTAGCCCTTCCGACTTCGCCATCCTGGTCCGCACCAACAGTGCCGCCTCATACTTCGAGGGGGGTCTGATGAACGCTCACATCCCCTGTGTCCGGTCCGGGGGCAAGCCCTTCTTCGAGCGGTACGACGTGCTCAACTTCCTCGGCTACACCATTCTTTCCGAGACGGATTCGTGGCCGGCGTTCGAACGGATCTACAACAAGCCCAAGCGCTACCTCGGCCGTGCTTTTCTCAAGGCCGTCGGGGAGAAGGTCAACGAAGGCCACTCGATCATCGACTCGGTGAAGGGCGTAGCCATGGCACAGAAGGGCGGCTCTCGGGACAAGGCGCGGGACTTCGGGCGGTTCCTCGAACGTCTCCGGGGGCTGAGCTATCGACGCAGGCTGCACGAAGTGACGAGACTTCTCGTTCGTGACATCGACAAGAAAGCGGCCAAGGCCGGAGCCCCCGACGAGGACCGTGCCGCCATCCCCAAGACCTGTGAGCAGATCGCGCTGCGCTTCGAGAGCGGCTTGGAGTTCGCATACTACGCCGAGGCCTGTGCTCGCAACAGCCTAGAGGCCCGGGAGTTGTCTCGGGAGGAGGAGAAGGACCGGGTCCTGATCTCAACAATTCACGGATACAAGGGTCTTCAGGCACCAACGGTGATCGTCTCGATGCCCCAGGGAACCTTCCCTCACTCCAAAGCGCTGGGCAAGGAGGAGCACGCCGAGGAACTACGGCTTTGCTACGTCGCGGTGACCCGACCTGAGGACCGGCTGGTGGTGTCCTACCCGCTGCACGACATGGAGGGGAGACCGCTGGGGCCCTCGATATTCGTCGACTTTGTGAGGACACCCGAAGAGAACCCGGAGGACCTCACCGATGCCCCGGCAACGCCGCCCATCCATCCATGATTTCAGGGACTACCTCAAGTCCAGCACCAACCTCTCCGACAACACCATCTCCGCCTACGTCGGTGTCGCCACGCGCCTCATGGAAAGCCGGCAGCGGCCGGACACTTGGGTGAAGTCCACCATCGACAGCCAGACCCCTCTCTCGACCGCCCGGTTCCGGACCGCGAGCGCTGCCCATTACTACGACTGGCTCATGAGCCTGGGCATGGAGGTTTCCCTTCTCGGCCCCAGACCCTCCCTGCAACTCCGTCCCCGGGCCTTCAGGGACTCCGTCGAGCAGGCCGACCATCGGATGGCAATTTCCCCCGCCGCGCTCGCCAGGGTCCACAAGGCATTGGAGCGTGATTCCTCGCTCTCACCCGCTGTCCGGACCGTCCTGCTCCTCGTCGGGATGACGGGCCTCTCCGTGGCCGAGTTGTGCGCGGTGAAGACGAAGGATCTGG
>SDBS01003819.1_pt1 | contig 14790 bp, 14 predicted proteins | sample 2277091 | NCBI WGS metagenome assembly SDBS01 (sample SAMN10404972, study PRJNA504765) | marine sediment metagenome | isolation source: marine sediment core GS10_PC15, 163 cmbsf | place: Arctic Ocean: Southern Knipovich Ridge | collected 2010
TCAAAACCTTGGACTTGAAGCGATTTACCGAAAAATAATTTTTGTGTAGTGACAAAAAAAGAATATTTTTTAATTAGAAGCCATAAGATCACATTATAAAAAATAACTTTGAAAGTCAAGTTTTAACATAAAATTGAAAGTATAAAATTTTATTGAGAAAACCTTTCCTTTTTTTTTTATTAATGTAAGATATCATAAATTATATTAATATGCAATATACATTTCAATTAGGGTTAAAAAATATTTAAAAGAATTTTATGACAGAAAACGAAAAAGATACAGTGGAAGATGAGAGGAAAAAATTAAAGGAGTTAGGAGTAGATAATACCTGGAATATCTTAACATCTGGAGAAAAGGAAAAGAAGAAACCTGAAAAGAAAAAGGATTTTATCGGTTTTGATTAATTTCCTTACAAGTAGCTCATTTTTGCATAACTCATTTATTTAAACGTAGTTTTTTAGCTAAATTAAGTTTACAAAAAATTTAATTGCTAAAGAACATACTCTTCATACAGCAGAATGCGATTCTCAAGTTGATTAAAACTTGTCAACACCAGTTTCAATTCATGATGGACCATTTACTACAAATACTCTAGTTTCTAAGAAATTCCTTTTTATATATTTCTTTATTATCTGGAGTTCAATTTTACCATTATTATTGGAATTTTATATTTTTTGGAAATTAATTAACTTCAATCTTAAGCTTTTCATTTTAGTATTACCTATTCAAATATACATCGGATACATAATCCTCGTTGTATGTTCCATTATCACATCGAAGATATTTTTGATTATTATTAATTCCATTCATAAACCTAAAGAGGGTGTTTTTGAGAGAAGTAAAGATAATAAAGATTATTATTTTTGGAGTTTAAAAGCAGTAATAAAAAAATGGCCAATATGGATCTCGAAATTCGTTCCTTTACCCTCTGTAAATAAAATAAATTTAAGATGGTTCCATAATGATTCAGAATTTATTGAGATTGGAAGAAATGTTTTTATTGGAAAAGGCAGTTCAATAAAAGCCAGTATGATTTTTGGAAATAGTTTAGTCATCAAGAAAATAAAAATTGAAGACAATGTAATTATTGGTTCTAATTCCTTTATCTCTCCAGGAACCATAATATGTAAAAATGCAATTATAGGAGCAATGTCTGTAACCAAGTTTAATCAAACTATAAAACTAAACTCTATATATATGGGTTACCCTGCAGAAGAATTAAATTTTGATAAAGATTCAATGTTTTCAATTCAAAATATTAAAGAAACTATTTCTAAGAATAGTGATTGCAATCAAAAAATAATAGAAAAGACAATTAAAAAAAAAATGAAACCACCTGAGAAGAAATTTGTCAAGAATTTAAAATTTAATTTATTTATATTTGGATTACTATATTTTATATCAAATGTGATTCCAATTCTTGGAGTTATTTACTTTGGTTTCGAATTTTTTATTCCTTATTTTTTACAAAGTCCCAGTTTTTACTATATTTTCCTAAATGTCCATTCCCTTACAATTTTTTTAATAACACCTTTGATTCTAATTTTTTTATTTTTAATAAACATACTTATTTTAGTTCTGATTACAAAATTATTTTATAAAATTATTAAAACCTCCAATACTGTAAAAGAGGGAATTTTTTATTGGCAGAACAAGAATAACAACTTCAATCATTATTTTAAACGCTCCTTTTTATTACGATATATAAAGTGGAAACTACAAAAAAGCCCATTTCCATGGTTACTAAATCCTGCTTTTAATTTTATAAAAAATTGTAAAATTGGAAAGAATACAGTAATTGAGGATTCTTTTATAGCGAAGGAGTTTTTAGAAGTAGGAAATAATGTATATTTAGGAAAATTATTATCAGCAACTCATTTATGGGATAAAAACTTAACAATAAAGAATATAACGATCGGGGAAAACGTTACTATTTCAGACAACTGTTGTATTGCTCCTGGTACAGCGATAGAGAATAATGTATCATTATTTCCATTATCAGTAACTGCCAAATTTGATAAATTAAAATCCAATTGTATTTATTATAATGCTCCATTAACAGAAATTTCGATTAAGAAATTAAATCAAACTTTCATCTATAAAGTCGATGATTTTTTTCTAAAAAAAAACATACAAAAAAGTGATTAATAACTTTAATGATAAAATTATGCATTCGAACCCATTGATCATTACTAACAATGTGCTAAAGGAAGATAAATTTTATTGGCTCTATTTTATCTTTATTTGGCTTTCTTTTTTTCCCACAAGCTTAATTTTTATATTCTTCTTCGAATTATTCTCCTTATGGATTGATACTATTACAATAATCTACTTTTTACCAATTTCAATCGTTCTTTACTATGGAATTTTTATTCTTTTTCTATTATTCTTTTCAAAGTTAATTTTAATATTGATTAATCTGGTGCATTCCCCAAGAGAAGGAATATTTGGGAGAACAACGCAAAATAAAGATTATCTCTTCTTTCTATTAAGAAGGAATTTAAAACAATTTGTTCTTAAAATATATAACTACTTTCCATTACCTTGGGCAAAACTTCTAGCTTTAAACGTATTCAATATAAAAATCCGCTATAATACAGGAGCATTAGATAGTTATATTGATTCAGATTTTATAGAAATTGGTAATAATACAATTCTTGGTGAAGGATCAATTATAATGAGTTCAATGATTCTCGGTGATTTTCTGTTAGTAAGGAAGGTGATTTTACAAGATGGATGCACAATTGGTGCATTTAGTGTAATTGCTCCGGGAACTGTTGTGGAAGAAGGAGCAATTTTGGGAATGGGAAGTTATACCGAAATAGATCAGCATCTAGAAAAAAATTTTATACATATCGGAAGACCCGCGAAAAAATGGAAAAAAATTGAGAACAATAATTAATGTTACAAAAATAATTATACTTAAACGTGTTTAACTTATATATAAAGATTGAACATGGATGAGTGGTAACTACGGGAAAAGCAAAAAAAACTGTTTTTTGTAAGACATGCGAGCAGGAGGTCGTATTACGTCGAAAAAATTTCGAACATCAATACCATGAGTTACTTTGTTTCATGGTTATCCTAACCTTAGGATTGGGCTTTATCATCTATTACATCTTAAAATACAGTAAAAAACCAAATACATGCCCGAATTGTGAGTCTGTATTTGATTTAAACAATCTTTCATCAAACAGGATAAAGATAAATGAAAATTTTTGATTCTAAATTTAATTTTTGGATTCTTTAATTTTCATTATTGTTTTGCATCTAGGACAAATTTTATCATTATCTCGGAGCATCTTTTTCACAATTATTTTTTGATATTTTCACTTTGCATTTTGACAAACAAATACAAATCTTACCAGCTCTGTAATTAATTTCTCATCAATCTCTTTTGATTTTATATCAGAAGCGAACTGTTTTTGTAATTTCTTTTCTTTTTTTACAGTTTTTTTTTTTTCTTTCTCTGGTTTGATCCATTTATCCAAACTCAAATTTTTATCACGTTGGAACTGTTTTAACTATTTAATAATATAAGGTTCTAGAATAAATATATAAAATAGATTCTCCTTAAAATTATGATTTAATATATAAAATGGGAAAAAAATAAAAAATTTGTTTAAATATCAAAGATTTTTTTTAAAATACTTGTTCTTTCCCTTCTATTAAACGTTTTCGCAGATTTATTAAGTTTTCTTTACTCAATTTCTCTTCTGAAACTTCTTTTGCTATTTTTTCATTACTTGTGAAATTTACATTTTCAGCGGAAATTAATTCAATTGAATTTACCCAAGGATCAGTAATAGGTCTGCCAATTTGCGATAATAATTTTACATGAGCCTCAATTATATCACCTTGACCTCTCTCAACTATTGCTCTGGAGATGTTTGTGGCCAGAATGTTATAGATTTTCCCTACATGGTTAATGGGATTCTTTCCACACACCGCTTCAAGACTCATGGGCCGACACGGAGTAATTAAACCATTACTTCTATTACCACGACCCACTTCACCATCATCTCCAGCTTCTGCGGATGTGCCAGTAATAGTAAGATAATAAATTCCTTTTTCAATGTTATCTCCTACATTTACCTGACAAGTAACCTCTCGTCCTGGAATAACTTTAGCCGCTAAATCTAGCACAGCATCTTTAATTTGATTTGTATAACTTACATATTCACTGGCATCATTGATATATTTGCTAACCATAGCAGCTGCAACAGTTATTCCAACTTTATTACCCATTCGTTCAGACATGATTTTTATATCCTCTCCTGAACCCTTACATTTGTCTTTAAAAGTAGGTGAATTAATTAGTCTTTCTGCTTCTAATGTAATTTTTTCTACATTTGAATAAGGAGCATATCCTACTCCAAAACTTGTATCATTTGCAAGCGGAACTTCGTCAGTGTGATAAGATTCATCAAAAACTCCTGTTAAATCAATTGAACCTGGTCTAACCGCGTAATCGAATTGTATATCCCTATTTAAATCAAGGTTTCTAAAAATACTAGATAATACTTTACGTTGTGTTTCAATACATAAAGTAGCCACTGGAATATATTCTAATTTATTCTTTCCATCTCCACATTCTGTTAAAATTTGATTTATTGCCCTCCCAACAATTAAAAAGTATTGTGGTTGGATTATTAATCCCCCACTAAATTCTGGTTTAGCAGTTCCACCTACTAAAGCAGCCTTATCAACATTATGATGATATACTCTACCATAATTGTCTAAATAATATTTACAAAGGGCTCTTGAACAAGCATCAGCTACAGCATCGCATACAGTATCCGGATGACCGATTCCTTTTCTTTCGCAAAGTTCTGGAAATTCACTTTTTTCGATAGGTTGAAAGTTAGCTTTTGTAATTTTTAACATGAGTTTTTAAATTAATAATCAATTATAAAGAATTGAGATAAAAAAATGCATTTGCTGCATGAAATTTACATGAAAAATATAATTTATTCTTAAATGTAAAATGAAATTTTTACCTGATCCAAGTGAAATCAAGAACTTAAGAAAAAAATTAGACATTAATCAAAAGGATCTAGGAGAAAATTTAGAAATTCCTCAATCTACAATATCAAGAATAGAAAGTGGGAAGATAGATCCTCCATATTCTAAATTTAAGAAAATTTATGAATTTCTTCACAATGAACGAATAAGAAGAGAAAGCCTTGGAGCAAAAACGTCAGCAGAACACGTTATGAGCAGAAAATTATTAACTATTAATTCCAAATCATCTATAAAAGATGCAATTGACCTGATGAATGAATATAATATTTCCCAAGTTCCTATTATCCAAAAAAATCAAAATACTGGGAGTATTACATCTAAAAGAATTCAAAAATTTATAACTGATAATCCAGAACTCGTCAATGCTGATATTTCTACAATCCAAGAATTGCCATTCCCTGAGATTGAAAAAAGTTGGAATGTTAAGGAGATTTCAAGTTTACTTATCAATTATTCTGCTGTTTTAGTTAGGGATCACAATAATTATGTAGGAATAATTACAGATTCTGATTTACTTAAATTAACGAATGAAAAATAATTTAGAATTATTTATCATCTAATAAATACGCAGTTATTAGGTGCAAGGATTTTTTTAAATTCTTGAATCAAGTCAATAATTTAAGGAAAGAAAATTAAATAATCAGAAAAAAATAATTTTTTATAAGATATTGCCTTTTTAAAATTGGTTTTGATGATTGAAAAGATTCTTCAAAGAATCAATACTTTATTAAAGAAAGCTAATTTTGAGACATTTTTATTAGGGAACTTTGCCTCAAAGAAAAACAGATTCTGCTTTGATCTTTTAGTAAAAAAAGAGGATTTGGTTTTTAGTGTAAAAGTTTTTAACAATATTGATAATTTAAATTTTGAAATACTGCATGATATTAAATCTCTATCATTGATACTTAAATCGAAGCCAATTTTAATCGGAATTAGGAATCGATATAAAAAATTAGAAGACAATACTATTTATATAAGAGAAAAATTACCTTTTATAACATTAAGAACATTCGAGAATCTCATTAACAAAAAATACCCCCATATTTTAGCGAGAAGGGGTAGAGGAGTAGTATTTTTAGATGGTTCATTAATGAAAATATTAAGAGAAGAACACTCGATAACAAGAAAAGAACTCTCAGAACAATTAGGAGTTACTAAACGAACAATATGTGCTTATGAAAATGAATCGATGCGCCCTTCTGAGAAAATTGCTCGAAAAATTTTAGAGATCTTGGAAAATAGAGATATTTTTAAAAGAATCGATGTATTTAGATGGCCAATCAAAGAAAATATTAACGTTAAAGAAGTTTTAGAGGAGAAGGAATTAAGCGAATTCGAGTCTCATGTTCAAAATATAATAAAAGATATCGGAATTTCTTCGTATTGGTATAAAAAAGGAACTATACCTTTCAAATTATCTTTATACTCAATATCTGATAGTAAAAAAATAAAGGGATTTTATCCTCTTTTTTCTGGTATATCTGAAGGGCAAAACAAATTTAATGAAATGAGCTTCAAATGTTTAAAGGTATTTACAAATTTGTTCCATAAAACTTCATTATTCATTGTTAATAACAATATTCAAATTCCTGAGATCTTTAAAACTGAAAATATTCCAATTGTTAAAATTAAAAATTTAGAAAAAGTCGATGACGAGGAAGAATTCATTGAACTCATCCAAGAATCATAATGAGGAATTCGAGTTAATTTGTGGGATAGACGAGGCTGGCAGAATATAATTCAATCCGAATCATATGTTAAAAGGCTCTGTCTTAGGTCCGATGGTTTTAAGCGGTATATGTTTTTTTAAATCAAAATTAGACTTTTTATCTGAAATTGGTGTTAAGGATTCAAAAAAGCTATCTCCTAGCAAAAGGGTTGAATTAGCTAAAATTTTGAAAAATAATTGTCATTCTTATAAGATTGTTGTTGTCGGAGCTCAAGAGATTGATCAAAGAGAATTAACAAGAATTACATTGAATCGACTTGAAGAAATAAAGATGGCAGAAATTATTAACGATCTAAAACCCCAAATTATATATATAGATGCTGTTGATGTAAATGAAGAGAGATTTGGAAATTCTATTAAACAGTTATTGAATTATAAACCCAAAGATGTAATTTCTAAACATAAAGCAGATGATATATATCCTATCGTTTCAGCAGGTTCAATACTCGCTAAAGACAAAAGAGATGCTTTAATTGAAAAACTTAAAGACACTTTTGGAAATTTTGGTTCAGGATATCCCTCGGATAAAAGAACAATAGAATTCTTAAGAGGTTATATAAAAAAACATAAAAGTATACCTAATATTGCTAGGAAATCGTGGGATACTACAAAAAGAATAATAAATGAAGAACTAACCTTCCGAAAAATAACAGATTTTCTTAATTAGTCGGTTTTCTTACAATTAGAATATTGTGATTTGCAGCATATTTGTGAATATTTATACTCTCAAGAATCATATAACCTGCTTTTTCAAGAATTGTTTTCTCTTGGGCATAAATATACTCTGATTTTTGAATACTATCAATTGATTGAGATTTAATTGCTAAAATTAAAAGGCCATCATCTTTTAAGTAATAATTGCAATTTGCTATAGCAATTTCGGATTGACGTGGTTGGGAAACATCTTGATATATTAAATCTATCTTTGTGAAAATATATCTAGCATAACTTTCAGGGAATCGAGCATCTCCTAAAATTGGAATAATATTTTTTCTATTTAATGTATTTTGAATTAATTGTCTTATACTTCTCTCAGATAATTCTACTCCGTAAATAATTCCAGATTGCAAAATATCGGAGAGATGAGATATTGTAGTTCCTGAAGATGCTCCTAAATACAAGCATTTAAAATTCTCAGAGAGACAATTAGTTATTGGATTCTTTAATAATAAAGCTGCCAACTTGCTTCTAAATGGATCCCACTCTCTATATTCTAATCCATTAAAATTTAGTAATCGCTCTCCATAAACTCTTGTTCCAACAGCTAAATTTTTTGAATAGAGTTTTAATTTTTCTTGTGAACCAGAAATAAATATATTATTAAACTTAGGATGGTTTCTAATCTCTATTTCATACATTTTTTAGCATTTAAATATTAATTTCTTTTCTTTTTTAATTTCTTTTTCTTACTTTTTACAACATCTGTTCTTTTAGGCGGATGTGGATATTTCTTTGCAATTTCTTTTATTTTTACTTCTATATTCTTTGCTAAAACATCCCCTATGAACTCACCCTTAAAAAAATCTACTTTTGCGGCAATACCAATTTTCCCTGCAACTACTCGAGCAATTTTTCCTCTATGATAGGGTTTAGCTGACCGTATTTGATTCCATTGAAATAATAATCCATGTTTAGGTCTTTTTTCCCCGGTTTTTAGGAAACGATAAAGTGCTTTTTCAGCACCTAGTAGTTGAATCCTTGATGCTGGCATGTAAGCGAGCTTTTGTAAACTACCCGCTTTGGCAACTAATTTTGCTCCTATTAAAGATCCAATTAAGGCCTTAATATTTGGAGTAGATTTTTCCATTAATTCTTCTAAATAAATCTCTAATTGTTGACGATAAGACTCTAGAGAAATAATTTGCTTAGCATAATCCTGTATTAACCTGAGATCAAAAATTGCCCCCATCGATTCTAAAGCATATCGTTCCAGAATTTTAATCTTGTTTTCTTTAAGATCAAAATTATTTTTAATAATTTCAAACGTAAATTTATCTCGAGAACCTAAAATTGAAATCAGTTTTGCTAAAAGAATATTATCTTCCACAATCTTATCAGTCAGCTCCGGAAAATGCAAACCATACCACTCTCTAAGATGACTAGAAAACAAGCTTACCGATTTCTTTATCATATCTAAAACAGTAATAACATGAATAATGATATTATCAGAATGCCCACTAGCTTGACTAACTTGTTTTTTGGTTAATTCTTCACTGATTTTTTTATATTGGATAAGAATCTCCTCATGAGTCATCTCTATTCCAACTTTTTTTAAATAGACTTCTAAATTTAAACGAAAATCTTTAAGTTCTGGTGATATCTTCTCAAAACTTGTTCTGTATCTCAACTTTTGTGAAGCAATTGTTTCTAATTTTTTATTATCGAAAATAAATTCATAAAAACCAGAGTTTTTCAATTCAGATAAAAAATTTTCATAGAGATCATGAATAACTTCATTTTCAATAGCTTTATAAAAATCAATAATTTTCTCATAATCTCCATTGAAATCAATGAAATTTAAAATATTTCCAGTATCATCTAATGCAAAAATTCCAATTAAAGTATCAGCAATGTAAGATTTCATGGTAATCTAATAATATTAAGTTTTTTTCTTCATTAATAATTATTATTAAATTATAATCATTATTTTCTTTTAAAAATGTTAGAAATAAATCTCTCCGGGTTAAAGTTAAAATCTCCAATAATTTTAGCTTCAGGAATTTTGGGAGTCTCTTTTTCTTCGATGAAAAGAGTCATCGATGCCGGAGCTGGTGCTGTTACTACTAAATCTATAGGACTTGTTCCAAGAATAGGTTATAAAAATCCTTCTATTATTGAAATATACCCTGGAACCTTCATGAATAGTGTCGGTCTTGGAAATCCAGGAATAGATGATTTTATTTCAGAGATAAAAGAAATTAAGAAATCTAACATACCTTTAATAGTAAGTGTTTTTGGAGATAATAATGAAGTTTATCTTGATGTAGCCATTAAAGCAGAAAAAGCAGGGGCTGACGCAATTGAAATAAATATTTCTTGTCCTCATGCGGAAATCTCTTCCATTGGTATTGATAAGACTTTAACATTTTCACTCGTAAAATTGATGAAAGAAAAATTAACAGTTCCTCTTTTTATTAAATTGAATCCTAATGTAACTAATATTGGAGAAATAGCCTTAGCAGCTGAAGAGGGTGGTGCTGATGGAGTTGTTGCAATCAATACCTTAGCAGCCATGAAAATCGATGTAAATACCAAATATCCTATTTTATCTCATGGAAGTGGCGGACTTTCCGGGAAGGCAATACATCCCATAGCTGTAAAAAAAGTATATGATTTATATAAAATTTTAAAAATCCCGATTATTGGATGTGGAGGGATAGATTCTTGGCTGGATGTAGTGGAATTTTTCTTAGCTGGAGCCTCAGCAGTACAAATCGGTACAGCATTACATAAAGGAGTCGAGATTTTAAGTGAGATAAATGAAGGAATTAGCCATTATCTAAACAGGAATGAATATAAATCCATAAATGATATAAAGGGATTAGCTCATCAATTGAAAACTCAAGAGGTGCCCGAGTTTGACTGAAAATACAATAAAAACAGTGAAGATTCAGAGAATCATTAATGAATGTGATGGAGTAAAAACAATTATCTTCAAATTATCTAATGGAGAAACTCCCGAACCCGGACAATTTGTCATGATATGGGTACCGGGTATAGATGAAGTTCCAATGTCGATATCTGGTTGTGATGATGTTAGAAACTGTGCTATTACAGTTAAAAACGTAGGGGAATGTACAAAGGCTATTCATGATTTAAAAGTCGGAGATTATATTGGCGTTAGGGGGCCTTTAGGAAATTGTTTTAAAATTCCAAAAGAAAAATCTAAAAAAATTATTATTGTAAGTGGTGGAATTGGTACTGCTCCACTTAAATTTCTAGCAAATAAGCTAGATCGAAAGCATATTCCTTTCGATATGATTGAAGCCACTAAATCCAAGAATGAATTAATTTTTTTAGAAGATTTCAATCAATTTGAAAGTGCTACTTCTAATGTTATGTTTTGCACAGAATTAGATGATTTTTCTAAGCAATCTTCTGCAGATAGTAAAAATTTTAAACCAGAATTTACTGGGCTCGCTCATAATAATTTTGATGTATTATTGAAAAAATACTTCAGTGAGGGAATTTCCAACTTCATTGTATATACATGTGGTCCTGAAATAATGATTTATAAGGTATTCGAAATATGTGAAAAATATAATATTGAACTACAAGCCAGTCTTGAACGAATAATGAGATGTGGTTGCGGTTTATGCGGTTTGTGTGCTATTGATCCTTTAGGATTGTTGGTTTGTAAGGATGGTCCTATTTTTAGCTCAAAAGATCTAAGAAAAATGGGAGATTTTAATAAATATAAAAGAGATTTTACAGGTAAACGAATTCCCTTATATTGAAATTTTTCATATTAAAACGTATTTATTGCAAAAATATCTGTAAATTATTACATTTTTTTAAGACCATCAATCAATATCTTATAAAAGCGCTCTAACGCCTTCATACCCTCAAAAATACCTTGACCATAGTTAAAAACACAGGCTGCCGGTGAAATTTCGATAGGTCCAAAAGGAACTAATTTTCCATTATCCCATTTCCCATTTTTATAATCTGACAAGAACATCGATTCGGTCTCGATTAATTCAAAACCAAGATTGTAAAAATCTATATCTTTTACTTTCATTTCCATATCTTTTGCTTTTATTTTTTTCACCTTTATTATTTATTTTTCATTGTAAAAATGAATTCTTCAAAAGAAAAAATCCCCCAATATGATCTCCTCTACTTTATAGAAAAATAGGCAGGAAAAATCCTTCCCTTTGTATAATAAAAAGAGATAAGAGCAATCAGGAGAAGTTTTCTTGCTATTATAATACTCTTGCTACAGCGATAGTTGCAACTAGAGCTACTACCATCCTTACAAAAGGATCTGCTGCTTTTATAGTATTATAAATAGAAGAGATCATTAAATTTTATTATTTTTTACAAAATATAAATATATTTGATTCAAGCATGGAGTAATGACCCATTTAAAACAAGTTTAATACCATTAATAAATTAAAAATTCATTAAGTATTATTTTGACAAATAATATAGATACTTAGATTATAGGATTTTTATCAATGTTTATGTAATATTTTGTATAATGGCACATCAAGAAGATTTAAATTCTAAAATAATTAAAAATATTGCTAAAGATATAATTCAATACTTACTTAAGAATCCCAATACCTCTAGGAAAAGAATTACTAATATTAAGGGGCATTTTTGTAAAAAGTATGGATTTCATAAAGTAATAAAGAATGCTAGCATATTACATTTCGCAACACCTGAAGAAAAAATAATTATTACTAATCTTCTAAAAAGAAGATCGACAAGAACTTTATCTGGCGTTTCAATAATCGCAATCATGACTAAACCTCTTCCATGTCCGGGAACATGTATTTTTTGTCCGGGTGAGAGTTCCCAACCAGGAGTTAAAGTCGCACAATCCTATACTGGTAGAGAACCTTCTGCCATGCGCTCTATTCATTGCAATTATGATCCTTATCTTCAAGTTAGAAGTAGAATTGAGGATCTTGAAGCAATTGGCCATAAAGTAGATAAATGTGAGCTTATTATTCAAGGTGGAACGATATTATCGACCGAAGTTGAATATCAAACAGGATTTATCAAGGGTGCTATTGAAGGGATAATAGAACAAAGAGGGGATACTTTAGAAGTAGTGAAAAAAATGGCTGAAACATCGAAGAGACGCTTGATTGGGATAACAATAGAAACTCGACCAGATTTCTGTAAAGAAAATGATATTGATCAAATGTTATCGTATGGAACAACTCGGGTTGAAATTGGCATACAAACTGTTTATGATGATATTTATAAAATAATTAAAAGAGGTCATACTTCAGTTGAGAGTATTGAAGCAATCAGGATTGCTAAAGATGCAGGATTAAAAGTAAATGCACATATGATGCCAAATTTACCCAATTCTAATTATACAAAAGATCTTGAAATGTTTAACATACTCTTCTCTAATCCTGACTATTGTCCGGATATGTTAAAAATTTATCCTACGGTTGTTATTAAGGGAACAGAATTGTACGATTGGTGGAAACAAAGAAAATACTTACCTTATTCTGATGAGGAATTAATTGATTTAATAGCAAATATTAAAAAAAAACTCCCTCCTTATGTAAGAATCCAACGAATTATGAGAGATATCCCAGCAGATTTAATTGAAGCTGGTTGTAAGAAAAGTAATTTGAGACAAATTATAAATGAAAAATTAATACAATCAAACAGCAAATGTAATTGTATAAGATGTCGTGAATTTGGTATATTTAAAAGAGAAAATCTAATTGGAAATAATGCTTTGGAGGATATTGAACTTATTAGGTATGATTATGAAGCATCTCAAGGACAAGAAATATTCCTTTCATATGAAAATAAAGAAAAAAAATATTTAATTGGATATTTACGCCTAAGAAAACCATCCCATTTTGCTCATAGGTCTGAATTAAATGATGGAAAGACCTTGATTGTAAGAGAAATCCGTGTTGTTGGCGAGTTAGTCCCTAAAAATAAAGCTCCTGAAAACCAAGATCAAATCCAGCATCGTGGTTATGGAAAATTGTTAATGGAAAGTGCTGAAAAAATATCGTTAAAAGATTTTGAAGCTAAAAAATTAGCAGTAATTAGTGGAATTGGAGCAAGAGATTGGTTTTTTTCACTAGGATACGAATCAGATGGACCGTATGTATCAAAATTATTATAAAAATTTTTATACTAATGAATCTAAAACCTTTTGAGCTTCTGCTACTTGAGGAGGCTCTTCTTCACGTTTCTTTATTAAATCTGCAAGCTGCTTTACCTCTGGGACTATTGAATAAGACTCTCCTGCAAGAGAATCAAGAATAATATGATTAACTTCCCACCAACCAGGTAAACATGAAGGAGGAATTATTGAAATCCCTGCTCCAACAAAAAAAGTAACTTTTCCTTGGCTTACAAAATCTAAGATTTTTTTATCCATAACTAATCAAATTCTGATTTTAATGCAACAATTTAATAATTAATGATATAATTAAAAAAAAAAACTATTATAAATAATTAAATTTGTTCTAATAAAAGAAAATCTAAAAAGTATTTAAAACACATTAAATAAAATTATGGTTCTTTTTCTTAGGATATAAACGGATAGTCCTTATGTTTCAAAAATTTTAGAAAAATAAATAATATAATTAATTAAAAATATGATATCATATGGTAAAGTTTGATTATGAAAAACTAGGCCTAATGTGTGGGTTAGAAATACATCAGCAACTTGATTCTAAAACGAAATTGTTTTGTAGATGTCCAAACAAACTACAAGGAACTCGTGAACCTGATTTCACGATAAAAAGATCTATGAGACCCGTTTTAGGAGAAATGGGTACTTATGATGAAGCTATGCTTACTGAATATGAAAAAGGTATGAAAATTATATATGAATGTTATAAAGATGTAATTTGTACCTATGAGATAGATGAAACCCCTCCTTTTCAGTGTAATGACGAAGCTAAAAAGATTGCATTAGAAATAGCATTGCTTCTAAAATCAAATATTATTGAAGAGATGCACGTTTGTAGAAAAAATTATCTTGATGGAAGCGTTCCCTGTGGATTTCAGAGGACTATGATTTTATCTAAGGATGGTTATATCGAATTAGAAAATAATAAAAAAATTAGAATAGATTTACTCTGTTTAGAAGAAGATGCTGCAAGAAAAATATTAACTAAAAACAAAACAAATTATTTCAGGTTAGATCGGTTGGGGATTCCTTTAGTAGAAGTTACAACTAAGCCAGATATTAGAGATCCTAATGAATGTAGAGAAGCTGCAGAAAGATTAGGTTTGCTTTTATGGTCTACTAACGTTAAAAAAGTATTAGGATCCATTCGACAAGATGTAAATATAAGTATAAAAAAAGGAACTAGAAT
>SDBS01003820.1_pt1 | contig 14788 bp, 13 predicted proteins | sample 2277091 | NCBI WGS metagenome assembly SDBS01 (sample SAMN10404972, study PRJNA504765) | marine sediment metagenome | isolation source: marine sediment core GS10_PC15, 163 cmbsf | place: Arctic Ocean: Southern Knipovich Ridge | collected 2010
TCCACACACAACGTAACTTTTTCTCTCTTTCTCTTTTTTTTTTTTTTTTTTTCTTTCTTGTCTTATTAACATGTCTGAAGCGCAATTTCTCGCTGCAATTGAACAGCAGAAAGTCAGTGATCCTGGCTCTGTGATATTAGCACAAGGGGAATCTGCGTCTGAATCATTGCATCCCTGTGCACATTGCACTCAACCTGGCGCATGCCAACGTTGTAAGCGCTGTGGCGTTGCCGAGTACTGTGATCGACAATGTCAGAAGGCACATTGGCCAGTTCATAAAGAAACTTGCGATCCTACCTTTACCGACTTATTACGTGTGTTCAAGGGCGAGTTCCGTCAAATCGTGTTACCTGACAACTGATGTGCGTGTATTTATAAAATGGTCATTGAAAAAAAAAGTACTGTCACACACTCATGTCACTTTAAGATAGGGTACGTTTGGAAGCGGGCACTGTGGATGAGAACACAATGTTTCGTTCACAGTATAACCTTGCTGGTGCAATAAGTGCGTAAAATCATTAAGCGCGTGATGAGGCACATGACAGCAAGCAAATATGTGACCATGAACACTACTGTGTTCTAAACGCTTTGATAATGCTTCGCGATAAGCACGTAACGTTCGTTCGTACGCTTCAAGACGCATCAACGTCATTTCTCCGTCTCCTATTGGTTTACTCCAGTTGATAGTATCGACACGTTTGTTCTCTACCTCCTGCTGGGTCACGGAAAATCCAAGCTCTTCCATTTTGTTTACCATCACATCTATCATTTGTGATGGCACTCTATCATTGAGACGAATAGATACTTTGAAAGATTTGCGAAATCCAGCTTTACGAATAGATTCATAGATAGCGAATATATGATGATTAATGCCACGCAGTCTCAACTTTGCTGCTATACTGTTTTCCGGTGGTGCAATCCAAGATACAACATCTATGAAAGTGTTATCAATTCGTTCGATAGAAAAGCCACGCGAAATTAAAATAGCTATCACTTCTTCTGAGAGCAAGCCTATAGCTTCCTCAAAACATTCACAATTTTTGACACAGGATTCTTGCACCTCGTCAGCTTTCGATTTGGGATCAAGCAGCATTCTTAAAAAAAGAGAGAACAGGAGAGAAGCATTTCCACGAACTTTCGTGTGTGTGTTGTCTTTCTACTAAGTATCGCATTCATCCTGACATGGTCCAAAGATCAGCGTACGTTTCCAATTTAACACACAGTTGACGTTCGGCATCGATGCCCTCAATATCATCGTCATCGAACGTCCAGCTCTTCGCTTCGCCGTTCGATTTCCAATAACCATAAAAGTTACAACCTTTCTCAGCATACCGAAGATCAATACTAACATCTGGGAATTTCTCAGCCAAGATCGTCAGAAATTGAATAGAGGGAGGTGCCCACGCTGTCAAAAAAGTATAACCAGTCTCACGATCATCATGCAACAGTTTTGTGTCGAGGGCACACCACTTGGTGCCCCAATGCTCTGAACACCACTGATATCCACCCTCATTAAAACAATGACAATTTTCAGGCACAGGCATGATTGTGTGAAAGCTGAGAGTCTCTTCGATTACCTTTTCTTTCACATCCAAAGGGAAGGTATCTGTCCAAGAGACAGGAGGTCCTCGAACTTCATTGACGAATTCTTCTCTCTTAATGATATCGCCACGAATCGTTAGTCGGTTACCACAGAAGTTAGGCATAATTAGGGAAAACAAAAAAAAAACACACATTCCACGAAATTTGTGTGTGTTTGTTTGTTTTCACTCCTTGTCTAAAATAATACATTCATCTGTACATTATGGAAACAACGAAGCCACTTCGTGTTGCTCTACTTGGTTGTGGTCATCGTGGTAAGGAAATGGCTGCTCTCTTTTGTAAACTCAGTGCGGCTGAGATGAGTGCCTTTGTTGACGATGTTGCCGAAGCAAGAAAAGAAGCAGCTGCTGTTGCACCGAATTGGACGCCAACTTACTCGTATGACGAGTTCTGGGACACAACCGTCTACAAGGAAGAAACCGATCTTGTGATGATAGCTTCGATAAACAATCTACATGCAAATCAAATCGTGCGTTCACTCTCCGATGGTAAGTACGTCTTCTGTGAGAAGCCATTGTTCACTCAGTGGGAGGATGAAGTAGTCGAAGTGCTTCGCAAAAATTCGAAACGTTTTTGCAGTGGATTTGTGCTTCGTCATTCGCCGTTCTATCAAAGAATCAAGGACGATATAGAGTGTATCGGTAAAATTCAAAGTATCAGCGCCACTGATTTCCTTCACTATGGTCATGGCAGTTTGATTTTTGGCGGGGCTTGGCGTCACAATCCCGTACTAAGCGGTGGTCATGTCGTAGAGAAACTTGTGCATATCATTGATCTACTTGTCTGGTATATCGATAGTCCGATTGAGTCCGCCCATGGTTTCCGTGGACCTGATATTTGGGTGCGCGAAAACCGCTCGTTCGCTAAACACTGGATTACAAACAGCGAGAACGAATCGCTTTTGAATAACTATCGTGTTCAAGGTTCGGGGGATCCGTTTAGACACGAAAAGGGCTCCATTGTGGAATCATCTGGAAATCTTTCATTGCTTTTCAAGTCTGGTGTCACTGCCAGTGTGCATTTCAATACGGCTTGTCCTAACTCTCGACGCGATTTTTTCATTGTCGGTTCGACTGGAACGATCCAGGCCACATGGTCGCCAACAGAGAGTTATGTAAAAGTATCATCGTGTGGAGTTGGTAACAAGTCGGCAGAGGGTTGCCCAGGACAAACATTAACTTTTGACTTCAAACCGGTGGGCTGTCATGGTGGTGGTGATGAATTTATCATGCGAGCTCTTGCCGACACAGTTCTTAAAGGAGAAGCTCCGAATCCCAGTGTCGAAGAATCTCTGCGTACCATGGAAGCCACTCTCAAAGCACAAGACGCTGTGAATTAATCTCATTTTTTACGTAAACAAATAAATGAATGCTATATTTCTGTTTCAGAAGGCACAGAAGCGGCTTTGGTTGTTATCGCTGCTTCTATCGACAATAAAGGGTCTTTGATTTTAGCAAGCCTACCCAGGGAAATATTATTTGATACTATGGCTATTCCAAGTATGAATGCGATAATCCAGACAGCCCAGAGCTTGAAGATGTTTTCTTCGTAGGACGAATACACAAACATTGTACAGAAGGCCAAGATTGCTGACAGATTTACTACCATAGGGACATGCTTGTTCTTTTTATGGTTCTTCTTCTGCGAGTTCATGATAAACAGAGGAGGAGGAGGAAAACATATAAAACCCTGAACACGTGTTCAATCAAAGTCCGGTAGCTCACGGTAAAAAGCCGCCTGCATTTATGGACATGGCTAGTCGCAAGAGCTGAAAGTCGTCAAGGGGCATTCCATCAGTGCTCGTCAATTCGTGATACCGTTTTACATCAGGCACGCACATAATAGAGGTTCGCGCATTATCGATTTTGAGGTGTAAAGCAAGTAACTCCTTCCGTTCTGCGAACAGTATATCGATAAACTCATCGCTGATAGGAAGTGGGATTATTTCGGGGACAGCAGGCGACTTTGAGAATTCGCCACGGTTATTCTTTTCGGGATCGCAGAATCGCAACAGTATCGATCTGGTCAAATGAGCACCCACTGTTGGATAGGCTCGTTTTAAAATGCCAGCGTAGATAGCAAGTTGCAAGTGGTAGCGACAGGAACCCACATAACTCCAATAGCCACCTTGAGCGCGAAAGCTGTGACAAAAATCACTAGCAGCATTACGCCCCATACGTCTCGAGGCGTCTGGGTTTCGCGTTTCCTTAACCAATGGTTTCGCGCGTTTGAAATCAACAATCATAAACTCCAACGTGTGTTGTGTTGTCACTCGAGCCATCAATGCGTCAATTGAGCCGGCCAATTGAAGTTCCTCGTCAAAGACGACCCACTCACTCCGTACAAAATGCCAGCCTTCTTTTTCCAATTGAGCTTTGGCTTGCAGGAACTGTTCCCATTCGGGGAGTCTTTTCCACAACAGCGTTTCACATGTTTCACGGCACTCTTGTTTGATGTGCTGTTCAATGGCATGATGTAGTGAGGTACCGAGGCGCATGGGTTCCTCTGCCTTTATTTTACACAAGTCCGTGTTGGCAGTTCCGTAGAGTTTATGTCGAATGTCAACTGTCATGTTACACAACATCTTTTCCTGGTCAAACGGAGACAACCAAAGTGCATCGATACACTCATTCGCACCAACCATGCGTTGTCTTTCGCCATCGAGAAAATACTTGTGGTCCTCTTCACGCAAGAAAATTCGCAAGTCACGTTCGTCATACAGAGTGTTGAGTTGCGGAATGATAGGTTTTTCAATGTCAAATGCTATCTCTTCATGCGTGTCGTTAAGTCTTCGTTTTTTGAGAGGATGCTCCTGCAGTAATAACTCCTCGTCGCTCACTCGCTTCTTATCCTCTTTACTATTCATACGACGAAAAGGTAAGGAATAAAGAGGGAGACAAAGGGAGAAAAGCAAATGGAAGAAATTCTATTGCTTACACATTTCCTCATCGGTATCGTTGGTGTATTTTTGTCGCTTGCGTTGCTAGGTACACTCAGCGTACAAAACCTTGACATTGGGGTTCTCTTTGAGTTGGCTGTCCGATTTATAACCGTGTTGCAACTATTGGCATGGGTTTTTTCAATCAGCGTTACATTTTCCGTAAACGCGGGCTGGGTCATGTTGAAACCACACGTAAAATTCCATTGGTACACGTGGATGCTGAGTGCGTTTATATTAATGTTGTTGACGGTCTTTACAGTTGATATTACGAACGCTGCATTTTTTCTGATGCTGGTTTTGTTGGCAATGAACATTGGCCAACTTGCATTGGCAGCTTATGCACAGGATAACGACTTAGCCGCCCCTGAGGAATCTGCTGTGCCATTGACGTGGCGACAGCGGTACATATTGTTTGTGTATGTTTCTCTGTTGCCAGTTTTCACCGAGTTGAGTGTTACTGGAGGTATATTGTTGTTAGTTATTCAGTTATGGGGTGTAATTGGATTCGGCTTGAGTTGGCATTTGAGATTTGTTACACAAAATTCACACGTCTATAACAGACGGTTTGCGTGGGTTTTGTTAGGTGACAGTATCGTGACCGTGATACTGCAATCAATCAATGTCGTGTTGCTGCTTGCGCTCACTAATGGATTGCGCTCAGTGCGTGCATTAGTAATTTTTTTCTGGTTTGTTGGAATCGCAGCAGGGTATCTCAAAGCAACCACTGCATTCATTTTGTATTCGCATGTAAAAAAGTTGGCATCAAATGCACATGTAAAACAGCACTAATAATAATAACATACACAATGGCAACAATAAACATTCCACCGTCAGAAATAAAAACAAAAACAAAAACAGCCTGCGACAAGTGACACTGAAATTTTCAACTGCTTCTCTCTCTCTGATTTCTTTTTTGTTTTGGTTTCGTTGTACTCTTCAAAAGTATGGATCGCGAAGAGGAAGTATATTCCAATGACGAACAGGAAGATGGATTCGCCATGGTGCAAAAACGAATGTTGGGAGACAACAGCACTAATAAGAAGAGCAAAATGTCTGTTCTTGCATTCGCAGGATTGGCGCCAACATTAACGCCAGCACCGACATCAGGTCAGTCACTTGACGTTGATGATATGTTTGATGCCTATGAAGAAGAAGAAGAAGAAAAAAAACATGCGCCTGTTCAGAAGAGACGAAGAAAGCTTGCCATAATTGAGGATGATAATGAAGAAGAAGAAGACGAAGAAGAAGAACAACAACAACAACAACAACAACAACAATTTCCCGCTCAACAAAAGAAAAGAAAACGCGTTTTGGCGCGTCAAGAACAGTACTACTTTGACGAGGTTGCGGACAGTGTGGAGGAAGAGGAAAGCGAAGAGGATGAGCTCGAAGAAGAAGAAGCAGAAGAAGAAGAAGAAGAACTGATCAGTCCACCGCCTCGCAAAGCTCAACGTACTGGCTCTGGCAAACAACAACAAGAACAACAACCTCGTGCCACCGCTCAACGACCAATGGTCCGTCAAAAAGAACCACCTCGTGAGTACGTGAAACTGGCATTCACCCCCGATGTTAAGCTGGACCAAAAATCCCGAGGCCGTGGCGCTAGCAAACCGAAAAAGAGAAACGTCAATGGAAAAACCGTTGTCAAGCAAGTGAAACCCCCGAAGGAGCTCGATTGGTTTACCGTGTTCCAGAGTGAAGTGCAATCTAAAACAGATGAGTTACGTGAGGCTCTCGAACAAGATTCGATAACTTGGCAATCAATCAGGAACAAATACAACAATCTTAAGTTCAATGCCCGCGCCTTTTCTGAATTCCGCTGCTATTTGCTTAAAGCGCATCCTGGTCAAATCAAACTTCTCAGCGAAAAAGAAGACAAACGTTATAAGACAGCGAAAGATAAGAACAGCGATGAAGAGTTAGGTCGTCTTCATGATGCTGCAGTGAACGCTGCCTACTATCTCATTGCCAATATGCTGGTCCCCCTTGATCTGTGAGATGATGGATCATCGCATCTCTTTCTTATAGTTATATATTTTCTCTTTTTGATTTCAATTGATTCTTTCACACAACAAAATACTTTAATGAGTTTACATTTTAAAATTAACATATCCCATTAAGGAGACCACTGCAGCAGTTCCAACTACAGCCTCACAACACATAAGTGCATCGGTTAGCCAACTGGTTAATTCGACGTGTATGATAACAATGCAATGAATCCATTGGATTTTTTGATAGAGAAAAAGAAAGAAAGAAAGGAATTACAGAATGAGGAGGAGGAGGAGGAAGAGCGAAAATACTGATGCATAACTTTGTCACGTGAACTTGCTTGCCAAATTGCTGTTTACAATCTTATCGGCCGTGACCACAGGTTCCGCTGGTAGCGGTATACTGTAGTGATTGTGACGCAATTGCCAGCGAAGGTAATCGAGCCAAAACACCAATTCACAATGCTGATAGGCAAGCACTGAGACATCACGTAAATCATTGGCACAACGTGCCGCACTGTCGAATGCCCGCGCGACACAATTGACATTGTCAACGTAGGGTCGAAGTGAAGTGTCGGTGCTGGCAACTGCGCGGAGGAATGCGAGCTGCAACGCCCACATTGGAGCACATACGTGTGTGAGTGCAGTAGACATCTTGGAGTTTGGCGTACGCAAGTACAAACGCATACATCGAAACACGTGCGTAGTAAGCTCGGGCATTCTCTTTGCATAGTAATTCGAAAGCGAGTCAAGTTCGCCGATTCGTGTTTCCGCAAGAGGGTCTGCTCCTGCGCCAATTGGCTTCTGTTCGTCTACAAGCCAACGAGTGATGTCGGATTCCGTGATTTTAGGATGTAAAGTGAGCTCCAACAAGTGTGCATAATCCACACCGCTCATTGCAAACAAAACCTTTTGTTCTTCTGGCGAATAGTATGCAGCTAGTTTATCAAAGAGAGAGTGAGCCGCAGACCTGAAAGTCGGAGCAGGAGCCGACGGCATTGTAGACCATGCAACTTGCAATAGCATTGTTGCATCCCAACTAGCAAGTTGCCACCGTCGAGAAGTTCTATCAACATGCAAGTACGTTGAGAATTGACGAATGTGGGTGGGAGAGCGGGCTTGTCCCAACAGAGACCATTGTAGTTGTTGTTTCAGATTGTAGAAAGCTTTCACCTGCTCATTCTCGGTTTGCGGTTTGATAATTGTTGCCAAAGGCACGTCACTCCCATAGATTTGACCAAGCTCAAGCAGCCCTTGAAACCACGATTTGCTCATTTCGAGGAGCGGGGTACCGCTGACATTGGGCATGAGTAACTCGGTGATCAGCGATGAATCGAACCTACCGCCTGGTCGGTGTCCAGGAGCTGTACGCACGCCTAATATCGTGAGCAACGCAATGTCAAGCACCAGAGACGGTCGTTTCACGTTCTTCATTGAGAACTCGAATGGCTCGAATAGCGAAAGGCAAAATTTCAAGCGGACATCGTTGGTATCAAGACACTGCTCACGTATCAACGGACCAATTCTAGCATATTTCGTTGCAGATGGTAGTGCACTAAAGAATAGTAGAGCCTGTTTAAGATCAGTTGGCTTGGCGTCAGCAGTCTGAAAAAGATGATTGAATGTTTGCATCACGCAAGAGAGGGGGAGTTTTTTTACATATAAAAAGATATACAAGGACTGAGAAGAAAAAAAGGATATTCAAACTTGAGAGGGGTGTGCTTTTTCATATGACACATCTAACTTCTTTTCCGAAAGAAATGTACGCTGGCTTCTGCTTTACACAAACTTTCTTCCATTGTGACATGGAGTTTGCTAGACAAGCTGATGCCATGGATTTGCATTCGACTCTACCAATCTTGCAACGACAAGATCCCGACTCAAAGAATCGCTCCTATGTGATTGGAACCTACTGGGACTTGTACCATAGATATCTCGCGAAGCACAGTTCTTCAAAGACTCGTCACTACTACGAATTGATACGAGAGAATGGCAAAGGCTGTGCCTTGTTCTTTGACATCGATTACGACTGGATGGAGTGCGAAGCTTCGTTGCACGTTGATTTATTGGCGTTTGAGATTCTCTTTCTAAACGAATTGAACGCCTACATCCTTCAAACAATTCCACATTACATTCCCGAGGCACCGATCATCTTGGATGCGACATCCGCCGAAAAATTCTCACGTCATTACATTGTCAATATCAAACTACTGCTTTTTTCAAGCCCAACGCAATGCGGATTTTTTGTTGAACAATTTTGGTCATGGTTTCTTCAGCGCAATCGTTCTCATCCAACGCTTCTTCAGCTTCTGCGAAATCTCTTTGCGCCATTGAGAAAGCTTTTCGATGAGAACACTCTCAACGAAACAACGGTGAAGCAACTGTTCGAAATTCGTTATAAACACGTAAATTTGCCTCCTCAATTATCAACGTGTCAAACATTCGAAGCTGCACTCGCCTGTCTACTCGGTGCAGAGACGCCTTGGAAATTCTACGATGACAGTATCTACACGAAAAATCGTTTGTTTCGCTATGCCTGTTGCACGAAACCCGAATCATCAAATAGGGCTCTTGGTTTAGTGTTGGAAGGACCTGGTACAACAGACATTGAACCTTGTGATCTATTGTCATATGAAACGTGGCTAACAACATTGGTGCAAGTAAGAGCTCATCACGAGAACATCACAAAAATATGGCAAAAGCCTGTTACATCTCAGAAACATCCTTCACGCTCGGTGTCCTCACTTTCACAGTCAGCATCTACCGTTGTGGTCCCGATGCATGTCGACGAGACAAAGGGACTTGTTTCTGTGGCCTCGCGCATGGAAAAAGTCTTGACTGAGAAATATATTCGCAATGGCAAGCTTGATTCGGCATTTCAAAGCAACGAAGGGAACGTGGTCATTTCCTCAATGAAATTCAACTCGAAAACGTCCATTTTACAAATTAACACGCGTAATCACGCTTGTCGTTTACATGGCCGTCATCATCACAGTAACCATATACTATTCCACGTTCATGTAGACACCGGCAAAGTAACACAGCACTGTTACAATCGCACTGAGCAACAACAAACACGCTGGTTATATTTTCTCGAGCAATCACTCTCTCAGCTACTCTTGGAAAAATTTCCAACTGCACAACGACGTGCGTTTGTCCGTGGCTAAACGCATATATTCACGTATTTGAGTGCGGTGGCGTTATAGACGGAGGCAATTCATTTGTACCACCACCACTGCTGCTGCTTCAATCTCTGTACGAGTTGCGCGTGTTTTATTTTTCCCATCCATTCTCATGGATACTTCACATATTACAGCAAATGAGTTCGACTCGATATTAACTAACGTGGTAACAAAATATTTTGAACTGAAACGCGCGAATGCTCGACGAGAGGTGGCTTATCGCGCTCTTGGCGCCGTTATAGGAACGATCTTAATTCTGCCATTTTTCTGGTTATCGCTACAGATACTAGTAGAGATGTTTCTCAATCTAATCTGCATGAATGTGACTGACGATGCTCTGGTAGTAGCCTGTTTTCACGATCGTGCGCCAATGGCAACTATGATGTATAATAGCACTCTGATAGAATGGCATGAACACGCGTTGTATGCATTTGGAGAGAACTTTTTATATTGGATGTAGTTTTTTACGAGAAAAAATGCGCGCCACTTGCAAACCATATATTTAACAGTAAAAGGGGATACAGACGGGTATTCAAACTTGAATGGTTTGTGCTTTTTCGTATGATATATCCAGAAGCCCTTCCAGTGTTTGAATGTCCGTCACAAACGCAGAGACCAACGGGAGGATCGCATCATCATACGATAGCCAGCAGCGAACTCTATGCGTACCCAGTGTGTAGGAAGGGGGGATACTTGCCTGCTGTGCATCAATGCCTATTACATGAATAGCGACATTGTCTGGTAATCGTTTAGCTATGGTGTCAATCTCAGATGCCACCAAAGTTGGTTGAGTCAGGACCACCGCAACTTCTCCCACGAGAGGTGAAGTGCTATTCACAACGCCGAGAAGCGCGGTATATGGGTATGCTCCTATAATACCCTGAGTTGTTTTGCGCAGTGTGTCAAGAAAGGGCTCAGGATCGATGTGATTGTCTGTTGTCACAATTAAGAGGCGAACAGTGGGATCACGTTCATGCCATGCTCGTTGGAATGCACGACACACATAGATAACGAGACAAAATATGGCAACAGATACCACCCAAACTATAAAGACCTCAGTGGTCGCCTGATTGAACATTTTCAAGGAAGCGTACACTCAAGGGGGTCAAAAAGTAACAACAACGCGCTCATGGCTGAGTAAAATTTTACGAGTACGAGTACCTTAAAAAATTCTTTGAATCGGTGACGAGTCACCATTTTGTTATTGGGTTTTTTATTCGCGCCTACACACATAATCCGACAACTAAGTACTACTTTTGCCATACATGACTTTTTAAACGTCATGTCATTGTGTGCCATCCCCACTTCCCTCTGCAAAACACACGTTACGCATATTACGAATGTGAGAACCTTGATTAAAGAGAACATCGATCATCAATGGCTGGTAGAGGAGGGGTCTGTCATTCTAGACTTCTTCTCACAGGCCTTTCAATTCTCTTATGCACTGGCGAAGATTACCGACGCAGACTTACGAACGCTGTTTTTCAATAAGTTAGCGATGTATCTGGTTAGACAATTAAATCTAGCTGATCGGCGGTTTGATATCACGAAAAATCAGCAACGGCGATTTAGTTTGCGTGCTTGCCTTTATCAACATATTTATTACAATAGCAACACAAGTAGCAATCACAGCTGGCATTTGCAAATTTGCTATTGCTGGCTCATCACTTCGTGTTATGACACCACCTTACCTGATGTCCTGAATCTCGCTAATTCGATTCTGTCTATTCTGTGTGAATAATAAAAAAAAAGAGGAGGAAAAAAAATCCCCGGCCTTCAAGCGTTTTGCAAAGTGCTATTAACTTCTCCTCTGTTCAAAGTTTGGGTGCGTTACGTGAATGTCTCAATCCACTCTGTCCGTTGGTCCAAATAACGCTGGCTTCATCTCGTGCGATCGGAAAGTGTACATGAGTGGAACCAATGAACATGGCCAGATGGGCAGATCCCCTGATGATGCCTATCTTATACACTACCCCATAACGCATATTCCATTCTCGAAGAAGATAATACGTGTGTGTTGTGGTCCAACACACACAGCTATCATCGATGATGAGTACATATTGCATCTCGCAGGATGCAACGCCTTTCATAAGTTGGGACTACAAGCATGTGTGCGAACAGAAACCTTTGTTGCGTTATCGCTTCCATCGAATGGAAAGGTAAAGGATGTTGGCTGCGGTGACAATCATACGATGATTGTCACCGTCGACAATCGCATCCTTGCGTTGGGCAGCAACGTCGCTGCTCAATTGGGCTTACCGAAAGCTGAAACTCAAGTTTCTGTCCCTACAGACGTCCTGCTTCCACCCACATGTACCGGTGCCCTCTTCATCATCAAACTCGTTAGATGTCACACATACTGCACCTATATTCTCACCGCATCTGGCTTGGTACTTGCGACGGGGTTCAAGCGTAGTGGTGAATTCGGTCTTGGCAACAGTATTCCTCCTTACGGCTTCTCCCCGATAAAGTTTCAAGCTCTCCTCCTCCTCGACGTGGTTAAGATAGTCGACATTCAATGCGCGAAATCATATGTCGTTGCTCTCGACTCTGTAGGGCGAGTATGGCAGTCCGGCGATTTCATGGAGCAAGAGTTCCTATGGAGTCCGAGAGAGATTGTTGTGTCTCGCCCTAGTCACAAATTTAGCCGCGTTGTAATCACCAGAACGTTTGGTGACGAAGCCAAAATTATTGCAATTGGCAGTGGGGAATACCACTCGGTGGCTCTAGCATCCACTAACGAGATATATGGGTGGGGGAGCAATAAATATGGTGCACTTGGCGAGTTTCACACAGCATCCTCTATTGCTAGGAGACTTTGCGGGCCTCTTGGTCGCCCCATCATTACAGATGTCAGATGTGGTGGATCGGAAACGCTACTATTGACCGCTACCAGTGAAATATACGCGATGGGAAGTCGCATCCCCAAAGGGGGCTGGCATCAGATAACTCATCAGCCTGAGGCACTTCACAAACTCGAGTTACCTTTCTCGCTCGAGAGTAGCTGGGACATAACTACTCATCATTTCTATCCTACCGAGATTCGAGCCGCAGTCAAATGTCTCCTCATCTTGGCACTTATTGATGTATCAACGGGATGGCCGCGTCATCAGAACTCAGGCATTGCTCAGCTTCCGAGAGAGCTATTGTTCAAGGTGATTGGATATGCCGTCGACAATTGGTGGCGATGAGTGTATGTAAGTTCGATGTTTTCTATCGTTATCTATCTACCTACCTATCTAAACACAAAAAAAACACCTACAGCGACCAATAGGATAAAGAAACCCACTGCCAAAACTATAGTCACGATAATGCCTGCGTCATCAACGCCGTCTGGTTCCTCATCAGGCTCTTCAGCGTCAGGCTCTCCAGATGTAGTAGTAGTAGTAGTAACAGCAGTACCAGTAACCTGAGCTGTTATCACGTCAAAGCAAAATCGTTGACAGTCGGAATTCGTGGCACAAGGTTGTGCGTCACATGAACCACCCACACAGACGCCTCCCATATCGCAGAAACTGCATTCAAGACAAGTGCTGTTCACTCCGAGAAAGACGCCAGAGCACTCGTCTACATTCTGATTTGGTATACATACATCGACACTCAGGCAACATGCGCCAAGAGGTACTGCCCCAGGACACTCAGTGTTGCTTATGCAAGCAGCACCAGGGGTATGGAGTCGTGTGAAATTTAGGGCGCAATCTACCACAGGCGTTTTGGTAAAACAATCAATTCCTGTCAAATTGCTGACACAACGACGATCCACCTCGGTTCCATTGAAAAATGCGCAGAGTTCGCAACATGCTCCAGCGGTGATATTCGCACAGCTAGTTTGTTCACACGGACCAAGCTCTATAATATGAGAAAAGTTAACGGGGCATTCTTTCTGAAAGACACGCTGGACACAATCATCGGGGGTTGTCACGCGACATGGTTCAGAAAGAATAATAGTGGTATTGGCGGAGGCTGCACAAGAGATACAGCAATTGCTAGGATCACAACTTCCCGACACGCACGGTTGACCTCGTGCCCACTCTGATTCTGGTTCTTGATCCACTGCACAAGAATGTACCTCAAGCCATGCGGCACAGTTGAATTCTGTAGTCTCAGAGCAACCTAGTGGTGCTGTAAAGTTAAGTCGATCAGTGCGGCAAAGGCGACAGCATCTACCGAGCGGTATGCCAGTTGTACCTGAAGTACCTGAAGTGCCTGAAGTACCTGAAGTGCCCGGCGTGCTACTGCAATTGAAGAACAAAGAGTTGTTTTCGGCGCATTGCGATCCATTCGAGACGAATCCGACGCCGTCCTGATTGAAAGACGTAAAGATCGTGAGGCCGTCGTCGAGTATGTCGCACTCGCTTTTGTTGTGCACACCAAGGCATACAACGTCGCCTCTCGTGCTATTGAAGAGACAGCACGTGTAGAAGGCACAGTCTACTTCCGAGCAGAACGTTCCGAAGCCTTGCCAAAATTTACCATCTACAGAAAGAGTTTCTTTCTGTTGACACTGGAGCTCGGTAAGGGGATCTTCGCACTGGATGTTACCTGTTGGAACTTGACCATCGTCAAAGCAACACGCGCCATTGAGGGCTGCACAGGTAGTTTGTGCACATGGACCAAGCTGTCGAGTTCCACTCAAACCGGGGGGGCATTGTTTCGCAAGCGCGCGCTGGATGCAATCATCATCGGTTGTCACGCGACATGGTTCAGAAAGAGTAATATTGCCGCCTCCAAAGAGATCACAAGCGATACAGCAATTACTAGGATCACAGGTTCCCAAGAGACACGGTTCATCTTGTGCCCAAATTGCTTCTGGTTCTTGACCCAGTGGACAGGAATTTAGCTCAAGCCATGTGGCACAGCTGAATTCTGTAGTCTCGGAGCAACCTAGCGGTGCTGTAAAGGTAAGTCGATCAGTGCGACAAAGGCGACAGCATCTACCGAGTGGTGGGACTGGACAAATGAAATTACTTACGCAATTAACACCGGGTGTGAAAAGGAACGTCTCGATCAGATTGCAGTCGACGTTCGACGGACCGTCAAGACAAGCAGGTTCTGTCACATTGTCAGTGCAACGT
>SDBS01003821.1_pt1 | contig 14787 bp, 12 predicted proteins | sample 2277091 | NCBI WGS metagenome assembly SDBS01 (sample SAMN10404972, study PRJNA504765) | marine sediment metagenome | isolation source: marine sediment core GS10_PC15, 163 cmbsf | place: Arctic Ocean: Southern Knipovich Ridge | collected 2010
TTTCTTTCAATTGAGGTCATCGGCTCACCACAGGTGCAGGAGCTGCTGGTCTACGACATTACCGGCAGGCAGGTTATATCGCTCGGATCATCAAACGGGGAGACCTTCTTCTGGGATGGGTGTAATGGCGAGGGTAATCAGCTCCCATCGGGCACATATATCATCCGAGCTGAAACCCCAGGGTCGATTGCGACAACGAAGGTTGTTAAGCTGGACTGAACCCTCTCCAGGACTTCTGTTACATCCTCCGGCGGGTCAATGAGAATCGTTCGAAAATCGTTAAGCCTGGTGCACCATTTCATATCTCACGATTCTCGCCTGGTCACGGGACGCGCCTCTGGACACACGGATGGAGTCGTGTCGGGCACCAGATTCTCACCGCAAGGCTTTCTACCTTGCGGTTCTTTCGTTTATGGTGTTCGATAAGTCGGGGTGAAGTGTCTGCAGAAGAAAAACGGTTGCGGATAATTATCAAATATGATAAATTACTGCTATGAAATACGAAGAACTTTTGCATATTGCCAGGCAAAGTCCGATCATCAGGACCGGTCTGCTTCTTGTCGGCGATGTAGATCCGTCATATCTACGGCTGCAGCTCTCACGATGGGTCTCCGAGGGTAAGCTGATCAAGCTGCGAAGGAGCGTTTACACGCTTGCGGTTCCTTATCGCAATTATCCATTGCACCCCTTTGTAGTGGCCAATGCAATCGAATCTGTATCGTACGTCAGTTGTCAGTCGGCACTGGCATGGTACGACCTCATCCCTGAGCAAGTCGTGTCGGTAACATCTGTAACCTCCGGAAGAACCGGGAAGCGTATCAACTCGTTGGGTGCATTCATCTACAGGCATGTTCGACCTGACTTCATGTTCGGCTTCCGTTCCGTTGAAGTGAGTAATAGCGAAAACGCCCTCCTGGCTTCACCCGAGAAAGCCCTGCTCGATCTGATCTATCTCGAACCTCGTTCCGACTCACCTTCATACCTGCGCCAGCTGCGGTTACAGAACACGGAGATCATCGATAAGGAGGAGTTGCTCGACCAGGCTGCTCGAATGGAAAAACCGAAACTGAGAAGAGCCTGTGAGTATCTTGTACAAACCATGGGAGTGGGAGAGAAGATCTTACGATGAAGACGGTAATCCTGCAGCTGATCAGTGAAGCAGCGACTGCTCTGGATGCACAGAATATCGCTAGGGAGTACCTGCAATCAAGGGTTCTGTATTTCATGCAGGAAGCTGGAGCCATGATTCAGCTGGCGTTCTGTGGAGGCACAGCGCTGAGATTCCTCTATTCACTACCACGCTACTCAGAGGACCTGGACTTCTCATACGAAAGAAGAGACCGCTCATATGATTTCTCTGAGATGGCTGACAGGATCAGAGCAGGGCTTTGCAGAGAAGGCTATACAGTTGAGCTGAAGCCTGGACGTGAAGAGTCTGTCGTTCGATATGTCTTTGTACGGTTTCCAGGACTACCGTACGAGCTTGGTCTTACTCCACATGGAAACCAGGTTATTTCGGTCAAGGTTGAAGTTGACATGAATCCACCACTGGGAGCAGTACTCGATATCATGATTGTCCGGAAGTATTCTGTACTTCGTCTCCAGAGTCACGATCGTGCTTCTCTTCTCGCTGGGAAGCTGCACGCCTTGTTCACACGCGAATACACAAAGGGGCGAGATCTGTATGATCTAATGTGGTATCTCAGTGCACTTTCATGGCCTCTCCCAAACCTGGAAATGCTCGGGAACGCTCTTAGACAGAGCGGGTGGAGTGCTCAGCGTGTCTCCAACCTCGATCTTTCAGCAGAGATAATTTGCAAGTTTGCGGAAATCGACTGGGATATTGCGCGAAATGACGTCCTCCCGTTTCTGGAAAGACCTGTCGAAGCAGACTATTTGAACAGAGAAGACATGACGAAGATTGTCCTGGATTACTATTCATGGCACGGGGAGTCTACGCTTCAATCAGGTCCGAGTAATCACACCCAAGCGGATTTGCCGAACTAGCAGTTCCTCCAGAACCTCTGACATCTCCTCAGGCGGATCCATCAGAAGCGTTCGAAAATCGTTAAGCCGGGGGCACCATTCCATATCTTAGATCGGCTCTTCATCAGATCCAGAATGGAGATCGGGAAGCTCCGGTTCTCTTCCGGAAGCAATGGCATCGATGCCAGCCGCAAGAACAACCATGTCCTCGAGCAGAGGTTCCAGATCTTCCGCGAGCAGATACCTGTTACCGCTGTCCATTATCTCGACGTGGCCGGGAATCAGGTGCACTGCAGCATTGGACCAGTCAATCTTGAATCTGCCCAGTTTCTTCTGCCACCGGTTGAGAAACCAGTATACAGGAGCCAGGACCACCATGGCTTCATCAGCCGATTTCTCTATTCTCTCTGCAAGCTCGGGAGTTGAGTAACGGATAGGAAAAAGGTTGTCGAACCTGCTGTCGCCAGAAGCAAACCGCTGTACGCCGTCATGTGGATACCCGGGGGGCTCGGTCTTGAGATAGAATGGAGAATCGTCTATGTCGACTTCTATGGCATAATCGTCGTCAGGGTCTATTTCGATATCCCTTCCACGGTACTTGGCGTTGATATAGCCCAGAGTGCTCTTGTATTCCGCAGCTTCATGCTTCCAGCTGTGCTTCTCGGCAAGCCTGGCAATTGCCTCTTTGCACTCCTTGCCTTTTCCGATCCGGGAAGAGAACATCGTGCGAAATACGAAGACTACTGGGATCAGAACAGCAACCACCACTATCGCGAAGGGGAATAATCTCGACAGTATCTCTGACACATCGTGCTGATCGTATCCCATCAGGAAGAGAACCAGGCTCAATGCTATTACAGCGGACAGGAATAATCCCAGGACGATGAGAACTGGTCTGAATTTCCTTCCTGTTTTTTTCGGAGCGTTTTTCAGGCTCCATTTCTTCAGGTCCTCCTTCTCCTCCCTTATATCACTGATACGCCTTTCTACCTGAAGCTGTTTTCTGTTCTTGCCTTCGAATATCACGAACCATTCCTCGGTTTTTCTTACGGGGTGAAGCCTCTTCCAGACAGCATCGGGGACGTAGATCTCCGAACTGCAGAATCCGCATGCCATTATTCTCTCGCTTCGTGTTGAAACGGAAAGAGCGCCGGCACACTGGGGGCAGGACATCACTACCGGTGTTGTCGAATCCTCATCGATCTCTATGCCTGCGGCATCATTATCTCCGGGGGGTGGCTGCGGAGTGCAGCAGAACCTGGCGGAAGGTACCTGCTTCTGAAGCCAGTCAGGGGGTGGAAAGAGATGATACGGATCGTTGCATTCACTGCATCTGACAATGGAGCTGCCCGGAACCTCCGGAATTGAAAGAGAATTCTTGCAGGAAGAACAACGGGGTTCCAGCCTCCAGTAGCTGTATTTGAATGTACCGCTGCCGCACATCAGGGTCCCCCCCTGGCCCTGACCATCGGCAAGACCTTCGTACTCCTCTTCGAAATCGTTGAGAAAGTCGGCTAACACATCCGGTGAGATGGTCATATCCTCGAAACAGGCCGTGCATGAGAAACGCCTGTAAGGGCCGTTGACTGGAATGGACTGCCCACAGCTTCTACAGGTGGTTCTTATCTCAAAACATCCATGTCTGTGCATCTGAACCCTCCGCCGGAATACAGGCGCTACAAGAAGAGCAGTTCTGTTAACTACCTCTGAACGATAAGTATACTCCAAGTCATTACCCTTCCCCCATTCGGGGATATGCCGTGATGGAGGTTCGAGCTGTCTGAATCCTGCTTCGCCAGTCTAGGGGTCTTCGATACCTCGGGCAGAATGATCCTGAGTCTTGTGGATAGCTCAATCGCATCGGGAAAACACACGATGATCTGGAGTCCGGATCCCTCACTTGCGGATGAATGTTATCTCCTGGTCCTTAATGCCGGTGAAATGCGTGTCTTCCAGAGGTGCATGAAGCTGGACTGAAGTTCTCCAGCAAACCCTGCACGAATGCCCGACGGATCTCTGGACTGGAGAGAAAGGCAACGCTATAGTATTGATGTATATGTTCATGTCATTCAACTGGTGAAAGGGGGAACCACGTTGAGGATTAGTTTCATATTCATGGTTTCAGTTGCATTCCTGGTGTTCGCTGAACCTCCCGTATTCAGTTCGGTTGCCTACATTCAGGATGAAAATGGAACCATTGACATCGGGAACTACAGCGATACCTGGGTCGGCGACTGGAACGGCGACGGTCTGAAGGATCTCATCGTCGGGGCTTACAGCTACAACACCGCTGACTGGGGGAGAATGCGGGTCTACGAGAACAAGGGAACAAATGAAGCCCCCGTCTTTTCTACGTTTTACTACATGCAAGCGGATGGGGTTGATATCGTTGCCTCATCCGGTTGATGCACCGGGGCAACAAATCCACAGGTTGTGGATTGGAATGATGACGGTTACCTCGATGTTCTGATCGGTGGAAGAGACGGTCAGGTAAAGTACTACGAAGGCATCCCGACAGATGCGATTCCAGTGCTTACATACGTAGGCCAGATGCAGGCAAGCGGTTCGACTATCGATGTAGGCAACAACTCCGCACCTCTTGTCGTCGACTGGAACGAAGATGGCCTTCTGGATCTCATGATCGGAGCGGAGGGAAACAGCACGGGTACGATATCCACCCTCAGACTGTACCTGAACAGCGGCAGCGCCGGTAATCCCTTGCTGACTTCCTACAATTTCGTGAAGTACAAAGACACCGATATCGTAGAGTACAGATGCACTCCACACACGGCAGATATCAACGATGACGGCAAGAAGGACCTCGTAACCGGTAACTGGGACGGGTTCATCAACTACTACGAAAATGTAGGCACCAGCTCTGCTCCCGTGTTCGAGACACAGGAGAAGCTCACGTACACAAACGGTACCCCGATCGATGTGAGTTACTCCTGCCGTCCCTTCATGGTGGACTGGGACGAGGATGGCGTGATCGACATCGTAGCGGGTAACTACTACGGAAACGTTCACCTCTACCTTGGTCAGTTCGTCGGAGTCGAGGGAGGCACTGGAACCACACTGGCTTCGACAAGCATCTCGGTTGCAGGCTCGCCCACCACCGGTCCGTTCCAGCTCATGCTGGGATTCGCTTCGCAGCAGGCAGTGACGGTAGAGTTCTTCGACTTGACGGGAAGGATTATCCAGAACATACAGCTTGGGAATCTGACGGCCGGGGAGTATACCGTGAACTGCGATCTGAATGGTCATTCTCCTGGAGTCTACTTCGCCAGGCTCGTCTCCGGGAACGAGTGTCCGACAGTATCGATTGTGCTGATAGACTGACAGACAATCACTTAGTGAGGCGGGAACGATATCCTGCATTACCGTTCCCGCCCGAGGGTGGAACAGAACAATGAGAAAGGGAGGTTGAAAAAGTGGCGCTCTTTTCCTGTCTCCTTCTTCTGATGACCGCTTCCACCGAGCCCGACACTCTGTGGGTGACTGACTTTTCGGTGATACCCTCAGGCTGGGAGGCAGATCTGCACTGGAGCACTACGGGAAGCGTGCGGCTGATCCTCAATTCTCAGGTCCAGAATGTTTTCGATTTCGATCACAGCAGTCTCTACACCGGTTACTACAGCAGCCTGCCGGATACCGATTCACTGATCCTGATCGTCAAATACATCTGGACGGGCTGGGGAGCATATACCGGCGGGATAGCCCGCGATGGTGCTTTCAGCAGGTCCAGGATCAATGTCCACTTCGGGAACGTGTTCGATACACTCTGGGACAGCATCGCGGGATACCTGTGGTTCGACGAGCCTCCCGTTGGAGAAGCTGTGACTCATGCCAGGAGTGGTCCTTACAGCTCCACGTCGCAGGGCATGCTGACGCTGAAATTGCCTGATATACCGGACTGGCAATTGTTCAGGATCGAATTCAGGGGGGACACCGGCGGCTTTCAGGATCCATCCCGTAAAGGGGGTCAGTATGCATACGTCAGCTGGCATCTGGAATACGCCACTCTGCTGAGTTACAGGTCCGGTACGTCTGACTGAGAGGCCTTCCGGCTCACCTGGGTCGCCGTCATGTACAGGATATCCCTATAAGTACAAGAAGAGAGCCCTGAAACCTGTTCCGCGCGTTTGAGGGTATTGATTTCAGGAGGCAGAGCCGATGACGGGAACGCTCATAAACACTGCCGCGGTTATAGTCGGGGCTTTCCTGGGCACCGTTCTTGGAGACAGGCTCCCCGAGCGGGTGAGGCAGACGGTAATCTACGGAATCGGACTCATCACGATCGTACTCGGTGTACAGATGGCTCTGGGCACAGCGAACATCCTGATAGTTCTGGCCAGTATCGCTCTTGGCGGGATGCTGGGAGAGTGGATCCGCATCGAAGACGGACTCAACGGGCTCGGCAGGAAGTTCGAGCGATTGGCAGGAAGGTTTCCGATCCTCACACGGGGCAGCTTCACGAAGGGCTTCGTTACTGCCAGTCTTGTGTTCTGTATCGGTCCGATGACCTTTCTCGGATCGATCCAGGACGGGCTGACCGGAAATTACAGGCTTCTGGCAATCAAGAGTATGCTCGACGGATTCGTCGGGCTGGTATTCGCTGCGAGTATGGGATTCGGCGTCGCATTCGCGGCCGTAACGGTACTGGTCTTCCAGGGATCTCTCAGCCTCGGAGCAGGGCTGTTTCAGAACCTGCTGACCGACGGCATGATCGCCGAGATGACTGCTGCAGGAGGCGTTATCATCCTAGGAATAGGTTTGCTCCTTCTCGATATAAGGAAGCTCAGGATCGGAAATTACCTTCCCGCGCTCATCCTGGCACCTCTGTTCGAAGCCGCGAGGAGCGCGCTCTTCGGCTGATACGTCTATCCGAATCCTCTTGTCTTCTCTCACCAACCTGTCCAGATTCAATCATTAGTGGTAGTTTGCGCAACGGGTCATCAATACGATGGAGGAAACAATGGCGGTCGTTCTTGACGGTCGGAGTCTCACGATCGAACAGGTTGTAAAGGTTGCCAGGTACGGGGAGAAGGTCGAGCTCTCACCTGAATCAGAGGAGCGGATCACCAGGTGCAGGCAGATGGTCGAAAGTAAGATCGAAGCCGGTGAGATCATGTACGGGATCAACACCGGGATAGGCGAGTTCTCCGAGACCATGCTCACAGATGAAGAGGTGAAGAAGTTCCAGAAATACCTCATCTACAACCACTCAGCCGGGATTGGCAAACCTGCTCCAGTTGAGCATGTGAGGGCGGCAATACTCGGCAGAATCAACGTCCACTGCCACGGCCAGTCGGCCATAAGGCTCCAGATCACGAGGCTTCTCGTCGAAATGCTCAACAGAGGCGTTACGCCTTACATGTGCGACAAGGGATCGGTGGGTGCGTGCGGAGACCTTGCTCCGATGTCGATGGTCGCTCTCGTGGTAATAGGGGAGGGTGATGCATACTACGATGGTCATCTCTACACCGGAGCAGAAGCACTGAGGCTGGCCGGGCTGGAACCGGAGATACTCCATGCCCGTGACGGCCTCGGTATCATAAACGGAGCGAATGTCATGACCGGCATGAGCGCCCTGCAGATCTACGATGTCAACAGGTGGCTCAAACAGGTCGAGATAACCACCGCGATGAGCCTGGAAGCCCTCCTGGCGAATCTGAAGCCCTACGATGTCCGTCTTCACCAGGCAAGGGGATTCACCGGGGCAGTGAGAACCTCCAGGGCTCTGCAGAAGTGCTTGGATGGAAGCGATCTCCTGACGGGGAAACTGAAGGTCAAGGTGCAGGACGCTTACTCCATGCGGAGCACTCCTCAGGTCATCGGAGCGGCGCACGATGCGCTGGAATTCGCCCGCAGCCAGGTCGAGATCGAGCTGAACGGTGTAGGGGATAACCCGGTATTCTTCCCCGATCAGGACCTGGTTATCACGGGAGCGAATTTCCAGGGCTCACCTGTATCGCTGCCCATGGAGATGGTCGGAACTTCAGTGACCATGGTATCTGTCCTGTCCGAGCGAAGGCTCAACAGACTGTTGAATCCGGCACTCTCGGTCGGACTGCCCGCTTTCCTCTCCGAGAATCCCGGATTCTACAGCGGTCTGATGCTCAGCCAGTATACGGCAGGCATGTTGGTTGTGGAACAGCGTATTCTCTCGACGCCTGCAGCCTGCGCTTCAATACCCGCCGCGGCAGACCAGGAGGATTTCGTGAGCATGGGCATGAACACCGCCCTGAAGAACTGCCAGATCCTGGAAAACGCCAACGGCATACTCGGAATCGAGATGATCGCTGCCGCTCAGGGCTTAGACTTCAGGGACCACCGGTTCGGTAAGGGCGTCTCGATCGGACTCGAGGTCGTGAGAAGGCATGTAAAACACCTTGGTGAGGACAGACCCCTGTACCCCGATCACAACACGATGATGGAGGTCGTAAGATCCTGTGAGCTCCTCGAAGAGGTAGAGGAGGAGCTGGGAACACTGGAATAGGAGATATCATGCGCTGTGCTCTGCATATGGCAATACTGATCACTATGATCCGAACCATGACCGCCGGCGCAACGCCGGAGGGAATACCGATCCAGTACATGCACCCCCGGGGCCGCATGCCCGCCGTATCTGCTGCAGAGTACATCGAGAACCGCTCAACCGAAGCCTACCGGGTCAGGATAATAGCACCTGCTAATGCCCGGGCAGGGAAGGTTGTCCTCATTGTCGAAGATAGGGTTTTCGACGGCATCGCTGCTTCCCTTACTACATTCCAGTCGGACCTGGAGGGAGAAGGGTACACCGTAGAGACGTGGCAGGTGTCGGGAGGGTCAGCTTCCGACATAAGATCGGATCTCCAGACGGCATACCTGGCAGGCGGGCTGGACGGTGCCCTCCTTATCGGTGACATCCCAACAGGCTGGATGGACAACGGCTTTGGAGAGTACCCTATCGATCTCTTCCTGATGGACATGAACGGCACCTGGAACGATCCCGACGGCGATGGACTCTACGAGTCATATTCCGGTGCATCACCGGAGATATGGGTTGGCCGGCTTACGCCGACCTTTCTGACATGGGGGTCGTCGGCAGAGCTTATCAATGCGTACTTCGCCAAGAACCATGCCTACCGGATCGGTACACTGTCCCTTCCCGACAGAGCGCTCGCATACGAAGAGGCATTCACCGGTCTTACATACTACCTGGACAACCTCTACCCGATTGTAGTGAGGGTAACGGACCCCGTGGGCACAAACGCTGACAATTTCAAACAGGAGCTGCTGAATGGCTATGAGTGGGTTCACCTCATATCGCATTCCAGCCCGTGGGGCAGCAGCTTCCATACCGGTGCACCTCCGGAGGGAGCTGGAACGTTTGACAACTTCGAAGTGCCGCCACTTGATCCCCATGCCTTCTTCTACGTTCTGAACTGTTGCAGCAACGGCAGGTGGACCGAAGTGGACAATATCGCCAACAGCTACATCTGGTGCGATACCTATGGGCTCGCTGCGCTTGCACAGGCCAAGGTCGACTACACCAACTACTTCGAAGAGTACTACATCGAGCTTGCTGCCGGCTCCAACCTGGGTGATGCTTTCAAGGTCTGGCTGGCGGGGAACATGTACTTCGAAGACGGTGCAGTCCTTTTTGGTGATCCGACACTGAAGCCGAGATTGTCGGGCAGTGCAGCTGGTGTCGGCGGATCTAGTGGATACGGAACCGGAAGGGATACCTGGAGCCAGTATCCAGTCACGGAAGGGCTCCATACGCAGGGGCGTGTGGACACCTGGACCGACCCTGCTTCCGGTCAGGTATTCGCGGTCAGCGGCACATCCGATCCCGTCAGGGCAAACATTCTGGCCACAAACTACTCGGATGACACATGGACTCAACCTCTCATCGTCTGCCAGCACGTGTACTGGGACTGGCATCCGACCGTGGGGGGAGACGGGGCTGGAAATGTCTGGACCGCCTGGCAGAGCATGCACGACAACCTCGAGGGTTATGACATATTCGTCTCGAAGTGGAGCGGCTCGTACTGGGAGACAGAAACCCAGCTCACCACAGGAGATCCATTCGAAGTGGAACCTGCCCTTGCAGGAGGCGGTGGTCACGCCTGGCTGGTATGGCAGAAATGGGAGGATGGCGAGACGGATATAGAGGGAAGACTCTGGACCGGTTCGCAGTGGACCGAAGTCGAAGCAGTTTCAGCTGGCCCCGGTTCAGAACGCTATCCCGATGTGGCGTACGGAACTGTGGGATTCGGACTCGTCTACCAGGCCCTGAGGAACGATCAGTGGTCAATCTGCTTTCGGGACGCGCCTGACTCCGGACCTTTCGGTACGGAAGCCACGCTCTCCTATCCATCTGACGAAAGCCGCTATGCCAGCATTGCAGCGGATACCGACGGTAATTTCTGGGTGGTGTGGCAACGCCAGGGCGGCGGCATCATGTGTGCACACCAGGACGGTTCGGGATGGACTGCTCCCATTCTCATATCCGGGACCGACTACGGTGTAAGACCTTCGATCGCAATGGATTCAGACGGAAATGCAGCAGTGGCCTGGACTGCCGGCATCGACGAGATACACGTGAACTACTGTATTGGCGGAGCCTGGTCAGGTGTACAGCCCGCCGTTTCAGCTGACGCCATAGACAATGTATCGCTTGCGTTTGCGGGTGACGGTAAGCTATGGGCAGTCTACGGCAGAAGGGATATGGATCTCCAGTGGGACCTCTGGGTAGCTACCGATGTACCACAGGGTCTCGGGGAAGGCCAGTCATCAGCTGCACGACCCGGTATACGCCTTGCCGGCAGAAATCCATTTACATCCTCCATTGCTGTGGAGATCGAACTGGTAGGTGAAGGCATACTCGAGATATTCGATCTTTCAGGGAGACTGATAAGACGGCAGGATGTAGACAGTGGTATCCACATCTGGGAAGGCTCTGACCAGCACGGTCAGACGGCACCTTCAGGGATTTACATGCTCAGAGTGACCGATGGCGTTAACGCGAGCATCTGTCGTGTTGTTAAACTTGATAGATAGCAGTCTGATACAGATCTACAGCATTCACTGATCCTGCGGACGGTCTTCCTCAGGCAGCTCGCCTGCTTTCCGGAGAGCATACTTGGTCATGATAGGTCCGATAATCTCGAAGACTATGCACGTAGCAGTAATCGTGGTGACGATTGAAGAACTAATAAATGCAGCGTGTTCTCCAGGGATGTCCGAGAACTGCTGCCTCACGAGAAGAGAGAGGCCTATTGCCACTCCAGCCTGTGAGAGAAGACCAAGTCCGATATATCTTCTTATCTTGGGCTCAGCCTTGCCGATGATTGCCCCAATAGTTGCACCGCCTATCTTTCCTGCTGATCTCGAAAGGATATAAACGACGCCTGCAAGGCCGAGGCCGGGGAGCACGGCGAAATCCAGGTGCGCCCCTGCAAGGAAGAAGAAAAGGATGAAAAGAAGAGGCATCAGTGACCTGAGACTGGTGGAGATTGTCTTTGTGAGCCTGGTCGTGGAAGTGTTAACTACAACGAAGCCGATTGACATGTTGAGCAGAATCAGAGAGAGGCCAAACTGCGTGGCAAGACCGGTTCCGGCGGCAATGATCCCAAATGTCAGAGCGGGTATATCATTACGTGAATGTAACCTGCGGACCAGCCATGAGTAGGTTAGGCCAAGCAGTAATCCAGATGCAATACTGAGCAGAAGTTCTAGGCCGGGCTGGGCTATGCTGTTGAAGAAGCTCAATCCGCTGTGCGAAGTGGATGATTCAGCCATGAGTATCTCACGAGCAACAGTACTCGCAAAACCGAATAACACTATTGCAGCTCCGTCATCAAAGCCAGCAACAGCATATAACGCTTGGGAGAGACTGCCCTTAGCTTTGAATTCCTGTATGACTGCAACGGTTCCTGCCGGAGCTGTCGCAGGTGCCATGGCTCCTAATATAATGGCGAGAGCCAGATCATGCGTTAACGCGTAAACAGCAATTGAAACAACTAGAAGAGCAGCCAGTGACTCGAAGACAATAATTGTACCGATACTCCTACCAAGCTTGCGCAGTGACCTGATACTGAGTTCCGATCCTATGCTGAAAGCAACAAATCCGAGTGCGAGGTCAGTTACAAACGCAAGTCCATGAACGGTTTCGATAGGAAAGATCTTGAGGACAGATACACCGAGGAGTGTACCCAGAACCATATAGCCGATCAGTGACGGGAGTCCGAGCTTTCTGACCAGCTTACCGGCGTAAAGGCCAAGAGATACTGCGATTCCCACTAGAAACAGGGTAGTGAATTCGAAGTTCATCTCTTCAGGAGTGTTTCCTGGAATCCGGGATCTCTCCGGCTTTGCCGAGAGCATACCTGGCACAGAGCGGACCGACAATTTCGAAGATTATACTGGTTGCAGTAATGGTTGTAATAACAGCAGCGCCGATGGCGTCTGCATGTGTACTGCCAATAGCCGCGAATTCCTGTCTGACAATCAGCGAAAGACCTATGGCTACGCCAGCCTGTGATAGGATCCCAAGGCCAAGGTACTTGCGTATCTTTGGCTCTGCGCGACCAGCCCGGGCTCCAAGCCATGCTCCACCCATCAGCCCACCGGTACGAGAGATTATATAGACAACGCCAAGAAGACCTAGAGAGGGAAGTGCTGATATCTGAAGATGAGCACCCGCAAGAAGGAAAAAGAGTATGAAGAGCAAAGGCATGAAGTTCCGGAGCTGACTGACAACGCTCCTGACCTTGCTCAAGGAGTTGGTGTTGGCCAGGACGAAACCGAGCATCATGTTGGTCAGAATAAGCGAGAGGTTAAAGTGGATGCACAGTCCAACTGCGGCGGCGATGAAGCCGAAGATGAGCGCGGGCATCTCGTTCTGGGATTTAAGACGTCTTGAGAGCAGGGTGAAAAGAACTCCAAGTACGAGACCTATGACAAGACTAAGAAAAAGCTCCTGAAGTGGTTGCCATACAGCTGAAAGGAACCCTTCAGAAAATGCAGAGATTTCCGATTCCAGCAGTTTCCGTGCAGTGGCTGCTGCGAAACCAAAGATCACAATCGCCAGACCGTCATCGAAACCGACAACGGCATAAAGTGCCTTTGTGAGGTTTCCCCGTGCTTTGTACTCCTGAATTACCGCCACGGTACCTGCTGGAGCGCTGGCAGGAGCAAGAGAGCCGAATATGAGAGCCATCGGCAGATCGCTGGTGAACAGGTATACAGCTATTGCGACCGCGAGAAAGGCAAGAATGGATTCAGCGAGGATGATCAGAGTGATGCCCCTGCCCAATCTTGCGAGAGAGCGAAGGTTTAACTCCGAGCCGATCGTGAAGGCGACGAATCCCAGGGCGATCTCGGTCACGAATTGGAGGTTCTCGATCGAGTTTTCACTGTAGAATCCGAGGACGGATGCACCAAGAAGTGTTCCAAGGAGAATATACCCGATCAGGGATGGAAGACCGAGCCGTTTTACCATTCTACCCGCGTAAATGGCTACAACGACGGATATTCCAAGAACAGCGATATCTGGAAGAGAGCTGTGGAACATACCTGCTCTGATCTAGTTGCCGAGCGATCCGAGTACGTAATGCAAATCTGTGACGGTAACCATCACGTCGTCTCTTTCAGAAAGCTGGCCGCATACGTATTCGATATTCCTGATCGTGGCATTGGTCAGCTCGTCTCTGACTACGGCGGTAATAATCCGGCTAAACCGATGTACGTCTGTATTCCAGAACCCGGCAAAAAGAGGGCTTTTAGCAAGGTAATCTGTTGACTCATGAGCCTCTAGAACCATGGCAGATGTGTTCTCGGCTGCGGAGAAAACTTGAAGGAGCTCATCGAAGATCTTCTCGTTCTGCACGAAAACATGTATCAGTTTACTTCCAGGGCGTCTTACAGGCAGTGTATCTCCAGGGAGCAAAGAGTCCCGGAGAGAATCCAGCAGCTGCTGATCGGTTTTCGCATTGCACAGCTGTTTCCTGAAAGCGGCATTCCTCAGCATTTGAGATATCGCGGAAAGGAGCTTGAGGTGCTCCTTCGGCTTTGATTCCGGGCCGATGACGAAGGGAAAGATCCTGGAATCTTCTCCGTCTAAGGAATCGAAATCGATCCCCTTTGAGACAACGAGCATGCCAACCAGGAACCGGTCCAGTACTGACAGTCGGCAGTGCGGGATTGCGACACCATTGCCGAAGCCGGTAGAACTAAGGGATTCACGCTCGACGAGCGCCTGGAAGATAGCTTCCGCATCGAGTCCCTCGCCGGATGCATGACTGGCTGCAAGCTTGGCCACTGCCATTAGAAGACTCTTCTTGTCACTGCTGGTGGAATCTATTCTAACAAGACTGGGATTCAGAGCATCCTTCAGGCTCATTGCTGTAAGCCTCCCTTCTTTTCGCGCTGACAGGGCGCAGTTTTTCATTAGTGGAAAAACACTGAGGTTCCATAAGAATATGCAGTATCTCATTAAAACGTTTGATCACTACTACTCTGTCTGGATATATTAAATCTTCACTTTCTGCAATCCATGTATTATCACGGAGAAGATGTATTGCGTTAACGCCAAGCGTCAGCGCAGGATTTATGTCGGATCTTGGACTATTGCCCACCAGAACGGTCTTTTCGGGCGTGGCAGAGTATCTCGTGAGGAGCCCCTGGAGTGCTTCGGGCGTTTTGGCATCGACTACGTATAGTGCGTTAACTATATTTTCTATTCCGGATCTTCTGAATTTATCTGATTGATGCTCGTACTCACCTACTGTGTAAACGACAGACTCTATTCCC
>SDBS01003823.1_pt1 | contig 14785 bp, 15 predicted proteins | sample 2277091 | NCBI WGS metagenome assembly SDBS01 (sample SAMN10404972, study PRJNA504765) | marine sediment metagenome | isolation source: marine sediment core GS10_PC15, 163 cmbsf | place: Arctic Ocean: Southern Knipovich Ridge | collected 2010
CACTCGGTGTGTTGACTACAGCCAAGCAGATAGAGGCATGGAAAAAATGGCCAGCTAGACCCTTTCAACCACACATCAACTTGCCAGAAAGCGGCAAAGATTTTCTGATACAGTACGGCGGGCAAGGTGCAATTCTCTGCACTTTTGACTGTGCCCGCGTCAAAACCACTGATATGACTAGGCCTCATCTGTTTATTCAGGCCTGCCTCTGTGCGCTCCGCTGCAAAACGTACCTCGGCCGCCTCAAGCAGTTCTCAAAGTCCAAGATATGGCACCAACACGACGTAGAAGTACCGTCAACGGCAATGCAAGCAGATATCGAGTTTGCGTTCGACCTTGGTGAAAAAAGCGGCGGCGTACAAAGCATGGTTGTTTTTACCGACGCAAAGGGCGCCCGATCAACGCATAAATCTACCACCTCATTGCAAAAAAAGTTTCTCGAATACGTACACCGACGCCAAGAGCCGGTGAAGACAACATACGACGACAGTGAGTCCTCAGGCGAATCAGAACCGAGCAACAAATCAGAAACAGAGGTAGAGGAGAAGACGACGTGAAACAACTCATCACAACTCTCACACTGAGCTTGCTCGCATCAACCGTGCATGCCATGGATCCCGACAACTTTGGTAACGAGCCACTCCCGCATCTGAGCCTCAAGATAGGTACCTTCTACAATAACGCATCCAAGAAGCTTGTAATCTGCAACAACAGCGAGCATGGCAGCTGCCGCGCCGTACAGGTCGACAAGAAATTAAAAATGCCGCTCAATTGGTCAGGCTTCCCTGTTCCGCTCGATGAGCTCACCACGCCCCATGAGGTAAGGGAGTGGAAAAACTCCATAGACCGATTGAGTACAACTGAAAGTTTTACGCCACGGAGCAACAAACAATTTCATGTACAACACTCACACATAAACAACATTATTCTTCGCTGTGCCTTCGGTTACGCCCGCGTTCGAGACCGAAAAACAGGATCTCTCTATCTGTCCATATATGCCTGCCTCAGTGCGCTCCGCCGCAAAAAGCACCGCTTCGGTTGTCCGCCGCAAAAGCGACACCGACACAAAATAGCAATACCGCCAGCGGCGACACAAGCTGACATCGAGCTTTCGTTTGAGCTTGGTGAAGAAAGTGGCGGTCTGCAGAGCACAATTGTTTTTACTGACGCAGAGGACGTCCGCTCAACACACAAGCATGTCACTCCGCTGCTGAAAAAATTTTTCACGGACGTGAACTGCGACCAGGAGGATGCGTCGAGCAATGACTCATCGCGCGAATCTGAATCCCAAGCAGGTTCTGAGGAAATGAAATCATGAAACGACTACTCATCACAGCCCTCTCCCTGAGTTTGTTGGCATCAACTGTGCAGGCTGGCAAAATTGGAACCAAGAAAATAGAGAACGTTTCCTGCGTGCTCAAAACAATCGGGAACGACAGCCCCGCTGCATTGAAAGTAACGTGCGACGGGAAAGATTATGTAGTTCCACCTGGCCACGAGGTTGACTTGCACATACCTGTACCGGTGAGTTCCCCGGAAGCATTGAAAGAAAATTCCCTAGCAAATACCATCGCCTTCACGCTACACGCCAACTCAGAGAGCAAAGATGTCATCAACGGCTCCGTGACCTGCAGCTGTGAAGAAAAGCCTTGGGGCATTCGAGGGCTCTACTGGACCGGCCTGTTTCACACACCCTCTCTCGCGGTTACACTCCGCAACAGCGCAACAGGAGATGACATATCAGAAAGGCAGGCCCATCAGATGTCGAACCTAGCAGAAGCCGCCCTGGTGCAACTGTTTATTAACCTCACGGGCCGTCAGGGTCTTCGAATAGGAAGTGGGCTCACCCACAAACGTGTGCTCCCGCACCGCCACGCGCACAAGGCAGAAGTGCGAAAAATGTGCCGCCGCAAGGGACACTGGGAAGCACTCGGATTTCAAAAATTCTCACTGATTGGAATCGGCTCCGTCCGCAGGCTCATGCCATCGGCATAAGAAACAAAGGAGAAATCATGAAACGACTGCTCATCACAACCCTCTCACTCAGCTTGCTCGCACCAACCGTGCATGCCATGGATTCCGACAACTTTGGCAATGAGGAACTCCCTAACCTAAGCCTCAAAATTGGGACCTTCTTCAACAACTCGCCGTGTTTGTTCATCGTTGGACACAGCAACCAGCAGACCACCCGCTTCGTACGAGTCCGCAGCAAAGAGAAAGCAAGCATTGATTGGACAAATTTTCCCCTTCCGCTCGGCCAGTTGACTACATCTGAGCAGGTAAATGAGCGGGAAGAATCGATACGGATATGCAGCGAGTCGGGCTTTTTTTCATCAGAAAGTGACAAAAAGTTGTCTCTACGATGCAAAGACCATGGCTCAATTAGCTGCGCGTTCGACTGTGCACGCATCAAAAACTCTGATGCAGGCGCCTCCCACCTGTACGTCTATGCCTGCCTTCATGCGCTGCGCTGCAAAGTACTGCCTGATGAGACCTTCGAAGTAACCACAAAATCGAAGGTGTGGCACAAACACAAAATAGAAGTGCCACCGAAGGTAACGCAAGCAGACATCGAGTTTGCATTCGAGCTTGGTGAAAAAAACGGCGGTGTACAGAGCACGGTTGTTTTCACTGACGCGAAGGGCGCCCGCTCGGCGCGTGAGCATGTCACGCCGCTTACAGAGGAGTTTCTCAAACATGTGTACTGGCACATGACAGCAGCGAGTCCTCGGGTGAATCGGAAACAGAAGACAAAGGAGACCACGTGAATCGTCTACCCATAACTCTCGCACTCATCTTGCTCGCACCAACTGTGCATGCCATGGATCCCGGTACAATTTTGGCCACCGCATCATTGCGAAAAATCATCAACAATTCGTCACACACATTTGAGCTCAGCGTACCGGGTCTTGCCAATGCGGTTTCCGTGGCAGGTGGCGAACAAACGCCAAACATCCCCTTTTCTCTGCAAGCTCAATATGCCTGGATCGCACGGTTGTGTGGCGCAGACGCAGCCTGGAACGTAAAAATTTATGCCCTCAAGATAAAATGCGGCCAGATCACCGTGAACAATCAAATCAGCAAAGCTGATGCTCCCACAGCACCGCTCGAATCCTTGTTCTCACAGGTTGTTGCCCATACTCAAAACAGGAGACCAGTACTCGAATTCGATTTGGTTATCCCGCCGGATTTGGGCAAGATGAAAATCAATATGCTCGAGCGCAAAAAATCGCAGTAGAAAAAGTAGTCGTGACGAAATAACCAACGAGAGAGGGGAACAATCATGCATCGCCAGTCACTCACACTCATCCTCAGCATCATGCCGCTCATGCTCAACGCGGGAAACACTGGATCGATCCCATTACAGGAAGAGGCAGAGCCCACACCAGTGCAACCGATAGAACTGCAGGCCGCACCAGTGCAACCGATAGAAGCACAACTCATTCAGCTCTCCGCCAAAATTGCCACCATCCACAACGCTTCAAAATTTAAATGGAACATGTATTTTGGGGGGCAAACGTTCGAAATTTTGCCAGAAACGTCCCGCGACGTAGATGCCGGTATTTCTGTTCCAACAAGGTTTACTGCGCCGGGCGAGGCCTGGGAACAAATTAGGCTCATGATCCCGTCCGGCGCGGGAATTGAGCCAAGGGGTCTCGAGGGCGAAGTCAGCTGCACCCAACAGCTAACAGACAACGAACAATTCATCTCAGTCTACGCTGACCTCAGGGCCAAATCGCCATGCATGGCGGAGTGCGCTACCGTGCTGAAGAAGCCCTATGAATACGCCGAACAAGTACCCGCCACCGCTCTCTCAGCGTGCGTACGCCTTGTAATCAACATCTGCTATGGCAACCATGATGAAGATATCGAGGGGACCAATATTCAGGGCGAAATAATGTTCAGACACAGACACAGGTCACACAGCACAGGAGAAAAACGTAAGTCACACAGCACAGGAGCAAGACAAAGATCGCGCAGCATGGGTGCAAACGATGAGTTAGAACAACCTCGTGCCCAAATCCAGGTGACACCCGAGCAATCTCCCCAGCTTGCATCGCACAGACGGAGGTCGCAGAGCGAGCGGGCAGACGGAAAGCCACGGAGCGAGGAAGATGACGGAGAAGGCCCGCGCACCTTGCGGCACAGCACAGGAACGCTCGTTTCGCCACGTACTACAATCACCTCCCAGGACAAGACTACTTCAGCACGACTCCTCAGAAGACCAACACCGTACAAAATGCGCCGCCCGAGCACGTCCGCAGCAAGTGAGGTGCGCCCAGCAGACACAGCCGTTCCGGATTCGATACGTCCGGATGTGGCCGCATGCGCAAGAAGAGCCCGCCCCCGCTCCATGACCTAGCCGCCAACGAGGGGCAGTGATCTATCCTGATCAGGTTGTTTGCGCATGTGTTTCAAACCGCTATACTGCCTGAATACTATTCCAATCAAACATGGTAGAGAGGATATTTATGCATCGTTTGTTTTGCGTCACTGCTTTGTGCACCGTCATGACAACGCTCGCCACTGGCGATTTACTTCCCCTGAGTGCAAAAGTTGAAAAAGTCGTCAACACCACCTCGCACCGCTGGAATGTTACCGTACAGGACGACCCTACGTGTTGTGTGGAAGGGCGGACAATGCAACCAATATCTTCCGCCAACCTACCGGTCCCACTAGACCCAACAACATTGGAGCGAGAGATCAACGCCTTTAATCAGAAAACCAGCGACGGCCCACTCGGAACTCTCACCTACGGATACACACCAGATGGCAAAAACATAATTACCAAAGCAGTGTTCACCAGCATACGCGATAGCCAAACATGGCCCGAAAGCAAATCCGAACGTCCAATTCCAGCAGCCGCCACATCAGCACTCATTACCTTTGTTATCATGTTGCGTGATCCAGCACGTAAGAGTACTATTCAAACGAGCATAAAATTCAGGATAAAGAAAAAAAAGTAGGATAATGATAACTTCTCGATACATTCACCTACGTCTTGACAGACTACGGTGAACACTCGAAGTGTCCCTCTTCGCCAAGGCTTCGCCGGATGTTCCACCCGTCTTCGCCGGGGCTTCGCCGGGCTCTCGCCCGGTTTGTTTTCTTCGTAGGAAGTTTGGTTCCCCCGGGCATCTCGAGTGATTTGGCGTAGCGATAGCGAAGCCGAATTGTATCGAGAGAGCCCAATCAAAATAATCCCAAGGAAAAAAGATGAAGATCAAAAATTTGCCTGTTGCTCTTGGCATTCTTGCATTCGCAAGCAACACGCTCAACGCCAGTCCTCCGGACGCCATGCCAACAGTGTGGGTGCGTCTCGCAGCCATAGTCAATTCGGCATCGCATCCGTACGTGGTACAAGTTGGCGGCCGAGAATTGCATATTCCTGCAAACCAGACCAAACAATTCGATGATCTGGGCACTGAAACATCAGAAGCATCCCTTGCTGTGACAAATAAAGAAACCGGCGAAAGCATGATCGGATTGTTCCAATTTGGTAGCGCACACGATGATGCATGCAAATGGCGCGGACACGCGCGCCTCACGCTACAAAGCGCTGCTGATCCCTGTTCAACATGGAACAGATACATCACACGTTCCGTACGGAAAGCATCTTTTTGGGTCACCCTGCACCTAGCAAATGATCTTTCTCAATCAGTGGTGGAACTGGCTACGAAACAAAAGCTTCCAAAATCCACCACAGGGCCCTACGCGTTCTATGAAGATTAGGTACGCGGCATTTTCATAAACACCCTACCAAACTGCATCATAGCCAATCGCTTGTGTTTGCTCGCGTGCTTGCCTAAGCTATAGAAAATGGTCCGCGCTCATGCCACCGCAAAAGGAATGAGTACATGATGCACGCACGAACCTGGCGTCTTTTGCTAATACTGTTTGTGATGCCTTTGCACGCCATTCGCAAGCAAGATAGATTTCGCGACGATCCCGATGGTTTTCCCGATCTGCATGGGCAATCGTTCATGTACACACGCCCTGGTTTTATGAACCTTGCCGCACAAGAGGCAATTGTGCACAATCACAACTTGACCAACGATCATGACTGGGGCGGCGTCCTGCAAATATGGAGTTTCTACCAAGAATCAAGCGACAGCGAAAAAACTGCCAGTTACTTTTTATTCGGTGAGCCATGTGACCACTGTGAAATCAAACAGAAAGTACGCGTGCGAGGCGACAATGTTTCAAAAAAAGAACGCGAAATTCGTGCCGAGTGGCTCGGGCTTCCTGCAGGATTCGACGGCACATTCAGCCTAGCACCCGAACAGGAACAGTACGGCTTTGTAATTGACTTTCACCAGCCCATGCGCAATTTCACCGACCACTGGCTTTTTAAACGAATGTGGATTGGATTCAGTATTCCATTCGTAACCGTCAAAAATAATCTACGCATGCGCGAGGAAACCATCACCATGCCAGCAAATCCTGGTGGGCCGACAACCATCACCGAGGCGCTCAACCAAGACGACTGGCGCTTTGGCCACTTTGAAAATGGTGAGATGAAAGACCGCAGCGCTCCGCAAATCAAATTCAAACTCGGCACCCGCTTTGTTGGCAAAGATGATTTTGAAATCAACATGTACTCACATTTTATCATTCCATTTTCCGATCGAAATGATCCACAAAAACTGTTCAGCCCTGTTGTTGGCACCAACCGCCACTTTGCACTCGGCAAATGCGGCAACTTCCAGTTTCCTATCACCCGTCGGGGCGCCGATATTGTCATCTGCTTTTTCTTGAACATCGAACATCTGTACTACGTACGCACCGAACATCCACGCTCGTTCAACCTCAATCCGATCGACGATTTCACCTGCCGGCCGCTGACCCGGTTCTTGCAGCTGACCACGCGCGAGAATGTTGAAGGAAGTATCGCCAACGCTGATCCAATCCCCGGCATCAACGTGCTGACCCGCTGTGTGCGTGTTGAACCAGAAAGTTTTGTTGATCTTTCAGTTGGTTTCCGCATCAAAAATGGTGGCTACGAATTTGAAATCGGCTACGACCTGTGGGCGCACGGTGCAGAGTGCATCAAATTTCACGAATGCCTGTTCCCCGACAATTTTGGCATAATCGGTTCGGATAGCTCAAAAACCGCAAGCAAGAGTACCATCAAAACACAGGCCGCTAACGACCCCACGTTTGTGCCAATTCGCCAGTGCGACCTTGATTTGGTTTCTGGCGCCAGTGGTGAAACAATCACGCACAAAGCACACCTGACTTTTGGTTACTCACACTTTGGTAGCTCGCTTGATCTATTTGCCAACGCTGGTGGCTTTGTCGAAAAAGTACAAAACAACGCAGCGCTCAGCCTCTGGGGAGTGTGGGGCAAGGTTGGCATCGCATTCTGATAGACACAAAAGGAAAAATCCCATGAAAAAAATAAGCATGTTGACAGCCGCTCTGGCAATAGGCGGCTGCGTCACTACGCATGCCATGTCCGAATCCCAAGTGGTGGCAAAACTAGAACAATACGCCAAGTACCTGGAGCAAGGCACATGCAACGATCGCGATGACCACTGGGATAAACTCGCTCGGGAATTCAAAACACGTGACCACACGCTCGCCAAGGCATTCGAACACTTTGAGCGCGCTGCTGGCACGACGGTGGTCGAGTTGGGCACAATTCGCAGCTACGTTGCATGGCCAAACGAGGGATGTCTCAAAGCCGATTCCAAGTACTGGCATCCTGAAAGTCCTGAAATGTGGGACTGGGGTGCCGGCAATTTTACCCTCGTAGCAGCTGCGTGCCTTGCACACCTCAGTCCGACCATCCACACCGTCGATATAAAAGAGCAAGCAATCCAAATCTGCAAGACTGTCACCAAACCATTTGCGCATCTGATACAATACCACCTGCTTAGCGCAGAGAGCTTTCTGGAAACATACAGCGGCCCCAAAATCGACCTACTTTACATGGATGCTGGCGAACTGGACGATAAGTCTGCACAAATGACAAAGGACCAAGCAAGAATCGCACTGGAGCGCGATCTGCTTTCAGAACAGGCGCAGATAGTCATCGACGATGTAAATACACCCGACCATGATCCCACTGAAATTTGGCATGAACGCGGCAAGGGGCGTCTGGTAATTCCGTATCTTGAACAAAATGGTTTCAAAGTTGTTGAAGAAGAGTTTCAGGTAATCATGCGCAGATCTTAAGCTCTCACTTTTTCTGAATCCACTTGCCTGCTTTATTTTTTTCGTACTTCTTTTTGACTGCCGACCAGGCAACTTTGATGGCGGTCACTTCATCGCCGTACTGCTCATGCGCACTGTTGAACACAGCAAGATAAATCTTCTGCGCCCGTTCGGGTAAATTGTCCTGAACTGAGTCTGGTAGGTCGGTAATTTTTTTGTAAGGCATCACACACTCCTTTTTGATGTGCCGTTAAAAAAAAATTGTATCGAAAAAACAGACACAAAAAAAAGGCCCGGATTTCTCCGGGCCCTCATTTGCAGGTTATGCAAATAATTTTAGTACATGCCTGGCATGCCGCCCATTCCTGGGGCACCACCTGGCGCTGCACCAATCGATTTCTTGTCCTCTGATGGCAGTTCGCAGATCATTGCCTCGGTAGTCAGCAACAGACCAGCAATCGATGCCGCATTCTGCAATGCCGAACGTGTCACCTTGGCAGGATCAACAATGCCCGCTTCAATCATGTTGCGATAGTCACCAGACTTGGCGTCAAACCCGGTGCCCGCAGTTTCGGCACGCACAGCGTTGACCACGACTGATGCTTCGTGACCTGCATTATCGGCAATGATACGAATTGGTTCTTCCAGTGCACGGCGAACAATCTGCACGCCAAGCCGCTCATCACCTTCAAGATCACCAAGCGTTTCAAGCGCGCTTTGGCACTTGAGCAACGCAACGCCACCACCAGCAACAATGCCTTCCTCAACGGCGGCACGAGTTGCGCTCAGGGCGTCTTCAATGCGATCTTTCTTTTCTTTCATTTCAGTTTCAGTTGCCGCACCGACTTTGATAACCGCAATGCCGCCGGCCAACTTTGCCAAACGTTCTTGCAGTTTTTCTTTGTCGTAGTCAGATAAGCTTGCTTCCATTTGCACACGAATTTGCGCAACACGACCTTTGATCGTGTCAGCTGAACCGGCACCATCAACGATGGTCGTTGTTTCTTTGGTGATGACAACTTTCTTGGCAGTACCCAAGTCAGCCGTGTTGATAGTTTCAAGCTTGAGGCCGATCTCTTCTGAAATCAGACGCCCACCAGTCAAGACGGCAATGTCTTCCAACATCGCTTTGCGGCGATCACCAAACCCTGGTGCTTTGACCGCGCAGACATTGAGTGTGCCACGAATCTTGTTGACCACCAATGTTGCCAGCGCTTCACCCTCAACATCTTCAGCGATAATCAGCAACTGACGACCCGACTTTGCCACCTGCTCCAAGATTGGCAGCAAGCTTTTCATTGCGCTGATCTTTTTTTCAAAAATCAGAATGAGCGGATCAGTCAGCGTTGTGTCCATTTTTTCGGTGTTGCTGACAAAGTAGGGCGACAGATACCCACGATCGAACTGCATGCCTTCGACAACATCAAGTTCGTCGTCCATGCCCTTTGCTTCTTCAACAGTGATTACACCGTCATTGCCCACGCGCTCCATGGCATCAGCAATTTGCCTGCCAATGGCTGCGTCAGAATTTGCCGACACTGTGGCAACTTGCTCAACTTCTTTTTTGTTTTTGATTTGCCGTGCGTCAGCCTTGATCGCGTCAACAACCACGCGCACTGCTTTGTCGATGCCACGCTTGAGTTCCATTGGATTGGCACCAGCAGTCACATGCTTGTTGCCTTCACGGAAAATTGCTTGCGCCAGCACCGTTGCGGTTGTGGTACCGTCACCGGCAACGTCGGCCGTTTTTTTGGCAACTTCGCGCACCATTTGTGCGCCCATGTTTTCAAGATTATCGCTCAATTCGATTTCATCGGCAACAGTCACCCCATCCTTGGTGATCTTTGGTGAACCGAATGATTTTTCCACCGCAACGTTACGTCCCCGTGGCCCAAGGGTTATTTTGACCACGTTAGCCAACGTATCTACACCTCTGCGAATTTTTTCTCGGGCATCTGCCCCAAAGACTATGCGCTTTCCAGCCATGATTCAGCTCCTCTGTTGCTTATCTTTCTACGACGCCCAGAATGTCATCTTCGCGAACAATCAGATGATCCTCGCTCGTTTCCGTACCGGCGTATTTGCCGAAGAAGACAACGTCACCCACGTTGACCGCCAATGGCTGCGTCTTGCCATCAACTAACCGGCCGGTACCAACGGCAACAACCTTACCCCTCTGCGGTTTTTCTTTGGCATTTTCCGGGATGAATAGGCCACCATCGGTCTTCTCCTGCTCTGGCAGCCGTTTGACCCACACCTTGTCGTGAAGCGGACGAATCTTTTCCATCATGAACGTCTCCTGATTGATTGATACTTGTTTGCGCCCATAGCACCAGCATTTGAGTATACCTGCCCTGGGGCTTTGTGCAACTTTCTTATACTGCCAGACTCATATTTTATACGCTGGCCTGCTCAGTGGTATCTGCCGCCTTGCAGCATCGGCCGGCTTCGTTGCCGCACGTACCTGCCTGACCGCCATCCTTCTTGCAGGTTTGCTTGGCTACTTTCTCAGCCAGCTCACGTACCTTTTCTGGTGTTGGCTGGTAGATATCAATAATGTTACCTGCTGGATCCTTGATGCTGGCCATGATGCCGTGCACTGATTCCTGGACTTCATGGGCAAACTGAACACCTGCTTGTTGCCACTGCTCGTGGCAGGCACGGACATCGTCTACCTCCAGAACCAGCCCGGTACGGCGATCTTCCGCCGGCACGCTGGTTGGGCAGATACCCAAGCGCGTTGACCCAACGGCTACTTCAGCCCACTTGTCTTTCAGGTGGAAGACCACCTCGAGACCAATTTTCTTGTAGAATGCGACAGTTTCTTCGAATGGATTGGCCACCAAAATGGCCATTGAAAGCTTCTTGACGGTTGGTGTGCTCATGTTCGTTTTGCCTCTGTAGAACTCAATAATACTGACCCCCAATCAATATAGTTGTACCGGTTGGTACACCCTTTTATACTGAACGAAAATGACCAAAATGCAACCTCACAAAGCAGCCGAAAGCCCCTATCATGAAGCCGGTTGAACTGTTCCCCTCGCTCATGGCCGCTGACCCACTCAATCTGACCGACGTCATCACCCTGCTCGACCCGCATGTGGACGGCTACCACCTGGATATCATGGATGGTCAATTTGTGCCCAACACCACCTGGGGCCCCGCCACCGTCAACGCCATCGCAAGCGCCACGCGCAAGCCGCTCTGCGCCCATCTGATGGTCATCGACCCGGCCTGGTGGCTCGAACGGCTTGAATTAACCACCGGCACTACCATTGTTTTCCATCACTCAGCAGTGGCAAAACCGGCAGCCCTGATCAGCCAGATTCAGCGCAAACGGTGGGATGTGGGCGTAGCGCTCAGCCCCAAAACAGCGGTCTCAGAGATTGAGTCACTCCTGAGCAGCATCGATCTGGTCCTGGTGATGAGTGTGCAGCCCGGCTTTGCCGGCCAGGAATTCATTGCCAGCTCGCTCAAAAAAATTGAACAGCTTGCTCAGCTCAAGCGCGATCAGCAGGCCACTTTCACCATCGCCGTCGATGGCGGCATCAATCATGAAACCATCCTAGATGTGGTCAAAGCCGGTGCCCAGCGGGTAGCCATCGGCTCTGGCATTTTTGAGCACAGTGATCCGGTTGCAGCAATCGCCTCATTACGGCGTGTTCTAGCCAAATAACCGTTGTTTCGCGACCAGCTGATTTGGTAGGCTGAGAGTAAGATTGGGGCCTTACTCAGGGAATTTTAGGAAATTAGGGGAAAACAGTGAAGCGTAACACACTCATCGCACAAATCACACTCGGCATATTCATCTGCTTGGCAACAGCACACACAGGCCAGGCAATGTTTGAGGCAATTTCAGAACTTGAGCAGCCAACGTACACAACCGTCAGACTTGTCAGCTCGGATGGGAAATCGTTTGTGCTGCCGAAGGAAATTGCGTTTATTTCTGAATTCGTTCACACATCCCTGACTGGCGCATTTCGCGAAGCCGCTGGATCTACTAGAATAATCACGCGCCACTGGGGGGAAGATCTTCCGCGCATCGTTCACGTTGACATTCCCGGTGAAGAGCTGAACATCCTTGTGCAAGTCATGAATCTTTTGCATGAGAATCAAGCCTTGCCAAAAGAAATACAAGCCGCAGCCGTTGCCCAAATACCACAGATCACCCCACACAATATTGACGCACTCATCCACGACGCCCGATTTTTACAGCTGCCAGAAAACTGTATCGCGGGGCTCATTGATCGTCTTGCAGAATTTGTGAACCAACAAGTTACCGCTGGAAAGGACGTCGAAATTCCATTCGATGATCGCAAGATGCTCACGCAACTTGGGCGCACCTACTTCTTGAAGTATGACCAGGACCTTGAACTAGCAGACGCCGAGGGCAATCCGATAGATATCGGTGGCTTTTCAATCAGGGAGTTGTTGGATGCAGGCAAAACATTTCCTCTTTTTCTAGAAGTTACGGGTCTGTTCGCATGCGACCTACAAAACCGAAGAATAAACTCTCTTGACGGCCTCCTTGATATTCCGGGAATCAACACATGCGACCAACTGAGACTGAACAACAACCAGATAACTGCAATCCAGCCAGGCACTTTCCAAGGACTCTCGAACCTAACCTATCTCAACCTGACCAAAAACCAAATAACTTCAATTGAACTAGGCGCCTTTCAAGGACTCTCAAACCTGAAAACTCTCTACCTGAAAGACAACCAGATAACTTCAATCCAGCCTGGCATGTTTCAGGGACTCTCGAACCTGCTATATCTCCACCTGAGGGAGAACCAGATATCCTCAATCCAACCCGGCACATTCCAAGAAGTCCAGCAACTGATGGAGCTTTCCCTGAACAACAACCAGATAATCACCATCCAGCCTGGCTCATTCCAGGGACTCTCGCGCCTGATGCTGCTTGACCTGGACAACAACAAGATAACTTCCCAGCCTAACTCATTCCAAGGACTCACGAGCCTGCGACATCTCTACTTGACGGACAACCGGCTGACGACCCTATCACCAGATACATTCCAAGGACTCTCTAACCTACGTCGGCTCAACCTGAACAACAACCAGATAACTGCAATCCAGCCAGGCACGTTCCGAGGACTCCCGCGTCTGGGATTTCTTGATCTGAACAACAACCAAATAAATTCAATCGAACTAGGCGCCTTTCAAGGACTCTCGAATCTGGGCACGCTCAACATGAACAACAACCAGATAGCTTCAATCCAGCCTGGCACTTTCCAAGTACTCTCAGACCTGCAAACGCTCGAGCTGAGCAACAACCAGATAGCATCAATCCAACCTGGCACGTTCCAAGGACTCTCAAACCTGCGATTCCTCCTCCTGGAGAACAACGAGATATCAACAATCCAGCCCGGCGCATTCCGGGGACTCTCGAACCTGAAAACTCTCCGCCTGGGCATCAACCGAATAACTTCAATCGAACCAGGTACCTTCCAAGGACTCTCGAACTTGGAGGAGCTCGACCTGTACAGCAATCAGATAACTTCAATCCAGCCTGGCGCATTTCAGGGGCTCTCGAACCTGTCTCAGCTCTTCCTGAACAACAACCGACTATCATCAATCCAGCCTGGTGCCTTCCAAGAGCTCCCAGTTCTAGTAGGACTCGGCCTGGCCAACAACGAGATACGCTCAATCCTACCGGGCACCTTCCAAAGACTTTCGAACCTGTCTTTGCTCAACATGAACAACAACCAGATAGCTTCAATCCAGCCTGATACGTTCCAGGGGTTGGTGAGTCTGCGTAGGATCCACCTGAATAACAACCAGATAACGTCAATCCACGAGGACACATTCCAAGAACTCTCGAATCTGGACTGGCTCAACCTGAGTTCCAACAGACTTTCACCCGCCACAATCGAGCAGATTCGAGAAGAGCTGCCACCGGGTTGCGAACTTGAAGCACAAAGCCAACGCGAAGAAACGCCCGAAAACCAGCGTGAGCGATTGGCAGAAGCGGCAGAAAGACGAATACGGCAGAAGAGGTAATTTTGATCAGGGATTTTAAGGGAATTAGGGGAGAAACCATGAAACGCAACACACTCATCGCACAAATCGCACTCGGCACATTCGTTTGCTTGGCAGCAGCACAGATGAGCCAAGCAATGTTTGAGGCACTCACAGGGCTTGACGAGCCGACGTACGAAACCGTCAGACTTGTCAGCTCCGATGGGAAATCATTTCCTCTGCCGAAAGAAATTGCATTTCTTTCTGACTACGTTCGCACATCCCTGACTGGCGCATTCCGCGAAGCCGCTGGACCTGCCGGAGTAATCACACAGCGTGAGATGGGCGATGTCCCGCGTACTGTTCACGTTGATATTCCCGGCAAAGAGCTAAACATCCTTGCACAAATCATGCGCCTGCTGCACGAACATCGAGCCAATGAAAAAGCGCGAGCAACTGCCGTTGCTCAAGTGCCGCAAATCACTCCACAAAATATTGCTGCACTCATCGACGGCGCTCGATTTTTACAGCTACCAGAAAGCTGCGCCATCGGGCTTATCGATCACCTCGCAGAATTCATCAACCAACAAAAAACGACTGAAATTCCATTCGATGATCGCCAGACACTCACGCAACTCGTTCGCGC
>SDBS01003824.1_pt1 | contig 14785 bp, 10 predicted proteins | sample 2277091 | NCBI WGS metagenome assembly SDBS01 (sample SAMN10404972, study PRJNA504765) | marine sediment metagenome | isolation source: marine sediment core GS10_PC15, 163 cmbsf | place: Arctic Ocean: Southern Knipovich Ridge | collected 2010
TGGCAAGACCGCGCCGGGACTTCTACTCCCTGATCATCTTGGCGGCTGGGTTGCTGGCTGTCATTGCTACTCTGCTGGCGGTTTTCGGCTCCGCTGATCCCGGCATCCCGGGCGCTGGATCTTTCACAACCCCGGAGGCGGATACATCCCTCCTTCGTGCGATTTTCTTTGACGTGGGCCAGGGGGATAGCGTTCTGGTGGTATCTCCGGCGGGGGGTGCCATGCTGGTGGATGCAGGGGGCGACTCGTCCTCCGTCGAAGATATTATCCTTCCCCGCCTGCATGACCTTGGTCTTCGCCACCTGGACTATCTCGTTCTCTCTCATCCTCACCAGGATCACGTGGGAGGGATGCCCGCCGTCATAGAGGGAATCGATGTTGGGAAAGTGGTGTTGGCGGGGCAGGTTCACCCCAATCATGCTTATGAGGCCTTTCTGCGCATGATAGAGGAGGCGGATGTGTCGGTCTTGAAAGCCCGCGCGGGCAGATCTTTCGGTCTTGGTGCTGGGGTGGACGTGCAGATACTGTGGCCCGAGGACCCCCTGTTTGAGGATACTGACGATTCCGTCAACGAGAATTCCGTGGTGCTGAGGGTGTTGTATGGAGATGTGGCTCTGCTCTTGACTGGGGACATCGAGGAAGACGCCCGAAAGGCCATGCTGGTTCAGGATGTGGAATTGCACAGCCAGATTCTCAAGGTGGCTCACCACGGGAGCTACTGCCACTTTCAAGGCGAGTGGTTGGCGGCGGTGGAGCCTGAAGTGGCCATTATCTCGGTGGGGGCTGACAATCCATACGATCAGCCTCACGGGGAAACGCTGACGCACCTCGAGCTTAAGGGGGCCAGCATCTATCGGACGGATCTGCGGGGCACCGTCACAGTCACCACCGATGGCCTGAACTATACGGTGTCAACCGAGCGATGAGCGAGAAGCGGAACGTCGAGGTGGAGGGCAGATGGGTCTGTCACAGGATGGTGGTGGATAGGCTGGAAGGAGGTCGCGCGGTCTTGGTTTCGGATGATGGGGATCAGGTGTGCTGGCCCGTTGAGAAGTTGCCTCCTGCGGCCAGGCCGGGCGTGGTGGTGCGAGTGGGTATATGGGTGGACCCCGAGGGCAGTCGAGACCGCAAGGGACGAGTGCAGGAGCGCTTGGATGACCTCTTCCAAACTTCCACTTAAGCCGACTCGACGGCGCGCCGATGAGACCGCGCGACGGGGGGAGCCATCGAGGCGCGGGGACAGGCTATATCATAGATTGGGCTGCCTCCTGGCCGGCAGCTTGGTGGTGTTGTTGCTGTTGGCGACGATCTTCGCTTTTGTGGCTTACCCCATCGCCTATAGGGATCGCATCTTCCCGGGGGTGAGCGTCCTAGGAGTGGACTTGGGAGGGTTGAGCAGCGAGCAGGCTGCCGGGGCCCTCTCTCAGCAGGTGACTCTGTACCAGGAGAGAACCCTCACCTTGTGGGATGGGGATCGCACTTGGGTCGCTTCGCCTTACGATGTGGGCGTGGAGCTGGATCATCACGCCACAGTCGAAGCGGCGCTGCGCGTGGGTCGGGAAGGTGGTCCCTTGAGCAACCTCATCGAGCGATGGCAGACTCTCCTCTCCAGCCGCGAGGTGGGCCCGGTGGTCAGCTTCAGGGCTGACCGTTGCTGGGCTTACTTCCAGTGGCTGGCCAGCCAGATCGATCAGCCCGTGGTCGATGCGTCAGTCTCCTTGGAGGGGATTGAGGTGGTGAGCAGGGAAGCCCAGATAGGGCGCCGCCTGGACGTGGCGGCGATGGTGGATCTGGTGGAGGCCCAGGCCATGTATCTCTCCGGTGGCAGCGTGAATCTTCTGGTGGAGGAGACCGCGCCGAAGGTGGTGGGGGCTCGAGACGCGGCGGAGGTGATGGGACGGATGGTCGCTGCGCCGTTGGAGCTGGTGTTCAAGGATTACGAGGCTGAACCTGGCGGGATCGGGGAGCCAGGCCACAGGGAGGACCGGAAGTGGATATTGGAGCCGACCGACACCGCCGCCATGATTGTGGTGGATGAGTCGACGGGGCGGCTCCGCCCGGCCCTCGATGAGGCTCAGGTACAGGCCTATGTACAGGGACTGGCCGAACAGATCGATCAACCCGCCCGAAACGCCCGTTTCGACTACGACGAGGAATCAGACACGCTGACGGTCACCCACCCCAGCCAGGAGGGTTACGGGCTGGATGTGGAGGCCACGACAGCGTGGATTCGAAAGGGCGTCTTGAACGATCCTGGCAATCGCACCTTGGTCTTGCCGGTGGATGCGCAGCGGCCCCAGGTCGCCGGCGATGATGGCAGCCAGCTGATCACCACCCTGGCCAGCCAGGGGGCCAGCGTTTTCAAAGGCTCCGAACCGGGTAGGGTCACCAATATCAAGGTCGCCTCGGCTCAGTTCCATGGAGTGGTGGTTCCTCCGCATGAGATGTTTTCGTTCAACGAGCACTTGGGGGAGGTGACGCCGGAGAAGGGATACGAGGATGCATGGGTTATCTTCGGGGACCGAAGCGTCTTGGGGCCGGGGGGCGGCGTGTGTCAAGTGTCCACCACCGTTTTCCGGGCAGCCTTCTGGGGGGGATATCCCATCGTCGAGCGGTGGGCGCACACCTACCGTGTGGGGTGGTACGAGCCCCCGGTGGGGTTGGACGCCACCATATATTCTCCCGATGTAGATTTTCGGTTTGAGAACGACGCCGACTTCCCCATTCTCATTCAGATGCATGTGGATGAGGAGGCGGGCACCTTGACGGTGGATTTCTTGGGTGCCCGGCTGGATCGGACGGTGGAAATAGAAGGTCCCTACATAGAGAACGTGATCGCGCCTGGCCCGACCATCTATCTGGACGATCCCAGCTTGCCAGTGGGCACCACCAAACAGGTAGACTGGTCTCACGAGGGGGGCGATGTCACCATCTATCGCATCATCAAGCGGGGGGACACGGTGATCGCGCGGGAGGCCATCTTCAGCCGCTTCCAACCCTGGCAGGCGCGGTTTTTGGTGGGAACGGGGCCACCTGAGCCTGGAGGATAGGGCCCTGGGAGACTCATCGAACTCGGGTGGAGGATCAAGCGTGCGCGATGACTTGGTGGTGCTCTTGAGGCGCCTATCGGAGGCTCGAGGGCCATCGGGCTATGAGAGGGCGGTGGCGGACATCGTGGCGGAGGAGTTCGCTCCTCTGGTCGATGAAGTGCGGAGGGATGCCCTCGGCAATATCATCGGCCTGAAGCGGGGCGCGCCGGGCGAGTGGAGTCTGCTTCTCGCGGCCCACGTGGATGAGGTGGGCCTAATGGTGTCTCGGATACGGGACGGCTTCCTCCAGTGGGCGCCTATAGGCAGTTTGGATCGTCGAACGCTGTTGGGACAGGAGGTAGTGGTCCACGGCCGGCGGGACCTCTCTGGCGTGGTAGGCAGCAAGCCGCCTCACGTCCTTTCTGCAGAGGATCGAACTAGAGTGCCCCCCGCTGACGAGATGCTGATCGATGTGGGGCTCCTCCCTGATGAGGTGGAGGCGCTGGTTCAGGTGGGCGATCCGATTACGTTGCGGGGGAGTTTCCGAGAGTTGCGGGAAGGCTACGTGTCAGGGCGCGCCTTGGACGACCGGTGCGGGGTGGCGGCGATCATAGATGTCTTGAAGCGGTTGGGCAGACGACAGCACACGTGGAACGTGTACGCCATGGCCACGGTGCAGGAGGAGGTGGGGCTCCGTGGGTCCAGCGTCGGCGCCTATGGGCTGGGGGCCAACTTGGCCGTGGCCGTCGACGCCACCTTCGGACGGGCACCTGGCGTGACCGAAACGAGCGCCTATCCCTTGGGCGAAGGCCCTACTATCGCGTGGGGGCCCAACTTTCATCCCCAGCTCTTCGACCGGTTGGTGGGGGTGGCAGAGGCGGAGGAGATTCCCTATCAGGTGGAGCCCATCCCCGGTCGCAGCGGGACCGATGCCTGGGCTATCCAGGTGAGCCGGGAGGGGGTGCCTTGCGCCCTCGTCTCGCCGCCCTTGAGGAACATGCACACCCCGGTGGAGACCATCTGCGTCCAGGATGTGGAGCGCACTGCGCGGCTGCTGGCGGCTTTTGCGCGGGGGCTGGGCGGGAGCTTCGCCGAGGCGATGGGCCTGGGGACAGAGGGAGAGGGCGGACATGCGACTCGATGAGCTGTGCGAAGCACACGGCGTTTCGGGGGACGAGGGCGAGGTCCGCAGGCTGATCGCGGGGGCTCTGGGAGGTTCCTGCGAGGCGCGGAGGACGGATACCATGGGGAACCTTTTCGTTCGGCGACCTGGAAAGGGGCCTCGGATGCTGGTGACCGCCCACATGGACGAGGTGGGGCTTATGGTGACCAGTATTGAGAGCAGCGGATACCTGCGTTTCAGGGCCGTCGGCGGAGTCGAAGCGGGGGTGCTACTGGCCAAGCCGGTGGTGGTTGGAGGCGAGCGGATCGCAGGAGTCATCGGCGCCAAGCCGGTGCACCTCCTTCGCGATGGGGAGGGTGAGAAGCCGGTTGAAATCGAGGATCTGTTCATCGATATCGGGGCTACTGGTGAGGAGCAGGCCTGTCGAAATATACGGCGAGGAGATTACGTCTCCTTCGCCACGGAGTATGGCGAGCTGGGGGGGCAACGGCGCACCGTGAAGGCCAAGGCGCTGGATGATCGGGTGGGGTGTTACATTCTGGCCCGCCTTCTGGATGAGGATTGGGATCTGGATCTCAACGCCGTCTTCACGGTGCAGGAGGAGGTGGGTCTGAGGGGAGCCATGGTGGCGGCCGCCGCGGTGAAGCCGGACCTGGCCCTTGTTCTTGAGGGGACGGTGTGCGCTGATCTTCCCGGGGAGGGGGGACGCGTCCAGGCTACCCGCCTGGGAGGCGGTCCCGCCATAACTCTGATGGATCGCACTTTTCTGGCTCACCGGGGCTGGGTGAATCTCCTGGTGCAGGTGGCGGAGCGGGAGGGGATACCTTACCAATTCAAGACCCCTGCCTTTGGAGGGACAGAAGCGGGAGCGATCCATTTGACGCGCGAGGGCGTCCCCTGCGCGGTGATAGCGGTTCCCATCCGCTATATCCATGCGCCTGTGGGGATCATGAGCCTCGATGACATGGAGCACACGCTGGCCTTGGCTCGATCCGCTCTGGAGGAGGTGGCCGGCAGTAAGACACTTGGACTAGGAGGGAAGGATAATGAAGGAGCTGGTTCGGGAGTTGACCGAGGCGTATGGTCCGTCGGGGCATGAGGGCCAAGTGCGGGATATCATTCGAAGCCATGTGGAGGGCCTGGTAGATCGCATCGAGGTGGATGCTCTGGGCAATCTCATCGCGATGCGGGGGCCGGAAGGCGGTGAGCGCATTATGCTGGCCGCCCATATGGATGAAATCGGCATCGTGGTGACCCGGGTGGAAGAGGGGGGCTTCCTGCGCTTCACGCCCGTGGGGTTGCATGACACGTATATTCTTCTGGGCAACCGGGTTCGCTTCGCCGACGGACAAAGGGGCACCATCGCCCACGAGCTACGCGAGTTGAATGAGAAACCGGAGCTCAATAAGATGTATATCGATGTGGGGGCTACATCGCGGGATGATGTGGGCATCGCAGTGGGCGACGTAGCCTGTTTCGACAGGGAGTTCGTGGAACGGGGCAACCGGATCATGGCCAAGGCTCTGGACGATCGCATCGGCTGCGCCATCTTGATTCGGGTGCTCCAGGGGATGGGGGATACGCCTCATCGGGTGCATTTCGTGTTCACCGCCCAGGAGGAGGTGGGGTTGCGAGGGGCGACCACCTCGGCCTACGCCGTCGATCCTCGATTGGGGGTGGTGGTGGACGTCACCGAGGCGGGGGATACGCCCAAGTCTCACGGCACAGCGGCGGAGCTGGGCAAGGGGCCGGCCATCAAGATCATGGAGAAGGGGGCGATCACCGATCCGCGCGCCAATGCGCTCCTGGAGCGCTGCGCTGAGGAGGCTGGAGTGTCGGTCCAACGTCAGGTGCCGCGATGGGGCGGCAGCGATGCCTCGGCCATCCAAGTGACGCGGTCAGGAGTGCCCGTGGCATTGCCCTGCATCCCGGCTCGCTATGAGCACACGCCCTCAGAGATGATCGATATTCGAGATGCCGAGGGGTGTGAGGCGATTCTCCGCCGGCTTGTGATGGCCCCGTTGGATTTGGGCTAATAGTGGCTCCCATGGGGGTGGAGTGGGCGACGGCGGCGTGATCATCAGCCCCGAGCGGTATGTTCCGCCGGGGAGCGTCATCATATCGGGCCGGAGTGAGGGGCCGGGCTAGCGGAGTCTATCCCCTCCGGATAGACAGAGACTGGACCTCCATCCACTGCTTTCCGTGCGTCTCCAGGAGGCCGTGGCCGAAGCTCCCCCAGGGAGTTGCGATGGCGTACTGGTTGTCCAGCCACATCACGAAGCCCAACGGTCCCCGCGGCGATGAGGCGCATCGAAGGATCTCTTGGCCATCCAGCTTGAAGCGAGCCTCCTTGGCCGCCCAATCGATCTCGTAGGAATGCCACTGGGTCATCGGGGCCTCGACGGCGGCTTCGTGGATCCCGAGGGCACGCTGCCCAAGGGGCCAGAGGATCCTGTACATCGACCGGATATTCATCAGGGGGATGGCGAGGGGGGCGGTGGGCAGAAGCAGAAAGAAAGGCAGGCGAGTGGCGTCCAGGGTGGACGCCTTCCATCCGTTTCCGGGGGTCTCCACGTCCAGCTTCATATTCGAGGGCGGCGAGGCGTAGAAGAACCAGATGGCCTGGGGAGGAGCGGGGAGCGAGCGGCCGCCGGTCATCATGAAGGGGTCGTTCCAGAAGCCGAAACCCGCTGTGCCTCGGAGTTCGCCCGCGGGGTGGGAGAAGCGGGCGCGAACCGTGAGGTTGAGAGGGGGGCACCAGGGGAAGCGGCGACGGGACAGTCGCTGGTAATCGTCGATTTGGGCGTCGGTGTAGTCATGCGACGAGGTGTCGGCGTTGATCAGGCGCAGGCCCGCGCTCGTCGGCTCCAGCGAGCTGCTGCCGACCACATATTGATTCCAGCGTGGGTCGAGGCCGGACGAGAATTCCTGATTAACAGCTTCCACCCGCACCTTCTCCTGTAGAAAGCGACAGGTCCAGGTTGAGGAGCGGCCTGTCGTCACTTTGGTCGCCGACTGATCTCGTACGTCCTGGCATTTCACCAGAATCCCTCTAACGCGTAATCTCCACTTCGCTCAGTACCACATAGTCGCCGATCGGCTGCCCGCTATCGTCGACAACCGGCAATCGCTCCAAGGTCTCCCAGTAGTAAAGCCCCACGCGTAGTTCGTAGCGTCCGGTGGTGAGGTCTGGGGGGAGAGGGACTCGATGCCCGTCGAGGACTGGCTGGCCGGTCGCCCAGCGGTCGGTGGGCCAGGGAGCAACCCAGGTGGGCTGGGCGTCGGACTGAGCTACCATGGTTCCACTGGGATCGACCAGGTGAACGAAGACGGTGTAGCTGCGGGAGACGGCAGCAGTAGCTTGCCACTGTAGCACAACTGATAGAGACTCTCCGGATTGCGCGGATAGCTGACATAGGTGGCCTGGACGACACGAATCGTACGGTACGCAAATGCTATATGATAGCTGACCGCTCGCCATTTCCTGACAGGCGACATCTGAGATTCGAGAATGGGTGAGTTGGATGCCGTTGCTGAAAGTTCTGTGAAGAGGATAGAGAGTTGTATCCTGCAAGAGAGGAGCGAGATGGCGACCATCGCGAGCGAAGGAGCCGACCTGTGCCCAGGTCTCGTCGCGAAATGTGATGACACTGGGATCGGCGGCTGTGATAGGCAAGTGTTGCTCTGGATCGGCGAACGTGGCCACCGGGTCGGTACCGGTACGAAGAACGGCTAGGCCGACGTTGAAGCGTGGGCCCAGGGTCCAGGGCAGCGTCTTGGTTACGACGATCTCACCGGGCTTCCACTGGGAGGGCGCATACCAGATGGGAGCTACCATGGGCCGCTGGAGAGTATCTTCTAGTAGAAAGCCATCTTGGCTGAAGAGAAAAGGCCACAGACGCAGATCATCCGGGAGTGGAGCCATCGCCTCCCAGTATAGCCGCAGATAGGTTTGCTGCCATTTGGCATCATCTATCAGGTCATACCCCAGGAAGCGCAGCTGGCCATCAAACTCAACCTTCACCGGGTATTGGGGCTGTGCGTCCTTCACTCGCGCGAAGTCGAAAAACGCGTCGGGTAGAGTTCCTATGCCCTCCCATGTGTCTTGACCCTTTCCGAGCAGCACGTATCCATCTGCTGCATCGATAACGCCGAACTCGTTTGTCTCGACAAGGAAGTCGTAGGCTTTCCGCACATCGTTGGGATGAGCGTCGGTGACCCCCGAGACGTCGAGGAGCACGAAGTCGGCGTCAGCGATGGTGGGGAATAGGTAGATCTTCTCTCGGTGGGCGAAATGTGGGTGAAGTGGAGGCGTGGTGGAGAGAGGAGCCTCGGCAGGGATCTGGTCTGCGAAGCGGGGCAGCAACTGATGATGGGGCGTGATGTCTGGCCAATGGAAGTCGCGGGCCAGAGGCGTCCATCCTCGAAGATAGTGGTAGCCCAGGGACCAGACTAGCAGCCAGACAGCGGCTGCCACTGCAAGCGTCTTGGCGTCGCAACGTTGTAGTTGTGCGGGAAGGAATCGCTTAGACGCCGAGCTGCCAGGATGCTGGGCACGTAATCCGCCGACAAGCCGCCGGAGACCGTAAATGGCCGCGATGACGAAAACCGGGGCCAGCGGTGCCGAATAGTGCTGTTCGCCGGAGTACTGGCCGGGGTAATTACTGAGAGTGTTGGCGATGAGAATCGGCAGTCCTAGCAGCAGGTATTCAGGAGCCAACAGCGCCAGCCAACCCACTGAGGCGAACAGGCCAGCCAGGTAGAGAAGTCGGTCCGGATCGAGGAGCAGGCCAGGCATCCCGCTGCCGAATTCGGTATAGCGGTGGGCCATGTAGACCGGTCCATCGGTGCCGTAGACCTGGCGGGCCAGCGGCGCGACGATGAGGAACGAGGCTACGTAGAACCAAACCGCACTGACAGCCATCAGTGCCAGACCATGCTGCCGCCGCTTGGTCAACAGTGAACCGGGGAATGAGTGGATACTTGATTCTCCATCCTCCGAGCCGATGAGAAGGTACAAGCCCAGCATGAAAGTGAGAGTAGGCAGGTTCTCTTTGGTCAGCATGGCCACAACCGCCCAGGCCCACATCGCCCGATATCGGTGCTGTGTGGCGTACCAAAAGGCGAAGAGGAGCGGTGTGACGACTAGAGGGTCGGCGTGAAAGTCGGCGACGTTGGCAGCCTGTAGACCTGGAAACATCAGATACGCCACGACGAAGCTGAGAGCAAGCAGGGAAGCGTAGTGTGAAACGGGTTCAGTAAGGGTATGAGTCTCGGCGCCTCCATGCTCGTCTAGGCTGTCAGAGAGCGCTTTTCGCGCGATCCAATAAACTGGCACCGCGCCCAGGGCGAGAGCGAGAGTCTGGATGATGAGGATGGCACGCACGTCGTCCCATAGATAGAATACGAGGGCGATGGGGAGGATGATCGGCTCGAAGTGATCGGCCACTCGAGGGACTTGCCGGTCACCGAGGGTTCGCTCCAGGAAACGCTCATGGAGGGAGTTCCACATCGGCTGGTCAAAGAGGGAAAGGTCGGCTGCGAATGAGTTGAGGGTCGCGTGCAGCTGGAGGCTGTAGGCGGAGAAGAACAGGATGTAGGCTAGGATGAAGATCCACAGTAGAATAGTAGGGGCATGGAGGATGAGAGAGCGGCGAGGGGATGCCTCAGTGCCAGAGTTCGTAGGGTTGTTCGCCTTGATTGTCATTCTCTGCCATCTCGGTTGTATAGCCCTGGATGCCGGGAGCTCGATCTCAGCGGCTCTGTACCACCTTGAAAAGCCGATACAGTAAGCTGATAGAGCTCATTGGGCTGCTATCCTGCACAAAAACGACGCCGCGCTGACTCATCTGATTGACGATGTTGTAGTATAGCATAGTGCGCTGAGATCGAGCGGCGTTCAGCCGGCTGGTCCGGAAGTGTGCTGTTGGAGTTCAATGGAAATGTCACCCCAGAGGAGGAGCTGTCTCCATGCCGGTGAGCATGGACAGGGCAGGAAGAAGGGGAGGAGAGCGAGTCAGCTCTCCTCCCCTTTTAGGAACGAATCGATGAATGGGCGTGATGCTGGAGCCATCGTTCCTAACAGAGATTATCGCACCTTGAGCCCTTTTTGTCAATACTACTTTAGTACTACAATGGATTGCTGGGGCGATGGAAGCCGATAGAGCATGTGGGACATAGCTTGCCGCAAGATCTCCTATCCATCGCTAAATGCATAGGCGGCCAGTCTGTAGCCCGGATAGACCGCCACCGGATGCCCCTCCTTCAGCTACCTGATCACGATGAATGCAGACCGCGTCAATCCGGATAAGTTCGGCGATGATTACAGTTGCCATATGGAGGCTGTGCCCAGAACCAACTTCCTCTTGGGCATCATACGGCAAGGTGGGCGGGAGAAAGGGGACGACAGCTGACAGCCCGTTGCGACTCGGCTCGTTCGGCCGTGAGCCTCCGGCAAGTTCATCACGCGCGACACTAGCTATTGACAGAGGGGAGAAATGATGGTATACTTTTGGTGTAATCTTGGTAGTGCGTTGGCGCCTTGAAGGTGCTAGTTCTCACAAAGAGGTGAAGCTGAACGCAAGGAGCGCATTGCAGGATTGGATAGATCAGACTGATAATGCGGATCAGGTTACCGGCTGTTTCGCCTTGATGGCGGGAGGCTAGATGGAAGGGTCCCTTGGTTAGCATTCCTGAGAAGTCTGAAGAGGTCGGTGATTGGCATAGCACTGTCGGCTTGCAGCGAGGTTGTGGCTGGCGTGTAACAGCGCGTTATCGGTTTGTGCTTGTTTCAGCGGTTTAGGCGTGCCATTTCAGATGGCGCGCCTTTTTTGCTTCTGGCTGAGATAAACTGCAGAAAGGAGAGCACGCGGAAGGAAAGATGTAGTTTCTAAGTGTAGAGTTGGCTACACATATATCAGAGGAGGGAAGTTCGAATGAGAAACGAAAAGCACAATCGGATGGAGAGATCGTTAGTCAGCCAGCTGAGAAGGGGCAGAATCTCTCGTCGGCAGTTCATGAACAGAATGGTTTACGGAGGCCTGGCTCTGGCTGGGGCGAGTGTAGCTTTGTCTTCCTGCACTACGGAGCCCACCGAGGCTCCGCCTGCGCCCACCGCGGCTCCGCCTGAGGAGGCAGCGCCTGAGGAGGCTCCGCCCACCGAGGCTCCGCCTGAGGAGGCGGCGCCCACGGAGGCTCCACCTGAAGAGGCTCCGCCAGAGGAGGCAGAGGGGCGCATCCTCACCCCCACCTTCTATTCCTGGCAGCCCGACCTGCACCCTTACATTCCAGAGGTCTGGGGGGACAAGATAGACTTCCAGATCGCTCCGGTGGAGGGCTTCGGGATCGAGCGGTTCGTGGCCGAGTCCAGGGATAAGATGAGCACCTGGGATCTGTACTCAGGCATGACGCCGTTCGTGGAGATGAAGTCGCTGATCAAGGCAGGCGTCATCGAGCCTTGGGATCCCTACATCCCCAAGGAAGTGATGGATGACATCCTTCCGTCCATCAAGGAGGAATGTTCGGTGGACGGCAAGCTGTACTGCTGGCCCTTCCTGCTGGACATCATCGGGCAGGCATGGAACTCGGGGCTAGCAACCGACGCCGGCCTGGACGGTGAACACGCTCCCGTCGACTGGGCCGAGTGGGCGGACAGCGGTGCCAAGGTCATAGACAGCGGCGCGGCGGACTTCGGCGTGACCTTCGACGCCCACGGCTGGCGCTCGCTGGCTCCCATAACCCACAGCATAAGCTCCGACGTGTACGAGGGCCCGGAGGGCCGCTTCAAGTTCACCAGCGACGAGGCGGTGCAAGCCTTGGAGCTGATGAAGGAGTTCTTCGAGCTGTCGCACCCGGACGTGCTCCTGGAGGGCGCCTCCGACGGCGGCGTCAACGGGACCCCGGACGAGGTCGCCTTCGCTGTGCAGAGGGTAGCCTACTACATCAAGTATCAGAACGCCCCGGCGCGGATGGCTGCTCTGTGGCCGGATCCGGGCTTAATGCGGCTGGGCAAGCTGCCTACGTTCGCGGGCGGAGAGGGCTCGAGCGTGTTCTGGGACACCGGATGCGCTCTGTTCACCTACGGCCAGAACAAGGAAGAGTGTGCAGAGTACCTGACCGACCTGACCTACAACAGCAGGATCTGGGAGGAGTCTATCGCCGGGTCCGAGGCCACTCACCCCATGCACGTCCCTCCCTACGCCTCCCTCTACAAGAAGTGGAAAGAGGAAGACCCGGAGTGGATACAGGATCAGGGATGGGTATGGCCGCTCCGCGAGAGCCTGGATACCGCCGTGGCCATCAAGAACCACGAGTACGGGCTGAGCCAGTTCCAGATCGGCAAGCCTTACTGGGAGAAGTACATCACCGGCGAGGAGTCCGACCCGAAGGTGGCCCTGCAAGAGGCCTACGACGCCGTCACTGACGAGATCGAGAAGATAGGCTAATAGCCTCTGCCGGATAGCAAATCGAATGAGGATGGAGTGAGCCTCAGTGGCTCACTCCATCCTCTGATGGGGGATTGAAATGGCCGCCACAGCTTCGAGACTGCAAGCCACGCGGAGGCGGCGCGAGCGCATAGCCACTTTCAAGCACACCATCAACTGGCTTTATCTGCTGCCCTTCATCATCTTCTTCGTGGGGTGGCAGGCGTATCCGCTGGTCCGCGTTGCCTATCTGAGCTTCACCGACTACTGGTATATCAGGGGAGACCCTCCTGTATTCATCGGACTGGAGAACTTCGGCAATGCTCTGGTGGACCCTGTGGTGCACGAGGGCCTGCTGCGAGCCGGCATATTCACGGTGCTGTTCCTGCCGGGGTGTATCCTGCTCCCCCTGGCCATAGCGGCCATGGTGGATCGGGTCACTCAGGGGAGGATAGCCACCTTCTATCGAATCATCCTGCTCATCCCCGCCATGATACCCGGCCCCATGGTCTTCGTGATGTGGAGAACGATCTACAACTACCAGATAGGGCCCCTAAACGAGATTCTAGTAAACATCCTGGGCCTCTACACTTTCAGGAATGCTCCCCAATGGCTGGGAGGTGGAACGCTCACCCTGCCGGCGATAGTGGTGATGGAGAACTGGTGGGGGCTGGGCTATCACACCATGTTCTTCCTGGCGGGCATGGCCACCATACCCAGGGACCTGTACGATGCGGCCAAGGTGGACGGCGCCAACGAGTGGAACACGTTCTGGCGGATCACCGTTCCGCGGTTGCGCCCCATGCTTTTGGTGCTGACCGTGCTGCGGTTCGGCACGGCCATGGCGGTGATCGACGAGTATCTGATCCTGGGCGGCCTGGTGCGCAACACCTCCACCTACACCTGGACGGTGTACATGTGGCACCTGGCCTTCCAGCTGGGCGACTGGTCGCAGGGCTACGCGTCCGCCATCGGCTGGATCGGGGCGGCGGCTATGCTGGTTATAGTAGCCTTTCTGTTCTGGCTCTTCCGAAACCGGGATTGAGGAGAATCGCACATGGAGAATACCTTGGCTGAGGAGAGGCAGAAGGAGATAGTTTGGCGGAAGAAGAAGTTCCGTCCGACCAGAGTTCTGCTGCACGCCATAATCATCATGTTCATCATCACCGTCCTGTGTCCGCTGGCGTACACGTTAAAGCTGTCCTTCCAGGACATCCCCAGCGCGTACCAGGGCTATTTGTGGCCCACCGAGTGGACGTTGGCCCACTATCCCTATGTGGTCACCGAACTCCCCACGGCGATGCAGAACCTCATGAACAGCATCTGGGTGACCATCGCCACGGTGATCCTGGTGAGCGCCATCTCCGTCCTGGCCGGCTATGCGCTGGTGCACCTGCCCACGCCGGGGAAGGCGTTGGTGCTGGCCTTCCTGGTGGGGAGCCTGTTCTTTCCCACCCGCTTGCTGTCGTTGATAGGCATCTACCAGGTTCAGAAGGTCCTGGGCCTTCAGAATGAGACCTACGGGCTGATCTTCCCCTATGTGTCGGTTGGCCTGGCGCTGAGCGTTCTGATCATGCGGAGCGTGTTCGAGCAGATCTCGAAGGAGATCACGGAGGCGGCGAAGGTGGACGGCGCCAATTCCTGGTACACGCTGTGGCACATCATGTTTCCCCTGGTCAAGAACGGCCTGGTGGTGGTGATCATGGTGAACTTCGTGGTGGTGTGGGGAGAGTATCTCATAGCGCTGACGCTGATCGACGACTGGGAGAAGCGAACCTTTCCTGTGATCCTGGCTATGGCTGGAGGCGGGTATGGTCAATGGCTGTGGCCTCGTTTGGCGGCGATGTACATCGTGGCCATCGCGCCCGGGATCGTGGGGTTCCTGCTCTCGCAGCGCTGGTACATGAAGGGCTTGACGGAGGGCGCCGTCAAGATGTGAGGGGCGGCTGGAAGCCGCTCGACCCAGGCGCAGACCACCCTAACCCTACCGATTCGAGGATAGCGCATGCATACTACCCTGGCCGAGCGGAAGGTGCAGGTTGAAGAGAGGCGGAAGTTCCGCCCCACCAGGGTTCTGCTGCACGCCGTAATCATCCTGTTCATCATCATCGTCCTGTGCCCGCTGCTGTGGGTGTTCAAGTTGTCCTTCCAGGATGTCCCCAGCGCCTACCAGGGCTACTTGGTGCCCACCGAGTGGACGTTGGAGCACT
>SDBS01003825.1_pt1 | contig 14782 bp, 23 predicted proteins | sample 2277091 | NCBI WGS metagenome assembly SDBS01 (sample SAMN10404972, study PRJNA504765) | marine sediment metagenome | isolation source: marine sediment core GS10_PC15, 163 cmbsf | place: Arctic Ocean: Southern Knipovich Ridge | collected 2010
GAGGCACGTACTATCAGGTCTGAAATAGGAATTCCCCCCCAGATAAAAATAGAACTCTGGCTTAAACCTTCTAATAAAAATAATCTCAATATCCTGAAAGAAAATGAAAAGGAAATTACTAATCTGGCAAAAACCAAGAAATTAACTATAGATGAAGTTCTGACTAAACCAGCCTATTCAGCCTCTTCTCTAGCAGAAAATGTAGAAATCTTCATTCCCCTGGCCGGGCTGATAGATATGGACAAAGAAGAAAAGAGGCTAAAAGCAGATTGGCTGAAATTGAAAAAAGAGATCGTTATACAGGAAAGAAAACTCTCCAACCGGCCCTTTCTAGAAAAAGCCCCACCCGAAATTGTCCAAAAAGAAAAAGAGAAAAGAGAGGTTCTTTTACATAAGTCAGGCAGGTTAAAGAAAAGACTTAAAGAAATTGGAAGTGATCTTCGCTAGGGCAATGCTCAGTGTATTAGTCTTTCTTTGCTCTTATCACAGCACATAAGGAAAGTTCATGCCCAGTTCGAGCATTACGACCAATCCAAAGAGCCTCTGCATCTCTTAGTCCCACCTCCCGCAAGTTCTTAAGAAAATCATTGAGGGGTAGTGCCCCACCTATACAGCGAAACCAATCATTAATGTTCTTACGTATCTCTTCCGGCAAGCGAGCCTTAAGGACAATTTCAGCGAAAATCGTACGCCCACCGGGACGTAAAACACGAACAACCTCGCGCATAATCTTCTCCTTGTCGGGAGAAAGATTGTATATCCCGTTGGCAGTGACAATATCGACAGAGTTGTCCGGCAGCGGTATACTGTCTGCCGAGGCCGAAAGAAATTCAACATTTCCTACGTCGAGTATTTCTAGATTGTGCTTCGCTTTACCAATCATTTCATCTGACAGATCGAGGCCGTAAGTTCTCCCACTAGAACCAGTTGCCTGAGCATACAGGTAGAGATCAAGACCAGCCCCACAGCCAAGGTCAAGAACGGTTTCACCAAAGGTAATACCAACATAAGGCTGGGGGTTACCAGCACCAGTAAAGGACTCCCAGAGTGATGGTGGAATCTTGTCTAATAGTTCTGCTGAATATCCAACGCTTTCAGCAAATTTACGACCGACTGGAAAGTTAAACTCACCCTTGGGCTCTGTCGCCACCTCTCCATATTTATTTGCTACAGCACTTTTTATTTCCCCATCAGACATTTGGGCAAGTGGTTTTTCCATTGAAATTCTCCAATCTCCAAATCACACTTTCAGTATCAGGCTCATCTTATTCTTCTTTCATGCAAGAGCTTCTACTATTCCTATTGTCATAGTAGAAACATATGCCATCAAGAAAAATTTGTCAACTTCCTACAACGAGATTGCTCTCGAAGAAATTGACACTATTAATTTCATTTCTTGCAAAGTTAAGAGAATTAGGTATGATGAGGCAACAGAAGGATATGCCGGAGTGGTGGAACTGGCAGACACGCTGGATTCAAAATCCAAAGTAGCCCTTGTCCGAAAGCTTCTCCGAGAGCTGAAAAAGGAATCCTAAAAAGGTATTCACCATATTTCTTTCCCCACCAATTTGCCTGAATTTGCCTCATTTTGCTCCTCATATGGACACTATATGGACACCAAAATCTCACACCGTAATTACCAGATAATTGTTCTTAAGGTATGACAGGGGAGGAGTGCGCGCCGAACGATGTAATTGTCTATAAGACCTAACTAACGCTATACATAGGATTTATGAAACTCAAGAAGCATAATCAATTGAGTAGTCTAGCAGGCAACAAATCTCAGCATCTGTCTTTCTGTGTTCTGGAGATACTATAGCCATATAGCGCATTTAACTGCCGACCATCTGTGCCTAAAGCCACCGCTCCATTGACTCCGGCTCAAGAAGTGGTATAGTCAAGCTAAAACGGACCGCCAAGAAACCGTAGCAGACCAATAATATTTGGCCAAATGAATACATCCTATAGCTTCCGGCAAATATAGCTTTGGCGGCGGCCAAGTTTTTTGGAGAGCGACGAATCTTCGCGGCGAACATGTGTCTTCTTGGAAGATGAGGTCTGAAGGAGCCAAGAATGAAAAAGAAGAAATATAGGATTTTTTTTGCCATTCCATTTGATTCCGCCTCAAGGAGTCTTTATGAAGGTATAAAAGAGAAAATCACAGAACAGTTCCCTGAGTTTAAACTCACAATGATATTTGGTACCGAACAGGTACGCCCGTCCGAGAAGTATCCCTCCATTGATTCTTTCAAGGCCCAGAACCAACAACTGATTAGTCGATTCACATTTGAAATTCAGCAGGCTGATGTCATCATTGCAGATTTGACAAACAATAACCCTAATGTGCACTTTGAGCTTGGAATCGCCTTAACGAATAATAAGAATATTCTCCGGGTGACAGGAAGGTCCTTAACGGAACTGGGATTTGACATCCGAGGTTTAGAAGTGCGCCAGTACGATAACTATGGGAAACTGGAAGAAATTGTCGTTGCCTACCTAACCACCTTTTTTAGGATTAAGCAGTTATGTATTTCGAGCCAGCACGGCGAGCTTTACTGGAAAGAACCGAAAGCTATAGAACTCAAGCCGTCCGTCCTAAGCCCTATGAACGACCGCTTCACACACAAGGTTATTCGTGGTTTCGACTATAAGATGCGGGATGGTGCGGTCCGCGTTAAATTCAACACTATTAATGTCCACAAGCCTAGCGATAATTGGTTTGGTGTGTACTTTCGCGCGTCATACAACCCTTTCCTGGATAGCTATCTACTATTCGTTCGTCCAAACGGGACAATAGAGCTTACCGCCTATCCTGGTCCAGCTACCATAGAGAAACCACGAACATATCCATGCATTAAAGGCTCGCACAATCTATTGATTCAATTTGCTGATAATCGAATGAACGTGGAGTTTGACGGCAACTCCTACCTCGAAGAACGGAGCATACTTACACGTCAAACAAAGGGCTACATTTTTGTGGCAGCATGGAATGCTATTATAGATGTACAGTCCGTTGAAATGATTTGCCGAGAGACGTTAGCCTGAAGCTAGGCTCGGTACCCTAATAGAACGTTGTGATAAACGGTTTTTAAGACCTCAGGGACACAATAGAGATTCTGACCTATGATGTGCCCGGCAGCCGAGGTCCACATAGCCATAGCCAAATCTCAGCGCTTGTCAGCCAAATGTTGCAGTAATAACTGGATTTATAGTATGCAAATTTGATAAATCCCCAATTCATGCTAGTAATACAACACCACAAAAATTTTCTTAGATTGGCAGTATGCTACGCTGGAGTAGCTTATGGGCAATCAATATGAGACCATAATTCCTTCCAGGTTAAATTATATCACCTTACTTTCCCTTCAGACTAATAATACCGAACGTAAATCAACAATAGGATTTAATGCTTCTATTTATGATAATACAATAGATTATCTTTGAGTTGATATAGAATATCTTTTCACCGTGAAGAAAGTAGGAACAATATTAGACACTAGATTAGCCAGAATAAGAGGCTTGTGTCTCTTTAGTAAGGAAAATTTATATCATTTACAGGTTGTGACCTCTTGGCTGGGCTTCTATTAGTGTTTAAGGGGCAATTTGAAGTAAAGGCAAGAATAAAGTTAGCTTCTAGAGGAGATTAAGGAAGTTGATCGGAAAGAAGTGACAAGGGAGTAGGGCGAAACAGAGAAATAAAAAGCGTGATTTCTCCCACGCATCCTTGGGGCAATAATCTAGGAAATTGACCAAGCAAGGGGTATCCCCCATCCCCCAGGTAGTTTTAGGTCCAGTCATTATAGACCCAACGCTTATAGTATGATAGTTTTCAAATCGGCAAACGCTGCAAACGTGGTAAACAGGGATATAACGAGATTCAGGGGCATAGTTTCGTTATTAATGGTAAAATTTAGGTTGAGAGTGAAAAAATTCTGGTTAGCATAAATACAGAAGAAATCTGAAGAAGGAGTTGTCATTAGAGGTAGAGATAGGAGCAAGATAGAAGCATTCTAAGACACACTTTGTTTGGCTTTGAATCGGCGAAACTTATTTAAATTAAGATTATGCTAATCGAAGAGAACAAAAGACGCTCATAGAGGCTCATACAAGCATTTTTACAGGGTAAGATGACCTATATGACCTGAGTAAAAGTAGAGTTGCTATATCAAGCTAATTTTATTAAGCCAGTTGCGGGGTAGAGGGACTTAGAGAAAGGAGAAGCCTAAATGAGAAAGAAACGGTTTTTAGCTGCTATTTTGTTGGGTGTAGTTCTTTGCTTTGTGTCTGGGGCGGGATATGGGGAAATCAGGGCGGAGCTAATGGGACATCCTACTAGGCTGGATTTTCTGCTTTTACAATCCCAATTTATTTATGTAATGGCTTTGCCGGATCACTTTTTATCTATTCTGCTATCTTATGACCCAGATGGTAAGCTAAAAAAGGAGAAGGAACTTCCTGAAGGTGTTGACACGAAAGGTAAAATTGTAGCTTCGATTGTTGATAGTAGAAACAGATTTTTAGGTAGATCGGGAGAAGATTTACTTCACCACCTATTTAGGTGGGAATTGGAATTTATGTATGTGTATGGGGCTATGATAGCAATAGCTCCCGATATGAACACTGATATTGTAGCTATATTTTATAGCTACAAGAGCATCCCTATAGGCTACTTCTACCAGGGCGAATATCACTTGTGGGAAGAATAGAAATAAAATAAAAGCCTATGAAGGCTTAGAGAGAAAGGAGAGGAAAATGGATTTAAAATTAGAGCGAAATCCGAAGACAATTAAAGGAATTTTGAAAGAGAATAGTATTAAAGACGGACAAAAATGGGGCTCTTGGAGTTTTAAAGAATCATCGTTGGTTTTAGAACTTAATTATGAACGGGAAGGGCATAATTTTTGGTATGAGGTATTTCTCGGTGACTGTTATACCAGCGCTACGGTATTAGATTGGATTATGCAGGTAGCAGATAAAACTTGGACCGACGATAATGACGAAATTTTAGCTAATTTAGTCCGAGCGTTAAGAGATTGTTTGGAGCCACAAGCAAATTTATGTGGTTCGGGTATTAGTCGAATTTTAAGTGAAGAGTAAATTAAAATGGATTTTGAGAGAAAGGGGGTGAGAAAGAATGCTAGAAAAAGAGAGAGTAAGGAGAGAAATGGCAAGGAAAAAAGAATTGAGTAAAAAAGTTTTATTGGCAACTCCAGATGAGTCTCTTGAAATAGTGCAAACGGCTTTTGAGGAAGGAAAGATAACAGAAGCAGAGTTTTATATTGCTATGGCTTGTATTAAGATATGGAGGAAAATATAATAAATGAGACTAGCTTTCAGAGAATTAGAGTAGAAAAAAGAGACGCTAAAGCCTAAAATCGAAAAGCTAAGAATAGCATAAAAAGCGAAAATATAGTCGTTTAAGGGGAAGGTTCTCGGTTTTTCTATTTAGAAAAAAAAGAAAAATTTAGCCTAAAAATCTAAAAAAATAAGCTAAATATGCATAAACCTTGTAAATACCTTTGAATAAAGGACTTTAGAGATTAGAAATATTGTTCTTTGATCACTGGCCAGGATAAGATAAATATGGTTGATTTGATAGAAAAATGACTGTCCATAAAATGAAAAACAAGGGATAAAAAGGTTGTTGTGACGCTCCTGGTGGTTACTTGCGGAATTTGCTACTAAGGTTACATATGACACATTATCGGAACTTGTAAGCGTTTAGCGCAATACGTATAATCTCTGAGAGCTAGAGCCAGAGCAGTCTTAGCTCAGAATCCAGGGAAGATAAGATGGAGACTAGAAGGCAAAAGCTCGTAAACGCAAGCCAGACACTAAACTTGTAGAATTTACTAAAAAGTCTTTAGAGATTTTGGGTTAGGTGGAGCAAAATTTTTCAAAAAATGAGCCGAAAACCGCTTATATAAAGACTATACTTTAATTTCAAAAACGAAATTCCTCAGAAAATCTATCCTCGTAATATTTCAAATTTTAAATTCATAATCATAGAAGTCCAGGAAGAAATATCAGACTATCTTCTACCGGTTCAAAGTAGAAAAACGAAATATCGAAAAGGTTTTGGAAAAAGGAGGTGTTAAAAGTGTGGGAAATCTTGGTAAAACTTTGGGGAATTTTCGTAAATAACTCAAATACTGTTATTGCTGGGTTTACGGTAGTTCTTGGGGTTACCACTATAATCTATGTGGTAGTGAGTATAAAATTATTGAAGCAATCAAAGAAAGCTCTTCTTGCGGATATAATTCTAAGAGTGACAGGAGCGCTTCGGAAGGAAATAAATGAAGTAGAAAAGGAACAAGAAATATTTGGACTTGCTTTTATAACCGCTGGACTGGAAGGTTATTGTAAAGCATTTATGAAAATAGATAAAAGAATGGGAAAGGATTTTGAAAAGGTACTTAAGGTAATTTTAGATAATATGTTTAAAGAAAGGAATAGGCAAGAGATAAAGTTAAAAGAGGAAATGTTAGAAAAGAATCAAAAAAATAAAGGATCTGGAACGTCCTAAAAACGACTGAAGAAGAATCTCTAACCCAAAAATATGTCGAAGAAGGCCGTTATCTCGGTAGAAGGAGAAGGCAAAAAGGGAACGATACTTGACAAATAATTTTTATATGATACATTTGTATCATTCATAAGAACGAAAGGATATAAATATGAGTATGACCAGAAAACAGGCGTATCAAAAACTGAAAGAGGTTGACGATAAATCAGCCAATACAGTATCGTTTCGATTAGGATTGGTGACTCAAGGATATATAAATGATATGTGTAAGACTCTCGAAATCAATCGCTCTCGGTTTATCAGGATAGCACTTTCTCACTTTGACTCGTATCTTTCTCAGTTGAGCAAAGAAGAACTTGCTGCAGAAGTACGAAGAATGAAGCAATTTGATTAGAAAGGAATTAATATGCCAGGTAAATATAGCGTGATACGCTCAGAGAGTCGACTAGCAAACGTTGACCCTAAAATCCAAAAACTCTTTAATGAGAAGCACGTCAGAATAGTTAAAGCTCAGGAGCAAGCCGAAGAACAGGCTGAAGAAACACAAGCGGGGCTTATTGAAGCCCTGGTGGAATTGTCGATGAAAAATTCTGATGATCTTAAATCTCTAGCTGGAAAAATCAACGTTAAGATTAAAACCCAGGACGCACCGGAAGAAATCAAAGAAAAAATCACAAAGAGCCTGGAGAGTCAGGGCTTTGACGTTGGATTGGTATATAAGGGTAGGAGACAAAAGGTTGTCGAGTGAGCCTGATAGAACTTAAGTATAAGCAGAAGGTTGCGTTCTGGTATGAACGACTTGAAGCCTTAACGAACATAACGGATAGACTACAGAGTGAACTTGAGAGACAAAAAAAGATAGTCGAAAAAGTCGTTTCTGAAAATACGCAATTAGTTATTGAACTCAAGCAACTGCAGGAAGAACAAAGGGTAATGTCATTTTCAAACATAACACTAGAAAAACAATAATGCTCTTTTAGAATCGGGAGGAAGAGCTAACTCTCTTTAGTGAGTGGAGTTTGTTCACCTTTCACAAACCCATAAAATTTGTCTTTCAAAACTCGTAAGAGTGGTAGGAAGCGAAGCCAGAGCCGAAGCGGGACCGTGGTGTGTCGCCTGCTCTGGCTGCAATAATTGGTAGCAAAAGAGCGAGCGCAGAGGCAGTTTTGACCGATCATCAGGCCGCCTCAACATAAGGAAAAATATTGAACAGAAAAGCAGAGTCTATGAGTTTTGATGATATAGAACTTGAAGATGAAAGGATCGTTGAGATGATAGTTTTAGAACCAGAGGTTATTGATAAACAAAAACATATAGTATCGGCTAGTGAGATTGAAGAAGGAAAGGCGCTTTGGGACTCAATGAGTCAAACCATTGGAATCCAGCATCGAAACAAGAGGGCAGAGCTTTACAATCTGGAAAATTTTAATCCTGAGGATCCTACCTGGCAATATGGTTGGGATCAGGATTTTGAAATCGTATCATCAATAATCTGTCCACAGGATACGGTCATAAATAACCAAAAAGTGAGACAAGGGAGCTGGCTTTTAACCTTGGAAGTCCTTAATAATGACATCTGGCAGGCAATCCAGGAAGAAAAATTAACAGGGGCAAGTATCGGCGCAATGAGTCTGCTAGATAAGGTCAACGGACATTCCAGAATTTCAAATCTCATTCCCTTAGAGGTCAGTCTAGTCGAAAGACCAGCAATCGGTAGAAGATTCTTGAGGAAAGAATTAGACTTAGAAGAAGTGATCGGTTCATTCGAGCCAGCAAAGGAAGAATAAATGAATAATGAAGAATTAGAAAAACATTTACAAGAACAAAAAAAGAAATCAAAAAAGGAAGCAGAAAAATTTGATAAAAAACGCTTTGGTAGAGATGCTTCTACTGGACAAAGCGAAACACAGAAAGCGAGAATAGCGGGAATCAAACTCAGCCAGGATAAAGTCGTCGAAGAACGATTGAAAGATTTTGATTTGTTAGTAAAGGATCCTTTGGTGTATCTACGGGAGCGGGTTAAAGATGGTGATTTTCAAGTTGGAAAAGAGGATCGCTTTCAATTATATTTGTTAATTTCATTGATGAAAATTCAAACTAGCCTAGCTGAAGTTAAGAATTTCATAGAGAAGCGAAAATAGCTTAAAAGCAATATAGACACTTTCTTTGACAATCTCAATCTGAAAATACGTCCATAGAGGCGATCCTAGAGGCTTTAATCTCAATAATGATAAGTTACCCCCATAGGAATCATACTTTGAAAGAGTTAATGAGCCTTGAGGGTTCTCCAGGGAACTTTAACTAGACTCTTAGGTATAAAATCCTAATAAGGGGAAGAGATGGACAAATGGCTGATAGGTGTTATTGGAGTAGTATCGGGTATCGCGGTAAATAAGGTGGCAGATACAATAGGATGGTACGTAAAAAATGCCGTGCAGAGGAGACGGGATGCCGCTGATGTGGCGAAGATAATATATAAGGATACGAAAGAAGTAGGGGTGCAGGAGAAAAAAGAAGTTATAGAGAAAGCGAATGTCGAGAGATATGGAAGAATTTACAGAAAGCTACAAAAGGAACTTAAAAAAACTGAAGAAGAAAAGAATGAGGATCACCAGGAAAAATCTTAACGGTTGGTGGCCGCCAATAGTTTTTGGGATACTGGCGATAGGTTCTGGAGTTTTGATGTTAGTGATTAGTTTTTGATAATTTAACAAAAGAATGATCTTGTGTTATAGTAAGTAAAAATAAAGGAAAAGTTAAGATGTCATTACTAACACTGAAAGAGGCTAGCGAATTTACAAAGTTAAGTATGCAAACTCTTAGAAATTACATCCGCTCAAATGAGCTACCCGCGGTCAAGCTGAAAAGAGCAGTCCGAATTGATGAGAACGACTTAAAGCAGTGGTTACAAGCGAACAAGGGAATTGAGCAGAAGGATTAACATAAAAATAAAAGAAAGGTAGTATAAATAAAGAAACGCCGGATACTTTCTGGCAACCGGCGTTTCTTTAAAAACCATTACTTATGAAGAACATATATCAAAGAAAAATATTGTCAACCGACTGAAATCTGCTAACAGATTGAGGTCGGTTTTTGTAGTTTATATATACCGGTAAATATTCTAAGTGTGTCAGGTGTGCTTTAAGATTACTTTGACTATACCAGGAAGGATAAAGAGAAAAGGGGGTCTAAAATGCAAGTTGTTCTTATGGGAAAATTAGGAAAAGAAAGGGATTGGCAACAATTCAAGGAGAGAGTAGAGGAATGTTTTGATAAGGAAAAAAAGTTAGGAATTAAGTGGAAATCTTTAACGCTTGAGGTTTGTTATTATTCACTAAAATTACATTGGGTGAAGGATTTCCTAATTCAATTAAATCCTAATACTTTCAGAGTTTGGTATAAAGAAGATAGATTAGTGGTACGTGTTGGAAAAACTACTAAAAATAAAGAAGGAAAAGTCGAAGTACTTAAAAAAGGAGAATATGAAATAAGACGTGAGAAACTTTTGAATGAAATAATAACATCTCTTACAACAAGGTTTGTTATTATTTTAGAATCCGGAAATAAAATTAAACCTATTGGCTCTGTATTTGAGTTGTGAGAAAGGACTCCTTTAATGGCCAAAACAAAAAAAGAAAGAAATATGTCGGCGTTAGATTATCTTTACAAAAAACTGAATTGGCTAATCAATAAAATTGAAACATCATCAGGGGGTAAAGTAAGTAAAAGGGATCTAATAATTTACATTTGCATTGGTATCTTTATTGTATCCGTATATTTTGGCAAGGTCATTGGTGGTTTCACTTTTGTATTGGTTCTTGTAACTCTTTGGAATGCCAGGATAACACAAGGCCTTTTGAAACGATCAGCAGAGACATTTGAACAGTCAAGGATAAGTTTCTTAGTAGATATAGTTCATAGAACGATTGAATATGTAGAAAAAGTGCCAATAATGAATCGAGAAGCACGACAAATAAAGTATATTAAAAACAAAACAAGAGCTATTAAGAGAATAAATATAGAGAGAGCTATAGAATTTTTACAAGCTATGATAGAATGGTATCAAGGGAAGTTTGAGGATCGATTGGGTGAAGGGAAGTTTGAGGATCTTCAAGAGGAATTAAAAGAATTAGAGAAGGAAAAAAAAGGATCAATAAATGCGCAAAATAGCAATTCTAAACTTTAAGGGCGGAACAGGAAAGACTACTACGGCAGTTAACCTCTCTGCCGCTTTAGCGCTTAAGCGTCAAAACGTTTTGGTGGTAGATTGTGACCCAGATAAGAACAGAACTAAAAGGAAGATAGGCAAATGAATGTGGCGCTATACGCGAGGGTATCAACTGAGGAACAGGCCAAAAAGTACAGCATTCCTGCTCAATTGGACCTCCTGCGTAGCTTTGCTAAGACTAGCAGCCATGATGTTGTTCAAAGAATACTTGGACAAGGGGGAAAGCGGAACTCTGTCTGAGCGACCAGCCCTGCAAGAGCTCCTGAGTGATGCAAGGCAAGGAATGTTCAAGGCAGTGAATACTAAAGGTCTCTTCCTAATCTAGAATGGACCACCCAGCCAAAACACCTTCCCATTGTCTTCTTCGGCCAGATACCCGACCGCCTTCATTTCTTGTCACCTTTGCCGTGACTCATCACGAAATAGTCTTGGAGACTGTCTATTGATTGCCAACTTTCCTTCCCGGGATGTCTCCTCTTTTCAACAATCTGTAAAGAATAGTCTTGCTTCTCTTCCCATAGTCCGCTACCGCCTGCAAATCCATTACCTCATTATTCATTTACCATCCTTTGAACCGTATTTATACTAATTCTCACCGCTTCATTCCATTTGTCAGATTCACCAACCCCTCCCCCCCCGTCCCCCAGAAATGTGATTATCTTTGGTAATAGTCTCTGCATCCATAGTCAAGGGGCTTTTCAAAAACGAGGGGTCTTGACAAACAAATCGTAACGTATATACTATAATGTAATAACGTGTTACGAATACTCCAAATAATATAGGATGAAACCAATGCAGAAGCGAAACGCAGGCCAGACAGGACCAAGTCCAATAATACCACAACGACTGACTAGATTCATTAGAAGAACTGTGGAGCAGAAACAAAGGAGTGGGTGCACAAAATTGCAGTTGAGAAGATTTCGTGCTGCTGCCCTGACGTTGGCCTATACTAGGGGCAACGTCCCTTTGAGGGAGCTGGCAAAAAGGCTACGAGTATCACAGCTGCAAATACGCAACTGGCGGGCTCAGCCCAGATTCAAAAGGCAAGTCAATGAACTTGCCAAACGGTACGCCTACGAATTCGTAGGCGTCCTCGATAAAAAGCCATCCTTTTCGGGGGAATCTTACGCTTTTTTGGCGAAGGAATTTCCTTATTACTCTGCGGAACTGTGCAACGAGATAACCAATACATTAAAGAATCTAGCGAATAGTACGGGACTATGGTTTGGCTTCGATTCTGAGCAGGTGGCCAGTACTATGTCTATGCTTGCAATTGCGGTGCGTCTCTGGACGACGAAGCTCGAGAGGACAGCAAGTAAAAAGGAACGTCTCTTTTGCCAGCAAGCTCGGTTTGAGATTCATTACTTAATCAGTCAATTCTCAGCCGACGCATTCATGTCAGCCATGAAAACCGGGAATTATCAGCTTGCACAAGAGCTTTTCTATTTATCGAAGGAAAAGAATGATGAGCAACTGGCGCAGCTGGATAGCATCGAAAAGGATAGAATTGAGCATGAACGGAGATGAAGTTGCCAAATCAGGATAGAAGGCAAGGGAAGAGATAAGGGCCTATTTGAATAGGAAGAAGCCGGTAGCTTCGAGGGCACCCGACTTCTCCTTGGCCTCATTAGACTGCTCATACAGAAAGACGTGGTTCAGGCGAACCATGCGAGGCCCTTCTGCATTTTTATTGTAACTCTGACTGTGTCCATTGTCAAGAGGGGGATTGTGCACAGTTCGGAAAGCATTGACTGAGGAAACGATAGGATGAAGTTGACTCCACTTAAGGCCATTCGAAAGAAATGTTTGGACTGTTCTGGGGGAAGTCGAGCAGAAGTTAGAGAATGTACAATACCTGATTGCTCTCTCTATTTGTATCGGCTAGGAAAGAACCCAGCAAGAAAGGGTATGGGTTCTATTCAAAACTTACAGGATTCGCAGAAACTCCCCACGCAACTGGGAGTTTCTGACTGGAAAAAGATGAAGCAAGACATCATCCTGTTGAAACGGACAGGAGAGCAAAGTATCCGGAAAGAATCGAATAATCACTGATACAAGGACCAAAAGTGAATACAAGGAACGAATTAGAACAATCTGCGTTAGAATATAGGGAGAAATACGGTTTTAGCGTAATCCCGATTCGTAGAGACAAGAAACCATTTATTGGATGGCTGAAATATCAAGAAACACTTCCTACATCCGAAGAGATTAGCTTGTGGTGGGCTAAGTGGCCCAATGCCAACGTGGGTATCGTCACGGGAAAACTCAGCAATCTCGTGGTTATTGATGTGGACACCGAGGAGGGCAAAGAAAGAATATCAAAATATATTCCCGACTCCTGTGAATTCCCTGTTTGTGACACTCCTGGCGGAGGTCGGCACTTCTATTTTCGCTATCCGGAGGGCAAAAAAATAGGGAACAATTGCCGAAAAGTGTCAGGATGTGACTTAAGAGCAGAAGGGGGGTATGTCGTTGCTCCGCCATCAAGAGGTGAGAATGGGAAGTGCTACCAGTGGCACAATCGCCTTAGTATCAGCGAAATAGAGATGCCCCCGCTGCTTCCAGCCTATATAGAGTATATAAATAGTACTTTAAGGGGATGTAACAACTCTGCCAAAGAAATGTTTACTCCCGGTAGGCGGGATGATGACCTTTTCCACACTGCCCATTGTCTCCAAAGGGGTGGTATGTATGCCTCAGAGGCACATCAGGTACTTACCGTTTTGGCTAAGAGTTGCATTCTCCCAGGAGAGAAAGATAATCCAGAGAAATGGGCCGAGGAAAAGGTCGAGAGTGTGATGAGTCGCACAGAGCGGAAGAACGTCAATATCACCCAGGAAGTCACTAAATGGGTGGATGTGACAAAGGGGTGGTTTTCGGTGACAAATTGTTACAACGAGTTACATCTAGTGACAACGCAGCAAAAGAACACTGCTAGGGTTGTTCTAGGAAGAATGGTGGAAAAGGGTATTCTGGAAAGGCATAGTCAACGCAATGGAGTCTATCGTAGGATAGAGGTTGAATGCGAAGAAATAGACTGGAGAAGTGCGCCAACCCAAGAGTTAGATATAGATTGGCCCTTGGGCCTCTCGGCACTCACCAAGATATACCCAGGAAACATCATCGTAGTAGCGGGTGTGCAAAATAGTGGCAAGACCGCTTTTCTGCTTGATTTCATAAAACGCAACATGCAGAACAATCAAATCCACTATTTCAATTCGGAGATGGGGGCCACCGAGCTAAGATTGCGTTTGCAGAAATTTGAGGGTGTCAATCCTGATGACTGGAAAATGAAGACATGGGAACGTTCAGGAAACTTTGCTGATGTGATAAAACCTGATGCTGTAAACGTAATAGATTTCCTCGAGATTCATAAGGATTTCTGGGAAGTAGGGGGAATGCTGAAGGGTATCCATAATAAATTGAGGAAAGGGGTAGCAGTTGTTGCCCTTCAAAAGAGCAAGGAAAAGGAAGTGGGACGAGGTGGCGATATGGGCCTAGAGAAACCCCGGCTATATTTAGCTATGGATTCAGGAATAATAAAGATAGTCAAGTGCAAGAACTGGCAAGAAGAGCAAAATCCAAACGGCCTGAGTAAGAGATTTAGATTGGTGCAGGGCTGGAAGTTCATTGAAGACTCACAATGGGAAAAGGAACAAGAAGGCAGTGCAGGTAATTGAGGTAAATCAAGACAGTGAATAAGAGATTAATAAATATTAATGAACTTTCCGAATATATTGGCTTAAGTACTAGCACCATTTACAGTTGGGTATCTCAACAGAGAATACCCTTTGTAAAATGTGGTAGACTAACTAAGTTTGACATTCAAAGAATAGATGAGTGGATTGAGGAAAGCAGTGTTGAAGAGAAGAAATTCTATTGAGCGAAAAGAAGTGTAAACTTGACAAATCCTGACTTTCAGGTAGTGTAGTAATAGCATAAGGAGTACCAAATGGGTGTATATAAGAAAGAGAATACCTGGTACATTGACTATTATGTCAACGGTAGACGCAAAAGGGAAAGTATAGGAC
>SDBS01003826.1_pt1 | contig 14775 bp, 12 predicted proteins | sample 2277091 | NCBI WGS metagenome assembly SDBS01 (sample SAMN10404972, study PRJNA504765) | marine sediment metagenome | isolation source: marine sediment core GS10_PC15, 163 cmbsf | place: Arctic Ocean: Southern Knipovich Ridge | collected 2010
TCTTTAAAGGCCTTGATCCTCACTACCTGCTCCATCATCCTTGCCTTCAGGAGCTCGCTGGAGCTGTTAAACGCGACAGCAACCGCATAGTGCCCATCATCAATCCTGTTACAACGCACAACGATCCCGTCCAATAAAAACCGCCTCTTTTCCACCTGCACCTCTATCTCCACTTCAGATCTGACAGGGATATGCTTCTTACTGGAAAAAAGAACACCTCCTGCCCCTACATTATTCGTCTCGCCTAATATATCGTTTTCCTCTTTTTCGGATCGAATTATCCTGGTCTTGACAGGGTAATTCAACGGATGTCGTATATACTTTCTTCTTCCGGATCCCATACAACCTTCACCATCCTGAAATTATCCGAACCGGTTTCATATTTCCATGGCATATTTAAAAAATTCAAGATAAGGCTCTGAAGGATCCGGGCTCTACAACAATATTCATTTTTCAGGAAGCAGGTGGGAGTAATTTTTTCCCTCGGCCAGCTCTCTAAACTGGCCTGAGAGTTCTTTGATATCGAGCACCCTTCTAAATGTGCCGCCTGTTACAGCCGCGATCTTTCTTAACAGCCCCTCATCGTACCCCATAAAATCAAAAGGAGAGCCCACACCTACAGTATCGATCACAATGTGCTTTGATGCAGCTTTTTTTGCCAGCGCAATAATCGACATGCGGCCTGTTGTTGTTGGAATACCATCCGTCAGAAGGACTATCCTTTTTGCCCCGCCCGGCGATGAGAGCAAGTCTATTGAAAGGCTCACGCCTTCATGCATTGCGGTAGCGCCGTTCGGCATCAGGGTAGCGGTCCTGTTTTCCAGGCGCTCGTAATTATTGGAAAGTTTTTCAACCACTGTGGCGAACTGACCGAAACTGATGATCCCGATCTTATCATCATGCCCCATAAGGAACTTGTTTCTTATAAATTCCTTTACAGCGTCTTTAGTCGCTTCCGTCTTCATTATTCCGGATATATAATCCCCCATGCTGCCCGAAGTGTCTATTAAAAGTATAAGTGATTCAGGCGGTATAACTTCAATTTCATCGCCAATATTTGCTGAAAGGAGGTCACGGGCAGCCGGGTTGAGTCTGGCCACTTCCCCTATCCCGTCCGACACACTCGACACATCCACCTTTACTTTAACCAGCCTGTCATCTTTTTTCAGAACTATATGGTCCCCTTTTGACACAGCGAACTTGTCCCTCATGTATTTCGTCAGCCTGATAATAGGTTGGAGAATTCCTATGTCATCTTTAAATCCTTCGAGAAGCTTGATGGTCGGGTTGAGGAAAATAGTAGTAGGAAGGTTCTCTGTTTCCTGTTCATCTTTCCTGTTAAATATCCCCATCGATGAGAATCCTGTGCCATTTATATATTCCGGGCCTGTTAACAGCGATCATAAATTATTTCTGCCAAAAAGGTCCAGAAACCTGTCTTCATATTCCTGGAAGATACCCCATTTATCGAGCTCTTTTTTCAATTCACCGGCTTTTGAAATATCACCGGAAGCCAGCTCAAACATATACTCTATCCTGTCTCTTATTTCCGGCGGAGTCCCTCCGGTCTCTTTATCCTCGACAACTTCTTCATTTCGCCTGCCATTTTCCTTTAAAGGCTCATCTCCAAAAAGGGTCTGTTTTGTCGTTTTGCTTACTCTGTCGATTTCCTCTTCCACGAACTTGGACATTTGCTTGAGACCGCTGAGGTCAATTTCGATTCCCGAGTATTTCATAAAGGTTCTCAATACTGCAAGAGACGATTTCGGGTTTTCAATTTTAGCTGTATAAAACGGTATTTCACCAAGTAAACAGGATCCTTTCATTCCAATGTCTTTTCCAACACCTAAAAGCAACCCGTTTAAACCTCCAATATGACCTGAGTTCATTACCTTTATGCCGTACCCGGGAAATTTCTTCAGCATTTCCTTTGAGGTCGACACTCCCCACACTCCCGGGTCGGTGTGATGTGTGATATTTACAGGAGTTGCGGCAAAGGTTATAATTTCGGAGACATCGTAATAGTGTGCGACTTCGATCACTCTCTGGGCGAGTTCGAATTCTTTCTCCATAACCGGCTGAGATTCACCAATAAATATCAGCAGGTCATGCGGAGTGTGCTGATTCTTGTAAAAATAGAATTCACTTTTGGGCAGATCGGGGACTTCAACACTGCCGTCCCTTATTTGAATTCCGGTTTGATAAAATATATCCTCAGGCCGGATTTCCGCGAACTTTACAGCCTTTAAATTCTCTCTCAGATGCATCGCTGCTCCATATGCAACATTCCCCATCCCAGGCCACGCCGCCACAAGAATCGAATTCACAGGCTCTATCCGGTTCAATATCCGAATAGAAGCATCCATAAGTTCCTCCGTTTGTAATATTCAAATAAATATATTACTATTAATTTAATCAATTTAATAATTGCATGCAATGATTTTAAGACAGGTATTTGTATACATCGTGATTTCCATACTAATAAGATAAAATCGGAGGAACGATAAATGGATATACTCGTTCTCAACAGCGGCAGCTCGTCTCTTAAATATCTTCTGTACAGGTGGGAGGAGAGCTCGGTAATCGCTAAAGGGGTTGTCGAAAGGGTGGGTATGGAAAATTCCTTTGTCGAGCATCAGGTGATCGGGGAGGACACATTTAGATCGGAAAGGTTCTGCAGATCACACGCCGAAGCTCTGGATCTAATCATGGAGGTCATGACCCGCTCTGAACATCCGGTTATTCGTGATATTTCCCAGATCGGCGCGGTTGGGCACAGGGTTGTTCATGGAGGCGAAAGGTTCAGCAAATCTGTTATTATTGATGAATCCGCCATCAAGACCTTTAAAGAGCTCTCAAGCCTTGCCCCTCTCCACAACCCGCCCAACATAACCGGTATCGAGGCGGCCGGACAGGCCCTCCCCAATATTCCCCACATGGCAATCATGGATACCGCGTGGCACCAGACCATGGCGGAGAATGCATATATTTATGCTCTGCCGTATGAGTGGTATAAAAACCACTCGATAAGAAAATACGGTTTTCACGGCACTTCCTTTCTTTTCTGCGCGAAAAGAGCTTCGGTCCTGCTCGACAAAAATCCCTTTGAAACAAACCTGATAATCGGGCATATAGGAAACGGGGTCAGCTTCAATGCCATAAAAAAAGGGATCTCGGTTGACACAAGCATGGGCTTCACTCCTCTTGAAGGGGCCGTTATGGGGACAAGGTGCGGAGACCATGACGCGGCAATAGATCTGTACATGATGGAAAAATCGGGTGCATCCGCGAAGGAAATGAACAACATCCTCAACAAAAAAAGCGGTCTGTTGGGAATTACCGGGAAATATATGGACCGCAGGGATATCATCAATGCGGCAGAAAAAGGAGACCGGAGGGCTTCTCTTGCCATAGATATAGAATCCTACAGGGGTAAAAAATATATAGGTTCCTACTTTGCCGCGCTTGGATGTGTTGACGCCCTTGTTTTTACCGCCGGGGTGGGAGAAATGAGCCCGCTGATAAGGGGAAAGATGACCCAAGGCCTTGAAGAATTAGGTATAGTTGTTGACAGGGGTAAAAACCTTGTTTCCAGGACAAAAAACTCCGAAACCGATATTTCAGATAAAAACTCCAGGTCGAAAATATTTGTCATACCAACAGATGAAGAGCTTGTAATGGTAGAAGATACGGTGGCACTTCTCGAAGGGAGATACGACGTTCACACAAATTTCAAGTATTCTTTCCAGGACCCGGCTTACACAAATAAACTGAGGGATGACGCATTTAAAGAGGAAGCTAAAAAAAACCCTGAGCTGAACAGTGTGAAGGCTGTTATAAATACTAATTAGCTATACTTTATTGATCGATTTTAAAAGCCCGATTTGTCAATAATTTTCTACTGTTTTTGATATCTCTTCATTTTCAAGCCGGTCGAGCTCCTGCTGGTGATATTCCTGATACTCTAAAAACTTATCCAGCTGTTTAAAAGATATATTCGCAAAGTTAGAGGTTGACTGGCGGGGTCTTACGACAATTTCATATTGATTTTCAAACACCCTGTAATAAGGGAAGTTATCGTTCTCATTTGTTCCATACTTTTCAACAAGTTTATCCAGGATGGATAAAACAAGCCTGTCGAGAATCGTTTTTTTCTGGTCTTTTTTAAGTTCATACTGCACAGTAAAAAATATAAGCTCTTTTTTTTCATTGAAAAAAAGGAAAAGATTCTCCGAGTAAAAGTCGAACTGTTTTTCAGCCTGCAGGCTGTAATTCCCGAAAGATGAGTTTAATTCTTCCGCTTTTATCTGATAACCGTCTGAACGGGAGGAACTGAGTATACTGTCATAATTATTTTCGAAGGATACAAAGGAATATGACGGCGGCTGCTGGGCAAACGCGCTGCAGTATATAAAAATTATAATATATACACTGAATGATCCAGCTGTTAAGAATTTACTTTTTATCATTGCCATTTTTACTTTTCCACCTTTATTCAAATTCCGCTTTTATCAAATCATGATCGTAAAATTATCTCAACACAGCTCTTATTATTTATCGGATTTTAAAAGAAGAAAGATAATTTTAAAAAGTAAATATATTATGAATATTATTCGATTTAGTTTCAAAAGTGTTTTACAATTATTTGATATAAATTATAGGAGGGGTAAAAATGAGCAGCAGTCAAGCCGCGAAAGTGGAAGGGGAAAGCCAGGGGGCTGGTAAGAAAGTTTGTGCCAAAAAAGCAAGGAAATTATTATTAAGATACTAACCTCTGCCCGAGCTCCCAAAAATTCTCATTCTCTCTCTCGCTACGTCCCTTATCGCGTTCTTTGCCTCAAAGGCGATCCACTCATAGCCTTTTGGATCTGTTTTTATAAATTCTTTAATTCTGACGACAGCGGCAAACGACATACCTGTAAAATAATTGATCTTGCATATACCAAGCCTTATCGCTTTTATAAAACTCTCATCGGGTATTCCTGATCCGCCGTGCATCACCAGAGGTATTTCTACGTGCTCTCTGATCTTCTGAATCAAACCAAAATCAAGCCTGGGCATTGATTTATAAAACCCATGAGCATTCCCTACCGAGATGGCAAGAGCGTCTATTCCCGAATCTTCGACGAACCTGGCGGCAAGGACCGGATCGGTGAACTTATCATCGTTGATCACGGAGGTTTCCTCCCCTGAGGCCTCTTCCCCTCCTACTATGCCCAGCTCAGCTTCAACGCTTACACCGACGGCATTCGCGATACGGGTCACCAGCTTTGTGGTATCCAGGTTTTCTTTAAAAGACAGGCCGGACCCATCGTACATAACCGAACTGAAACCCCACCGGATCGCTTTAACCACAGTTTCGAAATGGAACCCGTGATCAAGATGTATAGCGACCGGGATCCGTGCATTTTGCGCGCTTTGGATCGCCGCGGGTATGAATTGCTCTACCTGCATGTGCGGCAGGTGTACTTCGGCTATGCTCAAAATTACAGGCGACTTTTCCTCTTCCGCTGCCTCAAGGATCCCATTTAGAAATCCGAAACTCACCATGTTGAAAGACCCTACAGCATAGCCCCTTTTTTGTGCATCTTTGAGCAGCTCATTCAGTGTGACAAGTGCCATATCGACTCCCTGTTTCTGATTTTCAGCTCATTACTTTGTGCTGATGATATATCTTATTGTTCCGGTCACATTTTCTGAACCGCTTACAGGATTAAAACTCATTTTACGTACTGTTTCCAGTACGGCAGCGTCAACATCCGGATATCCGGAAGATTCTTCCACAGTGACCGATGTCGTGTACCCTCCCGGGGTTACAGCAAAGGAAACGGCTATCTGCAGATCAAGGCCTTCTTTTTTTACCCAGAGAGGTATATCCGACTTCGGACCGGGAAAAATTTGCACGCGCTTTCTGCCATCCTTATCCCACTCTATAGGAGACGACTCTGTTGAGAGGACATCTTTTCTTTCCCCGGACACGGACGGCTTCGCGGAAACATCGGTACCGGAAACTAACCCCGGGTCGGTATCAGGCCCGGTTTCCAGAGGTATTGGGGAGTCATCCTTTCCATGCTCGATCACCTCGACGCGCGAGTCGATGTCAAATGCCAGAGCAGATTCCAGTTCGACCGAAGGCTCGAAAGGCAGTTTTTTTTCGGGCTTTTCCTGAACTGGTGCGAGCGTTTCCTCAGGGTCTACCGGTGCAGGAATGTTTTCCTCGGGAATATCTTCAGGGGGCATACCACGCACAGGGGCCACTTCAGCAAGATCAGGGTTCACTGTCCTATCTTTAACCTGTGGAACGTCCTTTTGGACGAAAGCTGCCGGCTTTTCGACAACAGGCGTAGACTTGAAAAAAGGCAGGCTTTCGCTTTTTATACTTTCCGTTACCGGATATTTTATAGTATCAGTGTCCCGCACAGTGACCGCGGGTGCCGGAGGTTTATCCACTGTTGAAGTATAATCTTCGTAAGTATTATCTTCGAAGAAAGGTTCTTCATCAAGTGAAGATTCATCTTCGTCATGTTCAACAACTGCTTCAGGTTCTGCCCGGACCAATTCTTCCTCAGATTCAATTTCACCTGTAAACTCCCGGGGCTCTCTTGTGATCGTTATTTCTATTGGACCGCTGTAATCCGGCACATCCTCCTTTTTCATCGGCAGCAGGTACTGGATGATGAAAAAGACCGCTCCATGTACCAAAAGGGCAAAGATCACACTGATAAACACCCTTTTACGGTCCTGATTACCGGCGCGCGTCATTTAATTTACTTCCTATTAATCTCTGGTTTTCAGATTGACACCCTTGAATCCGTTCATCCTCAGCACATCAAGCACTTGAACCAGCAAGCTGTACGAAACCCGTTCGTCCCCTTCAACAACCACGGTTTTTATCTCTTCTTTTTCTTCCGCTGTCAACTCTGATAATCTACGGTCCAGACTCTCAATATCGTATTTCTCCTTGTTCAGATAGATCTCGTCCTTTGATAGAACGGTCATAACGAGTTTTGTCATCACAACAGGTTCTGACGTTGTCGATCGCGGAAAGACAAGGCTGATCCCGGGTGTGAGGATAAACGTTGAGGACACCATGAAAAATACAAGCAGCTGAAACACAACGTCGATCAGCGGGATAAGATCAACGTTTGTCCTTGTTTTGAGCCTCCTTTCAAATCTCATTTGTTTTCACCTCCCAGAAGCAGCACCAGCTCATTCACCCGGTTTTCAAGCCAGAGGATCGTGTGGTTGGCCTTGTTTACAAGATAATTATAGAAAATTATCGCTGGAATTGCCACGATCAGCCCCGCGGCAGTGGTCAAAAGCGCTTCTGAAATACCCTTGGCGAGAAGACCCGGATCACCGACGGCCCCGAACTTGCCGAGCACACCGAAAGCGGATATATTCCCGGTTACAGTGCCCAGGAGCCCGAGCAGAGGGGCAATGTGGGTTATTGTCCCGAGCGCAGGAAGGTGTTTTTCCATTCTGGGGATTTCCAGATTTGCCGCGTCCAGAATAGAATTTTTTATCGTTTCAGGAGAATACCCGCGATGTTCTATCCCGACCCTCATCAAATTTGTAATCGGTGACGGATTATTTTCGCATATTGACAGAGCTTCATCAAAATGGCCTTTTTGAAGGGTCGTTTTTAACCTTGATATCATCTTCTCCTCACCGACACGTATCTTTCTGAAATAAAACAGGCGCTCAATGATCAGCACGGCGGCAATGAGCGAAAGAGCTAATATCAGCCACATAATTACTCCGCCTTTTTCCAGAATTTCTATCATGTTTCTTCTCCTGTTCTGATTTTATTAAACATTCATATTAAAAATTTATATGGGCCTTCAAAATCACCTTCAGACCTGTGTCTACATATGGCTCCCATAAATACCTGGGTCCGTCCAGGAGCGGGTACAGAAGGTCATCCGCCTCAAGGACGAACCGGAGAAAGTCTGTGGCCCTGAAAAACCCGTTGAGGGATAAGAGCGGCAGCTGAACAGAGTCGTTCACCCCTGTAGTAAATTCCGATGAAAACCCGCCGCCGAACCTGCCCTTTTTCTCCATACCGTTAAAATCAAGATTTATGCGGTTTTCGGGATAGAATTCCGGTTTTTCAATAAATGCAGAACTCCAGCCCAGACGCGCCGAGAAGCTCTCTGAGATGTTCCACCGCACACCGGCATCAATATTAAGTCTTTGAGCATTTACCTGGCTGAGAGGAAATAGCCCGGTTGCTCCGTCAAAAGCTCTCCCGGGATCGGGCATTTTGCTGTTACCCGTATAAAATAGACCTGCGTCAAATATCCACCCTTGAAAAGGGATCCAGATGGACTTCAGCTCCGCAAACCACCCCTGATTGTCATAAAGGGACAAAGGGACCCCGGTTAGCGGATAATTTCTGAATATGTCTCTCAGGTTAAATTCTTCAACCCTGTATCCGCCGCCGACCGTCAACGTAAAAAAATCACCCGGCATCATTGATACGGAAAGATTAAAGGGCGCCAGGTGCCCGATATTTTCAACCCAGAGCCAGCCCACAGACCCGTTGAGAGTAACGCTGTCGGAGATATCAACTTCCAAATACCCCCTTACTCCCCCCCTGATCAGCGACAGGTTTTCAGATTCAAACACATTTCTATATGAAAAACGCGGCTCTACCCCCAGGACCCAGTTTTTAAACCGGAACTCTCCGACGAGCACCGGTGAAAGATACAGCTCGGTAACTTCGTCCGATGAAGACGAGGGACCCCCTGTCATGAGCTGAGCCGCCAAAGAGAAATTCAACGATCCCTTCAAAACAAATATGTCGTTGATCGGATATTCGGCCGTGCCGTCAGCTTCGATGAACCGGTTGACTTTTGAGTAGAAATTTCCCTTCCCCTGCAGCCCTCTTTCGATCTCATAAAAAACGCCATCGGTCCTGATCCGTGCTTTACCGGCATCGAAACTTAAATAACCTTCCATCATGTCTTCGGTGTTACTGTACCCTGACCCTGGGGGTTTGGATGAAAAACCGTCAATAGTCTCATGCTGGTACTGTATTTTACCTTCAGGCTTCTTGCCGAGATAATACAGTGATATCCGGCTGAAAAACTGGTTGGCAGTTCCGATCCCCAGGACGGCCTCTGTCGTGAGGTATTTACCTTCTCTGATCTGGAACGCCGGGACCCCGGACTTAGGGACCGTCAGGTCAAGGTGGGGGTCATCAATGGCAAGTTCTTCTATTTCAGGAAGAGGAAATTCAATCTCCGGCGGCAGCAGTTCTTTATCTTCCGGCAGCCCGGCAGTTATACTTTCGATGCTGAGGTCTTCAATCTCGAGCAGTACCGAAGGTAGGACGATACCGGGTTCCGACGGTTCGATGTCCTGGGAAAATCCGTAAAAAACCGCGGAATAAATAATCATCATCCACCCGGCTATAATCAGTATCCGTTTTCTCAATTTACCCCCTCGAGTAGTTTTTTACCTTCTTCAGCCCACTCAGATCCGCTGAAATTTTGATCCAGACGTTCAACAAGGGCCTTTACTTCACGGTTTTTTCCGGCCAGTTTCATCATCCCCGCCGCCCTGTAGATCGAATAAGCCATAAAATCGCGGTCCTCGGGCTTCATCAGGGAGGTCCTGAAAAAAGCCCTGCCTGCCTTTTCAAACTCCTCATTCCGGTGGTAGTACTCCCCGAGCAAAAACTGCGCGTCTGCTCCGGTTTCAGGGTCATTCCTCTCAAGCACCTGGCTCAGCATCTGGAAAGCCCGCTCCAGTTTTCCTTCCTCTTCAAATATATAGATCCGTGAAAGAGCTATCATGGCCGATCTTCCTTCCCTTGTCTCCGGCCCGCCGTTTTTACTTATTATTGCGGTCAGCCGGGCCTCTCTCTCGCTGAAACCGAAAACCAGATACCTGATCTCATCGGACCGCAGATCCACGTTCAGTGCCCTGGAATATTCCGGGTACATTATTTTTAATTCTTCGTAAAGGTCTATAGCTTTCTGAAATTTCCCATGTGTTACGTGGACCTCGGCTGTTTTGTGCATTGCATCCGGCCTGAAGGGGCTGTCCCTGTAATTGTAGATTAATTTTTCCCACATAAGAGACGCGCCCCTGATTTCACCCACCTCATATGCGGAAAGCCCCTCCCAGAATAGAGCCGCATCAACCAGGTTCCCCTCCGGGTATTGAGTTCTGTAATCCTTAAAAGCCGGTCTGGACTTTGAGTAGAGCTTGTTGTTAAAAAAAAGCTCACCCCTTTTGTAAAGCGCTTCTTCGGCAAGAGAGCTCGAGCGGTAAGACCCCCATAACTCGTAATATTTTCCCGCCGCCAGGTCCACTTCACCTTTCTGGGCTAAAATGCCAGCATATTCAAAAAGTGCATCGTCGGCGAACGGAGATCCGGGGTTATCCTCGAACAGTCTTTTGAAAACCGCCATGGCTTCAGGCAGGTCGTTCAGGTTCGCGTGGCTCTTCCCCTCCAGGAACAGGGCCTTATCTCTGAAACTCAGGTCCTGAAGACTTAAGTCACCGGTACCCAGGTCTTCAAGAATTAATTTTTCATGATCCTCTTCCTCGAGGGCATTGTCCTTACCCCGCGCCACCCGGGAAAATTGGACCTGCGCCTTTTTAAAATCACCGAGGCTGTAGTAACACCAGGCGCTCATATAAAGAGCCCTGGCCGCAAATTCATGTGTAGGATAAGAGCTTAAAAAATTTGAAAACCTCCGGACGGCGCCTCTGAAATCACCCAGCCGGTAATAAGCCCACCCCTCGTAATAGTCAACATATGGGAGGATAACACTCAATCCGGTATCAGCAATTTTAACCGGGTCTATAGTATCAAAAGACTCTATGGCCTCATTATACTGCTTCAACGCGATCCTGGACAGCCCCCTCAGGTAGACCAGGAGCAGAAAGGCGCCCGGGTCGTCTTTTTCTATCCCGGGATTGGTATTAAAAAACCCGGCAGAAAGGGAAACAACTTCTTTGTACTCATTATTTAAAAAAAGTAATTTTATAAGGTCAACAAAAGCGCTGCTGTCCTGCGGGTAGGAAGCAACATATCCGGAGAGTGTACGGGCCGCATTTTTTATATCCCCCTGTTTCTTTAATACAAGGGCTTTAAGCCGTATGACCTCGCGCAGAAACCCATCGCCCCCATTAACGATCAGGATTTCACAATTTTCAAGCGCGGGAGTGAGTTTTCCAAGCCTGTACTGGGAATATGCCAGCATGTAGCGCGCTTCAGGGGCGTTTGCTGAATCCGGATATTTACCGATGATCAGTTCGAGCACCCGCACGGCTTCAGAAAAGTTTTCCTGGAGAATGTATGCATTGCCGAGCATCAGCATCACAACGGGAGGTTCCCTGCCGGTCAGAGCGGTATACTCTTCCAGCACCTCCCTCGCTGAGTCAGTGTCGCCTCGATCGAGCATTATCTGGGCCAGGTACATGGGAACCGCCTCAGGCGCATCCTCCGGTTTTCTCAAGTTCCAAACTTTGCTTAAAAAATACTCTGCCAGGTCGAACTCACCGCGTTTGAAACTTTCGATACCTGTCCTGAGCCAGAGATCTTTTAAGATAGCGGGTGATCCCGCAAGCTTTTCTTCGGCGCGCAGTAAAATCCACTCCATCTCTGAAAAATCATTATTCTGCTGCGCGATAATATAAAGCCTTCTATAAGATGTCGACGCGATCCTGGGCTCAGCGTCAAGAAGCTGATTATAAACCTCCCGTGAACGGTCGATCTCTCCAAGGCTCCAAAGAGCTTCCCCCCTGTACAGGAGGGCTTTTTCCTTCCACATCTCCGGCAAGCTCTCAAAATCCGAATCATCCTGGAACCTGATAAGCATTCCCGGATCTTCTGTTTTCAACAGGATGTAGCTGTTTAGTACGATCTCATACGGGGTCAGAGCATGCATACCCTTCACGCGTATCAACTCATACATAGTTTTTTTTGCTTCAGGAAAATATTCAAGGGATACTTCGGACAGGGTCTTATAGAGAAGGGCTTGAGGGGTCAGTTCCTGTTCGCTTTTTGTTTCTAAAAACAGATCCAGATTATTTACAGAACCGTAATAATCCCCCAGTTCATACAGGATCACACCTTTCCAGAAGGGGACGTAATCTATATACCGGGTAGTCCGGTACCTTTTTTCTACGGCTTCAAAAAGTGCTTTTGCGGCTTCATACCGCTGGAGCCTGAAAAGGCAAACTGCTTTCCGGTACTGCGCGTCAGGCACCAGATCAGAGAGTGGAAAAGTTCTGATAAACTCGTCATACAGCTCGATCGCGACCGTGTAGCTTTTGCTGTGATATCTGCTTTCCGCCTCTGAAAAAAGCTCGCGCTCTGTGGTGAAAGCGGCCAGAGAAAAAGGCACAAGCAGCACTGCCGATACCAAAATAAAAAGGGCTGTCTTCTTCATACTATAGAAATATAGCTTCGATAAAGTACATAGCCAATAAAAATCAAAGCTTATACGGCGGCAGCTAAACCGGTAATACTTTATAATCTGCCTGTGCGTTTACTTATGCAAGAGCGTGTAAAAGAAAAAATAAATATAATTTATAGAACCTGAAAAATATAAGACTTATTTATTTTACTAATCATAATGCAAATGGTAGAATATACAGATTATCCGGAATCAGCATATTTTTACATGAAAAATCAAAAACATACAAAGGAGGTGTACATTGAAAAGAGCTAAACCCAATTTTGATTTTACATCACTCTATAAAAAGGAGGATTGGTGGGCATGCTGGGTCGGGTTCATCATTTTGGCGCTTTGTGTCCCGGGTATAATCGGCGTTGCCTATAAACTGCCGAAAATCGCCAGGTGGACATCCAACCCTTTTGCGGCGTTTACGGGACAAACACTCATCGGATATCTGATAATGTACGCGGGTCTGGTGATAATCTTTCTCATCGCTGCAAAAGTTATGGGGGAAAAGGTAAAATTATTTATCCCGGCGTTTCTCGTTGTCTTTGTGATCGCAATTATCAGTGTGCTGATCGGCAACCAGACAGCACTTAAAGCCTACGGTCTTTCTTATCCGTTATGGGGACTTTTAATCGGCTTGATCATTTCCAACACTGTCGGAGTGCCGAAATGGCTTCAAACAGCCGCGAGAACCGAGCTCTTCATAAAAACCGGTCTTGTCGTGCTTGGCGCCGAAATTCTTTTTAACAGGATACTGGCTCTGGGGCCCTATGGCCTCGGTATCGCGTGGGGAGTTACCCCGATAGTCCTGTATGTCATGTACCTGTACGGCACAAAAGTGCTCAAAATGGAAAAGTCGTTTGCTCTGCCCATATCTGCCGCAGCTTCAGTTTGCGGTGTATCCGCCGCTATCGCTACAGGTGCCGCGTGTAACGCAAAAAAGGATTACATCACCATTGCCGTAGGACAAACATTGATCTTTACCGTCCTCATGATGGTGGCGATGCCCGCGCTTTCCCGGCTCTTTGGATTCAGCGCACTTTTAGCCGGTGCATGGATCGGCGGTACCGTTGATTCAACAGGCGCTGTTCCCGCTGCAGGAGAAATGATTGGCCCGACAGCCATGGAAGCCGCGGTGACCATCAAGATGATCCAGAACTTACTTATCGGTATAATTGCTTTTGTTGTTGCCACAATATGGGTAACCAAAGTCGAAAAAAAACCTGGTGCTCAGAAACCGAGCCCCTGGGAAATCTGGTTCAGGATGCCGAAATTCATCGTTGGTTTCCTTGCCGCTTCTTTAGTTTTTTCATTTATACTTGTTCCCAATATGGGGATGGATTCAGTCAAAGGGGTTCTTAAATTTTCCAAGGTCTTTCGAACCGAATTCTTTTCCCTGGCCTTTGTGAGTATAGGTTTGAACAGTAATTTCAGAGAGCTTGGAAAATATTTTAAAAAAGGGAAGCCGTTGCACCTGTACTGGGTGGGGCAAATATTTAACATTTTATTGACGCTTTTTATTGCGTGGCTTCTGCTCAGCGGAGTCGTGTTTAAGGTTCCTCAATTTTAGGGAAAGTTATAAAAAGTAATTTAAAGCCCTCATTTCACAAGATAATACAATGAAATGGGGGCTTTTTTATTTTCTGTATGCTGTAGTTATAATTTTTTTATATGTTCGCAGGTTTCCGCCACCCCTGTGAAGGATTTACAACAACCGGTTTATAATACAGCGGCAAACATATTTTCAAGCTTTTTTGTTACTCCATCACTTCCTATCTCCTGTTCACTTATACTTAAAACAGGATTTAAAAAATGTAAATCATGCTCGCGCCTGAGCTTGTTTTCCCCGCCTCCAGTTATGTTAAGGGCTATATGGTCCTCTTTATTCACAGTTTTATTTTTCACAGCCTTTATTAAAGACCCTGCTGCGACCCCCGCAGCCGAACATATATCAATGTTCTCCCGCTCTTCAAACAGGTCCATTGCCTCAGCTATCTCAGGGTTTGTTACTGAATACATGTGCCCGGACGATGCGTTGAGAACATCATAAACACCGCCCGTGATGGAATAGGGCGGTTTTCTGTTAGTCAGAACGCTCGCTGTTATGCTGTGTATCTTCTCTTTTGCTTCTTCCTCTGACATCGGCGCAATATCCCTGCTTCCCTCGATCCAGGCATCGGTCATCGGGGTAAACGGATGATTTTGAGAGAGGTGCAGCTTCATATTTCCATTTCCGTAACTTCCATCCTCGGTGAGCCTGAGATAGGATTCCCACGCGGCTATACCGCCGGTACCCGAACCTATTGCCTGAAAATAGTGGTCAGGGGTTTTCCCGATGGTTGTGGCA
>SDBS01003827.1_pt1 | contig 14774 bp, 25 predicted proteins | sample 2277091 | NCBI WGS metagenome assembly SDBS01 (sample SAMN10404972, study PRJNA504765) | marine sediment metagenome | isolation source: marine sediment core GS10_PC15, 163 cmbsf | place: Arctic Ocean: Southern Knipovich Ridge | collected 2010
GTAAACACCTAAACGATTAGAATCTCCTCCACGAGTTCTACTAAATCTTTGTACCCCAACAAAGTAAGCTTCAAACCTATTTGATCTTCCTTTCAATAACTTTGCTTGACCGGGTGAAATTTTACTAGCATTTATTCCTTGAACTATTTGACTAGAAGCAACCAAAGGAATATTACCACCTTTTAATTCTTGTGTCATCGGAGTATTTGCAGCTATACGAAACACTCTTCGGACTATTCCCTTCTTCATAACAGAGGCAAGTTCCTCCGCTGATTTCTCCAAATTATTTCTTAGATGGTCATTCAAAATTGGGTCTATAAAGCCAGTCAAATTCGCAATTCTAGCAACATTACCTATCATGTGCATTCCGGGTATTCCTCTTAAACTAGGCATGTTCCACAATCACCTCAACAACTTCATCTACATCCTTAAATGCATCTCCCGGCTCTTCAACTGGTGTTTCTGTATCGTCCATCTTATGTTCTGGTCTAACTTCGTCAAAATAAGCGTACCAAAGTCTAAATTGCCCACGCCAAGGGCTTTCTGGACGCATTTCTACAACACAAAGAAGTCTAGAACTATATGTATCATTTATTTTAGGTGAAAAACGATATCTGGCCCAATTCCCTCCATTCGGTGCAGGGTCAATTCCCAATCTCTTTAAATCAACATTTCTGAAAATAAAATAACCAAGAGATCGTAATCTATCCACACTATCTCGATATTCAAGTTTTTGATGAGAAAACCAGACAGCTTGAATTTTTACTTCCTTCAAAAACTCATAACTTCCCTCTCGGTCATCTGGTCTATTTCGAAAAGAATGTGGTGTAGCAGTATCCGAAAGTTTGAAAACCTTAACGAAGGTAGGATTGATAGAGGGGTTCACGTTTAAACCGCCCCACCGTAAACGATGTCATCCCCTTTACGGTACTTGAGTAAAATTGCATTAATAAATGAATCTTCTAACATAGAGTTCTTTAACAACTCCTTATAGTGCTTAACGTAAGTCCATCTATCTGTAGTTTCACTTTTTATTTCTCTTCGATTGAGAGGAAGATTTACTTCTATTATATCTTCACTTTCCAACAGAGGTTCTACAAAAATTGGCATGAGTCGCATTACAACTTCAATTAAAGGTTCAGGTGGAAAGTCATTTGGACTGTCTGGATCAACATACCCAAAAATACCTGTAACCGAAACGTTTTGATTTCCTTTAGGAAAAGTACCCACTATCCAAACAACTCTAGGGTCTTCTCTATCATCTGGGATTGTTCTATTATATGTTACTATTTCAGCTAAATCTATTGAACCATAATCTGTCTCACTAATAGCCGTAACCGTATTTATTGCCACAGGTAAGAAAAGATAATCTAACCCTTGTCCATCTAACTGCAATGTAACTGATCGTAAATTAAAATCTCTATTTGTAAAGAGTTTAACAAATTCCCACACTTTACGTTCTAGATATTCTAACTTTAAAACAGGATAATCTGCTTCAATAAAACCTCTATCACGAATTTCTTCTAAACGATCAGGAACCACTATGTTCATGAACAACCTACTCTAATAGTCTATCCAGCAAAAGAACGATAAGCTCTTTATTTGTTCCTTCTTGTTTTAACTCTAAATCACTACACATTTGAACTAAATTAGCTTTTCTAAACGAAGCATACAATTTCTTAGCTAACAACTCATCTGTTAACTCAGAATATTTGTCTACCACAGTTAAGAAATTTTCAACCTCTTCAGAATACCTTTCTGGTTCAGGAATTTCTTCTATAATAATCTCTGGTTTAACTTCTACTTCTACTTCTACTGGTTCAGGAATTTCTTCGGAATCTTCTGGATTCAAAACTTCCTCTATAACATCTAGAACCTTTTCCTTAAATTCCCCGGCAGCCTCTCTTGCAGCATTTCTTGCATCCATACCAGAAAGAGCTATAAGAGCCTCTTCATTCTGCTTTTCTTGATTCACAATTATAGGATGTGCTTCTATATCTGGTTCTGTTCCAAGTATATCATGTTCCGTGAGTTTAGTAATAGAGTCAATAGCAATATCTCTTGGAGCGTCAATTTCCACAAGCAACTCTCCACCAGCTTTGGTACAAAGAGTAACCATCCACTTTTCATCCTCTTCATAAAACCACTCATTATAAAGAGCCTTTACTTCAACGTGAGGGGTAAATGTGTATTTATGCCCAAGAGGTGATCCAAGAATTAGTTTTCTGGCTTTGTTTGGTTTAAACTTTCTTGACATTTTATCCTTTCATAATGTGGGGTATCACTATAATACCCCACATAAAACCACTAATAACTATTAGTAATAGTCCTTCATTCTGATATCGTCCACTCGCGTAATTGCTGTTTCATCAACAAGATACGGGTCCATGTAGTAGTACATCGTGAATTCCCAACCATCTTCTCTTGGCTGATAAACGTAAGTAGACCGAATTCTATTCAGAATATAAATCCTGAAGTTAGCAGGATAAGTCAACCACATATAAGTACCATTGTTAATTGTACCCGAAGCACTTGCGTCTGTACCCGCATAAGTTGTGGCAGTAAACCCAACAAGTGTGTACATATCATTAGCAACAGCCACAATTTCAACCGACTGAGTTGATCCTGTTTTAGTCGTTCTGGTTACTAAATGTCCTTCACCATCGGTAGTAAATACCTCTGCTACAGAAGCCGCAACACAAGCTACGTTGAGAACATTTGCAAGCTGCGGGGCAGTATAGGTATCAGTAGCTACCGTAAGTGCTTTATTACCAGAAGCTGCGCCGTCAATGGTCACATTAATAGTAATCGCGTCAGAGGCTCCTGACACAAGACTATATGGATCGGTCAGGGTAGCAACGTGCCTACCATAAGTAGCCGAAGTATAACCAACGCTTATTGTGTCAGACATCTCATCTGAAATAAGAACCGGAATAGCATCGGGAGCATTGAATCTACCCTGAACTGCGCTGTCACCGAGGTTAGTAGCTCTGTCACCCAGAACTTCTCCCCAGTCACTATTCAAAGTACTATTCATGAACCAACGAAGCTCTCCTTTTCTCCTACGAACCTCTTTAGGCAGTGACCTGTAGCCAGCGAGGAAAGTCCTACGACTAATCTCTGCACTACCGTTGGAGTAGAGAGTACCATTCTCACTTTTCTTATAGAAACCATCCATCGTAATAAGCAATGTATCACTAGAATTAGTATCACCATTAACAGCAACATAAGCTATGTCACTTGCTGCCTTCTCCATGAAGATATTAATAAGATGAGTCTTATAATTCTTCTTCTCAATATTTTCGATCAGAATTTCATACGAAAGGTCAAAACCACCAGCAAGCTTATTCAGCGAGTATGCTCCGTCACTGAAACTAGGCTCTCTAATAGCTGTGAAAGTCGTATATTCACTTGCAGCCGACAAAATGTGCCGACCGAGATGCTGCCTATCAACCGTGCCACGAAGTTGATCCGTAAACCTGATATCAGCATACTTAGTAAAGTCACTAACTCCCCGAAGGAAATCCTGAAACTTACTTTCCTGTTTAGCATTAAGACGACCACCATTTAGAAAATCAGAAGTTTCTAAGGCTTTTTCAATCTTAGCCTTCCAGCGGTCGTGTATTTTCTTTGTCTTGATATACATTAAACATTCCTCCTAATTATCTTCCCAAGTGTCATCGTCGCCATACTCACTATATGTGAAAGTTTTTTCCTCTTCCTCTTCCTCTTCCTCTTCCTCTTCTTCCTCTTGATTCTCAACAGGTTCATTCTGAGAAAGACCACTAGCTTCTGCGACTACATCTAAATCTGTTCTAAACTTATTGAACTTCTCCTCGTTCTCTTTCTTTACTTCCTCGGCGGCTTTCTTAAGTTCCTCAATTTTTGTCTTGAGCGTAGCAACTTCCTCGGAATTGTCTTCTGGAATCTCAGGAATCTCCACCGCTTCAGGGATGCTCTTGCGAACTTCCTCCATTGAGCCAGTGATCATTTCCTTCACACGCTCTTCGGTGAGTACATTTTCAGTCTCGGATTCCTCTTCCTCTTCGCCATCTGATTCTGTCTCAAAAGAAACGCCTAGTTCCTTCAGAACTTCCTCATCCAACTCTTCAGAATTATCCCCAATGAACTTCATATACTCTTCCCGAAGTTTCTTCGCTTTTTCAAGCTTCTTCATTGTGTCTTCTCCTTCTCTAAATTCTTTTACTATTGTCCTAAAACCTTCTTTAATTGTATCTACTATCTCTTTTATAGAAATCTTGTCTTCAGTTGTTTTTACTCTAGCACTTGGGGGTTTTCTTTCCCTATCCTTAAAAGCAATATCATTTTGACTACGATAAATATAACCATTTTTGTATCCTACACGATCTATAGATTTGTCAGAAACACCTTCAAATTCGGTTCTAGGATTAGCTGCTCCGTCAGGAGGTGTCACCGCTATATGCTCTAAAACAAAACGCTTTATAACCCCAATTTCTATCTCAATGGGTTCCTCAACATTATCATCGTCACTCTCATACTCAATGGTTTCATATTCATAATCTTCTTCCCAATCCTCAAGATAACCACCGACTGAAAGTTGTTTTTCGGTTTGATTCTTCTTAACATCATTGTAGAGTTCCATAGCTTGCCAAGATTCATCTTTAAGACCTAACACTACTCTGTACTTATTAATCCCAGTTTCAGGATCGGTAACTATCTCTCCATCAGTTGCATAACCTATCGCAAAAGTCTCCCAATGTGTTTCTAGTAATTTTACAACACCTTCTTGGGGTTTAATAGGATCGCTAGTCTTAGATGCCTTTACCATATCTCCAAGAGCTTCTAATGAAAATCTCTCTAAATAATAATCCACTGCTTCGTCACTAGCAATTGCCTCAATTTTCTTTATCCCATCAGAACCCACATAAGCGCGTCTAACTTTTACAGGAAAACTACAAAACTTTCTCATTAGTACTTCACCTCCGCGAAGTAAAGTTTAAGAGTTCCATCTGCTGCTCCAGTAACTATACCATCTACTCTATAATCTCCTCTGAGAGTTATCTGCATAGGAATGACTATGGTTTGAGAAGCAGTAAAAATGTAATCATAGGCAAGCACTGGATTAGTTCCCGGTCCTCCTGATATTTCAGAAACATCATACCAATCATCTTCTGCTTGATCCTGATGAACAACTGTTAACTGAAGTTGTGTTTCAGTACCTTTTGTATATTTGATATATAACCCCAAAGCAATTGTTGATTCATCCACAGGAAAAGGATTTGAAGTGAAAGTTCCAACAGCTAGAGTTCTATCCAGAATTACTTCTTTCATAAAATCCTCTCAACTAAAATATTTTTCTTATCCACTCTAAATGTATATACAAAATTAGCGGATTTTCAGGAATAATCTTTCAAAGAACTTTTATAACGTAACTTTTTCTTGTTCAAGATTATTTTTATTTTTATTTTTTGCCTTAAAACCACTGAAACCCCCTGAAAGAAAAACTTTCTTCAGAAAAAATTTAAGATTTTTTCTTGTAGGATACGTAGTATCCTACTTATATATAACTACTTAACTATTAATAAATATATACTAATATATACTAATAGTTAGTTAATAGTGAACCATATACTAACCATATGGTGAACGATGCGTGTGCGCGTAGAAGTAGATATCTTTCCTTATATAGTAAAATGGATAAAAAACTTAATAAAACTACAACAACAACAACCGGCCCTAGAAGATAAAAATTTATAGTTTCTTTATTTTGTATATACTTTATAGAGAGGATTACCACCTATTGACAATTTCAACATTATGTAGTATCTTCGGATGTCAGCAAAGTAGAAACACATATTTGAAAGGAGAAAATGAACGAAGATGAAATGACAGCGCGAGAATGGTTTCAACGTTATGGCAGTAGTTATCCCAATAGGGCTGAGAGAATTAACATTTGTGCTGAAGAGTTGGATATTACTAAACGAGGTGCTCGTAGAGTCATGGTTCAGCTTGAAAGTGAGTACTTTGAGAATCCTACAGCGTCTCCTCTTAAAGCCGCTAAGATTCTGTTAGTGGACATAGAGACTTCCCCGATGGAGGTTTACGTCTGGAGTTTGAAGGTATATGATAAATATATTTCCCCCTCCAACGTGATAAAGGATTGGGCTATCTTATCTTGGGCAGCTAAGTGGTTGTGTGACGGTAAAGTTATGTCAGCGATAGTCTCCCCTAAAGATGCTATAAAACGCCAAGATAGTAAGTTAATAAAACCTTTATGGGAACTTTTGAATGAGGCAGATATTGTAATAGCATTTAATGCTTGGAAATTTGATTTAAGAAAAATTAATACTCGCTTCTTAGTAAACGACTTACCCCCTCCTATGCCTTATCAGGTCATAGACCCTTTAAGAGAAGCACGTAAACATTTTGCATTTTCCAGTAATAAACTTGATTATATAAACGAACAGCTTGAATTATCTAGAAAAATGGATACTTCTTTTTCGTTGTGGAAACGCTGTGTAACTGGAGATGGAAAAGCTCTTCTTGAAATGGAAGAATATAACCGTAAAGATGTTGTAGTATTAGAAGATAATTATTTTACTATTAGACCTTGGATAAAAAGTCATCCTAATCTCAGCTTGTTTGTGGAGACAGATGAAGAAGCCTGTCCTACTTGTAACAATCCTATATCTGAGGAAGATTGGGGTGGTTATTACACAACTCCCTCAAATAGATTTAGAGCTTTCAGGTGTAGTTCTTGTGGGGCTATAGGCAGAAGTAGATTTACAGATTTAGATAAGAAGAAAAGAAAAAAGTTGGTAGTTAGCACAGCCAGATAAATAGAGATATAAAGTTGAAGGAGAAAATATGAAAGTCCTCACAGAGTTGTTTGAAAGAGATTGTGAAATAAAACTGATTGATTGTAGTGCAAAACTACGAAACAGAACTAGGATGCGAAGAACTGTTGTAGTTATTGCAAAAGTTGAAAGTTCCTACAAACAAACGGTTAAGGATGAATTGGGATATGTGGGATTTAAAACTGATTTAGTTTTGTTTCGATCTAAAGAAGAATACTTACTGCAAGTCGCCGGGATTTCTTCAAGACCCAAGGATTTCACTCCTCGGTATAAGGTGGTTGATTTTAAGACTCCGGGAGAATGCCTTCAGATTGTTGACGATGAAGAAGATTCCCGTTTGTATATGAGTCCCTTACTCTTAGAGTTGTTAGAAAAAGCTCAAGACTCACCATATCTCTCGGCTTTTGAAAGGGAGAGATGGGAAGAGTGTCTGATCGACAGTGAATAGTTTTCCTCAAATTGGCTCAATTTTGTATATACTATTAGGAAGATCGAGAGAGTAATATGAAGTATTTAGAGCCAGTTAAGAGAAAGTTCTTGCACATCTCGTGCATCTTTCGGTTTTCCTACTTGACTGGCTCTATTCTATAGAAGAGGAAAAATGTTCTACATATTTTATCTTGTCACTAACAAAATTAATGGTATGATTTACAAAGGACACCACCAAGTAGAAGACTTAGATATAGACGATGGATATAGAGGTTCGGGAAGATATCTAAAAAAGGCTATTGAAAAATATGGAAAAGAAAACTTTAGTAGAGAGACATTATCTGTTCACAACACCAGAAAAGAAGCTCTTGAGAAAGAAAAGGAAATTGTGAATGCGGAGTTTGTAGCAAGAGAAGATACTTATAATCTCAGAGGTGGAGGATATTCTTACGAGTTTGTTTCTGAAGAAACTTGTCAAAAAATGAGTGAAGCACATAAAGGAGAGAAAAATCCTATGTATGGTAAACGCGGAGAAAAAAGTCATATGTGGGGAATAAAACGCTCTGAAGAAACTATACAGAAAATGCGAGAATCTGCGTTGAAAATAGTCCACACTATGCCAAAAGAAACTCAACAAAAACAAAGCAAATCTCTCAGGGGTAAAAAACTTTCTGAGGAGCATAAAAGGAAAATAGGAAAAGCTAATAAGTTGGATATCAAAGTTATAAAACAACGTCGTGAAGATGTTGACAAAGAATTAAAAGTTAGGGGTTGGATATCAAACTTATCTCGTAAATGGGGTCTAACTCCCAGTGGCGCAAGATATTTCATAAGTAAATACGCTTCTATTTTAAACTCTAAAATCAAGATTGCACAATGCCCCTTGACAATTTCGAAAAAGGATATATAGTAGAGACAAGGCAGAGGGCGCGTCACCTATATTTGTGGCTACTGGCAGTGTGCACAACTCCTCGGGGGTACTGACGCTTCTCATGAGATAACTGCCGGAGTCGCCCGGCCCAGTAGCCACTAAAAATTGAAAGGAGTAAAGGTGAAATATAGAGTTTCAGCAAATTCTCACGGATGGGTTATACAAAAACAAGTCACCAATAAAGGTGTACCAAAGTGGGTAGGAGATAAATGGCTTAGTTCGGCTGTAGGTTTAGGTAAATTTCTAATTGATTTAAAAGCAAGATGTTATGTTACACAAGGTGAAGGAGTTATTGAAGCCATAACTAAAGCACATAAAGAAGTAGTAAAGATGTTAGAAACAAAAACAGTTGAATTTTCTCTTGTATTTAAATCCACAGGGGATGAAGAAGAGGAAGAAAAACCTAGAAGAAGAAGGAGGAAAAGTGGAAAAGAAAGTTAGATATCAAAGCGTAACAAACATAACTGCTTGGTCAACTGGAGAGACACAAAAGTTTAAAGTACATGCCGGGTTTGCTGTTGAAAATATAGAAGGAGATTCTTTTGATATGCTGATTTCTTCTGGATATCGAGATGACGAATCTGTAAAGAAAACACGAATTTCTCTAGATTTTTGGGATGTAAAAAACTTGTGTGGGGCACTTCGGGAAGTCAGAGATGCATATCAGAAAAAAGCTGATTATATAGAGATGGCACTAACAGAGGAGGACTAAGAAAGAATATGACTAAGTGGTTAACAAAAAAAGAAGATATTAAAAATGCTACGGATGAAGATTTACAACGTAGCTTGTTAACCTTAGACGGTATGGGTAAAAACTTTAAGATTACTGTTCTTCAAGAATTGTTACTCAAACAAACAAAGAAAGGTTGAAATTTTCCTCAAATCATCTGGATTTTGTATATATAGTTAGAGAACATGGAAAGGCTAATATGAAGTATTTAGAGCCAGTTGGGAAAAGATTCCTGTGCGTTTCGCACACCTTTCTTTGTTCTCCCCCGGCTGGCTCTATTTCCATAGAAGAGGGAAAAATGAAGCATATAGTCTTCCTGACTACTAACGTGATTAATGATATGATTTATATTGGGGTTCATACAGTAAAAGATGAAAACAAAGATGACGGATATAGAGGTTCAGGAAACTATATATCCTCTGCTATTAAGAAGTATAGCAAAGAAAGCTTTCATAGAGAAACATTGTTCACTTATAAAACAAGACAGGAAGCTCTTGATAAGGAAGCAGAGATAGTTACTTCTGAATTTGTAGCAAGGGAAGATACTTATAATCTTAGGACAGGAGGTTTGGGGGGATGTGCTCACTCAGAAGAGACTAAAAGAAAGATGAGTTTTTCCAAAATAGGCCCAAAAAATTTCAACTACAATAAAAAGTTTTCTGAGGAAACAAAAGAAAAGTTAAGAGTATCCCATATGGGTATAGCTTGTGGTGAGTTAAGTGTTTGGTATGGAAGAAAGCATACAGAAGAGTCTAAAGAAAAAAATAGGAAGAAACACCTTGGTAAAAAACATACCAAAGAAACCATACAAAAAATGAGACAAACCAAGTTGGGTAAAAAGAATCCTATGTTTGGAAGAAAACATGTTGTAGAAACCAGACAAAAAATAAGTAGGAATAACGGAAATAAATTATCTCTGAGGACAGTTGAACAGCGGCGTAAAGACATATTAGAGGAACCTCAAATAAGAGGTTGGAAAACAAAGTTAGCTAAGAAATGGAATAAGGATTTGTCTACGTTAAACAAGTTTATAAAGAACTACGCTAAAGATTTAGTGTGAGAAAGGAAAAAATTGTTTATTAAAATAGCTTGGTTAATCTCACAGCTTTTTGTTTTAACTGGAAAACCTTGTGTTGCTAGTTGGTATGGGGAAAGTTGGAATGGTCGCCTTACGGCTTCAGGAACAGTTTATGATTGTTCTGAATTCACTTGCGCTCACAAAACCTTACCTCTCGGCACTGTTATTCGATTTTGGAACCCACAAGGGGTTTGGTTAGACTCTCGTATAACAGATAGAGGTCCATATGTTAGAGGTCGTGATTTTGATTTAAGTACAACATGTTTTGATTCATTAGGAAATTTAAATGAAGGAGTTATACAACTTCAATACAGAATTATAGGTAGAGATATTACCGGACTACACTATAACTTAAATTTACCAGATGAAGCTTCTTGTGAACGAGAAAGGGTGGTGAGTAATGATCGGTGGATTACAGCCAGAGTGTCGTGTGATTATCGGTGGATTAGATAGGAGTAAAGAATAATGGAAGAATCTATCAAAGCAAAAATACAAATACCAAAACCACCTGATTTCATTCTAGACGAAAGTGGAACACACAAATATCCTATTTCAGCTTTTAGTAATGAAGCGTTGAGAAGAATTGGAGAATGTTGGGTTGAAGATTTAATTACCAGAGCCAAAGAACTTAGAAAGGAGAAAGATGCATAATAGGGGAAGTGATGCAGTAATTCGTTGTGAGCACGGCAAATGTGAGAGTTGCGGATATCCCCTCTGGAAAGAGTTTGACATTATTGATGGAGAAGTTGTGGGTTTCATTTATGATGATTCCAACGAAGATTCTGAACCTCTTGAACGCTGCCCTGAATGTAAAACAGTTTTGATATGTTAAAAACTCTCAACAAGAAATTAGTAGATAACTTCTTAAAAGATAAACCTAAACTAACTACATATATAGATGAGTTATACAAACGTCTAGATGAAGAAATAGGAAGAGATTGGTATCTAATGGCTAGAGAAATTCCTATGGATAAATTGTCTTTTACTATTTTGGAATTAAGAACTGGTTTAGTAGGAAAAATTACAGAAAAACAGGTAAATACATTAGATCAAAATATAGCAAATTGTGTTTGTGATGTATCTTCTTTATTATTTGAAGCGGAGGGAATAGTTAGAGTCACTTATTGTGCATTGGATAGTTTGGAGGAAGCATATGAGGATGAAAAGAAAAATGTTACAAAGGTTTTTATCGACGACTTTTAATGTAAGCAACCACGCTTCTATTAGATACTTACAATATTTACACGGAGAAGAAGAAGAAGAAACTCAATGGACAAAAGAGGAAATAGAATTAGGAAAGAAACGGCTTTTGAATAACTTGAAACAATGTAGACACTATGCCAGAGGAAAGGGAAAAGCCGTGGTGTTCAAAACCCACAAAATGAAGTACATAGTGTCCAGAGAGAACACTATAATTACGTTTATACCTAAGAACAGAAAAAAAGAATCCTTGACTTTGTTTGAATCAGAAAATGAAGGTTAAAAATTTTCCCCAAATCCCTCGGATTTTGTATATATAGTTAGGAACATAGAGAGGTTGATATGAGATATATTGAGCTAGTTGAGAAAAGATTCCCGTGCAATCCGCACACCTTTCTTTGTTCCTACTCAACTAGCTCTTTTTTCTATAGAAGAGGGAAAATGTTATATGTAGTTTACCAAACAAATAATAAAATAAACGGAAAAATTTATATAGGAGTTCACGCAGCAGAAAATCCTGAAGAAGATGATGGGTATAGAGGTTCTAATGTTCCTTTAAAAAGAGCTATTAGAAAATATGGTAGAGAAAACTTTATTAGAGAAATACTATTTACTTATGATACAGAAGAAGAAGCATATGCAAAAGAAGCGGAAATAGTAACTCTTGAATTTGCGGCAAGAAGAGACATTTATAACATACAAACAGGAGGTTCTGGAGGTAATTTACATTCCGAAGAAACTAAGCAAAAAATGAGAAAACCTAAATCTGAAGAACATAAACAAAACATGAGCAAAGCTAAACTAGGACCAAAACATCCTTTGTGGCATAAACACCCTTCAGAAGAAACTAGACAAAAAATGAGACTTGCCCAACAAAATATGTCGGAAGAAACTAAACGAATAAAAAGTATGAAATTGAGTAAAGCTAGTTGTGGTTCAAATAATCCTTTTGCATTATCTCCAAAAGTAATTAAACAACGTCGTAAAGATGTTAAAGAAATAGTGCAGATTTGGGGATGGAAAGCCGAACTAAGTAGAAAATGGTGTTTGTCTAATGCAGGTACAAGATATTTTATAAATAAACATGCTCTAGATTTAGTTAAAAAAGAAAGGAAAAGATGACCGTAATCGTTGGGTTGCGAGACAATCTAGGAAATTGTTTCCTAGGGGCTGATTCTCAAACATCGTGGGGATACACTACTATGAAATGTTCCAAAAGAGATGGAAAATTAATAGTAAGACCACCTTATATGTTTGGAATAACTGGAACTGCAAGATTGGGTATTATTCTCAGAACTGGAATTCTTCCCGTCTACGATGAAAAGTATAAGTTAGAATATCCTAGAGCCAGTCTGGATGACTTCATGTTCTATACATTTTCAGAAGCAATAAGAGAGTTGTTTAAAGACCGTGGATATGGTAGAGTTAAAGATAATGAGGAAGAATTCTATGGAGCATTTATGGTGTATGGTTATGGTAGTCTCTATATAGTTAGTTCAGATTTCTCAATATCTCCAATAGATGATTATTTTGCCTGTGGAAGTGGGATGGACTACGCACTCGGAAGTCTGGCGACCACCGCTAGATTTCCTGAAGTAAAATCCACCGACAGAGTTACGTTGGCTCTACATTCAGCAGGAGAACACAACGCTTTTGTAGGACCGCCTTACTTTGTGGAAAACTGTACAGAGCTTGATGCCAAAGTTGAAGAACTAAGAAACCCTACTCCTAAGAAGAAAAAGAAAAAGGGAAAGAAGAAGTAATGCCTACGTATGTGTACTTTTGCTCGTGGTGTGGTTGGAAATGTGAATTTAGGCATTCCATAAAAGAATCCCCAACCGTTATTTGTGAGAAATGTAAAGGTGATATGCAGATAAAAATTACAGGTGGTGGATATATAAACTTTGTGGGTCCGGGTTTCTTTATAAATGATTACCCTAAGAAGGAGGGATCATGACTGACGAAAACAAATGTCCATATTGTGGTCAATTAGGAGAATGGCAACAGGATAGATACACAGATGGAAGTTATGCACGATCTGAAAGTTTGCACTTTTCTTGTGTTTGTCCCACTCATGAAATGGTTGTTGTCAGGAAAGATAAGCTGAATATAATACTTCGTCGTGTTGGTGGGGGATTGTGTGATCGCTGCCCCGTATTAGGGGCGTGTGGGGCTGTTCATGGTGATGGATTAATAGACGGGGAAAATTCCGAGATTTACAGACATAAGGATGAATGTCTTGAAAAACTACGCGCCTATCTCCAAGGTAAGGAAGATTAGATGGTCTATCTCACATCCGACGAACACGAAGGACACAAAAACATAATTAAGTACTGTGACAGACCTTACAAAGATGTAGATCAAATGAGAGATGATCTAGTTGCCAAACATAACTCTGTAGTGACTCCTAAAGACACTGTGTGGCACTTAGGAGATTTTAGTTGGGCTAAGAAAGCAGAAGATATAGATGCTTATCTTAGACAACTCAACGGAAAAGAACACCATCTTCTAATAGGGAACCACGATTACAAACAAACCATTAAAAGTTCTCTATGGGAATCTGTCCAACATTACAAAGAATTGAAAATACGACACGATGAGGAAAAATATTTTCTGATACTCTGTCATTACCCCATTGAAAGTTGGAACAAAATGCATTGGAGTAGCATACATTTACACGGGCATACACATGAAACATTGACCCACTTAATTACAAATCGTTTAGATGTGAGTGTAGATGCCAAATGGACAAATGGATATCCTGTAAATATGGCCAACATAATTGATGAAATTACGATGAGAGCAATGACCAGAGAAAAAATGAAGAGTTGGTTAAAGAAGTTACTCAAAGGAAAAAGATAGGAGTACGATGTCAGTATTTGCACAAAATATTTTAGGTTTCTGCGCTAAGAATGCCAAAGGAGAATTACTTGCTTTGGAACACACCTCTAAGGGATATATGTTTGGCGTTTCTCCTGTATTCTATACGGTGTACAAACATAAGAAAGATTTGGAAAATGATATAAAGAACTTTAACAGACGTAGATACAAGTGTAGAATTTTGCCTATTTTCGGGGTAGCACAATGAAAACGTTAAGACAATTTTTTTGTAAACATAGATACTTACTCGTTCATTGGGAGCACTATTCCGAAGGTATGCTTAATGGTGCTTTATATGTTTGGTGTTGTACCAAATGCGGAAAATTTAAAAAGGAATTCGGAGCTAAACCACCTAATATACCTCGACCACATTTCAAAACATTTAATAGAAAGGATTTAAGATGACCCAGACACCGGGGGAGATGCTGGCGGAGAAGAAGCGGATTCTATACCGCTGGATGGTAAAAGCATTTGATGCAGGACAGAAGGTGGACAGATACAGCGATCAAGCCAGCGAGTTCTATTATCCTATGATAGATTTTGATTGGGTGCCGAAGATACTTGCAGAGCTGGCAGTCGTCCACGCATCCGGGGAGTATACCGAGGTGATGACGGAGAGGCTGCGGGAGTTCATAAAGAATATTGGGAGTGGATTCTGGCCCCCCGATGTAATGCGGGAGTTCATAG
>SDBS01003829.1_pt1 | contig 14764 bp, 12 predicted proteins | sample 2277091 | NCBI WGS metagenome assembly SDBS01 (sample SAMN10404972, study PRJNA504765) | marine sediment metagenome | isolation source: marine sediment core GS10_PC15, 163 cmbsf | place: Arctic Ocean: Southern Knipovich Ridge | collected 2010
ATAAAAGAATATGTAGAGGGATACTAGCCCTTACTAACAAAGGAGGTGAAAAAGGAATAACGATTTTTTATCAGCACTTTGTATTTAGGTTGCTATAGTGAGTCCATTGCTAAAAAATTATTAATAAAAATCAAAGCGGTTGGAATCTGTGGTTCAGATTTTGAAGGTTATTTAGGGAAAACAGGAAGAAGGATTCCTCCTATGATTATGGGACATGAACTATCTGGAGAAATAGTAGATGCCAAAAATAGCAATAAATTTAACCATGGCGATAAAGTAGTTGTGCAGCCTATAATCTATTGCGGTCGATGTAATTATTGTAAGAAGGGTTTAGTTAATTTATGTAAGAACTGGGAATTACTGGGAGTATTAGATGTCAATGGGGGAATGACTGAAAACATTGCTGTCCCGGAAAGATATATTTTTAAAATAAAAGATAAGGTTAGTTTCAATAGAGCTTGTTTGGTTGAGCCTTTAGCAGTTGCATATCAGAGTACCCAGAAACTTTCTATTTCTAAATTACGGAAGGCAAAGTTTATCTTAGTTATTGGCGCAGGGACAACTGGATTATTAATATTGTAAGTCCTTAAAATTAAAGGCTGTAAAAATGTCATTGTAAGTAATATAAGTGAGTATCGTTTGCAAATTGCAAAAAGGTTGGGGGCTGATTTTATTATTAATCCTAATAAAAGAAATTTTTTTTCTAATATAAAAACAATTACTGTAAATCACTTGGTTGATTATTCCTTTGAGGCAGTTGGTCTTTCTATTACTGCAGCCCAATCTTTAGAGGTTTTAAGAAGATGTGGGGTAGCGGTATGGGTAGGTAATGCCCAAAAAATAATTAAAATTAATATGCAGCAATTAGTCACAAGCGGGAATAGAGTGATAGGGTCTCATGCTTATACAGAGGAGGATTTTTTAACAAGCATTAAGATGATTGAGGAAAGAAGGATTGATCTTGAGCCCATTATTAGTTCTGAAGAATTATTAGAGAATGGTGTTAAGGTTTTTACCAGACTAAAGGAAAATAGGGATGGGAAAATAAATGAATCTCCCCGCAGCAGAGCTACAGGGTATCTATTACTCCCTAAAGCAAACTAATTGATCACAGCAGAGCTGCGGGGAATTAAACCCTAAGAGATTAAAATTATTTTGAGAAATGATTGAAATAATTTTCCAAGATAAATTTCGGAATAATATAGTTACCCAGATAAAAAAATATTAACCAGAAAGGAGTGATTTATTCAAAGGCAGTAGTAAAATACGCTAGATTGGGCCTCAAGACGTATTAGTAAAAGTAAAATATATCGCAATTTGTGGAAGCGATCCCCATGTATACCATAATAATGTATCCAATAAAATGAAATATACTTTAATGTTAAGCCATGAATTTTCCGGTGTTATTGATAAAATAGGAGGTGACAGATGATAAAAGAGAATTTTTTTGTTTGTTAAAGTTTCAAAAAAAGGAGATATAAAAATGAAGATGAAAATGAATTTTAAACACACGTTAATATTGGTCATGTTATTAGTTGCCATATTTTTAATTACTATACCTGCTATGGCAGCAAATCAAAAAGTGAAAATGACAGTAATGAGCTCGAATAGCCCATCAAATAGGGTTTTTTTCGATCTTATTGCAGAGCAAATTAAGCAATTTAATATAAATAACGAGTACAATGTAGAACTTCAATTAGAGGGTTATGAGAGTGAGCAATTAAAGACTAAACTCACAACACTTATGGTATCCGATGAACAGCCCGATATTTTCTTCACATGGGAAGGAGGCTTTTTAAAACCCTTTGTGGATGGAGGTAAAGTGTATCCTATAGGTGATGCAATCAATAAGGACTCTGAGTGGAAGGATAGATTTGTTGAGGGTGTTTTTGGTCCTCTCACTTATGATGGTAAAGTTTACGGTGTCCCATCAACAACGCAGATGTGTGTTATGTTCTACAATAAAAAGCTGTTTAAGGATGCAGGAATAGATAGCGTTCCCAAAACCTATGATGAGTTTCTTGCTGCGATTGAATCTCTTAAAAAGATAAACATCATTCCCATAACCCTTCCCTCACAGAAGGCATGGGTTGCCTCACAACTTATGCAGCAGATTGCAAACGGTATTGGTGGTGATGATCTTTATAATAAACTTCTCGCCGGTACAACTAAATGGGACGATCCCAGATTTGTTGAGGCTGGGAGACTTCTTGCAAACCTTGTAAAGAACAATACATTCCAGAAAGGCTTCCTTGGAATGTCTCAGGACGAAGGAAGAGACCTGTTTAAAAATGAAAAGGCAGCTATGTACTATATGGGTACATGGGATATCGGCGGTTTGACAGCTGAAGATGTTCCTGCTGCTAAAAATGAAAATGTCGACTTTTTCCTGCTTCCTCCAGTAAAGTCTGAAAACAGCGGTGTACATGTTGGTTCTGTAGGTAGCTCCGTTGCTGTGAGCTCAAATGCAAAAAACATTGATGCTGCGGTTGCTTTTGTTAAATCACTTTCGGACAAGGGTATACAAGAAGCTCTTACTTACAAAAGCGGCCAGATAATTGTTACAAAAATAAAATTGGATGAAAGCAAACTTAATCCTCTTACTGTAAAGCTTACTAGCATGCAGACTGATATACATACTCTTACGCCCTGGTTTGATAGGATATTCGGACCAGGTCAGGGTACTGAGTTTAACAATGCAGCAGTTGCAATCGCGGGTGGCGGGGATCCTGCAGAACAGATGAAGATACTGCAAAAAGTTGTTGAAGAGGCTGCAAAAAGATAAGCTGATATAATCTAAAATAAATAGTAGCCGGATTTTTCCGGCTACTATTTAAAAATTTGAGGTGTTGGTGTAATGGATAAGGTATCATTGAGCGACAAAAAATACATAGCTATATTTGTTCTACCGACATTGTTGCTTTACCTATTTTTTGTATTTTATCCAGTAGTCTATAATATGTATATCAGTATGTTTAAGACAGACCTTATGAGTATAAATGTTTTTGTTGGTTTTAAAAACTATGCTCTTCTATTTCAAGATCAATTTTTTTTAACAGCACTTAAAAATAATGGGCTTATGATTTGTGGCTCATTTTTAGCACATATGCTGCTGGGGCTTTTTTTTGCAAATGCGCTTTTCCATAAGATAAAAGGAAGTGAGGTGTTCCAGTCGGTTTTTTTCTCTCCTGTGGTAATATCTGGTGCCTCAGTAGGTATAATGTTTAGCTTTGTCTACAACTCGGAATTCGGGCTTGTGAACAAAATCCTTGAATTATTAAGTTTAAGCCATCTTAAAATGCCATGGCTAAGTAGTGAAAAAACTGTTATGCCTGCATTAATATTTGTCGTCATGTGGAGGTTTGTAGGATACCATATGATTATACAACTTGCTGCCATGAAAGGTATTCCTGTCAACCTTTATGAGGCATCTGAATTGGATGGAGCCTCACAATGGCAGCAATTTACAATGGTGACATTTCCACTTATCAAACATATTTTAAAAATAGACTTGATTCTAATTATAACGGGCTCGCTGCGATATTATGACCTTGTAGCGGTTATGACCAAGGGAGGTCCCAACCACGCCAGTGAGGTAATGTCAACGTACATGTTCTACCAAGCATTCAGAACTCTGAAGTTCGGTTACTCCAGTACCATAGGCATGATAATTTTCGTGTTATCTTTCTTAGTAATAGGGAGTGTAAGCAAATTATTTAAAACCGAAAGTATAGAATATTGATTAAAGTTCTAGTTCAACTTTGGCTTTGAATAAAGAAGGAGCATATGAAAAAAAATAAGTGGACAATAGGTATAGTTCTTACATTTAGTATACTTGTTATATTTCTCATAATATTTATTTATCCGCTAATTTGGCTATTTATTAATTCATTCAAGGATAACATTGAGATATTTGTCAATCCATGGGGATTGCCCAGTTCATGGACGATAGTAAATTATATAAGAGCTTTTCAAATTGGAAATGTCGGTATCTACTTTATAAACTCAATATTCATTACGACGGTGTCGGTGGCAATCGGCGTAATGTTGAGTTGCATGGCCTCGTATGGTATAACAAGAATAAAGTGGAAAATGTCGAATTTTGTATACTTACTTTTCATTCTTGGTATAAGTATTCCTCCGTTCGCTGCAATTGTGCCGTTGTTTGCAATGTTCAATTGGCTGAAAATTCTCAACACGTATGCAGCCATCATATTAGTCCACATTGTTTTTTCATTCCCTATATCCATTTTTATTTTGTCGGGTTTTTTTTCAACCATACCCAGAGAATTGGAAGAGGCTGCGATTATAGACGGCTGTACTAAACTGGGAACGTTCTTTAAAATCATATTACCGATTAGCACTAACTCGATTGTATTAGTTATGATAATCAACTTTCTTCGTGTATGGAATGATCTTTTATTCGCCCAGATATTCCTGTCTAGTGAGAATATGATGCCGATTACCGTTGGACTTCTTACTTTTAAGGATGCTTATTCTACAGATTATACGGGAATGATTGCAACCGCTTTAATGGTAATTACTCCGGCTATAATTATGTATGTTTTCCTACAAAAAAAGATAACAGAAGGTGTAACTCTAGGAGCTGTAAAAGGATAAGTATCTTGGGGAGTTTTATGTACCTATTTTGGAGATAATAAAAATGAAACTTTTAATAGCCGATGACGAACTTTTTATAAGAAAGGGGCTCCTATCACTGGACTGGAAATCAATAAATGTTACGGTGTGTGGTGCTGCACAAGATGGCAATGAGGCACTCGATCTTGCCAGACATACAAAACCGAATATAATCCTGTCCGATATAAGTATGCCAGCAATAGACGGCATCAGCTTAGCACGTGAGATTTTAAGCGAGAATTCAGATCGTCGAATTATCTTCCTCAGTGGTTATAGCGATTTTCAATACGCAAAAGCGGCATTGTCTATTGGTGTATTCGACTATATTCTAAAACTATCCTTCCCTGATGAGATATTTAACTGTGTTCAAAGAGTAATGTCCCGTATACTAAAAGAGCGCAACGAGAAAATTTCTCTACACGTTATGCAAGAGGAACTAAGGGCTCATCAGATTGTGGACAAATATATCAGAAATAAAAATAATGACAGTTCTGAACCTTGTACCCAGACATCTGATAATTTTGTGAACAGGATAATAGAATATATAGAGAGTAGCTATATGTATGATATTTCCCTTATAACGCTGTCGCAGGAGATGCATTTAAACTCTATTTACATAAGTCGTCTTCTTAAAAAAAACACCGGCTATACATTTCTTGAGATTCTAACTGCTGCGAGAATGATAAAGGCTGCCGAACTTCTCAGAAACAGCGACATAAATATATCACAAGTATCTGAAGCTGTAGGGATAAATGACTAGAGGTATTTCAGCCAGGTGTTTAAGAAAATATTTAATCAGACACCTAGACATTTCAGAAATTTTAATAATGTAGATATTAAAAAGGACATCTTTGATATATTGAAAAAATGGATGGCTTGTTAACTTATGAAAAGAGTGAAATGTGCCTGAACAGAATATCTGATATAGCTTTTTGCCTTTGTAATAATTAATTAGTTAAGAAGGAGTGGGTAAAAATGAACCGATCGATTGAAATTGATAAGCTGACAATAGGAGTGTGTTACTATCCCGAACAGTGGCCGAAATCCATGTGGAAAGATGATCTTAAAAGAATGCTGGCTAACGGAATAACAGTGATCAGAATTGCAGAATTTACTTGGATAAAGTTTGAACCGGAAGAGAGTGTCTTTACTTTCAGCTTTTTTGACGAGTTTATGAGTGTTGTGGAAAAATATCCAGCTATGAAAGTTATTTTTTGTACACCTACGGCCACCCCACCCGCATGGATGACGGAAAAATATCCAGAAATTCTCCCTGTCACTGTCGATGGACAGGTAATCCATCACGGTATGAGGAGACATTATAACTACAATTCTCCAAAATACCGTGAATTATCCGCCTGCATTTGCCGCAAGCTTGCCGAGCACTACTGTCCACATCATAGTATCATTGGCTGGCAGCTTGACAACGAATTCAATGGAGGTGGAGGCCCTGACAGCTTCTATTCCGAGTCTGATCATAAGGCTTTTAGGATATTTTTAAAGAATAAGTACGGCACACTTGATAAACTTAATGAAACGTGGGGAACAATATTCTGGGACCAGACCTATACCGATTGGGAGCAGATATATCTTACAAGATATACTTCTATGAGAAGTCCTAATCCCCACCTTGTCCTTGATGAAAAGCGTTTCTTCTCCCAAAGTGCCATATCCTATGCAAAAATGCAGTATGATATTTTAAAAAAATATACTCCAGAAGGACAGTTTATCACTACAAACGGGCTCTTTCGTCACCTTGACTACAACGAACTTGTAGGTACCGGTATTGACTTCATAGGTGTCAACTTCTACCCCAACCAGGGAAATAACTCAAATAAAATAATGACAAAGAGGGACTTTGACGATAACTCACTTCCAGAATCACCTGAAAACTTAAACGACAGAAAATGGAGCTGGATTCTGTCCAATGCAAGGGCATGTTCGTCAAACTTTGCTATACTCGAACAACAGTCAGGTGCTAATGGTTGGATCAACAGAATGCCCGCCCGCTCTCCCCGTCCCGGTCAGATGAGACTATGGACATTCCAGTCAATAGCCCACGGAGCTGATTTCATCAACTATTTCCGTTGGCGAACGTGTACTTTCGGAACGGAAATGTATTGGCGCGGAATACTCGATTATGACAACCTCCCTAACAGAAAACTTGAGGAACTGGGCAGGACATACAAGGATGTCAGTTCTGTTGGCGATATAGCCGGCTCGAAATTCAAGGCAAAGGTTGCTATCGTTAGAGACTATGACAATCTCTGGGATGGTGAATTCGACATATGGCACGGCCCTCTCAGAGGTGAAAGCGAGGTCGGCTGGTTTAATGCAGCACAGCGCAGTCATACACCTTTTGACATTGTATATATGAGAAAGTGCTCCAAGGCTGAGGACTTAACAAAATACGACCTGGTAGTCTATCCCCATGTGACAATTCTCACAAAGGAGACTGCTGATATACTTAAAGAGTATGTTGCTCGTGGAGGAACACTGATAATGGGAGCACGTACCGGTTACAAAGACGAATACGGACACTGCTATATGATGGAGATGCCCTGTTATGCAAAAGATTTGTGCGGTATAGCTATAAACGATTACTCCATATTATGCTTTAAGGATTTTGAACAAAAAGCAGTTTGGGACGATGAAGAGATTGACGCAATAGTGTTCAACGACATTCTCCGTCCTGTAAGCGAAAGTGTTGAGGTTCTTGCCACCTACAAGGGCAACTACTATGACGGCAAACCGGCGCTGACCGTTAACAGCTACGGAAAGGGAAAGGCATATTACTTCGGGGCGGGCTTCAACTCAAAAATGGCAGACAAAATGCTAAGAAAACTTGGTTTTGCAAATCCCTACGGGGATGTTATCGACCTGCCGGAGTGCTGTGAAATAGCTATTCGGGAAAAGGACGGTGAAGAGTACATATTTGTACTCAACTATAGCGACAACGACGAACTAATAAATATAAAAAAAACGTTTGTAAATCTCTTTACAGGCGAAACTCTCAGCGGCAGCTTAACACTCGATAAATATGGGGTGCTTGTTTTACAAGAAAAAAGCTGGATTCAATAAGCAAGTGCAACAAAGGAGCAAGCGGCCTCAAGTGGGGTTTTAAACCCCAGACACTTTCTTGGGCGATGGTTTAAAGTTGATTCAATGTACATAATTTGTTCATTCGATGTTATACATTACAGCAATACGATTCCGGTCATCCGGGTTTAAATGAGCATAGTTTTTTTCATAACACTGAGTATAGCATTTTCCTTTCTGCTTACTCAAGTCTTGCACTTCGTTATTGAACTGGTGTGTTAGTTACTTTAATCAACACAGACAATTGGGGGAATTTATATTATTTTGATAGTGTGATAGTTAGATTTTGATTATAAAAAGACGAGCTAATATAGATGTTAAAGAGAAGACTATTTATATATTATGAGTAATTAAGGCAAAAGAGAGGCCGTGTGGTTAGAGAAAAATCTAAAAATCATTAATTATAAAACGTTTAATATTACAAATAATACATAAAGTGAGGTGTATCTACAATTAAAGCTCTTGTGTATAAAGGACCCAAAAAAATAGTTTTAGAAGATATTATGCGACCCATGCCTAACAAAAACGAGTTATTAATAAAAGTTAGAACAATTGGTATTTGCGGATCTGATTTTGAGGGTTATTTAGGAAAAACGGGAAGAAGGATCCCGCCGATGATTATGGGGCATGAATTTTCAGGAGAAATAGAAAAAATTGGAAATAATAGTAAGTTTAAAAAAGGTGATAGAGTAGTTATTTATCCTAAATTATATTGCGGAAAATGTAATTTTTGTAACAGAGGACTAACCAATTTATGTCCAAATTCTGAATTTTTGGGTGTTTTAAGTAAAAATGGTGGAATGGTTGATTATATTACAATTAACGAGGAATACGTTTTTAAAGTTAATAAAAATATTCCTTTTAAGGAAGCAAGCCTAGTTGAACCCTTGGCTGTGGCCTATAATGCGGTGAATAAAATAAAGATTCAAGATTTACAAAATTCGAAATACTTACTGATAATTGGAGCAGGAACAATAGGATTATTAATTTTGCAACTTCTTAAACTTAAAAAGGTTGGTAATATTATTATAAGCGATTTATACGATTGCCGATTGGAAAAAGCCAAAGAACTTCGAGCAGATTTTATTATTAATCCCAAAAAAAATGATTTCTTTGAAGAAATAAAAAAAATAACAAAGGGTAATTTAGTTGATTATTCTTTTGAGGCAGTAGGCTTTTCAGTATCTGTTTCGCAGTCTTTAGAAATACTCAAACCTGGTGGAACGGCTGTATGGGTTGGAAATGCACAAAAAATAATTGAAATTAACATGCAAAAGATAGTTACAAATGAAATTAACATAAAAGGTAATTATATATATACAAAAGAGGATTTTGCGAATAGTTTAAAATTGGTTGAAAATAGAAAGATCAATTTTGAATCCATAATAAGCTTAGAAGAAAAATTCGAAAATGGTGTAAGTGCTTTTAAAAAATTGGAACAAAATAAAAACGGAGAAATAATAAAAATAGTATTAATAAATAATTTTAATTAATAAATCAATTCAGAAAACATGTTTTGAGGTGTACAGCAATGGAAAAAGAAAAAAATATACAATATCTTAATCAAAAAGCAAAAATAATAAGATATAATATTTTGGAAACTCTCGGAATAGGTAAGAAAGGACATCTTGGTGGTTCAATGTCTTCAGCTGATTTGGTGACAGCACTTTATTTTTATAAAATGAACCACAACCCCACTAAGCCCAAAGATCCAGGCAGAGACCGTTTTATTTTTAGTAAAGGTCATTCGGTTTTGGCTCAGTATGCAGCGTTAGCAGAATGTGGTTATTTTTCTAAATCAGAATTAAAAAACACAAAAAACTTAGGTTCAATTTTACAGGGTCATCCAGAAATAAGGACTCCTGGTATCGAGGCTAATACGGGGTCTTTAGCTCAGGGGTTATCTGTTGGAGTAGGAATAGCTTTGGGAGGGAAACTTGATAAACGTGATTATAAGGTTTATGTTATTTTAGGTGATGGGGAGTTAAATGAAGGACAACTTTGGGAGGCTATTACCGCGGCAAGTGTTTATAAATTAGATAACCTTGTAGCTATTGTAGATCGTAACAGACTTCAGGCAAGTGGGCCAACAAAAGAAATATATGATATTGGTGATATTAAATCCAAATTTGATGCCTTTGGTTGGAAAAGCTTTCAGATTAATGGTCATAATATGAAAGAAATCATTGAGGTATTAGATTCTGTAGATAAGATTAAAGGAGTTCCCTCGGTTATTATAGCTCAAACTATAAAAGGTAAGGGAATATCATTTGCTGAAAATGTTACTGGCTTTCATAATGCATCACTTACTGCAGAGCAATTTAAAAAAGCGAATTTAGATATAGAAAATTTAGAATTGTGAGGTGAATTTATATGATAAAAAAAAGTAGTTTGCGAGAAGCATACGGAAAAGAATTATTATCATTAGCAAGAGAAAATGAACAAATAGTTGTCCTTGATGCCGATTTAAGAGGTTCAACTATGTCATGTTATTTTGCAAATGAATTCCCAAAAAGATTTTTTGAGATGGGTATAGCAGAACAAAATATGATTTCTACTGCAGCGGGATTATCATTAGTAGGTAAGATTCCGTTTGTCAATACTTTTTCAGTATTTGCTACTGGACGGCCCTACGATCAAATAAGACAGGGTGTAGCTTTGCCCAAGCTAAATGTTAAAATAATTGGTTCAAGTTGTGGATTATCTGATTATGGGGATGGTGCAACTCATCAATCGGTTGAGGACATATCTATAATGCGTTCTATTCCTAATATAGTAGTTATCAGTCCTGTAGATGCAGTTGAGATGAAGAAAGTTGTAAGAGCAGTAGTTGAATATCAAGGTCCCGTTTATATCAGAATTAACAGAAATGACTTACCAATTCTAACTGATGAAAAAGAGTCATTTGAAATTGGGAAGATAAACAAAATTGCTGACGGTAAGGATATTGCCATATTTGCTACTGGATTTATGGTTTTTCAAGCATTGCAAGCTAGAGCCATACTTAAAAATAAAGGTATTTCAGCTCGAGTAATAAATGTGAGTACGATTAAACCTATAGACGTGGATAAAGTAAAAGAATATGCTAAGGATGTGAAGGGAGTTATTACCGCAGAGGAACATAGTATTATAGGTGGCCTTGGTGGAACAATTTGTGAAGTTCTTAGTGATGAATTAGTGAAAATTAAAAGAGTTGGCATTAATGATAAATTTGGTCAATCGGCAAGTAATTACGAAGAATTAATTAATTATTACGGCTTGACTCCTCAAGTAATTGTGAAAAAAGCAGAGGAATTATTAAGTTAAGTTAAGGTTGTGTATTTAATAAAAAATATAGAATATTAAAAGGAGAAATTAAATGCAAAAAATTGGATTTATAGGTGTAGGAATAATGGGGAAACCTATGTGTAAAAATCTTATTGATTCTGGATATAAATTAGTTGTTTATGATATTAATAAAGAAGCATTAAATGAGGTTGTAGAGTATGGAGCAAAGAAAAGTAATTCTCCTAAAAATGTTGCAAAAAATAGTGATATTATTGTAACTATGTTACCCAATTCTCCTCATGTAAAAAATGTGGTACTCGGAGAAAATGGAGTAATTGAAGGAGTGAGAAGAGGTCAGATTTTAATTGATATGAGTTCTATTGCTCCTTTTGTATCCCAAGAGGTAGCAAAGGAGTTAGAAAAAAAAGGAGTGGAAATACTTGATGCCCCGGTAAGCGGAGGACAGGAAAAAGCTCAATCTGGTAACCTTGCTATTATGGTCGGAGGAAAGGAAGAAGTTTTCCGCCAATGTAAACCTATTTTAGAGGTTATGGGTAAACCTGTTTTAGTTGGCAGTATTGGAGCAGGACAAACCACTAAATTAGTTAATCAGGTAATAGTGGCAATTAATATTGCTGCAGTAGCGGAAGGTTTACTCTTAGGAAAGAAGGCAGGGGTGGATCCTCAACGAATTTTTGAAGCTATAAAAGGTGGTTTAGCTGGTAGTCAATGTCTAACTGATAAAGCACCGAGAATGTTTAAGGGTAATTATGACCCGGGGTTTAGAATTAAATTGCATGTGAAAGACCTGACTAACGTTCTGGAAACCAGTCGGGAATTACATACCGCTATGCCTCTTTGCGCTCAGGTAATGGAAATGATGCAGACACTTATGGCTGACGGACAGTCGGAAATTGATCACGGGGGATTAGCTTTGTTTTATGAAAAGATGAACGGAATTTCATTGAAGCATTAAAATAATGAATAGATATTATATTTTTAAATTTTAATGATTAAAATGTATTAATTTCAAATAGTATTCAGATTTTTTATTCTTTTATGAAAAAAATAATAAAATCTAACAAGCGAAGAATAAAGTATATTTTGCATGTTATTAAAAGATTTATGGTAATGGAGTTTTCGTCGGTGATATATGATCTTTCGATATAGGAGTTGCTTTTGCATTTGGTATTTTCGGGTATATTCTTCATCAGCATGATTACCCGATGGCTCCCCTTGTGCTTGGTATCATTCTTGGTCCCCCATAGCGGACATCAGTTTCCATCAAGCGCTTATGCAGAGCAGAGGCAGCCTTATTCCCTTTTTGGGAAGGCTTACTGGACTCTTTTTATTAGCCGTGATCCTTCTCATTATTTTCAGAGGAGTCCGAAGAATGGTTGAATTTTCAATAGAACATCATCGTCTCAAAGCTCCTAAACCAGAAGGAAAGGAGATAAAAAAATGAGATTACAAGGTAAAATTGTTATAATTACAGGAGCGGCTGGAGCTATTGGTAGCACAGTAGCCGTTCGCTTCGCCGAAGAGGGAGCAACCATTTTCCTTTGTGATCTGGACGAATCAAAAGGAGTGGAACTTGAAAAAAATATTCGTTTGTCCGGTGGCAAAGCAACATTTTTCTCAATGGATGTTACCGTGGAAAAAGAGTGGAAAAAAACAATCTCCAAAGTAATAAAATCATCAGGAAGGTTAGATATTCTCTTTAACAATGCCGGAATAAATATCCGTAAGCCGATAGAGGAAATGCAAGTTGGAGAATGGGACACTATGATGCGGGTGAATGTGAGAAGCGTGTTCCTCGGTATCAAGTATGCACTTTCGGTAATGAGAAAACAGAAAAAAGGAAGCATCATTAACATGTCCTCAATCTGCGGTCTGATAGGACATAAGTATACCTCAGAAGCATACACTGCGACAAAAGGGGCTGTGACGCTTTTAACGAAATCTGCTGCAGTAAGATATGCTCAGGATCAAGTTAGGATTAACTCCATTTATCCTAGCACGGTGAACACTCCCTTAGTACAAAGTTTATTTGCAGATCCTGAAAAAAAGCGTGAACGTATCGATGAGGTTCCACTGAGCAGACTTGCCACGGTTAGCGATATGGCGAATGCCGCCCCTTATCTTGCCTCGGACGAATCATCGTTCTTAACGGGCGTATCTCTTCCCGTGGACGGAGGATACACTGCTTATTAACTTGAGAATTCTCTGTATCTTGCCACAGGTAGATTCTGGAGTATTATGATTATATGGATAAAAGAGAAGCTCAAAAAGGATATTATTGTATTTGGTGATACATTATCACATAGTATTTCCGGTGAAGTATCGCAAGGCATTACTTGACAAGATGGTGATAAAGAAAATAGAAAAGACAGCTGAATATTTACAAGAACGGTATGGGATAGAGATGGAAGCCTTGGGAAAAGATAAGAATCATATTCATCTTCTCTCCAGTGCACATCCGAAGACATCAACTGAGGGAATAGTGCGAATATTTAAAAGTATTACTATATATACGATTTCGAAATAGTGAATTCGATCTATAGCCAGTATTTTTCTGGTAGTTTCCCGGCACGGGCTGCCATAGGAGTCAATGGACTTGCCAAGAATGCAAAAATAGAAATACAGGCAATTTCCATTCATCATGATTGATGAGTAATAAAAATTAGTACTGAAAATATGATATTTTAAACAACGAATTAGTTTACCCGTATAGACTATAAGTTTATAAATGCTAACGGGTTTATATAAAAACAAAACTAATAAATTTTAATTAACTGAGGAGGTTTTTATTAATGGAAGTTTTATGTATTGGAGATGTAATGATACCAGGCAATAATATTGGAGTAGCAGCTAAAGAGCTAAAACTGAATAATATAAATATAGATATTAAAAATTGGGAAACAGATTGGGATAAACTACAGGATCGCCGATTAATTATTGAAAAACAGGGACCGTCTGCTGAATCGGTTGTACCGCAAATATTAAATGCTAACAAGAACACTGAAATGCTGTTGGTCTTATTTTGTCCGGTATCAAGAGAGGCTATCGATGCATTACCTAATCTTAAACTTATTGGCGCTTTACGAGCAGGATTAGAAAATATTGATGTTAAGTATGCTACTGAAAAGGGAATTATTGTTCAAAACATTAAAGGTCGTAACGCACAAGCTGTTTCTGATTTTACTATTGGCTTAATCCTGGGGGAAGCTCGTAATATTGCCCGTAGCTATCATGCAGTGAAAAATGGCATCTGGCGAAAAAATTTTGTTAATTCCGATATGATACTTGAATTACAGAGAAAAACAATTGGATTAGTAGGTTTTGGTTATATTGGTCAATTAGTAGCCCAAAAATTAAGTGGTTTTCAAGTCAATATTTTAGTATTTGATCCTTATGTTTCAGATGAAGTAATCCAGAAGTATCATGCCAAAAAAGTAACCATTAATGATTTATTAAAAAACGCTGATTTTGTCTCATTACATGTAAAGATGAGCAAAAAAACCAAACACATGATTGGAGAAAAAGAACTTTTCTTAATGAAAAATACAGCATATTTAGTAAATACGGCTCGTGCAGACTTGATTGAAGAAGATGCTTTGTATCATATGTTAAAAGAGAAAAAAATAGCCGGTGCCGCCCTGGATGTGTTCTGGCGGGAACCGATTGGCGAAAATAGCCGTTGGTTAGAACTTGATAATGTTACTTTAACCACTCATATCGCCGGAACAACCAAAGAAGC
>SDBS01003831.1_pt1 | contig 14763 bp, 11 predicted proteins | sample 2277091 | NCBI WGS metagenome assembly SDBS01 (sample SAMN10404972, study PRJNA504765) | marine sediment metagenome | isolation source: marine sediment core GS10_PC15, 163 cmbsf | place: Arctic Ocean: Southern Knipovich Ridge | collected 2010
GCGTGGATGACCTTCTCTTCGGAGCCGATGTTGAAATACTGCTTCAGCCCATCGAGATCCATGCCGGTCCCGTCGTCCGAGACCGAGATCCTCTCCGGCGTAATCTCCACATCCACCCGCTCGGCGTCTGCATCATAGGCGTTATTGACCAGTTCGCGCAGCAGCTCCACGCTCTCGGTGTAGAGCCGCTCGCCGATGGTCACGATGTGACGCTTATCGACTGTGACTTCCAGTTCCATCTTCTCTTTGACAATCATTGTTTTCTCGGCTAATGATTATATCACATCCCGTCTCTTTGCGCTCCGACAACTCCAACTAGCTGATATAATTAGAGTTAGACTCTTAGAATCCCCAAAATATGAGCTTAGGGGATGGGTTTTGGGGGCAAAATCGCAACTCTAAGGATTCTCGTGGGCGATAGTACCAGTCAATTGCTTAGACTTATGATTTTGAGGCCAAAAAGCATTCGCTAAGGCCCAAAAGTTACCCCTCTAAAGGAATAAATATATTAGAATCAATGCGCTCCAGTTGTCGGAGCGCATAAATGGGCATAAATGTTTGACAGATTCTTCCGGTTGACACTCCATGCAGGAATTATTATCTTAGTTATGCCCAGCAAGGGGAAAACGGCATATGAACTAGATTTACCAGTCAAGACACAATACATTCTTCGGGGGGGGCAACGATGAAAAATCCGGGCGACCAAAATTCAACGGGCGCAGGCAAAGCACAATATGGAATTTTATACAAATTCCTCAGGCTTTTTTCCGATGTCTATCCGGGCGAGGCATTAACCGCGTTCCTGTTAACTCTTAATACCTTTCTGCTGTTTCTTGCCTATTACATCATGAAGCCGGTAAGAGATGCCCTCATGTTGGGATCCTATTCCCCCGAGTTCAAAAACTATCTCAATGCGGTCGGCGCGGTCACGCTCGTATTCGTTGTGAAATTGTTTGCTGTGATCGCAGCCAAATTGCCTCGACACAAATTGATCACGTGGGTCACACTCTTCTTCATCTCCAACCTGTGCATTTTCTATGCACTTCACCGCTTGGGGGTGGGGGCCGGCCTGGGCATCGCATTTTTCATCTGGGTCGGGATTTTCAGCCTTGTCGTCGTGGCCCAGTTCTGGGGATTCGCCAACGACCTGTACACCGAACAGCAGGGGAAGCGGCTGTTCCCGATAATCGCTTTTGGTGCGACCTTCGGCGGCTATTGGGGAAGCGAGGTTTCCGGGTGGCTTGCTGAACCGTGGGGCCCTTTCGGGCTGATGTTGGCCACGGCTGCGTTTTTAGTATTGTGCATCGCAATAACGTGGATCGTCCACATCAGGGAGACCAAGCGGGCAGCGTCTGAAGTGAAAATCGCCCATGAAGAGAAGACATCAAAAGAGGCAGAAAAAGCAGAAAAACCTCTCGAGAAAGGTGGGGCTTTCCGCCTTGTGTTCAAAAGCCGTTATCTTCTTTACATCGCCCTTTTTGTGCTGCTGCTGAATTTTATGAACACAAATGGCGTGTATATTCTGGACACGGTGTTCAATCAAGCCGCAGTCGAGGCCGTCGAGACCGGCACAGCCGGAGGGATGGATAAAGGAGATTACCTGACCATCCTGTATGCGGGCTTCTACAAATACATGAATATCTTCGCGATGTTCCTTCAGCTTTTTCTTGTCTCGAGGATTTTCAAATGGTTTGGAGTACGGGTGGCAATTTTCTTTCTGCCTCTTATTGCGCTGGGCGGATATTTGTGGATGAGTTTCGGAGCATATTTTTTGTTGGTGCAATGGGTCAAAGTTATCGAGAACGGAACGGATTATTCGCTTATGAATACGACACGACACTCTCTATTCCTAATAACGACGCGGGAGGAGAAGTACAAAGCTCAGGCTGTGACCAAGACCTTTTTTCATAGAGCCGGCGATGTGTTTTCAGGTTTTCTCATTTTCTTTGGCACCACTTTCCTAGCCCTTAAGGTGGAAAACTTTGCGATGGTCAATGTTGTGGTGGCCCTGATCTGGATTGGTGTGGGTGTACTGATCTTCAAACAGCACAAAGCCTTGACTGCCGCCCGACAATAGTATCAGTATTGCGCAGTATTCGCTGCGCAGTATTGCGCTCCGACAACTCCAACTAGTTGATAAAAAAAGAATTGACCTCTTAGCAGGCCTTTGAAATGGGCTTAGAGCATGTATTTCAGGGACAAAATCGTCACTCTAAAGAATCAGGTCAATGTGTGATTATTCCAATCGCTTAGACTTCTGATTTGGGGGCTAAAAAGTTTGTTCTAAGGCTTAATTAAGGGCATTCTAAGGAGCTAAGTATATTAGTAACAATATCTTCCGATTGTCGGAGCGCGGTAATCTTAACCAACTGCTTAGACTTCTCACAGCAATCGATTGAAATTCGTGAACATCGGGTGATCCGGAAAGAAATGGCTCAGCTCGTCGTAATTAACCTTGAGCAGGTTATCCTGAGGGATGATCACCCGTTCGAACTCCCCCCTCAGCACAGCCTTGAAATCGTCCCAAACCTCGGCCAGGTCCGCTGACAGCTCAAAAGCCGGGGTTGGGAAATCGCTTCCAAACAGCACGAGCGAAGGCGGCAGGTCTTTGATCTGGCCGAAGTAATTCTTCCTGAAGGGAGTACACACGGCCGATACGTCGGCATAACACGAGCCCGCGAATTCCTGCCTGTCGGTCCTCGCCAGATAGTCCTGGACGGTCTTGAATTCAGAGTGCTCGAGGAGTCCCCCCAGGAACCCCGGTTCGAAGTAGGGGAGGCCGCAGTGGGCGAAGATGATGACCGCCCCGGCATTCAGGGCGGCCTCTAAGTTCTCCCTGATCTTCTCAATCTTCGGCACCAGCCACTTCTTACTCCCCCTGAAGAAATTGGCCAGCTTGTCTTTCCAGTCCCACCTCAGGCAGTTGTACCCGTTCGTGGCGTTATCGACCGAGGGGATGGCCAGCTCAGTGCCTATGTGCAGAAGGAGCGGCAGGGGCTTGCCACCAGGCTTGGCCGTGGCCAGGGATATCATCGCGTCTCTCGTTTTATCCTCCGCTAGGTCGATGTGCTGTGCAGACGGCAGCCATTTCAAGAGCACCGCACCCTTTTCGACATAATCCTGAACCCGCGCGTTGAAATTCGGGTCATAAGGGTGGGCGGATGCCCCCAGCAGGATCTTGTTCGATCTCGGCATCAACTCTTGCACGATGTAATCAGTGCTGATCCACATGTGTGATTTTTCAGGATGGGGCCTACCGGCGAGGTCATAGACATGATCCAGGGCTAAGCAGACAACCTTTCCCAATCCCGATCCCTCCACGGTCTTGATGGTTTCCTCGAGCAGTTTCTCATCGTCTACTTCTTCCTCTTTGATCTTTCCATAGAGCAGGAATATCTTGTAGACGATCTGCTTTTGATACCATGGAGAAAATTTCCCCCACTGTGGCCACTTGTCCCCGAGCAGGCCTACGTGCATGTGTGCATCGATCGCTTGGCTTATATCAGGACTCATGTTGCTCTCTTTTGTTGATATTGTTATATATCGATTCAATATAAAAATTCAACCGCACTGAGCGCAAATAAGTGTTGACTAAGTTACTCTAAATATTTATGTTAACAACATGGATGGGGGGGAATCCCTCTGGATCGCATATGAAGTGCCCCAGTTGTGGTTTTGAGAACCAAGAAAACACTCGCTTCTGCGGCAGCTGCGCCACCCTTCTGCAGCAAACTCCAGACAAAGACAAAGCCGGCACCTTGACCTTCCCCTCCTATGTTGCTGACCTGGCACCAGGCCGCGTGTTCGGCGGCCGATACCAGATCATCGAAGAGATCGGGGCCGGAGGCATGGGCCGCGTCTACAAGGCCATGGACCTGAAGGTCAACGAGGTCATCGCGCTCAAGCTCATCCATCCCGAGATCGCCTTCAAGAAAAAGAACGTCGAACGCTTCCGCAACGAGCTGCGCCTCACCCGCAAGATCGCCCACCGCAACGTCTGCCGCATGTTTCACCTGCACGAAGACGACGGAGCCACCTACATCACCATGGAATACGTTCAGGGGGAGGATCTCAAAAACTCCCTGCGCATGATGGGGCCATTCACGATCGGCAAGACCGTATCCGTTGCCAAGCAGGTGTGTGAAGGCCTGCAGGAGGCCCACAGCCATGGGATCTTCCACCGCGACCTCAAGGCCAGGAATATAATCCTCGATCGCAACGGCAACGCCCACATCATGGATTTCGGGATCGCTTCGTCCAGCGAGACCAAGGGGCTTACAGAGGACGGCATGTCCATCGGAACCCCGACCTACATGTCGCCGGAACAAGCCGCCGGCAAGGAGATTGACCAGCGTTCGGATATATATTCCCTGGGTGTCATTATCTATGAGATGGTCACAGGGGAAGCTCCCTTCCAGGGTGATTCCTCCCTGAGCATCGCCATGCAGCATAAGCTCGACACCCCCAGGCCTCCCGTGGAGCTCAACCGCCGCATCCCCGAGCCGCTCAACCGGCTGATCCTCAAGTGCCTTGAAAAGAAAAAAGAAAGCCGCTACCAATCCGTGGATGGAATCCTTGCCGACCTTGAGGTCATCAAAGAGGGCCTCACCACAGGCGAAAGACAGATCCCCCTCCGGAAGATGCGCTCCACCACCATCATGACAAGCATCAAGACGTTCAAGGTGCCGGTGTACCTGATCGTGGGGGTCCTGCTGTTCGTCGTAGTGGCCTATTTTGTCGGCAGGAGCTTGACGGCCAAGGACCACACTGTAAGGCTTGCCATCTTTCCCTTCGAATACCTGGGACCCAAGCCAGAACAGGATGTGCGCTACATCAAGGATTATATTGCCACCCGGATCGGTGTTAAGCTCCATGAGCGCTTCGATGGCGTGATCATCACCCAGGATCGGATAGCAAATCATTACGCAGAGAGCGATATGAGCATTCCCGAGATCGCAGAGGCACTCCAGATCGATTATCTCGTGGACGGCACGATCAGGATTGAACAGGGGACCGTCGACATGAGTGTCTCCCTGCTCGATGTGAAACTGAACAGTTCGATCGCCGGGATGACCTCGAACTGTAATGAGAAAGATCTATTTGATACCGAGATCATCAAGATCACCGATCTGGTGGGGCGCGAGCTCAGCCTCCCTCCATCTACGGCTGGCTTATCTGCCGCGCTTCCGGATCCTACCGCCATGCAGTATTTTATTCGCGGCAAGGATGCGGAAAGGAAGTACAGGGATACAGAGGAAGCACAACACCTGCAGGATGCGGAGCAGTTTTATTTGGCCGCAGTCAAGATACAATCCGATTATGCGCTTTATTACTGGCACTTAGGTAGTCTATATGAACAGCTGTATGTGGAATCCCAAGATGAAGACGATCAGCAGGGGATGTTTCAGTACCTCCGCAGAGCCTATAAGTTGGATGACAATTCAGCGGTGACGAATCTGGGCATGGGTTGGGTGTCTTTTTACAGGCAGGACAATGACTCGGCCTATCAATATTACCTTAAGGCGTACGAATTGGATCCGAACAGTTTCGAAGTCAATTATAATATCGCCGGATTTTTTAGAAGCCTGGGCCTGTTTGAAAAGGCGATCAAATATTATGATCGCGCATTGAGTTTGAATCCTGGCGAAGTGGCGGTTCTTCCTAAGGATTCGACTTTTGAGATGCGTACGAGCTGCATGATTTTTCTAGGGCGCTTTCAGCAGGCCTTCGATGAAGTCCAGGCTGTGCAGGATAAGCTCCCCGAAAACATACGGATCCGTTATTTAAAGGTGCGATTATTCGTGAATACGGAACGATATGCAGAAGCAGAGAGAGAATTGGCAGATATTCAAGAAATTAACGATGCGGATCGTCGTCTTCCTTTCTACAGGTCGCTTCTCTATGCGGAATACGGAGAACGCGAGAAAGCCTTGGAACCTCTGCTGGAGGGCTACCCCTCGGCGGCCCTCTACCTTGTCACGCAGATCTACTGTGCTCTAGGGATGAATGAGGAGGCGCTGCAGAGCATGCAGGATGGCATTGAGCGGGGGATAGAGGCGATTCAGACCTATATGTATCCTTATCAATATCTGATCAACAGCCCGCATCATGATCTGCTTCGATCTGAGCCTGATTATCAGAAGATCGTAGCCGAGCAGAAACGCATATATGACAGCATGGTAGAGAGGTACAGGGATTTATGATCGGCCGAGGGGGAGTAATGGGGATCATCGCCTGATTCCCTGAGTGCAGGGGGCGATTACATATATAAGATTCAACTAACCAAAGGGAGGGAGTCATGAGATCAAAAAAAACTTTGTATTTTGCCTGGATGCTTGTTTTTGTTGTTCTGGTGTGTGTGGGGTGTAAAAAAAATGATCAGCCGCCCGTGGACACAGCCTATGAAACTAAGGATGGGCAGAAAGAATCCGTAGAGAAGGCCATAAAAGAGATTGTGAAAAAGATGAAGGCTGATGGGGAAAAGTCAAATGACAAAAAAATACAAAGATCGTTGGCTAAACACATCTTAAAAGATCATGTGTCATTGATGGCGCATTTCCAGAGTCAAGAATTTGAAAAGATGGCAAAGGTTATGGGCCTTCGTGCAAAAGTCTATAAAGAAAAAGATGAACAAGGCAACCCGATATGGTGGGAAGGCGATATCAGTGTATTTTGGGATGAACTTTATAAAGAAAAAGAGAACTTATATCCTGACTCAGCTTCAATTGAACTTGAGATATATGCAGACGATATAGCACTTGAAGATCTTGATCCTCCAATAGATAAAAAAGATTGCTCATCGACTGAGGTTTTCCTGTTCAGGGTAATTGCCCTCAATGAAGACGGAGAGGAAATAAGTAATCAAGATGGAGGAGGCAGTAAAGATCGCGATCATTCTGGGCCATGTCCCTGGGTATAATTAATATTAGGGCTCCGCATATTAGCGCTCCGACCACTCCAAGTAGCTGAAATAAAAAGAGTAAGCGCCTCAAAATGCCTTAAATATTTGCTTAGAAGTCTAGTTTCGGGGGTGGAACCTGTGCTCTAATTATTCTGTTTTGCAGATTTACTATATAGCCGCTTAGAGTTATGTTATTATGGCCAAAAGGTAGGCTCTAAGGCAAAATAATGGGCCCTCTAAGGGAATAAATGTATTATTTACAATATCTTGTTGAGGTCCGTCCCCATTAATTTAAGAAAAGTCGGTATAAGGCCTGGTGAGGGAAAACTCGCCATTCTTCTTTTCTTTTACTTCTTCTTGATCGCGGCGCCTCACACCATAATTCAGGCCCTGCGCTACACCGGTGTCCTTTCCGCATGGAAAGCAGAAGGCCTGCCCTATGCCTATTTCCTGTCGGCCATTGTCACAGGATTCGTTCTGTACCTTCATCTGAAGATACAGGCCAGAACATCGAAACAGGCGTTGATCACTTCCAGCCTCGTCTTTTTCATAGTCACCGGGCTTATCCTCCAGCTTCTCCTGCCGAATAGTGGTAGTGGCAAGACACTGGCCCTCGTGATCTGGGTGTGGGCCAGTGTCCTCTCCGTCGTCCTCATGACTCACTTCTGGCTGACCATAAACGATGTGTACAATCCCAGAGAGGTGAAACGGCTCATCGGGTTCTGCGGCAGCGGCGGCCCCCTGGGTGGCGTTCTGGGAGGACTGACCGCCAGCCTCCTCACCAAGCTGGACCTGTCGTATCTGCTCCTGCCTGCTGCATGCGTGCTCCTCATATTGTGTATTTTTGTCGTCCGGGCCATATTTTCTTACCGACAAAAACAGGTCCCCACCGCCAAGCTCACCCTTCCCAAGCCCGCATCCCAAAAGGCTCAGGGCCTCAGATTCCGGGACAGCTTCAATGCCGTGAAAACAAATGACTACCTCCTGCTCATGTCCGGCATCATAGTCGTCACCGTGATCATCTCGACTTTTGTCGATTTTCAGTTCAATTCCGTGGTGAACAGTTATTTCATTCAGGAACATACACAATTACTCCAGCACCTCATAGATAGGGACACGCAGGCGTTTTTCGGTCTTTTCTTTGCCGGCTTGACGGCCTTTGCCTTCTTCCTGCAGTTGATCCTGACGAGCAACCTGCTCACGAAGTATGATCCCCGGTACCTGCTGATGCTCGCTCCCATCATCATATTCCTGTGTTCATGGGGGATCTGGTTCGCGCCGGGATTGCTGACCGCGATCCTGATCAAGGGCAATGAACGAAGCTTTGCCTTTTCCATCAACCGGTCGGTCAGGGAAATGCTCTATCTCCCCATACCGTCTGATCTGAAAAACAAAACCAAGCCTTTTATCGACATTTTCATCAGCCGCGCGGCCAAGGCTCTGAGTGCGGTCATGCTTTTTGCTTTGTTCATGCTCATATTCAAAACACCGCCGGGCGTGAGCCACATATTTGACTTTCAGATGGCCCAGGGTCTGAGCTGGTTCGTCATGGCCTTCATCGTGGTCTGGGTCATCCTGAACCTGAAAATACGAAAACGGCTCGCTCCCATGTACGAGAAGACGATCAAGCCCGAGGTCCCCCGGCCGGACGTTGATGTGGCGGAAAAGGTCGACATCGAACTCATGAAACAGGTCTTCGATACCATCGAAAGCCAGAAGCAGAGCCCGGTCCTCTATGCGCTGAACCTGATGGATCTGGTGGATCGCAACGAGCTCACACCCGAGCTCAAGCAGATAATCTCCCCGACACTCGATGAGGTGGAAGTGAGCGCCACTGCCGGACTCTTTGATGCTGAAGGCGTTTCCCTGCTGCTGGAAACAGAAGATGACCTGAGCCGGGAAGACACCATGACCAGCATCAGAAGAACCATGCTGTCGGATACATATCAACAGATAATGAGCATCCATGCGGAGAACATCATCGCAGGCAGCGATGAGGCGGAAGTCGATAAGATGGAGATTGCCAAGTTCATCGGCTTTATGCCGCCTGATTCTCCCCTCGTCGTTAAGCTCGAGCAGCTTATGGGGGATGGATCTCCGCATGTGGTCCGGTATGCCATGGAGAGTGCTGCCAAGCTGCGGAAAGACGAGTTCATCCCCGCCATTGTCCAGAAGCTGGGCAGTTCTCGGATCAGGGACGATGCCATGTCAGCACTACAAGTATATGGTGACGCCGCCCTGGCCACACTCGAGGTTTATTTGGGGGATACCGGCAAAGAGTTGAATACGAGGCGGGCTGTGGTCAATGTTATGGCACTTATCGGCAGCCAAAAGATGTCGGATGCCCTGGTAGGGGAACTCGAACGTGATGCTGATGAGGAGCTCGAGCCGGACATCATCGATGCATTGGATCGGATCCGTTCTCAGAATCCGACGATCAGGTTCCCTCAGGCGGCCGTCAAGAGGAAGACCTTTCTGGTTCTAAGAAAGTACTGCCAGGCGTATCTGGAGCTGCATGAACTTGATGCCCTAGGTGGTGAGGATAGCAGAGGGAGCAGAGACAGAGACCAGGTGCAGAAAAAGTCGAAAGCCCTTCTCCACGACATCTTCAGATTATTGAGCCTGTGTCATCCACAGGAAAAGATTAGGCGTGCCTATCAGAACCTTCAGAGTGGGGACAAAGATTCGCAGGCCAATGCCATCGAGCTCCTCGACCTCTCTCTACAGAGAGACTTCAAGGCGATCATACTGCCGTTAGTAGAAAATGTATCGCCGGCAGAGCATGCACAGATCTGCCGGAAATTCCTTTTGCGCTCATTTTCCTTTCGGGCTCCGACAACTCCAAGTAGTGGAAATATAAAGAGTTAACCTCTTAGAAGGCCCTCAATATTAGCTTAGAGCGCTCATTTCAGGGGCTAAATCAGCACATCACGGAGGGCTTCGGCTGCCGTGTAAACACTGCCGACCCCCCCGATAAACTGAGCCACCCTCAAGGCCTCGGCGATCTCATCCTTGGTGGCGCCGGCCTCGAGGGCCTGCAGGGCCAACGCCCGCACTCCCCCTGTCGCTTTGATCGCTGCATCCACGGCCAGGGCCATGAGCAATTTGATCTTTTTGGGAAGGACACCATCCTCCAGGGCCAGCTCATGGTTGCGCTGAACCAGTTTTAACAGTTCCGGATCCAAACTCTCGAAAAGCTTCAATGGATGTTCAGACATATCCTCATCTCCTTGTGGAATCCTACCATTCTATACAAATATCCATTCAGAAGAAATGAATTCCAGGGAGTTTGGTTTTGCGGTATCCAAAAGCTTAGACTTATGATATTAGGGTCAAAAAGCTAGCTCTAAGGCGAAATTAAGGGCTTTCTAAGGCATTAAATTCTTAAATATCAATATCTTCTGATGGTCTGACCCCAAAAAATAGACCCCAAAAAATAAACCAAATAGCTGGGAAATCGTCTTATAATAAAAAGGCAGAATGAACAGAGGAGGCGCCATGCGTGCAAATACAAGACTGTTATGGATTTTTATGGGATGTCTGTGTCTTTTATTTGCGGGCTGTGCCGATATGTCGTTGGGGCCGGCGCAGGAGGCGGCTTCTAGGGCTGGTGCGGGGCTGGCGTCACAAGCAGCGGGAGAGGCGTCGTTCTTTGTGCCGGTGGATCCTCCTTCGGCCGAGTACACCATCGAGGCCTCCTGCAGCCTCGACGGTACCTCAATACAGCTTGAGGGTCGCCAAGAGATAACCATTAAGAACACCACAAAACGCCCCATTTCCGTCATCGCCCTGCGGTGGGCCGAAAGTCCGTCCACAACCATGGAGGTGTCTGTTGATGGCGCCCCGCTCGAGAAATATCCTCAGCAGCCGTCCAGCCCACGCATCCAATTCTTCGCGCTCCCTCAAGCCCTCCGCCCCAATCGATCAGCAACCATAGACATCGACTTCACCCGCAGCCTACAGGCCCGCTCAAACGGCGAAATCTACCTCCAGGGCTGGCATCCCAAACTCTGGTGGGACGGCCTCCCCACGCGCGATTCCTTCCGCGTCAGACTCGATCCGCCCTCCCCGGACTACAAAATCGCCTCCTCCGGCCGCCTCGACCCGTCCACCTCCTTCTACGAAAATCCCGGCGTCACCACCTCCTTCGGCTTCTGGCTCTCCCAGACCGCCCTCGTCGAGGAACGCGACGCAGCCGGCGTCCAGGTCCGCGCCTTCTTCACCGAGGAAGGCCGCACCTGCGCCGCACTCTGCCTCGAGACCGCCGTGGATGTTATCCAATTCTACCAAGAGTATCACGGCACCTTCCCCTTCGAGTCCCTCACCATCATCCCCGGAGCCTCACGCCCCATGGGCGGCTATCCCTATGCCTCGGCCCTGGTTGTGATCCACGGCCAGCAGGCCTTCGATCAAAGGCCCCCTCTCCACTGGAAGTGGATAACGGCCCACGAGGTCGGGCACCAGTACTGGGGGGAATATGTCATGTCAGCAGACACACCAACCGACTACACCGAATCCTGGGTGATGATCGGAATGGGCATCTTCGCCGACCGACTGTACACGGAGTCCCGCGGCCTCGCCGACGACAAACATCAGGGCTTCTTCGACAGATATACATCCGGTGTGAAAGAGTACTTAGACACGACGGCAGACGCCCCGGAATCCCTCAAGGCCCGGCAGAAGTACGACCGCAACAACGTGCTCATCCACGGCAAGGGCTACAGCATCGTGAGCGCCCTGCGCCACACCCTCGGGGACGAGCGGTTCCAGCGCCTCTACCTGCGCGCCGTCCGGGAATACGGCGGGAAACGCATGGGATACAGGGACCTCCAGAGGATGGCCGAGGAGGAAAGCGGCGAGAGCCTCCACTGGTTTTTCGAGCAGTGGGTGCGCTCCCCCCGCTATCTCTGCTATGAGATCACGGCCCAGTCGAGCCAACAGGAGGGCGATGCCTTCGTGAGCATCGTCACGGTCGAGCGTCAGGGCCATGGAGACTCCATTGCCATGCCTGTCGATGTCCAGGCCACATTCGATGACGACACCACCCAGACGGCCTGGATAAACCGCTTCACAGACAAGATGGATGTCCGGTTCGAAAGCCGGGCCAAACTCAAGGAAGCCATCCTCGATCCCCACGGCCGCCTCGCCAAACTGGACAAGCCCCTGGCCGTGCTCCCCGCCGAACTCCCGGACCGGATCCGAAACCTGCCCTACAACGGAGCCTGGGACGAGGGCCTCGAACTCTTTCACATAGCCGTGGACAACGATGTCCAGGATTACCGCACCTGGTTCAAGTTGGGCATGGTCGTCTTCGAGGGGGGCTACCTCGATGAGGCATTCGACTGCTTCCAGCGGCTTTTCGATCTGGATACAGCCTCGGATTATGACTTCATGGCCCTCACCTGGATGGGGAATGTCTGGGATGCCCGAGGCAACAGGAGAGAGGCGGCAAAGTTATACCGGCGAGCACTTGAGATCAGCGGCGACGCTGCCTGGCGCCACGACCAGTTCGGAATTCAATCATCCCGGGAATGGATCGAGAATCGGCTCAAAGAGCCCTACGACTGGTCGACTGTCATTAAGAAGAAATAGCGCTCCGACAACTTCAAGTAGTTGTAAATTCTATGCTTAACTGCTTAGACAGCCATTAATATGAGCTTAGAGTATGAGTTTCGGGGCCTATAACAGCACTCTAAGTATTCCTATGTTCTTCGTACGCTATATGAGGTGCTCGATCTACTTAGACAGTTAATTTTGGGGCCAAAAAGTGAATTCTAAGGCGGAATTATTGGCTCTCTAAGGAAGTAACTATAACAAAATCAAAAAGTTCCAGATGTCGGAGCGCCTAAAGTGAGCGCCTAAAGTGGAGCGCCAATGGTGAGAAAGTTATTGATATGGCACGTCTATCGTTTGTAGGAGGTGCAAAGCAGTGCTGCATCATTTTGGTTGACAACATGATATATATCATGATATATATCATGTTGGATATCACATGAATAACGGGACCGCAACCTTAGGGGCCATACTATGAAAACAGCCAGGATCTTTGCCAATGGACGCAGCCAGGCCGTCCGTCTGCCCAAGGAATTTCGCTTCTCAGGGGATGAGGTGTATATCAACAAAGTGCAGGGGATTGTTATGCTGATCCCCAAGGATGATCCCTGGAGGCCTCTGGTCAACAGCCTCGAACATTTCACCGAGGATTTTATGGAACAAAGAGAGCAGCCTGCTCCCCAAAATAGAGAGGGTTTGTGACGGCCTTTCTGCTCGACACAAACATCTGCATCTACCTGATCAAAAGACGACCGGCTAATGTGTTGAAGCGGCTTAAAGAACACTCCATTTTTGAGATCGGGATCTCCTGTATTACCCTGAGTGAACTCGAATACGGCATCCACAAGAGTTCGCAGCCGTTTCGGAACAGGATCGCGTTGGCAGAATTCCTGGCACCGTTCGAGATCCTGGCGTTTGATGATCAGGCCGCCCTTGAGTACGGGAAGCTGCGATGGGACCTGGAGCGCCGCGGCCAATCAATCGGGGGCATGGATTTGCTCATCGCCGCCCATGCTCTGTCCAGCCAGTGCGTACTGGTCACGAATAACGAGAGGGAGTTTGGGCGTATCCCTGACCTACTAATCCAAAACTGGGCTAAATGAAGTTTGTGTGCTCCGACCTTCCCCCCGAACTCTTAAACCTATGTTTCTAGGGCCAAAATACCAACTCTAAAGCCATATTTAGGGCTCTCCAGTGCATTAAGGATATAAATATCAACACCTTCCCATGGTCTGACCCCAAACTTCTGAGACAAAAAAGTATCAACCAACGTCTTATCTAGAGCCCTTGCAGCGACATGCAGGGAGGGTCTTGACAGAAATCTTTCTCATTGCTATGCTATAGTTGGTCAGTTTATTGGTCTATAAACTGGTCAATTGGAGGAGCAACAGGAGAAAGATGGTGATCGATTTGTCCGAGACGATTCCCGCCAGTAAGGCCAAGGCCCATTTTTCCGATCTCTTGAAGAGAATAAAGGAACGGCACGAGGCCTTTCCCATCTCACATAGGGGGAAGGTGGAGGGAGTTTTGATAAGCATTGCCGAATATGAAAGCCTCATAGAGACTCTGGAAATACTGAGTGACCGGGAATTCATGAAGAGTCTTGAGAGGGGCCTGAAGGATGAACAAGAAGGCCGGTTCTTTTCCCATGAGGATGTTTTTCCGGAAAGGTAGCCACGGTGCCATTGCAGACCTACACCATTAAATACACCAAAGAAGCGAAAGACCGCATACAGGACCTTGATCCGTCCCTGAAGCCGGTTGTGCAAAAAGCCGTCGAATCGCTCAAAACCAATCCCCTGAGAGGGAAGCCCCTCTCTCATCAGCTGGTTAGGCTCCGATCCCTGCGCACCTCGGACTATCGAATTATTTACAGGATCAGAGATCGTGAACTTGTCATTATTGTGATTACCGTCGGACACCGGCGGGATGTCTACCGGAAGCTCAAATCCTTTCTCGAAAAAAGATGAGAGAAATAGCGCTCCGACAACTCCAAGTAGTTGTAAATTATATGCTTAACTGCTTAGATAGCCATTAATATGAGCTTAGAGCATGAGTTTCATGGGGGATAACAGCACTCTAAGGATTTCTGTGCTCTTAGCATGTTATGTGCGGCGCTAGTTCTGCTTAGAGCGTTCATTTTGGGGCTAAAAAGTGAACTCTAAGGCCGAATATTGGGCTTTCTAAGGTAATTACTCAATAAGTTGTGGCCGAAGGGGAGGCGCGAGGGGGTGAGGAGGCGATTATTTTCTGAAGTTCTGGGATGGTGTGAGTCTGATAAATTCGATCCTTAAGAAAATTCCAAAAAC
>SDBS01003832.1_pt1 | contig 14760 bp, 15 predicted proteins | sample 2277091 | NCBI WGS metagenome assembly SDBS01 (sample SAMN10404972, study PRJNA504765) | marine sediment metagenome | isolation source: marine sediment core GS10_PC15, 163 cmbsf | place: Arctic Ocean: Southern Knipovich Ridge | collected 2010
GTTCTCGTCGGTGACGGAGTCGTTGAAGGAAGAGTCGATTACACTATCAAACAGATACACGACTTGACCCATGCAGTACCCCACTTGGTCACAGGATGAGGAAGTAGGAAAAAGCCCATGGAGAACAATGGCTGGCTGATCGTCATCGCAATTCTGTCGTTCGTAATTCTTTTTAACATTGGCTTGGCCCTCAGCTTTATCCGCAGGATGAAATCGAAACCAGAGGCAGTTTTTCGCGACTCCTTCAGCGAGATGCTTAACCCCTGGAAGAAAGAAGATGAAGCGCTCGAAGAATTGCATCAGCGAGTTGAGGACTTAAAGGGCAGAGATGGAGGTACTCATTGAGTAAGAAAATAAAAAGTAAACTCGTCTCTCTCAGTGAAGCAGCCGCGATGGTCAAACCGAAGGGCTGCCAGCTTGCCCTTGGAGGTTTCACGCTTTACCGTCGGCCAATGGCGTTTTCGTTGGCTTTATTGGATCGTTTTCGCACCGAGAACGCACCCACCGACATCACATTAATCAACTTCACCTCAAGTGTGGAGAGCGACATACTTGTGGGTGAAGGGATGGCCTCAAAAATCCGCACCTGCTATTTTGGCCTAGAGGTTTTCGGCTTAGCTCCGCATTTTACCTCTGCCGCTGCAGATGGATCGATCCAGATTATTGAAGAGACGGAAGCCAGCCTGGCATTCGGGATCCGTGCAGCGATGGCAGGAGTTGGCTTTATGCCCTCGATCGCCTGGCAAGGAACAGATTTGTTACGTTTGCGCCCCGATGTAAAAACAATTGAAGACCCCTATTCAGGCGAGGTGCTCACCGCCTTTCCGGCAATAAATTGCGATGTCGCTGTGATCCACGCCCTTGAAGCCGACCTTGACGGGAATGCTTGCATTGGAGCTAACCAAGGCGTAGATCGCGAGCTGTCTCTAGTCGCGGACAAGGTCATCATCACCGCCGAAAAGGTGGTCCCGCGTCTTGAGAAGGCGGATATCGTTGGGATCGTTGTTGACGCAGTCGTTGAAGCCCCTGACGGCGCATGGCCTACCTCGTGCCATCCGTTATATGCCTTAGACGGTATGGCAATCCTCGATTATGTAGAGCAAGTCGGCAGCGAGAGCTATAACCCACTGCTGGAAACGTGGCTGGCGCACCATAAACTTGCATAATATCGAAAACATCCTTGACACCCACTCGCCGTCAACCGAGTATGTTATCCTTTACGCTATCAAAATAAAGTTGAGGAATTCTGTGCTATGACATCAAAAGTAAAAGTCGTATTGCTCGGCTTGATTATTGGATCTTTTTTATCAGTAAGCTTGTTCGCGAGCGGTTTGGCCTTCGGCGTCGTTATCGGTCAGGTTATCGGCTACGAATTGCTTCCAGGTTGGCTGGAGGACACGCTCGTGCAATCTTCCCTTGTGGTGGAAACAAAAACATACACATCAGAACCACCGGAAGGCTCCGATGAGCTATTCGCTCCTTTCTGGCAGGCGTGGGACATCGTACATGAGGAATATGTTGACCAACCGGTTGACGATGTCGCCCTCATGAGAGGAGCAATTTCCGGGGCATTGGACGCCCTGGGCGATCCCCATACATCTTACATGGACCCGGTTACCTACCAGCAATCGAACATCCCTCTCCAAGGCTCTTACGAAGGGATCGGGGCCTGGGTGGACACAAATACGGAATTCCTAACTATTGTTTCGCCCATGCCCGGCTCCCCGGCAGAAGAAGCCGGGCTGGAACCCGGGGATGAAGTGGTCGCCGTCGACGGCGAAGACGTAACCGGAGTCGATGCCAATATCGTGATCCGCAGCGTTCTTGGTCCCGCGGGGACGACGGTTCGCTTAACCATCAGACGCGAGGGAGAACCCGAACTCCTTGAGTATGAAATTATCAGAGCGGAGATCCTGATTCCCAGCGTTGAGAGCGAGATGCTCGAAGGGGACATCGGCTATATCCAACTCTTCACTTTCTCCAACGACACTTCAGATGATCTACGGAGCGCAATCCGTGATTTACGCCAAACTGACCTGAAGGGGTTAATTCTCGATTTAAGAGGCAATGGCGGTGGATTCCTTCTCACAGCAATCGAAGTTGCTTCAGAGTTTATCGAAGATGATTTGATTATGACCGAGAGATTCGGCGATGGCAGCGAAGAGGTCTATGAATCCTTTGGGGATGGCCTGGCGACCGATTTACCTCTCATCATCCTCGTGAACGGTGGCTCCGCTTCCGCCTCGGAAATCGTAGCGGGTGCAATCCAAGATTACGGACGTGGTTTGCTCGTGGGCGAGACGACGTTCGGGAAAGGCTCGGTGCAGAACTGGATTGCCCTGCAGGGAGAAGAGGGCGCAGTGCGCGTGACTGTCGCTCGCTGGTATACCCCAGAGGGAAGACAGATCGCCGGGGAGGGATTAGCGCCTGATTATGAGGTCCCTTACACAGATGAGGACTTCGAGGCCGGATTTGATCCCCAGCTCGAGAAAGCAATCGAACTGCTCACAGAATAGTCATCAGCTTATTCAGGTGGTTTAGATGTATTTCGATCCAATATATCTGTGCATAATGGCCCCAGCGTTCCTGCTGATGATGTTCGCTCAGTGGTGGGTTTCGTCAACCTACAAGAAGTGGGGCCGGATAGAAAACAGCGCCCACATAAGTGGCGCGGCAACTGCCAACCGCTTGATCCAGTACGGCGGCTTATACGACTTGCGTGTCGAACCCACTGGCGGCAGCTTAACCGATCATTATGACCCTCGCAGCAAGACTTTATACCTTTCTCGCGGTGTATATGAACCGGCTTCCGTCTCTGCGATGGCTATCTCCGCCCACGAACTCGGGCATGCAATGCAGGACCACGTGGATTATTACCCCCTCAAACTGCGATCTGCACTCGTTCCAGTAGTTAATATCGGTTCATCGCTTGGTTGGATTCTGATCATCATCGGATTGATGCTGCAAGCCACGAATATCACCTGGCTTGGTGTCGCAGCCTTTGGTACTAGTGCTCTCTTTGCCCTCGCCACGCTGCCCGTTGAGCTTAACGCCTCCTCGCGAGCAAAAACTCTCCTTGCAGAATCCGGGCTGATCCATACACAACAAGACCAGGAAGGCGTTAACGCGGTATTAAGAGCCGCGGCGTTTACATATGTCGCATCTCTAGTTACAGCACTCCTCCAATTGTTGTATTGGGTGTTGCGAGTTTCTGGTTCAAGCAGTCGCAGACGTTAATTACCCTAGTTCGGATCTAAAAAAAGTAGCTGGCATCAAGCAGTGAGTTGTATGCACTATTTTGACGACCGTCCGCTAGAATGCTACAATCCCGTCATGTAGGGAACCACCATTGCCGATCCACCAGATAAAACAGAATCTAAACGGGATCGGAAGTGCATATTCCCGAATACTGAAATGAAAAGTCTCTTGAGAAAATTCATTTCCCAAATAACCCAAGGTTTGATGCCTCTCTAGAGTCGCGACGAACTCCACGCGATCCTATAGGGGAATTGCCCCAAAACCTCTGGAACAGCTGAAGTCAGGGTCAAGGGGAAGGATCAATCCTCAAGGGAGCATGCGTGGAACCTTCATTGATCGACACCACGTTAGAAGCGATTCGAACAGCCCTCGAAGCAAACCGCGTCGAGGAAGCAATCGCCGCGCTCACTGATCTACACCGTGTAGATCGAGCTGAGGCTTTCGCTGATCTCGACGATCAGGCCCAAGCCGCAATCCTCCCCCAACTTAACATCAACGACACTGCCGACCTACTCGAGGAACTAGACGATGAGGAAGCCGCCGACGTAGCCGAGGCACTTTCAACACCCTTCCTGGCAGACATCCTCGATGCGATGGAACCAGACGAAGCGGCGGATGTCTTGGGTGACTTACCTCCCAAACTCGCCGCAGATGCGCTGGCGGAGATGGAGGAATCCGAAGACGTAATTCCTCTGCTCGTTTTCCCTGATGAGACTGCCGGTGGTCTTATGACCACCCACCTCCTCACGCTGGACCCCGAAATCACAGCGGTAAAAGCAATCGAGTATTTACGCGATACAACATTGGGATCCGACACCCCCTACTATTTATACGTTGTCGAACAGAATACAAAACTGATCGGTGTCGTAGGGCTGCGTGATCTTGTAATCGCTGACCCGAATCGAATAATCAGTGCGATCATGGACCCCGATGTGATCTCCGCTAAGACAGACCTGGACCAAGAAGACGTCGCCCGCCTAATGATCCGCTACGACTTGGCTGCGATGCCTGTAGTTGACGATGACGGCGCTCTCCGCGGTGTGATCACCTACGATGACTTGATGGACGTTATCGAAGACGAGGCAACCGAGGATATTTACCGCCTTGCGAACGTCCCCGATTCCGATCTTGCCTTTGATAGCCCGGTTGGTCTCTCCGTTCGAAGGAGACTACCCTGGCTATATGTGAGCGGGATTACTGCCCTCTTCGCTTCCTGGGTCATCTCCCAATTCGAAACGATTATCGCCCAGGTTGCATTACTGGCCGCTTTTCAATCTGTCGTGGCTGGATTAGGCGGGAATACGGCCACACAAACGTTGGCAATCATCGTCCGCGCCATCGCACTAGACGAGATCGAACCACGCGATGCCTGGCGAACGCTTGCAAAAGAAGCTGCAGTAGGATTGCTTCAAGGTCTCTTCGTCGGCGCCGCCGCGGCCATAGGAGTCTACCTATGGACGGGGAATGAATTCCTGGGTTTGATCCTCGGCATCGCTCTCGTCGGAAATATGGTCATCGCCACAGTTGTTGGGACGCTCGTGCCGCTTATCCTGAGACGGCTGGGGGCAGACCCTGCGCTCGCATCCACTGTGCTCGTTACAGCAGTCACAGACAGCGTGGGATTTGCGCTTTTCCTGGGACTTGCTTCCTTCTTCGTTAATTACTTGAGGTAGGAGAAAATGTCTGGAATAATCATTCTCAATCCGTACTCTAATCGCTGGAAAGCTGGAAAACGGGTGCCAGAGATCCTCGCTGTGCTCGAGGAATTGTCCCTCGACTGTGAAGTCGTGCAGACTCAGAGACCAGGGCATGCAATCGAACTTGCGGAACAAGCTTCACGCGAGGGAAGAGATCCGATTATCGCTGCCGGAGGGGATGGAACAATTGGCGAAGTTATTAACGGGCTCTACCGAGCCAATCCCGACGGTGTGCTCGGCCCTCTCGGAATCATACCTTTTGGGACAGCAAATGATCTCGTCACGAATTTAGGACTTCCGCTTGATATTGTGGGCTCTCTCCAGGCAGCCTCCGGGCGGAAGACGCGCCGGATCGACCTGGGCCAGGTGAATGACTGGGTATTTGATAACAACTCCGCGGTTGGATTAGAGCCCGTCGTGACCCTTTATAACATTCGCATGACTTGGTTGCGAGGCGTGGTCCGCTACCTGGTCGCGGCGCTGCGAGCGATCGCGGCAAAGCCGGAATATGAAATGCATCTCCGCTGGGATGATGGCGAGTACGAAGGGCTTGTGTCCCTGGTTTCGGTAGGGAATTGCCCCATAACCGGCGGTATGTTCAAAATGGCGCCCGATGCAGATCCCACGGACGGTTTACTTACCTTCGTTTATGGGCATGCTCCCACACACTGGAAAATGCTCTCCTTGCTCCCAAGAACAATCAGCGGTGAATACATTCATGATCCTGCCATCCACCAGCATCACACACAGCAGCTCGAAATCACCTGCTCTCCAGGTACACCTATCCAGGCAGATGGGGAGATAAGAGCCAAAGATGCAACAACGATACGTTACCGTGTGCTTCCCGCTCGCTTGGACCTCTATACACCGTGCGCCGCAGGTTGATCGTAAACGCGGATGATTATGGGCGCACTCCATCCGTCAGCCGGGGGATTCGCGACGCTCATCGCAATGGTATCGTCACCACGACAACCGTCATGATCAATTTGCCCGGCGCTCTCGAAGATGTACGCAGTGGAATGGAACGTACCCCGGCTTTGGCTTTCGGCGTCCACCTTAATCTCACCTGCGGTAAACCCCTCACACCGCCTGATCGAGTCCCCACGCTTATCGACGCAAACGGGTGGTTTCACGGAAAAGATCAAATCTTCAGTAACCCAGAGATGTTAGACCTCGCTGAAGCCAAGATGGAGTACAAAGCACAGATCGAGCGCTTCCTCCAAACTGAGATGGAACTTGACCATCTCGACAGTCATCACCACCTGGGTATAGCCAGTACAGGTCTATGGAATCTTCTGACCGAACTTGCAATTGAATATGGTTGCGGCGTCCGCACTTCGTTTCCAATGGACATTCTTGAGGAAGATTTACTAGCTCTTTTTCCGGCCGACATGATCAACTTTTGCAGAACGCAGGCGAAAGAACAACTGGATACACTCGCTATCCCACATCCAGATTACTTTTACGCCAGCTTCTTTGGAGATGGAGCTGTCTCGGACAATTTGATCAAGCTCCTTCGAGAGCTACCCGACGGTGTGAGCGAGATAATGTGCCATCCTGGTTATTCTGATGAATCGCTTGAGAAGACAAGCGGCTATAACCGCATCCGTGAGCAGGAACTGGCTGTCCTCACCGACCAGAGTGCACTTACAGCAATCACCTCAGGAAATATCGAACTACACACGTATAGAACGGGATGTGGGAAATAGCATCCAAACTTATCGCTTCTTTCCTGCGCTTTTTCTTCAAGCACCTGTATACAACCCTCTCCTGGGCGTATGACTTCGTCGCCTGGACAACATCGATGGGACAGTGGCGGAAATGGCAGTCCGCTGCAGCGCCCTCGCCGCGTATCGGCGATCTTCTTGAGCTGGGTTCCGGACCGGGACACCTGCTTGCCGATCTCAGAGGATCAGTCCATAGAACTGTCGGATTAGAACCGTCGACTCAAATGCTCAAGCGCGCACAGCGTAATTTTGTTCGCAGGGGGATTGCCCCGCTACTCACTCAGGGCCGTGCACAAGCGCTTCCATTTCGATCAAATCACTTCTCTGACATCATCGCCACCTTTCCAAGTGAATATATCGTCGATCCGGCAACGCTGGCAGAAGCGTTCCGAGTCTTACGGCCGCGCGGAGAACTCGTCATCGTAGGACTCGTTCAGATCACAGGAGATTCTCTCGCAGACCGTTTTGCTGCCTGGCTTTACCGGTTCACAGGGCAGGCAGGCGAGCCGCGAGCTGAGTGGAAAATCCCACTCCAAGAGGCGGGCTTTTGCCCACGATTTGAAATTATCGAACAAGAGCGAGCGCGTGTGCTGCGCGTTATAGGATTCAAGCCTGCTTGATTGCCGGACGGAATAGGCATGCAGGCGTTGTTTGCCATTAGAATATGAGCAACTTTACCAGGAGGCTGCAGTCATGCGAATCGCAGAGATTGGCGATCTAGCCATGCTTCAATTGCCAAATAATAAACAGACGATCTTCAGGCTCGAAGCCGATCGTGAGTACCAAACACATAAGGGATCTATCTTCCATAACGATCTTATAGGCTCACCATGGGGGCGGGATGTCGAAACACATTTGGGAGCATCCTATGTATTCCTTCCCCCCACTCTGCATGATCTCGTCCGCAACACCCGCCGGATCTCGCAGATCATATTCCCTAAAGATATCGGATACATCCTCCTTCGCCTATCGATTGGACCGGGAACGCGTGTCCTCGAAGCGGGCACAGGCTCTGGCGCCCTGACCACCGCATTTGCCTGGATGGTGGGAGAGCGTGGGAAAGTATATTCATACGATCGTCGTGAGGATATGCAGGATCTGTCCAAGCAAAATCTCGAGCGCGTCGGCTTAATGGATCGTGTGGATTTCACCCTGCAAGATATTGCCGATGTAATTGTCGAAACGGACCTTGATGCAGTTTTCATAGATTTACCAAAACCGGAATTGTATCTCCCTCAAATTCATGAGGTTTTAGCTAATGGAGGTGTGCTGGGTGCGATCCTGCCGACAACCAACCAGGTTGCCGCCTTTCTGAGTAAAATCGAGGAAGAGCATTTTGATATGGCCGATGTAGCTGAAATCCTGCTGCGCTTCTATAAACCAGTTGCGGAACGTCTACGCCCCACGGACCGCATGATCGCGCACACCGGATACCTAATTTTTACCCGGCGGATGCATACGAAATGATTTATAAGGGCTTTTTATGATAGTTTCTATACACTCTGGAAATAGTATCAGTGTGGAGGACTCATCCTCCCGGATAAGGACCAGCACTTTGAAGATTACGACGTATAGTATGCTTATTGAGGAAACGTGATCCAACGTGCATAATAATCAACCTATGGATGATTTCACAAAACGCCTTCAGCAGATTCTTCTCTCACAAAAAGCCTTTGTCCAGACTGAATTGGATGCTCGCCTGGCTGCGGTACTCATCCCTCTCTATCTTCATGATGGCTCCTGGCACGCCCTGTACACAAAACGTACGGATGAAGTCGAGGACCATCGTGGTCAGGTTTCGTTTCCGGGCGGGGTTATTGAGCCCGATGATGAAAACTATGAGAGCGCTGCGCTACGAGAAACACAGGAGGAAATAGGCATCGATCCTGCGGAGGTCAAGATCCTTGGCAGGCTCAACTCCCTGCTCACCATCACGCAGTTTCAAATTATTCCTATTGTTGGAGTAATCCCTTGGCCTACTAAGCTGACGTTAAATCCGATAGAAGTCGCAAGTGTGTTTGGTGTTCCCCTCGAGTGGTTGTTGGATCCTACCCACTTAGAAACCCTCTTCGAAGAAAATTCTGGTTCCGGCCCACACTTTCCAATTTATGCCTTTAAACCATACCAGGGGGAGGTGATCTGGGGAGCTACTGCGAGGATCACCAGGAATCTGCTTCAATTGTTGGATCGTCTCAAGTAAAGGGTTCTCTCCAGACTGAATACTAAAGGTCCACCTCTAATAACTGATGATTCATCCTTTGCATAAACCTCCGCATGTTTTGAACCTGCGGGAGGTTAAAGTTCAAGGGTCATAAATCTAAGCGAAGGAGCATGGCATTCTAGCCATGCTCCTTGAATATCCGGTCCTGTACCTCGTAAATAGCCTTATACTTACTCCACTTCGGGGGATTCTTCTCCTTCTTCTTCTTCTTCGCCTTCTTCAGGTTCGACGCCTTCTTCCAGTTCTTCGAGTTCTTCCTCTTCGATTACTTCCTCAGCCATCTGGGCGATGACATTGGCGATCGTTTCGCCGGGATCAGTGATCAATGTCACCTTCTCCCCCAAGGCAAGATCACCTGCCGTGATGACATCATTCATAGTGGCGAGCGCCCCGATATCCGCTGTCACTTGTTCCGGCAGATCTTCCGGTAGGGCTTCTACTTCGATATCGTTAAGCCCGGATACGACGATGCCACCAAGTTCTTCCATTGCCGGGGCTTCCCCGACCAACACAACAGGAACGACAGCGCTAATGACAACATCCATGGCTACCACCAAGAAATCTATGTGCAAGATGTCTCGACGGATCACATCACGCTGGTACTCGCGCACCAGGACTTTATGGGTGTCTTTGCCTATTTTCAGGTCGATAAGTGTAGATCCACCTACATTCGCTAGAACACGCGATGCGATTTTTTCATCTAACTCAATTGGAAGGGGATCAATACCGGTACCGTACATCACGGCCGGTAGAATACCCTGTCTGCGCAAGGCTTTCACCTGCTTCCCAATCGTTTTTCTTTCTTTTGCCTCTAATGTTACAGCTTCCATTATTTTCCCTCCGGAACGCCTCTCACCCTCTCGGGTTACCTTCGTTCCATCTGGTGGACCGTCTCTCCACAGATTATGATTAGTCTCGGCGCAGCAAATTACCAACCAACAGTACGAGACCCACTGCGATACCTGAAACAAGACCTGCTAGAAGTGCACCGCGAGTGTCGAGTATTGTCTCTACATTGCCCTCGACTTCCTGCGCCAGCAGGATGATCGAAGAGCTATTATTAAGTTCTGCTTTTCGTGCAATCGTGATGCCAACTCTTGAGTCTTGCAAGAGAGCGTGCTCCGTAATAACCGCGCCCACTGTGCTCTCTTCGCTGGTGCTCTCCGCACTGCGCGTAATAAATGCTGCTCCCTGCTGCAAGCTGACAACATCTCCTTGGATCGTAAGTGCGCCCCCCTTATGTAACTCGACATTCTTGGCGATCACCTGATTGGCGCCGCCTTGTTCAATGCGGACTGTATCGGCTTCGACATTCTGGATCACCCCGCCATCCAGATGGATGATCTCAGCCTGTATTTCATCGCTTCTTGGATTATCGTTTGTTGACATCATTCCACCTTTGCCTGAAAAAAAAGGGATTCCACCTAACCGTCCAGATGTACGCCCTCGACGATGCGAAACAGATTCTAACCGATTCGCAATCGTTCCGTCAACGTTTGTCTGTCCGAATAAAGTCCTTCACTTATAATCGCAAGCGTGGAGAAAGGCTCCGAAACCTCCCGCTGCTTTCGGACCTCTCGCAGGTTTTTCTATCCTGCGGGAGGTATAAGAAGGGGGTAAATCGATGCTCTATCGAAGCGACGTATTCGCCCGCAACCACTAATACCACACCTACAACCGGGGAGTGGGAAAACGGCTAATATTCTTCAACCCTGCCAACTATGAACACTGCCTGAACCTCATTGACCGCTACCGACAGCCATACGACGCGGCCGTAATCGCACTCTGCCTTATGCCCAACCACTACCACTTCCTGCTCCGACAAGACTCAGACCAAAGCTTATCCAAATTCATAAATGTCTTATTCAACGCTTATGTACAGGCGGTAAACCGCCAACAGGGGCGGAAAGGTCAACTTTTTGAGGGACGCTTCCGCCACGTAAGGATAGATCGTGAGGAATACTTGATCCACCTGTGCAAATACATTCACCTGAATCCGGTTAAAGCAAACCTTTTGTTACATGCTCAAGATTGGCCGTTCTCAAACTATAAGGAATGGATCGGCTTGAAAGCCGGGGGGCTGAAGGATGATGATTTTATCCGTTCACGTTTCCCAACACCCGAGGAATACGAGCAGTTTGTAACTGATGATCAAAATGGGGAACGAGAGCCGGCACTTGTAGCAAATTACATGTGGGATTAGCCTAACCTCCCGCAAGTTTGGAACCTGCGGGAGGTCTGGAGAACCCGGTCTGTTTGACCCTACCGGAGCAGCATGATAAACTCGGAGATTGGTCTATTCCAGGTGGAGAAATGGGGATTTCAAAGGCTGTGCGGCTGCTTAATATTCTCTGTTTCACGATGCTTGGTGTTGCGTGTATTGTCAACCAGGCGGCAGCTCAGGCACCAGGGTATGCGGACATCCGTGAGCCTCTCGGCGGCGAAGCCATCGATGGCGTGGTGACGATCGAGGGGTCAGCCTCTCACCCATCTTTTGTTTCGTATGACCTCTCTTTTGCCCACTCAGATAACCCAACAGAAACCTGGTTCCAGATCGGTGATGCCTTCTTCACATCCGTCACGGATGGAAGATTGGGGCTCTGGGACACGACCGGGATCACGGATGGTTTCTACAGCCTGCGACTGCGCGTACATCTCAGTAATAACATCATGCTCGAGTCTATCGTTGAAGGGCTTCGCATTCGAAACAGCACGCCAATCGAGACAGCCACACCCCAGCCAAATAGGATTACAGTGACAGCGACAATTGCACTGCCCACGCGAACCCCACGGCCAACTCCGCTGCCATTCCCTGGTGGATCAGACACCTCTACAGTGTTGCGAACCTTCACCAGGGGGATAATCGCCGGTGTGCTGGTTCTACTCTCCCTCGGTATTTACCTCTTCATCCGCAGGAGATCCCAGGAGAGATGGGCTGTTCTTAGTATGCGACAGATGCTCCGTAGTGCTAATCGCAAGAAACGTAGGTAGGAGGATGTCAGAACATCAAGGTCCATACCTCATCGCCGGCTTGGGCAATCCAGGCCGAGAATCCCGGCGGAACCGGCATAACATCGGCTTTATGCTAATTGACCATCTTGCGCACAGATGGGGTCTTATGATTTCGCGCATGCAATCTGAAGCGCTGATCGCTGACGGGCGCGTAGATGGAGAAAAGATTTACTTGGCGAAACCTCAAACCTTCATGAACCTTGTTGGCCGTTCTGTCGCTTCGCTCGCACGGTATTATCGCATCCCACCACTAAATCTAATCGTGATCTACGATGATCTCGACCTGCCGCTTGGGACTGTTCGCATCCGCCCCGAAGGCGGCTCCGGCGGGCATAAAGGTATGGCTTCCATTATCGACTCCCTGAAGTCGAACCGATTCCCGCGCATGCGTATCGGCATCGGTCGACCACCAGGAAGAATGGATCCCGCGGATTTCGTACTTCAGGATTTCCGCGCCGAGGATAAGGACCTTCTGGATATAACCCTCCAACGCTGCGCGGACTGCATCCAAACGCTGCTCTTCGATGGGATCGAGATCGCTATGAACTCCTGCAACCCCAAACCCACTGAGAAATGAATCTCTCCGCCCTATTAGCTCCTCTACGGGGGCAATCGACATACCAACAACTCTTAGAGCTGCTTCTGGAAAAGACCTCTCCGGACCAAGCTCTGGAGATTCCGAAAGTAATTCGAACGATGCTGGCCAGCGCTTTATGTGAAGATCTGGGCCAGCCTATTCTATATATCGTTTCCCAATTGCAGCGCCTGCTCACTCTTTATGAAGAGATACCGTATTGGACGCCAAACGTAGACCTTCAACGTTTTCCCAATCCGAATCCTCTTTTTTACGAACTGTCACCATGGAGCGAATCCGTCAGAAATGAGCGTACAGCTGCGCTCGCTGCCCTGACCCAAGGTGAAGGACCCGGCAGCCCACAAGAAGAAATCTCAAGGCAAAGCATCATGCTTCTGGCCTCGTCTAGAGCCGTGATGACTCGCTCGCTCTCAAAACGTACATTTCTGGCAAACTCACGTTATGTAAAGCAAGGTGCTGTTTTCCGTTTTGACCAGCTTATCTCCCTGCTTGTGAGTAATGGCTATGCGCAAAACAACATTGTGACCGAGCGCGGACAGTTCAGCCGCCGCGGCGGCATTCTGGACCTATGGCCCCCGGCCGAAGAGTTCCCTGTCCGACTCGAATTTTTCGGAGATGATGTGGAATCTCTCCGCTACTTCGACCCCGCCTTACAGCGGACAATCAAGGAAACGACCTGGGTCCGGATCACACCAGCGCGCGAGGGTCTGCCGCGTGACTTCGACCCCGGTTGGTTGGAACAATTACCTGGAGTTGGCAACGAAGATGACCCATTTCTTACCGATTCGCTGGAGCTCTTTCTGCCACTGATGAATTCGCGCCCCTGCGGCGTGCCCAGTTTTCTCCGAAAAGATGCCGTGGTTATTTTTGACGATAAGACCGCTTTCACGAATGCCGTGGCAGATATCGAGCAGCAGGCTCTAAGCATGCATGAGGAAGCGGTTGAAGAGGGACGGATTTCTTCAGATTTCCCGCTCCCATATTTGACTTTATCTGACATCGAAGAGAGTCTCGAGAACTACACAACACTGGATCTGGGGATGAACGCCGGGATTGCAGACTTGCATACGGTCCCGCTGTCTAACTCCTTCACTCCAGGACCGCGTTTCGGTGGCCAACTTGAATCAATCCTGAAGCACCTGAGCGATAAACGCACGGATCACGAAACAGTTGTCGTCGTCAGCCGGCAGGCGCAGCGTCTATGCGAATTATGGAGCGAGTACGATAATGCCGCCGAAGTCAGACAAGAGATTTCAGGAGAACTTCTACCTGGCGAAATCATCTTTATCCAAGGACCACTTTCTGGTGGTTGGATACAGGACCTGGCTCAAGGTGAGCGCATCCATTTGCTTTCAGATGCAGAGCTATTTGGCTGGTCTCGACCCCGACCCCGCCGGCGCTCGCTTGCCAGACCATCTGCTCCCGAGGCCTCTTTCGCCGATCTTAAGCATGGTGATTATGTCGTGCACATTGATTATGGAATCGGGAGATTCATTGGGCTTGTCGATCGCCGGTTAGACGAAATCCAACGAGAATTCCTTCTCGTCGAGTACGCCGATGGCGACCAACTTTACATTCCCGTCCATCAAGCCGATCGTATCTCTCGCTATGTGGGCGCAAATAGCTCATCCCCTTCGTTGTCCCGCCTCGGCTCCTCTGAGTGGGCTCGCTCGAAAAGTAAAGCTAGAGAAGCGGTCGAGCAAGTCGCACGCGATCTTCTCGCCCTCTACGCAGAAAGACAAACAGTACTCGGAACAGCATTTTCCCCGGATACAATGTGGCAAAAAGAACTGGAAGCGTCCTTCGCTCACCAGGAGACAGATGATCAAATACGTGCACTCGAAGCAATAAAAAGTGACATGGAAAGATCCAAACCGATGGACCGCTTGATTTGTGGTGATGTCGGCTATGGAAAAACGGAGGTCGCTCTACGTGCGGCGTTCAAAGCGGTGATGCATGGCAAACAAACCGCCATGCTCGTCCCAACGACCGTGTTGGCGCAGCAACATTTCAAAACATTCCAGCGCAGGCTCGCCGCCTTCCCCATCAAGGTTGAAATGCTATCCCGCTTTCGAAGCCGAAGCGAGATTTCTGAGATCATCAAAAGCCTAGCCTCGGGCGAGATCGATATGGTGATTGGCACCCATCGTCTTCTTCAACCCGATGTCCAATTTAAAGACCTTGGGCTGCTTGTCATCGATGAAGAGCAGAGATTTGGCGTCACACATAAGGAATTCCTTAAGCGCATGC
>SDBS01003833.1_pt1 | contig 14758 bp, 14 predicted proteins | sample 2277091 | NCBI WGS metagenome assembly SDBS01 (sample SAMN10404972, study PRJNA504765) | marine sediment metagenome | isolation source: marine sediment core GS10_PC15, 163 cmbsf | place: Arctic Ocean: Southern Knipovich Ridge | collected 2010
CACGTCAACATGGGCAAGCTCAGGAGACTGGAGCTGCTGCTGGATCGTGGCGCGCTCCATGGCCAAGCGTGCCTCTTGCGCCCGCATCTCGTCAAGCTGCTCGGAGCCAAGCACGCCGCGGAGCTCCGCCCGCTTCTCCCGCTGGGTCGCGAGGCGGGATTCGATCTCGCTCAGATGCCTTACAAGCTCCAGTGTAGTCTGAGCGGTGCGTGACATAACCCCGGCTAGTGCCAACACTACACCCACCGCAGCCAGAGCCAGCCACCACAGCGAGGATATGGCGGCACCGGCGCCACCAACGACAGCCAGACCTATCCCGGCGGCTATGCGCACCAGCCGACTGCGGCTCTGCGCACGGCGGCTGCGCACAGCCTGCTGGGCATCGCGCTGTTCCTGCTCCAGTTGCGCGATATTGCCCAAGCCAGCAATCTCGCGTTCGAGCCGCTCGCCATTCTCGACTCGCTCATGCAGAGCGGCCCAAGCGCTTTCGACGTCCTCAAGCTCCCCATCGAGTTCCCGACGCTTGTCAATCTTCTCGAGCAGGTCCTGTGTTTGCTCAATCCGCGGGCCAAGCTCGCCGAGCGCCTCTTCTGCCTCTCGTTGCCGGCGCCACGCGTCAGCGATCTGCCCGCCCCTGCTCTCAAGTTCGCTCAGCGTCTCCTGCAGGCCGTTGATCTCTTGCTTGACCAGCGACAAGGCACCCGGGTTCTTGGGGGCCGGGCGATCCAGCCCGCGCCGCATGTCGGCGAGCGCCCCGTGAAGCCTGTCCAGCATATTGGGCACACTGACCCGGCCGGCTGAGCCGGAAATAGTGCCCTGAAGCAGCTCGCCGATCTCCTGACCCGCCGCGAGGCGAGTTAGCTCTTGCTGGCGGATCGCCGCTGTGCTCTCGTAAATGTCCCGGGAACCAGTACCGATCAGCTCAGCCAGCTTCTCCTGCACCTGATCGTGGTCAGTCCACTCCACAGCGCTGTCCAGGTCAACCAGTGAGGTCCGTTTATTCGCGAAGTCCTTCACGATGCGCCAGTCAGTGTCCGCCGCGGAGAAATCCGCCGACAGCGTATACATATCCGGCGCTCCCCAGCGTTGCCAATCCCGCACCTCTTTCCTGCGGCTGGTAACCTTCTCGAACAGCAGAGCAAGCAGCGCTTCTTCGAGCGTGGACTTGCCCGCTTCGTTGGGGCCCCGGACGATATTCAGGCCGCTACTGAATTCGAATTCCGCATCGCCGAGGCAGCCGAAATTGCGCAGAGCAAGCCGCTGGATAATCACCCGAGCACCTCCCGCCCCGCCAGTAGCGCCAGGCCGAGCCTACGAGCCCGCTCGATTACCTGCCGCTGTTCGTCGGTTTCGGCGGCCTCAAATCGCTCCTTCATCAGCTCCCGAAAGCGCCCCGACACCAGGCCGGGCGGCCCGGGCTCGGCCTCGTCCCAGTCAGGATGGCTGTCATCAACCAGCCGCACGCGGAAGAAGTGGCCTTCGACTCGCTCCGTAACCTCGTCCAGGTCCAGGACTAGCTCTGGTGGGGCGATACCGGTCAGCCGGGCATCGAATATGACGTCAGCCCCGGCGACTTCGAGGACTCTCTGAATCAGCTCCTCGCCGCTGCGAAAGTCGGCCAGGTCAAATTCCTGCTCGCGATACTGGAGGCTGCCGGTGGTAACCTGCTCCCAAGTAACCTCACCATTCTCGTCGAGGTCCACGACCAGGGCCTGGCCACGCTCAGCCTGGTCCAACCCTATGATCTCGGACGAGCCGGGATACGCTGCTCTGACCGTGCCGCAGCGATACTCGTGGTAGCTGTGCCAGTGGCCCAGCGCCACGTAATCCAGGCCGGTGGCCGCAAGCTGGTCCTGGGTGAATATGACCGAGTCGTCGTCCACCAGGCCCGGTATCTCCACCGACCCGTGGATGACCCCGATGTTCCAGCGGGCCGCGGCATCCGGACGGAGGTCGTCCACATTCTCAGCAAAGGTCACCGCGACGCTCAACTCGGGCAGGTTGACCGTCGCGCGTTCCTTGCTCAGCAAGTGAACACCTGGGGGCAGGCCCTGCGCCTGCCAGCGGTCATAGATGCTTCCGGGCAGGATCAGATCGTGGGTACCGGGAACGATTATGGTAGTAACCGGCGAAGCGCCACCACTCAGAGCGTTCAGCTTGGCCCAGACGAACTCAGCCTCGCCCTCGGGCGGCCGCGGACTGTCGAACAGGTCGCCGGCGATGACCAAGAGCTGCGCGCCGTGCTCCGTGCAGCAGGCGACACAGCGCTCGAAAGCCTGCCGCAGCCGCCGCCGGTGCGCCGCAGCGGCAGTACCGAAGACCTTGCTGGAGTGCCCCAGATGCATATCCGCCGTGTGTACCAAGCGTAGTTTGGCCATATCATCTTTCCCGTCTTGGCCGGAGAGAGGCTACGAATAGTTTCGCGGCAGAGCGGTCAATTCCTCTGCAGTGGCAGGACTCAGCAGCTCCGCCCACAGAAACCAAGCAAGTATATGGAGGAGATTTGCCAGTTTGATTGTATAATATAGCAGGTAGCGCCTTCCAACGCAAAAGGAGGATGATCCGATGGGCAAACGTACAGTTACGCTGCGGCTGGTGGTCGCCGGAGTGGTCATTGCCCTAGCTGTGGTTGCCTTCTACGGCGGCACCGCCCTGCGGGCAGTGCTCAGCCCCATGGCAGCCAGTGCCTACGCGGCAAACAGCGACCCAGCTTATAACGGGCCCCTGGCAGAAGTCGAGAAGGTGGTAGTGGACGAAGCCGAGCAGGGCATAGTGATCTTAGGCTACAATCAGCCCCTGCACATTCAGACTTCCGCTGGCGGCCTGAGCGGCTACGAGCGTGCTGTGTCGGTCGCCGCTGGTCTCAACGACGGTCTGCCTGCCGGTCTGCGTGGCGATCAGATCCAGGCTGTGGAGCAAGCGGGGACCTGGCTGGTGATGGCCGGGACGGCCAGCCTGGTTGTCGCCAACCAGGAGGAAGCTGACATCTGGGGCCTGAGCTCGGCGGAGCTGGCCGACATCTGGGCGGCGAACCTGGCGATCGCCGTTGACCAGGCCTGGGAAACGCCGGTAGAGGAGCAGCAAGCGGAGGAAGAAGTGACCGAGGAGCAGCCCACAGAAGAAGAGACGGTTGAGGAGGAGCCCGGTGAAGAGGAAACCGGCGCCGAGCAGGAGTGGCAGCCTGAGGAGCCTTACAAGGATAAGATAGTGCCGATTGTGAGCGTCGGGCTGGGCAAACGCATCGGCATCGCCCGGGTCAACGGCCCGCAATCCAAGGTCAACCAGGTACAGGCAGTCGCACAACTTGAGACCAAATACCGAGACCAACTGGACGTTGAGATATACGTGCCCATATCCACCAAAGTCCCCGGCCGGACCCTGGCCCGAATTCAGGGCGTCGGCGTCACCGGCGTGGGCGACCTACGGATTCGATAAGGAGGCCCGGAAATGACAACGCGCCACCAGTGGCAATACCTGGCTTTGGTTGTGATCCTGACCGCCTTCCTGGTGGGATTCGGCACCGGCCCGAGGACAGCCGAGGCGATCAGCTTGGGCGGTGTGCTCAAGGGAGCGCTGAAGGTCCTGAGCATCGGCTATATGGTGAAGAAGTTCGGCCCGCAGATCAATTCGTTCATCAACACCGTCCTGGCCCAGCACTCCGCCGAGATTGCCGGCCAGACGAAAGTTGTGCCGATTCTCAAGGTTGGCTCCGGCGGGGCGGCCATTGGCGCTGCCCAGGTGATGGGGCCGGCGCAGCAGGTGGAGAAGGTCAAGGCGGTAGCGGAGTTGGAGTGGCGACCGGGTACAGTATTGCGAGCGCGCGGACTGTTTCCCGTCGCCAGCACCAACATCACCAAGCTTGACATCGTCAAGGGCACCGGCGTCTCGGCCAACATCAAATTCCCGTTGTAGAGTCCGCCCAGGAGCCAATCGTAGTCAGGCTTAGTGGAACTGTCAGCATAATGGGCAGCTACCTCGGGCGCACAACCGCGTCGCCAGGCGCTGCCCATTGTCCTTTGTCTCCTTCAGCGAGGTATTGACTTACCCCATCGGCCGGTGATAGTTCCACTCCTCGCTAGCATACTTCTGCGTGCGGAGCTGCTCAGCGCGAGCCTGTTCTGTTTCGGTGAGTTCGCCCGCTTCCATTTCGAGTGCGAGGGCCTCGGCGAACCCAGCCACCAGGGCCTCGCCAAGTTCCTCAAAGCTGACCGGTCGGCCCAGAACCTCGCTGACGCCGACGGCTGCCTGCCTTAGCACCGCGCCGCCGTCTTCCTGGCCAGTACCGGGCATTACCGCCAGGTGGTCAGCGACATTCAGGGTTATCGGGACCGAACCGTGCTGGAGAATAACGCCGTCCCGGCGGACCTGTGCCGAGCCTACTATCTTGCGGCCCTGGGCGACCATGTCGGCGCGGGTTGACTGGGTGAAGCAGATGGCCGGCGCTTTGCTGTCTGCCGGGTCGAGCTCGCCTCTTGGCGGGGGTTTGCTGCCCAGATCAGCCTGAACCCCCAGCATCTCCAGTCCGCGCTGGATGCCCTGCGAAAGCTCCCGGTAAGAGCCCAGCACGCTGTCGCCGTGCACCAGCCCGTCTTCAGTCACGCAGACTGAATAGGTGACCTCGTCGTCGTGGAGGAGGGCCCGGCCACCGGTGGGGCGACGCACCAGATCCCAGCCGCGCTGCCGAATGGCGGTCAGGTCCACCTGCTCGTCTGCTTCCTGGAAGTAGCCCAGCGATACCCCCGGCGGACGCCACCCATAGATACGCAGAGTCGGTGGGACAGTACCTCGTCCCACCGCTTCGCGTATCGCCTCGTCAACCGCCATATTGGTATAGGCATCACGGTGGCCGCTGTGGATAACCCGCCAGACCGCTGCTCTGCCCACCGCCGATCACGCTCCCCTACCCCCGCGCTGCTCGACGCCGCTAGACCGCGTCTTCATTCTCGGGTTCAGCGGCCGTGCTCTGCCGGTATTCTTCTTCCGACAGCAAACTGGCGGGATCGAAGGCTTCGTCGGGCTTAACGGCGACCAGCCAGCCGTCGCCGTAGGGGGCTTCGTTGATAATCTCGGGGGCGTCCAACAGATCCTCATTGCAGCGGAGCACTTCCCCGCTGAGCGGCGCCACCAAATCCTGGACCGCCTTGGCCGACTCAACAGTGGTGAACGATTCACCTTCAACGATAGCGGCGCCCTCTTCGGGCAGTTCCACGTAGATAATGTCGCCCATTTCGTTCTGGGCGTAATCAGTAACCCCCACAAGTACTTCGTCCTTCTCGGACCTTACCCAGGTGTGTTCTTCGTGATAGCGACGTTCTTCCATCGGTAGTGCAACCTCCTAGTTGTTCTCATTTAGCAGGGCAGCAATTCTGTCCCGGTCTGTTGGTCGCCGCGCATGTTCTGCTGCCCCGTTCGGCGCTCAACAGTATACATTTCTCTGGGCTGCGATGCAAGTGGAAAAACTCGGGGCAGCGGCGCGGACGGCCGTAGGCTGCCGCCCATCTCAGACGGCTGCGCGGGCAGCGCGAGCGATTTCGCGAATGTGATCGGGCGTTGTGCCACAGCATCCGCCCACCAGGCGTACCCCCGACGCGATCAGCAGCGCGGCCAGCTCCCCCGATTCCTGAGGCGTGGCGCGGAACACCGTGGCACCGTCCACGAGCTGCGGCTGGCCAGCATTGGCCTGCGCCATCAACGGCAGATCCACCGTCTCACTCATCCGGCGGACCGCAATGATCAGACCATCCAAGTCGCCGCAGTTCGCGCCAACAATATCAACGCCAAGTCTAGCTAGCTCCCGCCCCGCCTCCGCACCACTGACTCCCATCATAGTTGTGCCCGCAGCCATTGAGAACGACATCGTCACCGCGATCACTATGTCCGGGTCTACGGCGCGGGTGGCTTCGACGGCGGCCTTGACCTCCCGGAGGTCCTCAAAGGTCTCGATGAGCACAAAGTCGGCCATGCGGCTGGCCAGCATAGCTTCGGCCTGTTGACGATAGATGGCCACCGCTTCGTCATACGGCAGGTCGCCCACCGGCTCGATAAGTTGGCCGGTCGGCCCGATGCCGGCCGCCACGTATGCATCCGGCCCCACCGCCGCCCGGAGTATCTTGATTGCGGCGATCTGGATGTTGGCTGCCTGCTCGCCAAGCCCAGCCCTTCTCAGCATCCCCAGGTTAGCCACGAGGGTATTGGTCTGAAAGACCTCGGCGCCAGCTTCCTGGTGCGCGCGATGGATCCCCTCAACAACATCAGGGTAAGTCAGGTTGACCTCGCCGCTATTGCGATAGCTGACTCCGCGGGCGGTCAGCATCGTGCCCATCGCGCCCTCGCAGACCAGCACACGTTCGCTCAACTCGTCGAGCAGTTGCTGTCCATTCGGCATCTTGATCACCCTCGGTGGCCTCTAAGCCGGCGATGGCCAGGGCGCAGTACTCCCACACACGCACCAAGCTACCTGGCCATGCGGGAAGGCCAAACCAGCCTAGATATTACAATACATCGCCCGGCAGCGCAAGCGACGACCGGCGCAGCAACCCGCCGTTGGCGAGCGATCAGCGTCAAAACAAGCCAGGCGCGGATTCGTCGGCTCCAGTCATAGGTATAATAAACGCTGATACAAAACTGAGACTGCGTATAGTCTATACTGAGAGCGAGAATTGCCAGGAGATACAGCACACTTGACAAACGCGCCGGATCGTGGTAGCTTGTTACAAGATTGTTAGCTACCACGACTCGCTTCTATTCGCAGCAAGTGTGATAGACAGGTGAACGCAGTTGGAGACGGGTCAACGGCAGACGACGTTTGATGCGCGTGACTACGTACGCGTAATTCAACAGCGCAAGTGGTTCATTCTGATTGTCGCGCTCACCGCCATGGTGATCGGGGCAATCTATGCTGTCTCTTATCCCAAGCGATTCCGCGCCTCTGCCTGGGTGATAGTGTACTCCGAACCAGAGCCCTTCTTCTGGATGGCCGGCGACAAGCGTGACCGCACCCGCCGGATATCCTTGGAGACGCAGGCGGCCATGGCTGAGAGCAACGACGTGGCCGTCATGGCGGCGACTAGCCTGGGCGCGCGGACCTCGGCCAAACGGATAATTGTTTCTCCCAAAGAGATTGTTGACAGCATCGCTGCTCGGGCGTTTCCCCCGGACCGTATCCATATTCAAGCCGTCCACAGAATGTCGCAGCACGCCATCGAATTTGCCAACCAGACAGCGGAAAGCTTCGTGGAAGTCAGTGCCGACTACCGTCGAGCCGAAGACCGCGCCGCAGTGGAGTTCTTAGAAAGCCAGTTGGAAAAAGCCGAGCAGGATCTCAACGACGTTCTCGAAGCAAAACAGCAAAAGCAGAAGCAATGGGGGATTGTGAGTGTGCAGGCTGGGCAAGAGGCCACTGCCAGTGTGGGCAGGTATGAGGGCGAACTGGCGGCGGCCGAGGCCGAGCTGGCGGCAATCAGTGCGCAAAACGACTCGCTGGAGCAAGAGCTAGCCAACCTGCAGAATGCCTCAACCATGCAGCACCCGGTGGCAAACCCCTACCGGTCCAGCCTGGAGGCGCAGCTACAGACTGCCCGGCTGGCCTTGACGCAACTGCGCGCCCGCTATCGTGACGCCCACCCGGCTATTCCGCAGACCCAACTGCAAATTGAACAACTTCGCGACCAGATCGAGAAGGAGTCAGTCCTTGTTGCTCAGACGCAACTGGTGGCCCAGGAGCGTGCTACTTCGCTGGGCAATGAGCTACTCAACACCAGACTACAGACGGCCAGCATCAGCGCCCGGATTGACGTCTTGAACAATCTGATCCGCATCACCCGGGCGAAGGCTACTGATCTCCAGGAGAAAGAGGAGTTGCTCTCCCGCGACACCTACGAGGCGATGCTGGCTCAAGCGACCTACGAGGGCCTGCTCCAGGAGTTACGCGCGCGCAAGCTCAAGGAAGCCGCCCAACAGGGCACCGCCGCCGTGCTGGACCGGGCCCTGCAGGCCAGCGCCATTGAGGTCAATCCGGTGCGCAGTGCATTGTTCACAGCCATGCTGGGGTTGGTGGCTGGGATTGCGTTTGCCCTGCTGATGGAAGTGCTGGACACGACGGTCCATACTCCCGATGACATCCTCCACCATACTGAGGTGGATTTCCTGGGCATAATCCCCCTGGGCGAGACCAACAACACGCACTTGGTTACGCTCATCGCCCCGCGCAGCCCACCGGCCGAAGCTTTCCGGACCTTGCGATCCAACGTAAACTTCGCCACACTGGATAACCCGGCACGCACCTACTTGACAACCAGCGCCGGTGGCGGCGAGGGCAAGAGCCTCGTCACCGCTAACCTGGGGGTAGTCTTTGCTCAGGCCGGTCAGTCGGTGATCATCGTAGACAGTGACCTGAGGCGACCAATCCATCACCGGCTGTTTGGCTTAAGATCCGCGCCGGGCCTGACCAGCGTGCTGATGGGCGAGGTCGCCTTGCCCGACGCGCTGCAGCAGACCGACGTGGAGAATCTGCGCGTTCTAACCAGCGGCCCACTGCCGCCCAACCCCGCCGAACTGATGGATTCCGAGCGTATGACCACACTAATCAGTGACGCCGCCAATCACGCTGACCTTGTGCTGTTCGACTCACCGCCAGCGATCATGCTGGCCGACGCGGTGATTCTGTCCTCAAAGGTGGACCAGACCATACTGGTCGCCGAATCCGGTCAGGTTACCCGCGACGCGTTCAACGAGATGGTGCGTCTGATTACCCGCGCCCGCGGCCACATCCTGGGCGCGGTGCTCAACAAGCTGGACGTCAGCCGTACCGGTTACTATTACTACTACTATTACTACTACTACGACGACTACGCCGCGCGGGCGCACCCCGAAGACGAGGGCGAGGCCGTAGAGAACGGCACCGGCCCCAGGCGTATGCCGACTGAATCCCCCATACGCCCCCTGAATGACGAGCAGTCGGCACGCTTCAACGGGGACAACAACCAAGACGACACAGCCCAGTAGCCGGTACTGTCCGCTGTACGCCGGCCCAATTGATGACTTGCCCCCGGACTTGACAAGTGGCTCGTCGCCATCTGGATGCTTGCCAATGCAAAGAACGGTATCAGTTCCCACAAGCTGCACCGGGCCATAAGAGTGCCGCAGAAGACGGCATGGTTTATGCTACAGCGAATCCCACTGGCGATGCAGACGACGTGGCCTCTTATCGGGGACTCAACGGAGAGTATCTGCACTAGGTCATAAACCACGCAGAGTGCTATGTGAGGGGGAGAGTACACACCAACGGGCTGGAGAACTTCTGGAGTCTGTTCAAGCGGTGCGTCAAGGGGACGTATATAAGCATGGAGCCGTTTCATCTGTTCAGGTATCTTGACGAGGAAGAGTTCCGGTTTAACAACCGCCAGACCAATGACTACGAGCGGTTTATGTTGGCGGCGCAACGGGCGGCAGGGAAGCAGTTGACTTACGCCGAACTGACAGGTAATATAGCGGTGGAGTAATCAGGTAAGAGGCGGGAATAGCACTCGGGCGAGAATATGGAGAGGAGTGGCATCCAATGTCTATCAAGCCCGCAGTTGACAGTGCGCACGACGTGGCTGCCTACATTCTTGGCAAGCGTGGCAGTATGACGGCAATGAAACTCCAGAAACTGTTGTACTATTGTCAGGCGTGGTCGCTTGTGTGGGACGAGCGCCCAATGTTTCCTGATCCGATAGAGGCTTGGGCAAATGGTCCTGTTGTCAAAGCCGTATACCAAGAGTATCAGGGCATGTTTGAGATCGAGAGATCTCGGCGCGGTGACCCGGACGTATTAGACAAAGAAGCTGCCGCCACAGTAAATGCGGTGCTCAAGTACTATGGGGGAAAGAAGCCACAGTGGCTCAGTAACTTGACACACATCGAGGCCCCTTGGTGCGATGCTAGGGAGGGATTATCTCTGGGCGAGCGGGGAAATCGCAAGATAACTCTCGCCGTACTGCACGAGTATTATGGGAGCCTTTAGCCGATGGCTAGAACGGCCAAGCCTGGGGGGCGCGCCAGTACACGCAAGAAAGCACGGAGTGTCGACACGGGAAGCACGCAGGACTTGTCGCCGTATTGGTCGTTTCAAGAAGTAGATTGTGGGGGGCCCTGGTCCTTCCGTAAAGTAGAAGGAACCGCTGCCAGTAACCTGGTAGATAAACTACGAGAGTTTCAGAGAATGACTTGGACTGAGATTGAAGGCACACAACATCATTCGATACAATGCAGTTCAATCAAATCCGAAGCACAACGTCGTCTGTACGATATTGGCAAAGGGGCAGAAGATACGCTCTTCTCCTTCGGCTTGGGCGGAAGGCTACGCCTCTGGGGTATAAGGAGGGGGCGCGTATTCTGCATTCTTTGGTGGGATCCCAAACACCAAATCTACCCGTCACCGAAGAAGCATACTTAGCGGCGGTAAGCTCTCAGAAAGGAATAGGAACCCCCATGACAGCCTCAAATATGAGTGTTCCGCCAGCGAGGGGCAGTACCCCATTCAAGCGGTTTGAGAACGCACTGAAGGCGATCCTCGCCGTCCCCAAACCCGAGGTCGAGAAAGCGAAACGGGAGAAGGCGAAGAAGCCGAAGCGTTGAAGCTTTGACTTTAGCAGACAGCACAAACGCCGGCGATATTCTCGCTGGCGTTTTGCATTGAGAGATTAGTGGTCGCACCCAGCACCCGACAGGTGCGCACCTGCTGGGCTGGCTTCCCCCAAACCCTCCTGATAAACAGTCAGGCTGAGTTCACCACTCTAGCCGTCGCTATCGCTGGGTGCGGCCACAATCTATTATAGCAGAAATCCAATATGGCACCAAGGCGTGCTTGGTGCGTCAAGTATATTGTTACCTTAGCAATCAAGGGAGAGGTTATGGGGCCCCGCCAATCGTAGTATACCAACCCGCCCTTGAGGGTGGCCAGGAATATCCCCGCGCGCGTGAGCTGCCCATCCTGGTACTGCCCCCCAGCCAGTATAGCCACGCCCACGGCATCGCCGGAGCTGGTTGGCGGAATCACGACCATCTGGCGGACATCCTGCGGGCATGCGCCAACTTGCTCGGCGGCCAGGGCCTCGCCTGCGCGGCTCAAAACATAAGCCTGCCCCTCTGCCGCCATGAGGACCCTGTCCCCCACCGCCACCATCGCCTCGGGCACAGGCGCTACGTGGCAAGACTGCGGAAATGAGGACCAGTCGCCGGTAGTTAAGTGGCCCTCCGCCGACACGACAATATCATCCCCCCACCAGAAGCACTCGTAGGACAGCCACCAGGGATTACCGACCTCGGGGACGACGGCCACCAGTATAGGGTCGCGGCAAGGAGGCACCTCCAGCCACCCGCAGCCAACCACGACGGCGACGAGAAGCAGCACGGCAGCGACACCAAGACTACACCAAAGACGCGCTATTGCTCCGCACCCTCCGTTTTGGCGTCCGCGGCCGCTGGTGGAGGCGACCCGTCAGCCACGCCAAACAGGCATACGCCCAGCTCCACCAAGTATTCCGTTGCGCCGCCTATGACCTGTTGCCCGCGCGTCAGACAGCGGTGAACAAGCTGGGGCAAGGTGGCGCGCGGTGGTGGGAGCGGCTCTGGTGACGAGGTAATAATCAACCGCTCACCTTTTTTGACCGCGCCCAGCTCGCTGCGTGCCATTAGCTCCTGGCCAGCGTCGGTCTGCAAGTACTGCACCCAGTCTGTCAGCTCGCCGTTTTCCTCGACGAGTCGCTGGTGTTCGCCGCGCAGGTGCAGAAGTTCACAGGAGAGCGCGAACGCACGGTAGATGGGGTTGAAGATACGTCCGTGGGTGCCCAGCAGCAGGGCAACCAGTGCGATCACAAACAATACCCGCCCGGGTGAGCGTAGGCCCAAACGGCGTAGAATGCTAGCCACTCGCTGGCGTCGCTGTTCGGCCACGGCTTTTTCCTCGTTGCTGCAGATCACGCTGCGATTGCTGCGGCGACCGAAGACCGTGGAATATGCTAACGCTTTCGCAAAAATATGTCAACTGCTGGCGAGGGAATAATGAAGAGGCGGAAGTTCGTGAGAACTTCCGCCCGTTGTGCTGACAAGTGCGCTGGTCGCGGCAGGTCAGGCCAGGTTGTAGAAGACCTCCCGGCCGTGATACTCCGCCGTCTCGCCCAGCTCCTCCTCGATCCGCAGGAGCTGGTTGTACTTGGCCACGCGGTCGCTGCGCGCGGGCGCGCCGGTCTTGATCTGGCCGGCGTTTGTCGCTACCACCAGGTCGGCGATGGTCGCGTCGCTGGTCTCGCCACTGCGGTGGGAGACCACCGCCGTCATGTGCGCGCGCTGAGCCATCTGGATGGCGTTGAGGGTCTCGGTCAGGGTGCCGATCTGGTTGAGCTTGATGAGGATAGAGTTGATGGCCTGCTCGTCAATAGCTCGCTGGAGGATGCTGGTGTTGGTCACAGTCAGGTCGTCGCCGACGATCTGGACCGTATCACCCAGCCGCGCGCACAGTTTCGGCCAGGCGTCCCAGTCGTTTTCATCCAGGCCATCCTCGATAGAGATAATCGGATACCGGTCACACAGCTCGGCGTAGAAGTCAATCATCTCCGCAGAACTTAATTCCCGCCCCTCGCTGGCGAGGACGTACTTGCCCTTTTCCTTGTCGAAGAAGGAGCTCGCCGCCGGATCCAGCGCGATGCAGATCTGGCTGTCAGGCTCGTACCCCGCCTTGTCAATGGCCTCAATGATGACCTGGAGTGCCTCTTCGTTGGAACTGAGATTAGGAGCGAAGCCGCCCTCGTCGCCGACAGCCGTGCTCAGTCCACGGCTTTTCAGGACACCCTTGAGCGCATGGTACGTCTCGGCGCACGTGCGCAGGCCCTCACGGAAGCTCTCTGCGCCCACCGGCATGATCATAAACTCCTGGAGGTCTACGTTGTTGTCGGCGTGGGCCCCGCCGTTCATAATATTCATCATCGGCACAGGCAGAAGCTTGGCGTTGCCCCCTCCGATGTACTTATACAGCGGCAGCTCCAGGGCCGCGGCAGCCGCCTTGCAGACCGCCAACGAAACGCCCAGCACGGCGTTAGCGCCCAGGTTGCCCTTGTTGGGCGTGCCGTCCAGTTCGCAGAGCAGCCCGTCCATCGCGACCTGATCGGTAGCATCCAGACCAACAATCTCAGGGGCAATCTTCTCGTTGACATTGGCGACGGCCTGAAGCACGCCTTTGCCACCGTAACGGCCCTCGTCCCCATCGCGCAGCTCCACCGCCTCCTTTTCCCCGGTCGAGGCGCCCGAGGGCACGGCGGCGCGACCTATCGCCCCGCAGGCCAGCGCGACTTCCACCTCGACCGTTGGATTACCCCGGGAATCGAGAATCTCGCGAGCATGCACAAACTCTATCGTAGTCATCAGGGTCATCCTTTCTACCGCGGGCTCTCTACCTGCGCCTGGGCGGCGGCCAGGCGGGCGATGGGCACACGCAGCGGCGCGCAGCTCACGTAGTCCAGGCCCACTTCATGGCAGAAATGTACCGAGCGCGGTTCGCCGCCGTGCTCGCCGCAGATGCCGATTTGCAGCTTGTCATTGGCTGCTCGCCCCTTCTCCACCGCCATAGCGACCAGCGCCCCGACGCCGTCGCGGTCAATTGACTCAAACGGACTGACGTCGATAATGCGCTGGCTGATGTACGCCGGGATGAACTTGCCCTCGACATCGTCGCGGCTGAAGCCAAAGGCCATCTGGGTGAGATCGTTGGTGCCGAAGCTGAAGAAATCGGCGATCCGCGCGATATCGTCGGCTACCAGGCAGGCGCGGGGAATCTCGATCATGGTCCCGATTATGCACTCGACCTCGACGCCCTCCTCCGCCATAACCTCCTGAGCGATCTCTTCGGCGTACCCCTTGAGTATTTCCAGCTCCCCGAGGATCCCAACCAGGGGGATCATGACCTCCGGGATCGGATTGTAGCCTTCCTTTTTGAGCTGGCAGGCGGCCTCAAAGATGGCCCGCACCTGCATCTTGTAGACCATGGGGAAGGTGATCCCCAGGCGACAGCCGCGATGGCCGAGCATCGGGTTGAGCTCGTGCAGGTTGACAGCGATATCGCGGATGTCCTCGGGAGTCTTGCCACTGATCTCGGCCGCGGCTTCGATACCCGCTTGGTCCTTGGGCAGGAACTCGTGCAGCGGCGGGTCGAGCAGGCGGATGATGACCGGCAGCCCGTCCATCGCCTTGAGAATGCCGTAGAAGTCATCGCGCTGGTAGGGCAGCAAGGCGTTGGCGGCTTCGGTCATATCCTCTTCGGAATCCGACAGGATCATCTTCTGGAAGTTGAGCAGCCGCTCTTCGCCAAAGAACATATGCTCGGTGCGGGTCAGACCGATGCCGGCGGCGCCTAGCTCACGCGCCAGGGTGGCATCCTCCGGCGTATCGGCGTTGGTCCGCACGCCCATCACACGCACCTCGTCAGCCCAGGGCATAAACTTGGTGAAGTACTGGTAATCCTCGGAGTCTTCCGGGGCCATCGCACCGCGCAGCACCTGGATGATGTCGGAGTCGGTCGTCGCCACATCACCGAGCATGACCTCTCCGGTGGTCCCATCAATGGAGACATGGTCGCCCTCGTTAACCACGCTACCATTCACCCGAAACTGCTTCTGGTCGTAAGCCAACTCGATAGCGCCACACCCGACCACACAGGGCTTACCCATCTGGCGGCCCACGACAGCCGCGTGAGAGGTCTTGCCGCCCAGGACGGTCAGGATACCCT
>SDBS01003834.1_pt1 | contig 14748 bp, 15 predicted proteins | sample 2277091 | NCBI WGS metagenome assembly SDBS01 (sample SAMN10404972, study PRJNA504765) | marine sediment metagenome | isolation source: marine sediment core GS10_PC15, 163 cmbsf | place: Arctic Ocean: Southern Knipovich Ridge | collected 2010
TCGTTTATGTTCGTTTTAATAGATATTTTAACACCATTCGGCGTGCTTTTTATCGTCCAATTCGCCTTCGTCCCTTTTTCAGCCGGCATTCCATTTTCTCTCATGAAGTAAATTTTCCGCGATTTATTTAAAGTCTTATATTGTTCTATCATCAAGTAAAGAAAATTGCTGGTAACCAAAGCTCACATCAAAGCGACGTTCATTTTCAAAATGAGCTAAATAATAAGTTTAGCCAGCTAAACAATAATGAATTACGGTGGTTTCATGAACGATTTAATTGTACTCGCTGCCACGAATTAATGAGCAGCTTGGCGTGGGCGGCTTCCAATAGCAAGCACCCAAGTGTAAGCTATGGCAACAAAGATATCGGAAAAGCGTATATTCAGTTACAAACGATTATTTATAACGCAGCATCAACTTTAAGTTTTGAAATATCAAAGCGTCAGATAACACTAGATGAAATAAATTATCCAACAAATATAGATGAGGATACAAAACTTTCTTACTGGGGATTTAAACGGATTCGAAAGCAGGCTCGTGATCTTTGTGATGGGCGTTTAGTACTGTTAGATCAAAATGACTCATTCTTTGAGCAAACATCTAACCCCTCATCCCATAATCAATCACTTTTCAATAATTAAACAATTTGATATGATATAGATATTAGCTAAAAGGAAAGTGAGATGAACAAACCATGGATTGCACCGTCAATTTTATCGGCTGATTTTGCAAGACTCGGCGAAGATGTGACGAAAGTTATTGAAGCAGGCGCTGATATTATTCATGTTGATGTGATGGATAATCATTACGTGCCAAATCTCACGATCGGCCCATTAGTTTGTAAAGCATTGCGTGATTATGGCATCAAAGCGATACTCGATGTTCATTTAATGATTGAACCTGTCGATGCTTTAGTAGAACCTTTTGCAAAAGCAGGCGCGGATTATATTACGTTTCATCCAGAAGCAACTGAACACATTGATCACACAATTGAACTCATTAATTCATTCGATTGCAAAGCTGGACTTGCATTTAATCCAGCAACGCCTTTAGACTTTTTAGATTATACAATTGATAAAATTGATTTAATTCTTTTGATGAGTGTCAATCCTGGTTTTGGCGGACAAAAATTTATTACCGAAGTAATGCCAAAAATTTCACAAGCCAGAAAACTTATTGAAAAAAGCGATCGTGACATTCGTTTATCTGTCGATGGCGGCATTAATTTAGAAAACATCGGAGAAGTTGCACAAGCGGGCGCCGATATGTTTGTTGCTGGTAATGCAATTTTCAAAGCGAAAGATGATTACAAAACTACAATTGAGAAAATGCGTAAATTAGCATCGGACTAATTAAAATTACCTTGCTTTGCATATACCGTCATCCCGCGGCTTGACCGCGGGATCTAATAGACATAACATATCCCACAAAACTTCAAGCACATAATGAGGCAACCTTTATGAAAATTGGCATTCTAGGCGCAATGATCGAAGAAGTTCAAGCCATTAAAAATAATATGAAAAATGTCGAAACAAAGAAAATCGGCGGGCGTGAATATTACACTGGTAAATTACACGGCATTGATACCATACTCGCTTTTTCTCGCTGGGGAAAAGTGGCTTCGTCATCAACCGTGACAACATTAATAAACACTTTCGACGCAGAATTAATTGTTTTTACGGGCGTTGCAGGGGCTGTATCGAGCAAACTAAATGTTGGCGATGTTGTGATTGGCGATGGCCTTTATCAACATGATATGGATGCAAGACCTATTTTCGAACGACATCAAATTCCGCTAACTGAAATGATTTTGTTTCGGCCTGAAAAAAGCTTAGTTGACAACGCAAAATCTGCCGCAGAAAAATTTATTGCCGGAATTAATGAAAACATTCCCGCTGAATCTTTACAAAAATTTTCTATCTCCAAACCAAAAGTTTTTGCCGGCATTATTGCAAGTGGCGATCAATTTATTACAAATGCGGCTGAGCACGATGCATTAAGAATTGATGGCGAAGAAGTTTTTGCCGTTGAAATGGAAGGTGCTGCGATCGCTCAAGTATGCCATGAACATGACATACCTTATATTGTTGTGAGGACTATTTCAGATAAAGCAGATCACAGTGCTGATATTGACTTCCCCGCATTTGTTGCTGAAATTGCACCGCACTATTCAGATGGCATTGTGAAAGGCATATATGCAGGATTAGAAAAATAAAATGTCTGAGAATAGAATCAAACAGCTTGTCAGTGAATTAAATCTCTCTCCACATCGAGAAGGTGGTTTTTATAAAGAAATTTATCGCTCGACAGATAATGTATTAGCCCCAGAACGATTTGGCGGGGAAAAGCCAGAACGACTTGCGGCCACTTTAATTTATTATTTGCTTAGCAAAAATGATTTTTCTGCTTTTCATCGAATAAAATCCGATGAAACTTGGATTTACCTTGAAGGTTCACCATTACTCGTGCATGTCCTAGATAAAAACACAAAAAAATATTCTATTAATAAAGTTGGTCCATTATCATCAAACGTTCTACCAAACTATACCGTTCCATACGGCAACTGGTTTGCCGCTGAAGTTGAAGATCAAGAATCTTATTCGTTAGTAAGCTGCTTTGTTGCCCCAGGTTTTGAATTTAGAGATTTTGAAATGGCAGATAGGCAAGCGTTATTAGAAGAATATTCTGATCACCATGAAATTATAAAAAAATTAACGCGATAATTACAGCCCATCTTTAATTGTGATATCCCAATCTTTCATCTCTTCATTAAGCGCCTCATCTTGCTCTACTGACAACGCACACTCATAAAGCTTTTCATCTTTCTTTAAGTTCGAAAAGTATGCGCGCTTTGCTTTCGACCAATCAATATAATCCATCGAATCATGCGTTTGCCAAAATATTTTCTCTTCTGCAATCGTTTTAAATTTTGGTATTTTCTTAAGTTTTTTCATAAACCACCCTTGTCAAACATTATAATACCCTTGAAACTATTTAAATTCTCACCTCTAACATAAGCGTTAAGAACAAAGAATATGCTGACAAATTTAATCTGTTTCTGTAAATGCTATCACCGCATCAATTGATGGTGCATACATTCTCTCTCGTTTTTCTTTCTTTGATGTAGCCAGCCTTTTGTCAACAAGTGTAGCAAGCACTCTACCAATATATTGCGCCGTTTTTTTAAGTTTTTTGGCGATTTTAGATGGCGTAGCATTAGGCATTGTTACTAATAATTTTAATGCCTGCTCTTCAATTCCTGAAAGGTCTGATCGTTGCACTCTATCTTTACCCAACTTCATTAACATGGGTTTTGCAATATTCAGTGTAACCTTGTCTGTTAAATCGCCGACATAAAGCCTGCTCATAAGACGCGAGGCTAACCCAAAAACATATCGAAGACGACCGTGCGTTATTTTATAAATATAATGAAATACTTCATTGTCTATTGGTAATTCTACTTTTTTGTGTTCTCCATAAAACTTAACTCGTTTATCAAGCATCTCCGCAAGACTTTTTGCCGGCAAGGGATTAATGACCACTTCATATGAAATAATGTCATCTAAACGATCTACTTCTTGTGCGATAAATCGTCTTAGCCCAACATCACCAACAAAAAGCCAATTACTGCCATCCATTTGTGTATAGTCACGCAATGCATTAAATAAATATTTCATTTCTTCGTGGCTATGTATTTCGCCAATATCTAAGTTATTAAGCTGAAATAAAGCTCCATTTTTATAGCCAGCTTCTCTGACAAGCGAGATAAGATCTTCTAAATGGTGTCCGAGAACTGGAGATGGAACAATAAGAGGCTGCGTTACTATACCGGCCTGCTGTCCATAACTTGCGCCAAACCCAAAAGCATCAACCCCAAACGATCTATAGGTTTCAGCGATGCGAGAAGAGAGAGCTTTAGCTGCTTGAAAACGTTTATCATTTAGATGTTTTTCAAATTCTGATCTTAATTCAATTTCTCTAATAAAATTGCTGATAATTGCAGCTAATAAAGTTTCTGATCGCCAACCTTTTTCGACTTTTATTTCTGTACTTGGCGTAAAATATTTTTTCTGTGATTCAGATATAAAACGAAGATAATTACCAAAAGAGGTCGTACCTACACCTCTAGCCCCTTCAATCACAATTCTAACATTACGGTTTGTTAATACATTCATACAAACGCGCACTTCTTCAACGTGTCCTGTAAAAAGGCTTAAAGTCGATTTTGTAATAGGTAAAGTTGTTAAGGGGTCATCTTTAAAACCAAACGCCTGCCAATCCATGTTTATTCCTATCTAAAATTGAATATGAACCTAAATTACCATAAATATAGTTCGAAATCAATATAAGGTTCATAAACAAATATAGGTTCTAAACCTGTTTTTATCAACAGAAGGTTCGCATTGTTATTTGGCATATTTTTCGCAAAAACATATATTAATCAATATGTTGTTCTCATAATTACGATCCAGCTGCAATTTCTAGGTTTAAACCAATAGTTCAACTTGGCTCTCATAAAACAACTATGAGTTGTTAATTGAGCACAAACTTAAACCGCTTGGATTTCACGCCAGGCATTAAAACCGCCTTCAAGGCAGTAGATTTCGGTAAATCCTTGGTGTGCAAAACGCCTCGCGATCGTTTTACTTTTTGGGCCGTTTGGGCAATAGATTAAGATTGGCTTTTGTTTATCGCAATCGTTTGTTGCGCGCGTGAAATTGTATTCGTCGATATGAATGGCGTGTGGAATATGGGATTCTAGATATTCGTCGATATCACTCACATCAATAATTAAAAATTTTATTGTTTGTGAAAGTTTTTGAAAATCATCAACTGAAATCCACTGAATAGATTTATCTTTCCCCAGCTTGAATTTTTTCCACGCCATTTTCTGTTCCTAATAACAATAAATCAGCAGGACGATTGGCAAAGATGCCATTTGTGACAACACCGGAAATAAGATTTAATTTCTTCTCAAACTCAAGCGGATTTAAAATTTCTAAATTATGCACATCAAGAATGATATTACCATAATCAGTGACATAACCATCACGATAAACAGGATCGCCACCAAGCTTAACAATTTCTCTTGCAATATAACCTCGCGCCATGGGAATAACTTCAATTGGAAGCGGAAATTTCCCTAAGAGTTTAACAAATTTTGTTTCGTCAGCAATACAAATGAATTGTTTGGATACTTCTGCAATAATTTTTTCACCCGTTAATGCACCGCCACCGCCCTTAATCATATGCAAATCATGATTAATTTCGTCAGCGCCATCAATATAAATCGACACTTCATCAACAGCATTTAAATCATAAACAGGAATACCAAGTGCTTTTAATTTATCTGTTGAATCTTTTGAGCTTGAGACAGCACCCTCAATGCGACCTTTTACTGAATCGAGTGCCTCTATGAAATAATGAACCGTACTGCCTGTACCAACACCAACGATCATATCGTTTTTAATATAATCTACCGCAGCTTCTGCTGCCTTTTGCTTTAGATTTTCGTTCATGGTTTGCTTTCCTGTAATTTAAGAAAAAAGGTGTCAGACATTACCTAACCCACATTTCTTTTTAAATTTCCAACAAAAAGCCAGTTACTGTTTGTTTAAGAAATGTGGGTTAGGTAATATCAGACACGCTTTTGATCATAAAATATACCGACTTAAATCTTGATCTTTTAATAATGCCTCTAGATGATCATTCACATATTTTCGATTAATCGTAATTTTTTCGCCACTGCTATCTGATGCTTCAAATGAAATAACTTCAAGCAAGCGCTCCATCACGGTATACAATCGGCGTGCGCCAATATTTTCATTTTGTTTATTTGCCTGAAAAGCAATTTCCGCAATTCGTTTGATGCCATCTTTTGTAAATTTTAATGAAACATTTTCTGTCTTTAATAATGCCGTATATTGCTCTGTTAATGATGCTTTGGGCTCCGTTAAGATTTTAACAAAATCACTCGCTGTTAACGCCTTCAATTCAACACGCAAAGGCAAGCGACCTTGAAGCTCAGGAATTAGATCAGAAGGCTTTGACACATGGAATGCACCTGATGCAATAAATAAAATATGATCTGTTCGCACCATGCCATATTTTGTAAACACAGTACAGCCTTCAACAAGCGGCAATAAATCTCGCTGAACACCTTCTCGTGACACATCCGCCCCACTTGAATGCCCTGACCGTTTAGCCACTTTATCCAGCTCATCAATAAACACAATACCATTTTGCTCAACTGCTTCTAATGCTTCGGACTTTAATGCCTCATCATCTATTAATTTAGCAGCCTCATCTTCTCTCAATAATTTGAAGGCATCTTTAATACACAATTTACGCGATTTCTTTCGATCAGCTGAAAGGCTCTGGAAAACACCACTTAAATGACTCGTTAATTCTTCCATTCCTGGCGGCGCCATAATTTCAACACCCATTGGCCCGCTAGTAATTTCAACATCAATTTCATTGTCATCTAATTTACCTTCGCGCAATTTCTTTCTAAATTTTTCTTTTGTTACTGAATTATCTTTTACAGGCACTGCTTCGCCTGCCGTACTTTTAGGTGGCGTCAACAACTCATTTAGAATTCTTTCTTCTGCCGCTTCATTAGCGCGGTCTTTTACCTTGATCAATGCTTCTTCGCGAAATTGCTTGATTGCTGTATCTACTAAATCACGAATAATTGATTCAACATCTCGACCAACATATCCCACTTCAGTAAATTTTGTCGCTTCGACTTTAATAAAAGGCGCTTTGGCCAACTTTGCCAATCGACGTGCGATTTCAGTTTTACCAACACCTGTCGGACCGATCATTAAAATATTTTTTGGTGTAATTTCAACGCGTAATTCTTCATGCACTTGCATTCGGCGCCATCGATTTCGAAGCGCGATCGCAACCGCTCGCTTTGCATCATGCTGACCAATGATAAATCGATCCAGCTCGTGGACAATTTCTTTTGGGGTCATGACGGAAGTCAGATGATTATCACTCATTATTTTGCTCTCTTCTTTTTTTGTTGACTTGACAACTCTTCGATCGTCAAATTCTGATTGGTATAAATGCAAATTCCTGCGGCAATCTTTAAACTTTTTTCGACAATTTCTCTTGCCGTTAATTTTGTATTTTCTAAAAGCGCTTTTGCAGCAGATTGTGCAAAAGGACCTCCTGATCCTATGGCTATTAAATTATCTTCTGGCTCAATAACATCGCCATTACCCGTGATAATTAATGAAGTTTTTGAATCAGCGACTGCAAGCAACGCTTCAAGCCTTCTTAACATACGATCGGTCCGCCAATCTTTGGCAAGCTCAACTGCTGCGCGAGTCAATTGACCATGATATTCTTCAAGCTTTGCCTCGAACCGCTCAAAAAGCGTAAATGCATCGGCAGTACCGCCAGCAAATCCTGCAATAACCTTATCATCATACAATCGACGAACCTTCCTGGCATTACTTTTCATGACCGTATTTCCCATGGAAACCTGGCCATCACCGCCGATGACGACTTGATCACCGCGTCGAACGGATAATATGGTTGTACCTCTGTATTGATCCAATGTTTTGCCCTCTTAAAAAATTTCATGTTGAAAAACAAGTCGCGACTTGTCTCTACAAACTTCATGTTTATGTTATGTGGGCATGATACTCAAAATTCAAGGATTAATATAGAAAAATACAGGCAAAAAAAAGGGCAATAGAAAAGTGTATTGCCCTTGAAATTATTATTATCCTTGACTGATTTTTTTCAATCTATCATATTTTATTTGTAAGCCTGCTGTTCTTCGGCGTCAATTTACCGCCATTGCTGCCAGAATCACCTTGTCTCTGCGAACCTTTTCTGGAAGCAGTTGGCGGCGGAGTTACAGAAGGCTTACCACGAAACATAGCAGTATTATTTCCCCAACCGCTCACCGAAGAATGATCCACTGCTGAATTTCGCCTTGGCGATTGGGCATCACGTCGCCCTGGAGTTTGCCCTAGCGTTGACACTTTTGCTTTTGTATCAAGCTCGCTTTGAAGCTTCGACTTGTCTCGTTCAAGCGTTTTCTTTTCTGATTCCAAAATACCATTTGCCTCATTAGCTGATTTAAGCTCGCCCGCCAACCTCTTTGTCTCTTCTTTTGCAACTTGATTTTCTTTAGAAAGCTGTCTCGCCATTTCTTCATTTTTGATTTCTAATTGGCATAATTCATCTTTTATTAGAGCTGTATCTCCCACATGTCCAATGGCTTCACCCTGTTCATCAATTTTTTGTTTTAACTTGCCTATCTCCTTAACCAATGCTTGAAATGGATCAGCTTGAGCTTGCACTTCATCTTGCTCTCTGCAAATTGCATCCATTTCTTGGCCTAAATCTTGACCTGGCTTATTTTCATTTGCCGGATAAAGATAATTATAAGAATCCTTAGCAGCGCCAGATACTGCCGCTATTCCACTTACAGAACCTAAGAATATACCACCCAGAATTATTCCACCTACTAGTAGTTTTGCAGATTCAGCAGACAGATCTGAATACTTCAATCCACCTTCTTTTGCATACTCCAATCCAGCTGCTATGGACACCAAAAGACCTCCTGATATAGCAGCAGATATATAATAATGCTCTTCCAACCATCCCAACATAATCTCACCTCTTTTGTATTGTTAAATTAGTTTCATCTTTCGCCTGAACCTCACTCACTTTAGCAAGCTTGCTACGAATAAATTCTTCTGTATCCTTCATAATCTCCTTATGAAGCACCAACACCAACTCATGATGTTCTTTCCGTGACTGGATAGTCTCTCTAACGTCACTTTCATATGCACAGCTTTCTAAATCCGGATAACTTTTAAACAATTCATTCAACTCGCATAGCTTCTGATTATCCACTGGAACACAAAGGTTCATCACTTCTCCTACAGCGTTATTAGACCCACCAAAATAAGTTAAAAATAATGTGCTATTTTGAATGTTTTTTTGTGACTGTTGCATGGCATACAATCTTTCTCTTTGTAAAACCAATACTTTTTTTAAACGTTCAGGCAACTCTGCTAAATCTATTAAAACTGTTTCTCGCTCTGGTTTTTGTTTTTCTAACAAATGTCGATATTCTTTTAATGCGATTGATATTTTCTTTTGCGCAGGAGATATTTTTTTTGCCAATGAGATTGTCGGCATTGAAATATCTCCCATCGCATGACTTATTCTTTCTGGCAAATCGACAGGGAAAATTTCCTTGGCGAAAGCCATAGAAAACGCTAAAAAGGACTCGCCGTCTTCACTCCCCTTTCCTGTTTTTGCATGTCTTCCTAAACTACTATTATCAAACCTGCTTGAGTAGTCATACCCCACTTCAAACCTCCCCACAAAAAACCATTAGACAACACCAAAAGCTTTTTGCCTTTAAATACATTATAAAATTAGGTGAATTCAATTCCTGGTGAGCAGTATAATACTGATGTGTCTATTTCCGATGACAGATTTCACAATGGGCGCATTATAGGGACTGAACTCAGAAAAAAATATGCGTAAAATTACGTATTTTTTACTAATACTTGATAACACTATTTACAACTAAAACCTCAACTCAACGCCTGATTCCTCTAAAGCCTTCCTAACTTCAGCTAAGCCTTCTTGCTCAATTCTCTCTAGATCAGCCGCACTTGGAAGCATTGGAAAAAAGCAAGCGCGTTGTAAAAAACTTGTTTTTGTGATGTCAGCTTTTAAGTTTTGCGGTGCTTCACTAAACTCTTTAATGGCATTTAATTGAAGCTTATTCAAAATTGGTGTTACAAATTGCATAATGCGATGAAGCATATCTAAAGATAAACTGTGTATTGCCTCGTTTGACTTTAGTTTACAAAAAACATTACGCATAAAACTTAGAGCGACACAAGCTTCATATCTAACGCGCCGATTTCTTTCGAGCTTAGCTTGGATAAAATTATCAACAGAAATCAGTGATTCAGTTATGTCATTTGAAGGGTAATAGACTTTAGTTGCGCTATTCAGATGCAAATCATCTGTTAAATAAATCGAGCCAGTGCTCACAAAAGAACGTGGAGAGTACTTCGCATCCTTCTTTTGCCTGCTTCCTTGTTGAACATCTCCGTCGGTGATCGAGGCGCTTTTGGGGTAAGTTAATATACCCGCCTCGATGACTTTGGGGCCACTATATATATCTGCCACGACGAGTCTGGGGTAAAGAGATATACTCGCACTTCTCTCCTGACCACAGCTAACCCCTGATGCAATCTCAGCGTCAACACTGGTTCGCCAAAATCGAAGATTAATCAGTGAAAAATTAAATTCAAATATCTTAGCCATCCTTTCAATCCCAGCTTGCGTAATACCATTTTCTAGAAGATCAATCTCTTCAATTATCGTATTAAACCGCAACATATTTGCAAGAAATATTACACCTCGATCACCAAATTGATTGCTCTCCAAATATAATTTTACGACATGTGTATTGTTTCTCAACGCATCGGCCAAACGCTTTGCGTCATCAGGACTTAATCCCTCATTAGACAAATCAACTTCGACTAAATCAGGACTATTTGCTTCAATATCTTTTAAAAAATTTTCAAACATTTCTACTCTCTCATATGTTTATTTTAGTTTTGGGGTCGAATTATTCTCAGGAATCAATGGTATTCTAATAATATCCTGATTGTTTTCTCTTACCAAACCATATTTTCTTTCCAAAATATCACGCAACCTTAAATTTGCCACATCTGCATTGATAATTAATGTGTTCGCGCCTTGGGCCTTTGCAGTCTCTTTAAGACCAGCAATAATATCAAAAACACTATTTATTTTTCCTGACATAATATCAACACGCGCAATAGCAACATTATCCTGCACAGACAAATTGCCAATTAACTCTTTGAAATCAACATTTCCACCAAAATCTTCCGCCCTCAATGGCCTCGAAAAATTCTGAGGTGTTTGATTGGGCTGTGTATGATCTTTAAAAAATCCTGACGCATGAATTGGATGATTATTTCCAGCTGGGGCGATTGAAATTCTCTTTGGTTCAATTGATTTGCCAGAAGGAATTTCTAATGAAGGGAATATCCCCTCACGACAATCGTCAGTTTTATGAGCCGTCGGTGGCGCTATAAATGTTCGCTGACGCCTCATCATATCAATATCATCTTGAACTGCCGAAAAACTTTTTGGCGCAACTTTCTTAACTGCATTTATTCCGCATGTATTGATCGCACTAACTGTCCACGCCGAACCCTCTGTTGCAACAATCATCCGTTTTAAATCAGCTGGAATTGGACCATTAGGATCAAGTCCAGCCTATTTCATATAAACAGGAATAGATGCTTCTGGTCCATTAAAAATTAATTGCCTTGCACGAATTTCTTCTATCGAAAGATTTGATCGATCCAAAGCTTGTGCATTCTTTCTATCTTCTAACCAATCATTATGATATTCATAATATTTTTCTAACTTTGATGGATCACCATTTTGAGCATCCTTAAAAGCTTGTATGTGTTTATCGAAACTACCTAACTCACTTTCTGCATGATAAGTTTCATGAAGCACAACTGTTCTGACGTTTTTGGATCGAACCGGCATAACTTCTGTACCCACAGCGGCAACACAAACTTGAGATTCTGAACCGGTATAAAGACAACCAGAAAAGTTATCTCCGACTTTAGCACTAGGAAGCACCAAAGCTCTGAAACCTTCGTTTGATGCCGGTAAAGTAGAACCAATATTTGCATTATCTTGAAAAACTTTAACAAGCGGTAATAGTGGAGACTCAACTTGTTTTGACAAATCTTTAAAAACGTTTTTCCCAAGCTCAGCTGTAATGGGATCTTCCGCATAGTAATAAACGCCATCACTCTCATAAAGCTTAATCGGCTGACCATGTAAACCAAAGCTTGGATCACTTGAATGGTTTGGAGCATTTGTTGAATTTACTCGAACAGGCTCGTCCCGCTGAATCGTTTCTTTAAAAAATGTATGCTTATTAACAGGTTGCTCTGGAGCTGTTGACGATGCATCTTCTTCTAACATTTTTACATGCGGAATAATTGTCGGAGGCTTAATATCAGACAATTCTTGATTCGATAAAGATGGTAATTGTGAATTTGGCGTTTGCAACCAAAATTGTATTGGCTTATCGCTTGATGTTTGAGAAGTGATCGGTGGAGAAATTGGTTTTTGTGGCGACGAAGCAAGCCATTTTAATGCCTCTTGTCCGGCAGACTTATGAAATACTAAGAACCGATCAGTATCTACACTATAACCACCGCTTTTTAAACCATGCACTTCAATCACGTCAAAGTTTTCGTGTATAAATGTTTGAATCTCTGAATTTTTATACCAATCGCATGGAAAAATTCCTTCAGCAATATTAGCTTGTTGACCTCTTGGCACAATTTGTATTTTTCCAACACGCATGGGATTGTTTGGATTAATTTGACCTTCCATAATAATCGCTTTTGCATTAGGATTTCCAGAATTCTGCTGAGTCACCCAAGCATATTCATTTGCAACGCCTGTTTCGTTATTAATCGCAACGTAAAGCCCTCTTCCTCCGTACCCATTACCAATATTTTGAGGTCCTGAAGCAACATCTGGAGAATTATAATCTGCTGTACCATGCAGCACGATACTGCCTCTTTGGTCCCAACCCTCATAATTAACTGTCATTTTATCTCTTAATGCAGGAGTAAGCTCTTCACTAAAAGAACTCGCTGGTGTTTGAGATGTAGAGGGTTTTGTGCTGGATGGCATTTTACTCGAGGTAACGGGCAAAACCGTTGCATTTGGATTACCTTGTGATTGAGTTTGAGTATTCGGATTAGCTTTGGATAATACCATCGGCGCTTTAAATACTGCACTATTTACGGATTTAGGCTGGAATGGGAATGGCGAACCTTTCGGATAAAGCATAGGTAAATTATCAGAAACACCCGCAGCTGAAAAAGGCGGCATTTTTGACGACTTAAATGGTAATGGTTGGTGCACGCTCTGTAAACATGCAGCGAAACCAATGCTATAAACGAGATCTTCCGAGAAGAACTCACCACCATCGAAGTAAGTTCTTACGCCATGAACCACACTACCTGTTGCAGTCGCTTTAAATGCTTTCACGCCTGTATTAATAGTATTTAAAATAAAAGCTGGATTTTCACTGTTCATTATTTTCATCCCTACATCAATCACAACTTTTCGCGTGGCAGGGTTAGCAGCTAAACTGCTTGCCAAGTGCTTCACACCGGCATTCCCTAACGCAGCAACACCCCCTAAAGCAACAACGGTAACAGCTGATATCGCCGTATCTTTAGCAATTCCACCTAAATGCCCACCTTCAACAAAATTCTTAAAAGTAATTCCGTTATCATTTTCATAAGCACATTGCAGCAAATGCGCATCAGTACTTTTGATAGCAGACACTGCAACAAGCCCGCCAGGCCCCATCACATAGCAAGAACCTACAATAACGGGCAAATCACAAACAAGCTCTACAGACGCTTGTACGATTTTATCAAACGTTGTTGAGTCTTTCTGAAATGTTGCCATATATTTTTCAGCATTTTCTTTTGTATAACGCTCGCCTTGCACACCTTCCACCGCAATTGCGATAGTTGATCGTTTATAACCAGCATAAAAATTATCGGAAATATTAGACTCCCACCATTCCTGAAATTCGCGAATATGTGGTGGCACAACATAACCTGCTTCACAAAAAGTGCCTTTTTTAACGATTTGAGATAGAGTGTCTGCAGTTTCATTAGTAATCTTTCCAGCAGCTTTTTGTTCTTCATATTCTCTGGAAAGAACTTGATAAGCGCGCTCATCTTCTTTGTTACTAAAACGAATTACTAGCCCAGACTCACCCCCAAAAACATTCTTAATTTCAAACTCTTGTGGAACAAACTCACCGTCATAGTATAAATCTCTAAACTCATCCAATGTATCTTGTGACACCTTACCTGTTTTATTAAACTCGTCTTCCGTTTGTTTATAAAATTCATGCAGTTTTTCATCACGGTTCAACTCTTCTTTTTCTTGCTCTTCGTCGCTAGTAACTTTAATTATTGGTGTTGCCTGCATTTTAGCTAAGAGGTCTTCCTCTTCTTCAGTCACATCTTTCAAAACAACTTCTTCTTTTTGCGCTTCTTCTGAGACTGCTTGTACCTTTTCTTCTACCTTAGCCTCTTCTTTTTCTTCTGGCACTTTCTCCAAGCTAACTGTTTCTGCTGAAACTTCTTGTAATATTGCCTGTGAATTCATCGCAATTTTTTCGATAAGCATTAAAAACTAAAACCCCATCTGATCTTGAGCATTGTTTTGGCTCTGTGTGGTTTCCTGTGGATAATTTTGGATTTCTGGATCAAAATTTCTCGGTAGCACTGGCACGAAATGTAAGCTCTCTTGGCTGACAATTAAAATTGGATTTGTTGTGTGCTGTGAAAGATTCACTTTATCTTCATCCAGCGAACGACAAGCATCTTTTGTAATTAACAGGCAATGACTAATAGTAGAATTATCTTCAGGATTTTGGAGTAATTCAATAAGATAAATACCAGAGAGATTTAGCTGTTCACAAAGTATTTTTCCTTCGATGTAGGATCGTCCCCACAAGGGCATTTGGTTGGAAAATAAGTCAATACACTCTTGGTTTGTATATTGAATTTTATAATACTCATCACCTTTATCAATACCACCATAATCCTTATTATTCCATTGATCGACTTTTTCTTTATTCTTCAAGTAATATTC
>SDBS01003835.1_pt1 | contig 14748 bp, 14 predicted proteins | sample 2277091 | NCBI WGS metagenome assembly SDBS01 (sample SAMN10404972, study PRJNA504765) | marine sediment metagenome | isolation source: marine sediment core GS10_PC15, 163 cmbsf | place: Arctic Ocean: Southern Knipovich Ridge | collected 2010
TCCGACACGGACCTGCTCGATCTGTTCGAGGTTCAGTTCCGGCTGACGCCCAGTGATAACGACGTTGGCGAGCTGGACGCCACGGCCGACTTCCAGGTTGACAACTCGGATATTCCGAGCATCTCCTTAACCACTCCTGAAGGAGAGCAAAGCGCCGAGGTGATGATTGCGTACAGCCTATCCGATCGAGAAGGCGATCCTATCGGCCTAACCCCGGAGTATTCAGTTGACGGTGGCAGTACGTGGAAAGCCGCGACCGTGAGCGGGTCCACGGAAGGTGTTACAACCGGTTCCGGTTCGCTTGTCTGGCAGTCGAAGAGCGATGTGGATCAACTCGACGGCGATTACCTCTTCCGGATAACCCCGGCGGACAACGATACCGGTGAACCGGGTCAAACCTCGGTCTTCCAGGTGGACAATTCGGATGTGCCGACAATCTCGCTTGATTCGATCTCGGGTGAGTTCACCGCCGAGGTGGCCGTCGCCTTCAACCTGGAGGATCGGGAGGGCGATCCCTGCGCACTGACGGTGGAGTATTCTACTGACGGTGCAACTTGGACCCCGGCCAATGTAACGGGGCGTACCGAAGGTGTGACGCCGGGCCGCGGGGAGCTTACGTGGAACTCGGCCAGCGATCTGGATCAGATCGATCTCGATACGGTCTATATCCGCATCACTCCGGCGGATAACGACACCGGTGAGCCGGTTCAGACGGGGCCCTTCCAGTTGGACAACTCCGAACCGCCGCTCATTGATATTGATACGCCTTCGGGTGAACAGACCGGTCCGGTGTCAATCGGCTATACACTGACCGACCGTGAGGGTGACGCGGTGGATCTGGTCGTTGAGTACAGCTTGGACGGGGGGGGAAGCTGGAATTCTGCGACGGTAACCGAGTCTATGAGCGGTGTCACTCCTGGACGAGGGAATTTGACCTGGCAGAGTGAGACCGATGCGCCCGGCGTAGACGAGAACGCGGTGATGCTGAGAGTGACCCCCCGAGATAACGATGAAGGCACATCGGGGCGGACCGGCATCTTCCCCCTCGACAACAACCAGCCACCGACCGCCGCTATCTCGGTTCCGGCGGGTACACTCAGCGGTCCCGTAGAGGTAACGATAACCCCCGACGATCCCGAGGGGGACTCGGTGGATTGTGATCTGGAGTATGACGCCGGGGTAGGCTGGGTGCCGGCCAGCATCACCGGTTCGCTCAGCGGGATAACCGCTCCGACCACCGTAATCTGGGACGCTCCGGGGCAGATCGGAGAAACGGCGGCCAGCGGCAGGCTTCGCGTCATCCCCGCTGATAACGACACCGGTGAGCCTGTCGAAACGGCCTTCAGCGTTGACAACACACCGGCACCACCGCCGGAACCAGAGCCGGAACCAGAGCCGGAACCAGAGCCCGAGCCGGACACGACTCCGTCTCCTTAAACGAGCTGACATACCGTGCGAAAAGCCTTACTCATCAGTCTTACCCTGTTGGTAGGTGCCGGTTTCTGCGCCTACCGGGTGGTCGGGTTACCCTTGGAAAACGAGGGGTTGCCCCAGGACGCCTGGTACCTCATGGGTCTGACCGAGGCTCTCGCCTGGCGCCTCAACGGATCCAACACCGCCGTGGGTCTGGGCTGGCGTTCCATGCATCAGGCCCTCCAGAGGCTTCATATGGGGCGTCAGCGAAGCTTCGGCGACGGGGATCACGGCAGGATTCTTGAGTATCTCGAGCCGGACTACTATCTCTGCGGCTCTTACCTCGTCGAGCAACCCGAAGATCCCCTGGGTGACGTTCTTTACTCGGTCGAGGTCACCTGCCGGACCTACCCGGGGGAGGCGGAACTCTTCAACATCCGCTTCACCGGGACCGATCTCTTCGCCATCGAGGTGGAGATCTACAAGGAGGTCCGTCTTGTTCTCGGTGTGCCGGTTACCGAGGAGGAGATGGACGAGGCCGAGGAGTTGATCACCGAGGACGCCGTCGCCTACCGGTGGTACAGCCGCGCCATCAGCACCGTGGCCAATCCAGCGCAGCAGGCCGATTATCTCGATGAGGCGGTCAAGTTGAACCGGGGTTTTACGATGGCCCGCCGGGAACTGGCCAGGGCATATCTGCAATCAGGCGACACCAGCCACGCTCTCGGGGAGATCCTAGCAGTTCTCCGTGAGGAGCCCGACGACTACTGGGGGCTCAAGTACTACGGCGACATCCTCGACGCCCTCGGCGAGAGCGGTAAGTCCAAGCGGATGTACCAGCGAGCCGGGCTGGCCGACGAGCGCTACTGGCGCTTGCACCTTGAGTTGGGGTTGACGCTGGAGGCGAAGAGTTACTACACCCTGGCCGAGCGGTCCTACGATATGCTGTTGGTCAAGGACGACCGTTTCTACGATGCCTACCGCGGACTGGGGATAATTCTCCTAAGTCGGGGGGAGTACGCCGAGGCGCTGGACATCCTGGAGCGGGCGCGCAGCCTCGGCTCGGATTTTCCCGAGTACTACAATCTCCTCGGTCGGGTTTATCTCTATAACGGGCGTTTCGAGGAGGCCATCGAGGAGTTGAACATCTGTGTAACCCTGGCTCCGAAGAACGGGAAGTATGCCTATGATCTCGGCTTTGCCTACTACCGCGCCGGTGAGACCCGATTGGCCGACGAGTGGTGGCGGACGGCGTCTCTTCTTGGGTACAGCCTCGAGCGGGAAATGGAATAGGTGGCCGTGGATAGCATGACCGGCTATGCCGAGGGGCGCTGGGCCAGGGGTGACGATCTGCTGGTGCTGGAGGCCAAGAGCGTCAACGGGAAATACCTGTCGGTTAAGTTCCGTCTGCCGTCGCCCTTGTCGGTCTTCGAACAGCTACTCCTGAATCTGATCCGGGAGCATGTCAGCCGGGGCAACGTCACCTTCTCCTGTCTGGAGCTCGCGGGGTTCGCCGGTTCCGAGGCCAAACCCAAGGTTGATCTTGAACTGGCGCGGGGTTACCTGGAGGTGGCCGGCGAGCTGCCCCCCGAGGTGAACCGGGGATTGACGGCTTTCGAGGTTCTCCGCCTGCCCGGCGTGGTTAGTGAGGTCGAGGGCCGATTGGATTCGGAGCGCTTGCGGAAGGCGCTCGTTTCGGCGGCGACGGAGGCCATTGAGGGTCTGGCAAAATCCCGGCGGCGGGAGGGAAAGGTTCTTCGAGGTAAGATCGAGGGGATGCTCGAACGACTCGCCGGTGATCGAAAAACCCTCTGCTCTCTTGCCGATGCGGTGCCGGAGAGGATAAAGAGGACGATCGGGGAGAGGCTCTCCGAGTTAGCCGGCGCCGAGTTGGACCGGGAGCGATTGGCGCAGGAGGTGGCCTATCTGGCCGCCAAGGCTGATGTGACCGAGGAGCTGGACCGCCTGGAAGGCCATCTAGCGGCCTTCCGCTCGGCCCTGGAATCCGTCGAGCCCCAGGGACGCCGCCTCGATTTTCTCTGCCAGGAGATACACCGCGAGCTCAACACATGTGGAAGCAAAGCCGCCGGCACCGAGATCACGCCCCTGGTGCTGGAGATGAAGGTGACCCTGGATCGGATCCGGGAGCAGGTGAACAACATCGCCTGAGGTTCGATGATGGATAAACTCCACGGAATCCCCATCGTGATATCCTCGCCCTCCGGCGGCGGCAAGACGACCATCTTTGGCGAGCTGGCGAAACGCCACCCGGAATTTTTCTACTCCGTCTCGGCCACCACGCGCCCGAAGCGGGCCAACGAGGTGGATGGGGAGCAGTACCGCTTCCTCACCGAAAAAGAGTTCCAACTTTCGAAGAGTGGGGGCGGGTTCATTGAGACCGCTGCGGTTCACGGGTACCGATACGGGACACCAAAGGGGCCGATAGAGGAGGCGTTGAACGGAGGTCGCAACGCGGTACTTGATATTGACGTACAGGGGGGCGATTCGATCCGGAAGCTGTACCCCAAGGCGATCCTGATCTTCATCGTGCCGCCTGATCTTAAGACGCTGCGCCGCCGGCTGGAGAACCGACGTTCCGAAGAGCCCGATTCGTTAGAACGGCGGATGAAGAACGCCCTGGATGAGCTCCGACGCGCCCCGGATTACGACCACATAGTGGTCAACGACGACCTGGCCCGAGCGGTGGACGAGGTGGAGACGATCATCAACGATGAACAGCAACACAGGTCTCATCAGAGGAAGCTGTTGGAGGAGCTATTCCCCGAGTTGTGGGGGCACGTGTGAGAGGGCTTGCGATATTTCTGGTTATGATGGCGCTTTGGGGAATGAACGGTTGCGAGCTTGCCGAGCCGCTGCCCAACCCCATGGCCGACATCGAGATAATCGGGTACGCTTCGGGTCTGCTCTACCCCGACGGCTCGACCATTCCCTACGACGACCGCGTGGTCATCGTCCACGGAACGGTCAACGACACCGACCCCCTCAATACCCCCGACTACTGGGAGGGGTACGTGGAGATAGTCCGCAACAAGACCGAGCCCTACACCCTCTCCGACCACGAGATGCAGCAGGTTTTCGACGATTCGGGTGAACCGACGACGAGGTGGGAGTTCTTCCGCCGGGTCCGGCTCTTCAACAGTTGGAACACCCTGGAGATCTACGTCCGCGCTTTTCCCGGTGGGACGGTCCTCGAGTACAGCCCGGTGGTAAACCTCTCCGGGGATTGGGGCCCCTCCCGCGATCCGATCATGTGTTCCGTGGAGTGGCCCGGTTCGAATTTCGCCAACCTGAACCTGCATACCATAGATGACCTGGGCAACGATTGCTCCGAGGACGACCCCAACATCGGCGGGATGATCCTGGACATCCCCGATTCCTTCGGCTACGGGCCGGAGTACATCACCATCACCAACACGCGGAAGGCGACCTATCAGATTCAGGTCGAGTACGCGTCCAGCAACGGGCTCGACTCCCCCGTAAACTGCAAGGTTCACCTCTACATCCGCGGTGGTGAGCTGCCCCAGAGCCCGTACAGACACACTTTTCAGCCCGAAGACGTAGGCGGAGATCCCTGGGAGGTCACCGAGGTGACCTACTACCCGTAGGTGTACCTCTTCGTCCCATCCTTCCGGTGAGTTTGATGACTATTATGCTATGAGACTGTTGTAAAAAAAGGGGTCTTCGTAGGGGCGACCCTCTGCGGTCGCCCGCGGGCGGGGACGGGGCCCCGCCCCTACGGGGAATATTAGTTCTCGACGATGAGCGACATGAGGTCACCGATGAAGGTCTATCTGGATAACAACGCCACCACCCGGACCGCGCCCGAAGTTGTAGGGGCGATGCTTCCCTACTTCGACGAGGAGTACGGGAACGCCTCGAGTTTTCATCAATTCGGACAACGCGCGGCGAAGGCGATGAACGAGGGCCGGCAGAAGGTCGCCAACCTCTTGGGGGTGACCGCCGAAGAGATAGTCTTCACCGGTTCCGGTTCCGAGTCGGACAACTACTTCCTCAAGGGCGTGGCCGCCGGCGTCAGCGGGGGGCACCTCATCGTAAGCGCCATCGAGCACCCCGCCATCCTCCGTACCGCCCGCTTTCTGGTTGAGCAGGGCTTCGAGCTGACCGAGCTGCCGGTGGACGGTCAAGGGCTGGTGAGTCCGGACGATCTTCAACAGGCGATCCGCTCCGACACCACCCTGGTCAGCATCATTCTCGCCAACAACGAGATCGGGACGGTTCAGGATATTGGAGCCCTGGGCGTCGTTTGCCGAGAGGCCGGAGTCCCCTTTCACACCGACGCCGTACAGGCGGTGGGCAAGATCCCGCTCAACCTACGGGAGCTGCCGGTGGATTACCTCTCCGCTTCGGCCCACAAGCTCCACGGTCCCAAGGGGGTGGGAGCGGCCTACCTGCGCAAGGGGGTCAAGCCGCCCTTAAAGCTCATCCACGGAGGTCATCACGAGAAGCGGCGGCGGGCCTCCACTGAGAACGTGCCGGGCATCGTCGCCTTCGGCAGGGCCGCTGAGCTATCTGCTGAAAACGATTATCACCGGGAGCGGCTTTTCCGCCTCCGCACTATGCTGGAGGAGGGGATTACCCAGGAAATTTCCGAGGTCACCATCCTCGCTCATAAAGCGGAACGCCTCCCGAACACGACCAACATACTCTTTCACCGGTTGGAGGGCGAGTCCATCGTGATGAGCCTGGATTTCGAGGGTATTGCCGTTTCCACCGGCTCGGCCTGCTCGTCGGGCTCCCTGGAGCCGAGCCACGTCATCCTGGCTCTGGGTTTCGACCATGCCCAGGCGCAGGGATCAATCCGCTTCTCCCTTTCACGCTATACCACCGACGAGGAGATAGACTACGTGCTGGAGAGACTTCCCGTCATCATCCACCGCCTCCGCAACATATCGGCCCTATGAAGAAGAAGGTCCCCCAGGCCACCATACACCGCCTTTCCCTCTACACCCGCCACCTGGGTGAGTTGGAGGCCCAGGGGGTGGATTATATCTCCAGCGATAAGCTGGGGGAGGGTGTCGGAGCCAACGCAGCTCAGGTGCGCAAGGACCTTTGCATCTTCGACAGATTCGGCATTCCCGGGCGGGGCTATCCGGTGAGCTTCCTGCGTCAGCGGCTGGCAAAGATTCTAGGTGTGGAGGACCGTGTCTGGCGGGTGGCGGTGGTCGGAGCCGGTCGTTTGGGCACCGCCCTGGTGAGCTACTCCGAGTTCGAGAAGCAGGGCTTCCACTTCGTTGCCATCCTGGACAACGATTCGGCAAAGATCGGTACCCGGATCGGCAGGCTCGAGGTGGCCGACATCTCCGCCCTCGAGGGGATCATCCGTTCCGAGAACGTGGAGGTCGCCGTCATCACCGTTCCAGTCAACAGCGCCCAGAGGGTGGCCGACATGCTGGTCGAGGCCGGCGTGCGGGCCTTTCTCAATTTCGCCCCGGTCAAACTGAACGTGCCGTTGCACACCGTGTTGCGAAACGTGGATCTGACCGTTGAATTTGAAAGCCTCTCCTTCCATCTTATCAACTACTGAGGTCCCTCCAAAGGAGTTGCTTGAACAGACGCGGTAATGTACCGCTGGTTGATCTGGCCGCAGCTCACCGTGAGAACGCCGCCGTCCTGGAGGATGCGGCGCTTAACGTGCTGCGCTCGGGTCGCTACATCCTCGGACCGGAGGTGGCCGCCTTCGAGGAGGAGCTGGCCGCCTACGTGGGTGTTGAACACGCCGTCGGCGTGGCCTCGGGCTCAGACGCCCTGTTGCTGGCCCTGAAGTCCCTGGACCTGCCTCCCGCCTCCACGGTACTTACGACCCCCTTCACCTTCTTCGCCACGGTATCGTGCATCGTCCGACTCGGACACCGGCCCGTCTTCGCGGACATTGACCCTGTCAGTTTTAACTTAGACATAGCTCGGGTGGCTCAAGCTGTGGCCGATGAAGAGGCGCGGGTGGTAATCGGGGTGGATCTGTACGGTGATCCCCTGGACTACGGCGCCCTGAGTGAGGCGGTGGGTCGTCCCGAAGTCAAGATCATAGAGGACGCTGCGCAGAGCTTCGGCGCGGAGCTGCGGAAACGGAAGGCCGGCTCGCTGGCCGATATCGCCACCCTCAGTTTCTTCCCCGCGAAGAACCTGGGCGCCGCGGGAGACGGCGGGGCGGTGGTCACCGACGATCCCGGACTGGCCGAGAGGGTGCGTGTCCTGCGTGCCCACGGGGCGAGGCCGAAGTACCACCACCATTACGTTGGCTACAACTCCAGGCTGGCTCCCCTGCAGGCGGCGCTCCTGCGGATCAAGCTCGCAAAGGTGGATGATGACGTCCGCCGTCGCCGCCGGATCGCCGAGCGTTACGCCTGTCTGGCCGAGGTTGCCGAGCTACCCCGACCGTTACCCGACCATTACCACTCCTACAACTACTTCGTAATCGCCGCTCCCCGGCGCGACGAACTGGCAAGGTGCCTCAAGGATGACGGCGTCGGCCACGCCGTCTACTATCCCCGTCCGCTCCACCTTCAACCCTGCTTCGCCGAGCTGGGTTATGTCGAGGGTGACTTCCCGGTGGCCGAGGCTGCCTGCGGGCGCGTCATCGCCCTGCCGATGTACCCGCAGCTTACCGAAAACGATCAGAACCACGTCATCGAGACCGTCATCCGTTTCTACCGCTGATGGCCGATTCATCCGAGCTCAGCGTAGTCGTCGTAAGCTACCATAGCCGGGAGTACCTCCCCGGCTGCCTCCGGTCCGTTATCGAGAGGGGAGGGATAACAGACCCGGAGATTATCGTGGTGGACAACGGGTCGGGGGACGGCACGGTGGAGATGCTGCGGCGGGAGTTTCCCCACGTAGGGGTTATCGTCAACCCCGACAACCGGGGCTTCTCCCGGGCGGCCAACCAGGGGATCCGACTGGCTTCGGGCCGGTACCGGATGCTCCTGAACCCGGATATGGTGGTTCTGGAGCGAGCGCTGGCCGAACTAGTGGGCTATCTGGAAAAAAACCCCGACTGCGGCATGGTCGGTGGAAACGGTCTTGATCCCCGGGGAGGACCGCAGCCCCAGTTTACCCGTACCATCCCCACGCCTTTGACCGCGCTCTACCACTTTTTGGGGTTGAATAAGCTCTTCCCCAAGAGCCGCCGTTTCGGCCGGTACAACTACACCTTTGCCGATCGGGGTACGACCTTCGATGTCGAGGCGCTCTCCGGTTCGTGTATGCTCGTCCGGAGCGAGGCGCTGGAGCGGGTCGGCCTTCTCGATGAGCGTTTCCCCTTGTACGCCGAGGACCTAGACTGGTGTCTCCGCTTCGCACGGGCGGGCTGGCGCATCACCTACGTCCATACGGCTAAATTCATACACTACCACGGGCGGTCCAGTGAAAAAAACCTCGTCTGGTCCAGGAAGCAGTTCCACCTGACCATGCGCAGCTTCTATAAAAAAAACCTCCGGAGTTCATACCCGTGGTTGGTCAATCTCTTCGTGGACGCCGGGATCCTGGTGGCTCTCGGCCTCGCCCTCGGTAAAGCGTATCTCCGTTGCGCCTGACGGTCGTGCGGTTGCGGGAAGCTGGTCGCGAGGGATTTAAGGATTATTTGGGTAGAGCATAGGGGCCGTCTATCTTGAAGTCGGTGGCGTTCAGCGAATTGTAGTTGATTCCCTTCGTGACCTTGAGCGCCCACCTCGCCCATTTGAGCTCGGCCGAGAGCAGACTCAGCCGATGCTCGAAGATCAGGTATTCCGACAGGCTCATGCTGTCGGTGATGACCTTGTCCCGCCAGGCGCTCTTGATCTCACCGAGCTCGCCCTCCACCGCCTTTTTTCGTTTCTGAATGAGAACTTCCAGTTTTCCGGCTTGTAGGGAGAGGGCTTTCGCGAAGGCGATAACGATGTCGAGGGAGAAAAAGAGGCGTTGGGTGTGAACGTCCAGTTCGTCGAGACCTGTTTTGAGCGCCCTTTTCCCGTTGTTGGTGAGAGAGTAAACGTGGCGCGGGGGACGGTTGCCGACCCGGCTCGTTTTTTCGGCCACGTACTTGAGTTTCTTCAATTTCTTCAGGGTGTAGTAGAGGTGACCGGTGGAAACCGCGCTCCAAAGATCGGCGTGCTTTTCTTCGAGGACGCGCTTGAGCTGATAACCGTGCATCGGTTGCTCGCTTAGGAGGCCGAGCACCATCAGATCAACCTTTGTCATGATAGCTTCCCCTGAAGGGCTTAGGTTACATTTGCCTATTAATTTATTATACATATAATATAGTTAACACAAATGCTACTGTCAAGAAGTCGGAGAAAGATACCCATCCGTTAACCGGAAGGTCCCGCTTTTTACCGGGCGTACCGGGCTTGTGACTGTGAGCTTTTATCGCTTCCAGGGAGCGTAAACCGTTGGGATCCGCCGTCATCGAGGTCTCGGGGCTCGTTAAACGCTACGGCGACCTGACCGCCGTGGACGATGTTTCATTTTCGGTGGGAGCCGGCGAGGTCTTCGGCTTTCTGGGCCCCAACGGAGCCGGCAAGACCACCACGCTCTCCATTCTGGCGACCCTCTTAAAGCCTACGGCGGGAACGGCCAGGGTGGCCGGCTGCGATGTGGTAAAAAATCCCGCCGGCGTCCGGCGTGAGATCGGCATAGTCTTCCAGGAGGTATCCCTGGATACCAAGCTGACCGCCAGGGAGAACCTGGATTTCCACGCCCGTATCTACCGGGTGAGTGATCGGAAGGCCCGCGTAGCCGAGATGCTCGAATTCATGGAGCTGACCGATTGGGGCGACAAGCTCGTCGAGAAGCTTTCCGGCGGCATGCGACGCAGACTGGAGGTATCCCGGGCCCTGCTGCACCGCCCGCGGGTGCTCTTCCTGGACGAGCCTACCCTGGGTCTCGACGTGCAGAACCGGCGGAGAATCTGGGATTACCTTATCGAGGGGGCCCGTGAGGACTCGACCACGGTCTTTTTGACCACCCACGATCTCCACGAGGCGGAGCGATGTCGCCGGGTGGGGATATTAGACCGGGGCAAGCTGGTCGCCTGCGGCACGCCGTTGGAACTCAAGGCATCACTGGGAGGGAGTGTCGTCCGTCTGCGGGGGAGGGATCCAAAGGGTACCGCGCAGGAGATCATGACCGCCACGGGGCTCGAGACCCGGGTGGAGGATGATACCGTCAACGTCGTCGTAGATTCGCCCGCCGAATTTCTGCCCAAAATCATGCAGCGGGTCGGTTCTTCCATTGCCGAGATCCAGGTTGATGAGCCGACCCTGGAGGATGTTTTCCTCGCCCTCACCGGTCACGCCCTGCGCGACGGTGGCGAGGAGATTTTCAGCGCCTGGCGGACGGTCCACGCTGCCACGGCCAGACGGAACGGTCGCTAGATGATCGAGGGATTCGCCGTCAGAGCCATCTGGCTCAGGGAGTTCAAGCGGTACTTCCGGGACGTGCCCCGGGTGGCCGCTTCGGTTGCCCGTCCCGTTGTGTGGCTCTTCATCCTGGGGATAGGAATCTCTCCGAACTTCGCCCCGGTGGCCGGTCTCAGCTACATCGAGTACATCTTCCCCGGCATGGTGGTGATGACCATCCTCTTCACCTCGACCGTGTCGGCGATCTCGATCATCTGGGACCGCGACTTCGGTCTGTTGAAGGAGATGCTGTCCGCGCCCATCACCCGCAGCTCCATCGTGATCGGCAAGGTGTTGGCCGGCGCCACCATCTGCACCGCCCAGGGGTTTATCGCCATCCTGCTGGTCTTTCTCACCAAAATTCAGCTCCTCTGGTACAACATCGCCTGGATCATGATCGTCAGCTTCATCGTGGGTTTCATGCTCGCCAGCCTGGGTGTGATCATCGCCAGCCTGGTCAAGACCTACGAGGGCTTCAGCACGGTGATGAACTTTTTGATCATGCCGATGTTTTTGGCCTCGGGCGCCGTCTTCCCCTTGGATAACCTGCCGCGCTGGGCCTACGTCGTCGCCCGGGCCAACCCCATCGCCTACGCCGTGGACCTATTCCGCGGCCTGATGCTCCAGCACTACGAGTTCACCTTCCTGATAGACATGACGGTTCTCCTCGTCCTCACGCTGATCACCACCGCCTGGGCGGTGCACCGCTTCCGGCGCATGGCCGCGAAGTGGTGAGGATTAAATGTACAGAAAAATCAGCTAAGGTGAATAGGTTTTTTCATGTTGTATCTTTCATAGATACGGCACGTTATTCGTGTGGGCTAAAGATTCCCGCCCCTACGTCTACTGGTTCCCAGGCGTTTTTCGTAGGTCGGTCCCGTAGGATGAATATCCTCTGCGGGCCGCCCCGGCGGGGATTAAAATCCCCGCCCTACATTGGGGTTAAACATATGCGGGCGGGGGCAGAGCCCCGCCCCTACGTTAAGACAAGGGGATTCATCCCCTTGATCCATCCACCGATCCTCAAGACAAGGGGATTCATCCCCTTGATCATATCCACACGGGGTTAAACCGAGCGAACCGAGCAAACCGAGCGGAGCGAGCTATGCCACAGGCGAAGCGAGCTATGCCTCTGGCAAAACCCCTTGTCTTTTGTGTATCGCGTGAGGCCGCCGCGTTTGGCTCCGTCAATGTAGGGTCGCCCCTGGAGCGGGCGACCGCGTGATTAAATCGGCGGGGCTAGAAGTCCCGCGCTACCCCTCACCCTAACCCTCTCCCAAGAGGGGCGAGGGGACGCATGAAACGAGCCAAAATAAAGGTCGGTCTCTATGTGTGTTATGCGCCGTAGGCGAGGGTCACCAGACCCTCCCGCGGGCGGGGGCAGAGCCCCGCCCCTACGGGGAATGTGCTTGGCTACTAATAACACTGAGAACCATCATAATTGCGCTGGATTGGCATTATGCAAAGGTCTCGTACTAAAAAGGCACCCGACGGGTGCCTTTTTTGATTGTCTGTGCCGTTGACTACTTGGAGAGATCCAAGGACAGCGCCTTCATCCGCTTGCCGGGGACGAATTTTATCCGTTTGCGGGCCGGGACGATGACCTCCTCGTTGGTGCGGGGGTTTCGGGCGAGCTTCTGCTTGGCGTCACGAACGCTGAAGACGCCGAAATCCCGGATCTCGATCCGCTCGCCCCGGGAGAGGGCCTGACGCATCTCCTCGATGAGTGCGTCGAGAACCTGAGCCGCGACCTTCTGGGTCACGTTCAGATTCCTGGCCACGGTTATGGCGATCTCCCGCTTTGTCATCCTTACCTCCCCGACCCGGGAAGTGGGACTAGTGTGTGAAAGATGAATGTGCCGAATGAGGTTAACACGTAGTGTCGTGATGGTCAAGGGGTTAGTGGGCGATGGCGTCCAGGCATGACAGTTTGTCCTCGTACAGGCTATAGCGGAGCCCGCAAGCGGCGCAGCTTTTTGCGAGGGATTCCGTCGCTTGGAGCGGCAGGTCGAGTCGCCGGCCGCAGGCGCAGGACCACCCGATCTGCCTCGCCGGCACCCCGGTGACCAGGGCGAAGTCGGGTACGTCCCTGGTGACCACGGCGCCGGCGCCGATCATCGAGTGCTCGCCCAGAGTGACGCCGCAGATGACGGTGGCGTTTGCCCCGATGGTCGTGCCCCGTTTGCAGAGGGTGGGGACCCAGCTCTCGGCGCCGCCTTTCGGAAATAGGGAGCGCGGGATCAAATCGTTGGTGAAGACGCAACTGGGACCGCAGAAGACGCCCTCCTCCAGGGTCACGCGGGTGTAAACGCTGACGTTGTTCTGAAGCTTGCACCGGTCGCCGATCAACACGTCGTTGCCGACGTAGCAGTTTTGGCCCAGCACGCAATTTTTCCCGATTCGCACCCCGGAAGACACGTGGCAGAAGTGCCAGACCTTGGTGCCCGCGCCGATCTCGACGCCCGAGTCTACGATGCTGGTAGGATGGACGAAAAATTTGCTCATGATTTTCTAAAGTTCAGCGTTTCGGGGATGACGGCGTTCCGACTTACTTTCCCAGCTTTATTACCGCACCGTTCCGCCGGGCGCTCTCGTCGGCGGCCTCGAGCACCCGAAGCACGGCCAGGCCCTCTCGTCCATCGGATTCCGGGGTTTCCTCCCCCCGACAGCAGGCGATGAAATGGGCCATCTCCAGGGCCAGGGGTTCGCCGGGTTCGACCTCCACCTGTTCGACCGTTCCGCTGTGGTGGGCCGTCGCAGGATTTCCGGTCTCATCGAGAAGCGGCTCGGCCCAGGTCGGGTATAGCTCGAGGTTTTTCGCGGCGTCCTCCCAGAGAAGCATCCCACGATCACCGACGACGGTGAGCTCCCTTTTTCTCTGGGGATCGAGCCAGCTCACGTGAACCAGGGCCAGGCGGTGCGAGGGGAACTCGAGGATGATCTGGGCGTAATCGGCTATCCCCGAACGGATGTTCGCCCGGCTGAAGCAGGATACCCGCGCGGGCCACTCCCCCATCACCAGGGCTATGTTGACGATGTCGTGGGGGGCGATGCTCCAGACGGCGTTCTCGGCGGTGCGGACGCGACCGAAGTTCGTCCGACGGGTGTGAGCGGTGAGAATCTCGCCGATTCCGCCCCGCCGGATCACCTCTAGAATTGCCTTCAACGCCGGATGGTACCGCAGCACATGGCCGACCATGAGGTGAACTCCCACGGAAGCGGCCAGCTTCACCAGTTCCTCGCCCTCAGCGGCGCTCATCGCCAGAGGCTTTTCCACGAAAACGTGGCACCCCTGCTCGAGTGCCTGTTTGGTAAGGGCGTAATGGTGCTCCGCCTGGGCGGCGATTACCACGCCGTCCGGTTCTGCATCGAAGAGGTCCTCGAAGGAGTTGACCAGGGCGGCACCCGGGGCGAACTCGCGGGCATTGGCCCGCCCAACCTCGTTTGGGTCAAAAACCTTCACCACCTCGCAGCCGTCGAGAGCGACCAGGTTGCGCAGGATGTTCCTGCCCCAGCGGCCGGTACCCGCCATCACCAGACGAATCTTCTCCACGGATTTCGAACCTCCAGCTTGAGAGCAACATCGTACCAGAGTGCGTCGGGCTAGGCAAGTTGGGGCCTGATCCGGCATTTTCCGAACTGATTTTACGGGCTTGCAAAACCGGTCCAGCTGTGATAGCATATCTCCACGGGAAGGTTGGCCCGTGAGGGCGTTTTTTATATCATGCGAAGAAATCCGGCGTTTTCAAAGAGAGTTGTATTTATCTAAAACCGTCGTGATTGGCTCGGTGGTCGCCTTAGTTGTATTAAGAAGTGTGGCTGATAAATAGGTTGCGTAGTCGCCTTGTGGTAAGTGTGGATCGATCGTGGTAGGAAAATTTATAGAGCGGAAGCGGTTTTGATGAGTTCAGGTGGCCCGTGG
>SDBS01003836.1_pt1 | contig 14747 bp, 13 predicted proteins | sample 2277091 | NCBI WGS metagenome assembly SDBS01 (sample SAMN10404972, study PRJNA504765) | marine sediment metagenome | isolation source: marine sediment core GS10_PC15, 163 cmbsf | place: Arctic Ocean: Southern Knipovich Ridge | collected 2010
TTGTTTACGAAAAATCGGAAATAGCGAATTATTCAGGCGTGACCGGATGTATCCAAAAGTAAGGCTGGATCTATCCCCATCTTTTTCATGGCCTCTTCCCATCGTATCTCAATCGGCATATCAAAAATAACCTCTTCATAAACTTGAGATGTCAGCCAGGCATTTTCCTTTATTTCTGATTCCAGTTGACCCGGACCCCAGCCGGCACATCCCAAGGCAATAATAAAGGATTTCGGCCCTCTGCCCATGGCAACCGCTTCTAAAATATCTCTGGTGTTGCTCATGGCGAGAGTCGGCGTAGTCATATGACAACCCTCCCAACCGAAGGGAGGGCCGTGAAGCACAAAGATCTCACCAATATGAACAGGGCCACCAATATGGATTGGAATAGATTCTGCGCCTGGTATATACTCTATTTCAAGCTCATCAAAAATATCCTTTCCGGTCAGGGAAGGATGAACCCGGTTTACAATGACACCCACTGAACCTACTGGAGTATACTCGCAAATACAAGTAACGGTCTGGTAAAAATTCTGATCAGCCAATAAAGGCATGGCCATGAGAAACTGTCCTTTAAAAGAATCCGGGAAATTATTGCCCATATCTTCCTCCACGAAAATTTTACTATAACATTTTAAAACTTACTTTTATCTTCGGCTCTTGTCAAGAATACAAAACAACCCTTTTGCTTTGACAGGCAGAATTATTGAGGTATATGATGCGTATTCATCCATAATTTGGATAATTCAAGAAGGGAAAGAATTCATTATGAATCCTGAACCAAAAAATATCGCCGCAATGCGAAACGATGCATCAAGAATATTTTACAAAGCCTTGCAGGCTGTTGAACCAGGCGCTGCTGTTAAGCAATACTGCAGACTTGATGGCAAACATCTTTTTATCGGTGATTGGGCATATGACCTTGCCCAGTACAAAAATCTGTTTGTGATCGGTGCAGGAAAGGCCGCAGCCCCCATGGCTGCAACCATAGAGGATATTCTCGGCAAAAGGATCACAAGCGGCATCATTACAGTGAAATATGACCATGTCGCCGACCTTGGCCAGATCGAACTCATAGAAGCCGGCCACCCTTTGCCTGACATAAACGGACAACACGGAGCAGATGCTATCCTGAACCTCGCAAGAAGTGCAGGAAAGAATGACCTGGTGTTATGCCTGATTTCCGGAGGAGGATCCGCCCTACTTCCCCTTCCTTTTCATGGGCTCACACTTAAAGACAAGCAGGATACAATCAAAGTGTTGCTTTCTTGCAGTGCGACAATTCACGAAATAAATGCGATACGAAAGCACACTTCCCTTGTCAAGGGCGGCAGGCTTGCGCGGGCAGCATATCCTGCCACGCTTGTTTCACTTATACTTTCGGACGTGGTGGGAGATGACCTCGACGTTATCGCATCAGGGCCCACTGTACCGGATTCAAGCACATTTTCCCGTTGCATGGAAATTTTCCATAAATATGATATCATAAAAAAAATACCCGAAACTGTTGTGAATCATATCGAATCCGGCGTTTCGGGAAAGATCCCCGAAACTCCAAAGATCGGCGATCCTGCTTTTGACAGAACGCGCAATCTGATTATCGGAAGTAACATTGAAACCATAATGGCCGCAAAACAACAAGCTGAAAGCTTGGGATATCAAGTCCTTGTCCTTTCTTCCATGATCGAAGGTGAAACCCGGCATGTTGCACATGTTCACGGAGCCATAGCAAGAGAGATCTTAAAAACCGGAAACCCCATCCCTCCTCCTGCCTGCATTCTTTCCGGCGGCGAAACCACGGTAACTCTTACAGGTAAGGGGCTTGGAGGACGAAATCAGGAATTTGCACTGGCTGCTGCAATAGATATTGCCGAAAAAAAAAATATTGTCATTCTGAGCGGCGGCACTGATGGAACCGACGGTCCAACAGATGCGGCCGGAGCATTTTCTGATACCTATACCCTGAAGCGGGCCGGCGAAATGGAGTTAGATCCTTATCATTTTCTTGTAAACAACGACTCATATCATTTTTTTCAGAAACTCGGCGATCTTTTCATGACAGGACCCACAAAAACTAATGTGATGGACCTAAGAATCATGCTTGTTGTTTAATTGTATTAATTTAGATTTTTTATAAAAAAAAGTATTCCACAGCATTCAGGTAATCCGGTTTTAAAACGTGTGCTGTTTGACCCGACCCATGAAATAATTACAAACGGCAATAGGTTGCAAGCAATTATAAGTTTCACATCAAAATCGACAATATCCTTATTAAAATCCGCCACTTGGACTTTCATGCTGTTTTTTTGGATATTGGGTGCCGCACAACCCCAAAATCTATATGCAGACAAACTTAATAGTTTACATAATCTTATCGGAAACCAGGATGCCGTACTGGTTGCTGACCCGCAAGGCAAGGTTATTTTTTCGAAAAATGCCGGCATGCAGCTGGTTCCGGCATCTACCCTGAAAATACTCACAGCTCTTGTGGCCCTGCATTACATGGGCCCGGATTACAGATTTGCCACAGAATTCTACCTGGATAAAAATTCGAATCTCAAGATAAAGGGATTCGGCGATCCCCTTCTCATATCAGAAACTTTAGCTGAAATCGCCAAGGATCTTGCAGCACGGCTTGACACAGTGTCGAAAAATATCAACGATATAGTTTTAGATGACTCATATTTTAATGCCGCAATCGTAATTCCCGGTGTTACATCTTCTTACGAACCCTATGATGCACCCACCGGAGCTTTGTGTGTTAATTTCAACACGGTTAACTTCAGGCGCAACCAAAACGGCGCCTATGTCAGTGCCGAACCCCAGACCCCCCTTCTGCCGTTTGTACTTGCAAGAATAAATGCATCAAACATAGATCAGGGCAGAATTATACTTTCCCCAAAAAAAAATGAAATCACACTGTACGCAGGTCATCTTCTTTTATATTTTCTGAAAAAAGAGGGGATAAAATCAAACGGCAGGATCAGGATGGGCAAGGTCCAAAAAGATGTCGACAAGCTTATCTTTAGGTACGTTTCCAGGTTTTCATTGGCACAGGTTATATCGAAGCTTTTTGAATATTCAAACAACTTTGTGGCCAACCAGCTGCTCATTGCCGCAGGTGCAAACGCTTACGGCTCTCCCGGAACACTGTACAAAGGTATTCGCGCAGCGTTAACTTACGCAAAAAACATTCTTGAAATCGATAATATCCGCATTATTGAAGGTTCCGGAATATCGAGAAAAAACCGGATTTCGGCAGAAAACCTTTACAAAATCCTCAAAGCATTTTCTTCGCACCATTTTCTTATGCACCAAACCGGTAAAGCGTTTTACAAGACAGGGACCCTACGCGGCATCAATACACGAGCCGGCTATATCGAAAATGCAAAAGGAGAGTTGTACTGCTTTGTCGTGCTGTTAAATACTCCGGGAAAGACGCCAAAGCGTATCATGGATATACTTCTACGTGATCTGGATTAAACATCCGGCTGCTGCCCGCTTGTAATAGAGGCATAAGCACTGTGGTTGTGGATCGACTCGAAATTTTCAGCACCTACGGAAAACCAGGTGATGTTTTTGTCCTTTTTCAGCTTCTCGGCAATATCGCGCACGATATCCTCAACAAACTTCGGGTTCGAAAACGCCTTTTCAGTCACATATTTTTCATCAACACGTTTCAGGACAGAATATACGTCGCATGAAGCAGCACTCTCCACCAGTTCGATCATATCTTCAATCCAGATAAATTTATGAAACCGGGTGCTGAGCCGGACTTGCCCGCGCTGATTATGGGCGCCTATTTCACTAATTTCCATGGAACACGGGCAGACAGAAGTAATCGGGACAACGACTACTGATACAAGATCGATTTCCCCATCAGGATCGCTTGATCCCAAAAAACTGCAGATATAATCCATGAGACCCGGGGAACTGCTGACTGGAGATTTTTTTTCAACAAAATAAGGAAACGTCACTTCAATGTTAGCCGAAGCCGCATCTAAACATTTTTTCATCTGCCCAAGTATTACTGATATCTTTTTTAAAGAAACCTCCGGGCGGAACAAATGGAGCATTTCTACAAAACGGCTCATGTGGGTCCCCTTATAGTTATGGGGCAAATCCACATACATGTTTATCGTGGCTACCGTATGCTGAAATTTGTTCCTCCGGTCAAGAATCGTTATAGGGTACTGTAGATTCTTAATACCGACCTTGTCGATGGGTATGTTGCGATTATCGAACTGATTTTGGATGTCTTTCATTTCAATAAATATTCTGCCTTCACGTGGCTCATGGCCCTGAAGATATTCCCTTTGACTTTCCTGTTGCTGTTGTATAGCTGCTTTAAAAGCGTCTTTATTTCCTGCCGTTTGGAAACTTTTGCACTAGGACATGGATTGAAAAAAACCGGACAACCCTTTTCTTTTGCAAAACGCCTTATAACATCCTCATCAACAAAAGCAAGTGGTCTTATCAATGTAAACCTTTCCTGAAAAAAAGACTGGGAAGGAATCATGGTGCTTATCTCTCCAGCATAGCATATGTTCATAAACAGGGTCTCGATTATATCGTCCTTGTTATGCCCGAGGGCCAGCTTGTTGCATCCGAGTTCATCCGCAATTTCAAAAAGGCGTTTTCTGCGCAACCTGGAACATAAAAAACAGGGATTTTCCCGATTTTGTGAGCTGTGCGCCAAAATTCCATAATCAGTATGCTCAACCCTGAGTTCAAACCCTGTTTTATTGCAATAATCGGCAAGAGATTCACTAAAGCCTTTCTCAAACCCGGGATCAATATAGACTGCAAGGAACTCATAATTTATGGGTATGCGTGACTGACGCTCATTTAATATCCACATCAGGGTAAGGCTGTCTTTTCCTCCTGAAAGCCCCACTAAGATTCGATCCCCGTCAGATATCATATTATACCGGTGCAAAGCTTTGCCAACTTTCCTGTTCAGCACCTTATATGTATAACTGCCTTTCGACAAAAGATATGTTTCGGCCCCCTATTGATTAACCCCCTGAACTGATACATTAATTTTCATCAGTATCTTCTTTTTCAGTGATTTTGCCCGCAGCGATTTCCCGCAGGGAAACGACAATATCTTCATTCTTTGGTGAACTTACCAGGTATTCTGATCCCTCACGGATCTGTCTTACACGTTTGGCAACCATGTTAACCAGTTTAAAACGGTTTGGTACCCGTTTCAAGCAATCTTCTATTGTAATACGTGCCACGAAAAACCTCCATAGTAAAGAATCCGGGCCCGAAGGACCAAGTTTTCTATGTTTAACCGGTCAAATTACAACCAATTACAAATATTCCTTTGCCAGAATTTCCGCTATCTGAACCGCGTTGGTTGCAGCCCCCTTTCTGATATTGTCCGCTGTAACCCACATATTAATACCGTTTGGAATCGATTCATCCTCACGAATGCGACCAACCAGGGTCAAATCCTGACCGGCAGCATCAATGGCGAGCGGATAAATGTTGTTTTCCGGGTCATCTACAACTTTAACGCCGGGCGCCTTTTCAAGGAGAGACCTGACCTGGTCCGCTGAGATATGTTCAATAGTCTCAACATTGATCGATTCAGAATGGCCAACAAAGACCGGCACACGAACGGTTGTTGCTGTAACCCCAATGGTATCGTCCTCCAGAATTTTTTTTGTCTCAAGGACCATTTTCATTTCTTCTTTGGTATAACCGTTCTCCAGAAACACATCGATATGCGGCAGACAGTTAAAAGCGATGGTATGAGGATAGACCTTATTCTCGCAATCCTTGAAATTGAGAATCGCCCGGGTCTGATAATCAAGTTCATCAATAGCTTTTTTCCCGGTTCCGGATACAGCCTGATATGTTGAAACCACAATCCGTTTTATCCCGCATTTTTTGTGCAGGGGATAAAGTGGAACAACCATCTGTATGGTTGAACAGTTCGGATTTGCGATGATCCCCTTATTAGTGTATTGTGCTACCGCATGAGGATTTACTTCGGGAACCACCAGGGGAACCTCAGGGTCCATACGCCATGCACTTGAATTGTCAATAACCACGCAACCGTCTTTGGCGGCAAAAGGTGCAAATCTTTCGCTTGTACCGCCTCCTGCTGAAAAAAGGGCAATGTCAACACCCTTAAAAGAACTCTCTGTCAATTCCTCAACAGAAACCGAATCACCCATGTAATCGAGCTTTTGCCCCAAAGAGCGACTGGAGGCCAAAAATCTAATTGATTTAACCGGAAATTTTCTCTCCTCAAGGCAAGTTATCATCTGATTTCCGACAGCACCTGTTGCTCCTGCTACGGCAACGTTAAATTTCTTGTCAGACATGATGAATTTCCCTTTTAGTCGCTAATCCCACATTTCCTTATTTCTTCAATCGTATAATATAATCTGCCACAAGATCTCCGACCTCCTGGGTCGTATATCCCATCCTTCCTGCGGCAACATCCTTGAGATCATCACGCAGCACCTTAATGACCCCCTCCTCTATCCAGGAAGCAGCCTTGGGCTCACCTATGGTCTCAAGCATAATCTGGGCCGCTGAAATGGCTGCGATGGGGTTTATCATCTGCTTGCCTGTGTATTTAGGCGCTGAACCGCCAATAGGCTCGAACATTGAAACACCATTGGGATTAATGTTCGCACCGGCAGCAATCCCCATTCCACCCTGGATCATTGCAGCCAGATCGGTTATTATATCTCCGAACATGTTGTCCGTGACAATAACATCAAACCACTCTGGATTCTTTACCATCCACATACAGATGGCATCAACGTGGGCGTAATCTGTTTCGACATCAGAAAACTCACTCGCAATCTCATTAAAAGTGCGCTCCCATAAATCAAATGCAAAAGTCAGTACATTCGTCTTTCCGCAAAAAGTCAGCTTTTTCCTCTTGTTTCTTTTCCTGCAAAATTCAAAGGCATATCTGATACACCTTTCCACGCCTTTGCGGGTATTTATCGATTCCTGAATTGCGACTTCATCAGAAGTGCCTCGTTTTAAATAGCCGCCGGCTCCGGCATAAAGGCCTTCGGTATTTTCGCGGATCACGACAAAGTCAATATCTTCCGGCCCCTTGTTCTTTAAAGGCGTATCGACTCCTTCATACAGTTTAACAGGTCTTAAATTTATATACTGGTCAAAATAAAACCTGATTTTTAAAAGGATACCTTTTTCTAGAATACCCGGTTTTACATCTGGATGACCGATGGCGCCTAAATATATTGCGTCTGATTCCGACAGTAATTCAAGCACGCTGTCAGGTAAGATCTCTCCGGTAGCCTTGTAATGCTCGCCCCCTAAATTATGATGGTTATAATTCAGGCTGAAACCGCATTTATCTGCAACGATTTGAAGGATCTTTAGACCTTCTGCGACAACTTCGGGCCCTGTACCATCACCCGGAATAACGGAAATATTATATTCTTTTGACATAATAATACAACTGAGCCGTCGAAATTAATCCTTTTTACCACAAAAGACCGGTGCTTGAATTAGCAATGCCCATATATCATGGCAAAATAGGACTCGACTTGTGCTCGTCTATTTCGGTGGTTTCGGCCTTTTGTCGTTTTGTTTCTTTATAATGCCGCATGGTGACGAAAGGACCTGAAATGACATACGCAAGCCCTAATATAAAAAGGGCAATGGATGGCTGGGCAGCAATAAAAATAAATATCAGGATTACTGCAACCAGAACATTGAAATTCATCTTTCTAAACAGTTCCGGCTTTTTGAAACTGTTGTATTTTAGAGTGCTTACCATTAAAAAGGAAAGCATATAAAGCAAGACAAGAATGAATATGGGATTTACTTCCCCTGCTATACCAACCTTGTGACAGAACAAAACAGTCGTTGCCGACATACCTGCTCCGGCCGGTATCGGAAGTCCTGCAAAGTAATCACTGCTTATGGTACCCACCTGGGAGTTGAAACGTGCCAGGCGGAGAGCGCCGCAAGCCATGAAAAGGAATGCAGCCAGCCAGCCGATTCTTCCTAACGGTTTAAGAGCCCACAAATATATCATCACGCCTGGTGCAAGGCCAAAAGATATAAGATCTGCCAGGGAATCGTATTCAATACCGAATTTGCTGGTAGTATTGGTAGCCCTGGCAATTTTACCGTCCATAATATCAAACATTATACCAATCATAATAGCCACGGATGCGGCAATAAATTTGCCGTCTATGGATGCTATTACAGCATAGAAGCCGCAGAAAAGATTAAGCGATGTAAATATGTTGGGCAGAATGTAAATTCCGAGACGCGATCCTTCTTTTTTAAATCTTTTTCTTCTTTTCATGGCAAAACTCCCAAAACAGATGTCCCTGCCTTTACCCTATCTCCAACAGCCACGTTTAAATTTGCATCAGGCGGGAGATAAACATCGAGACGTGATCCAAAACATATTAAACCAAAACGCTGCCCACGGGCGACAACGTCACCCTCCTGTATCTTGCAGATTATTCGCCTTGCAATCAGACCTGCAATCTGGACTATGCAAATATTTTTTCCTTCTTTGGTTTCAAGAAAAACTGCATTGTGCTCGTTAAGTCTTGAAGCCTTATCAAGATTGGCGGAAAAAAATTTTCCGGGATAATAACTAACCGTTTTTACTCGCCCTTCATGGGGAATACGATTTACATGAACATTAAAAATCGACATGAAGATACTGATCTTAATGCATGCACCTTTAAAAAACGGACTGTTGTCCACAGAACCCGCCAAAATAACCTTGCCGTCGGCTGGAGCAACCACAGCACGGTTATCATTGGGAATAACACGATCCGGGTCCCTGAAAAAATAACAAATAAAAAAGGTGATAGCAAGACCGATAAGGGCCGGAGCGGTCAGCTCCAAAATGGCGAATACAGCAGTTGTAAATGCGGAGGCAAATATAAAAGGATATCCAGCGCTTGCCACAGGAAAGGCTGTATGGCTCGGCGGATTAGAACAGGAAAATTTATCCATTCAATGTGCCTTGATTCAATTTACATTTACAGTATTCAGATACAGCTTATAAACTTGAAACATATACAATTATCAAAACAAAACAGTATTGTCAACGATAAGCGAAAACCTTATTATTGAAATCGCTTCTCACAGCTTCGATTGTCTTTTCCCCTTAAAATTAAGTTCTGCATCAGACTTTCTGATATAATGAGGCACAAGCATAGCGACATCATCTGTATCGGCGTTTTCGAATCTATTCATGCTAAGATGCGCCACAGTTGAAGCTCGGATCGTACTTTGAAAAGGCGGTGCAAAATGTGCGAGTTTACCTATCTTATTTAATATTGTTTCTTGATAAAGCCTGGCGCCATTCCCCACAAATAGGCATGCCTCATTAAGGTCACGTACAGCTTTTTCAGGGGGAAACACCTGCTCCTCGATCTCCTTTTTTAAATTGCCATCTCGAAACCTGTATCGGGCACAATAGACCTCCCCTCTGCGCGCATCTAATAGCGGACAGATGAGATATGAAGAAAGAGATGCCTGCATGGCAAGTACATCAAGGCTTGAAACACCCACAACAGGTTTGCCGGATGCCACCGCAAGCCCTTTGACCGAACTTATTCCGATACGCACCCCGGTAAAAGTTCCAGGCCCCCTGGTGACAGCAAAGCCGTCCAGTTCAGAGACAGTTAAACCTGACAAACCGATGACCGTATGTATCATCTCCATTAAATGTTTCGAATGGGTCTGCTCCCTGACAATCGTCACTTCAGCCAACAAGGATTCATTATCAACAATACCAACACTACAGCTTTTTGTAGCCGTATCAACCGCAAGTATTTTCATAAGAAATAGGTGATGGGTTATAGGTTAATGGCAAGCGAAAGAACTCTATCCATGTTCTTTACAGGAACAAAGCTGATTTTACGCTTTACGTTCGATGGAATCTCAGCCAGATCCCTTCTGTTCTTCTCGGGAATAATGATTGTGCTAATTCCGGCCCTTAACGCGCCCAATGCTTTCTCCTTTAAACCTCCTACAGGAAGAACCCTCCCCCTGAGTGTGATTTCACCTGTCATGGCTACATCTTTATTTACCGGTTTATTCGTCAAAGCAGAAATAAGAGCTGTAGCCATTGCAATTCCGGCCGATGGCCCGTCTTTTGGTATTGCACCCGCCGGAACGTGAATATGTACATCCATATTTTCAAAAATATTTTCTTTAACGCCTAAAGAGGCAAGGTTTGCCCTGGCATAGCTAAGAGCTGCACGGGCAGACTCCTGCATAACATCTCCAAGTTGACCGGTTATGATTAACTCTCCCTTGCCACCAATTAAAGACGCCTCGACATAAAGAACCTCACCACCGACCTGGGTCCAGGCAAGTCCGGTGGATAAACCGACCTGACTGCTTTCCTGATCCATTTCAGGAAAATATTTGGGAACACCCAGGTACTTATGCAAATTGTTTTTTGTAATCCGAAAAGGCCCTTTATCTCCTTCAGCAATTTTTCGCGCCACCTTGCGGCAAAGAGCTCCTATCTCGCGTTCAAGGTTCCTTAAGCCTGCCTCAGAAGTATACTCTGTTATAATCTGAAGCAATGCACCCGGTGTGATAGGCATGGTTTTGGCCTTTAATCCATTCTCCCTGATCTGTCGCGGGATAAGGTGCCTTTTGGCAATCATCGTTTTTTCTTCTTCTGTATATCCGGTAAGAGAAATAACCTCCATCCTGTCAAGCAGCGCTGGCGGGATGGTATCTGTCAAGTTGGCCGTGAGGATAAACATGACCTTGGAAAGATCAAAGGGTAAGTTAAGGTAGTGGTCACTAAAAGCCGAGTTCTGTTCCGGATCAAGAGCCTCTAGAAGGGCTGAAGAAGGATCTCCACGAAAATCAGAGCCAAGCTTGTCGATCTCGTCCATCATGAAAACAGGATTGTTTGCACCACTCTGTTTCAAACCATACAATATACGTCCCGGCATGGAACCGATATAAGTACGACGGTGTCCTCTGATTTCTGCTTCATCACGAATGCCACCCAGAGAAATACGGACGAATTTACGTTTCATGGCGCGCGCAATAGCCTGACCCAGGGAAGTCTTTCCCACACCAGGTGGGCCCACAAAACAGAGAATTGGACCTTTCATCATTGGATTAATCTTACGTACGCTCAAATATTCCAGTATGCGATCCTTTACCTTGTCCAATGCAAAATGGTCCTTGTTGAGGACCTTTTTGGCGCGCTTGATATCGAATACATCTTTGGTCGATTTACTCCAGGGCAAATCAACCAGCCAGTCTAAATACGTTCTCACAACTGAAGCTTCGGCTGAGTCAGGATGCATCTGTTCCAGACGTTTCAGCTGTTTTAAAGCTTCTTTATCAGCCTCCTTTGACATCCTGGCGCTTTTTATCTTTTTTTTGTAATCCTCGATCTCCTGTGCTTTGTCATCAGCCTCCCCGAGTTCCCTGTGAATCGCCCTCACCTGTTCTCTTAAAAAGTAGTCTCGCTGGCTTTTTGAAATTTCATCTCTAACATCAGACTGGATCTTAACCTGCATGGATGATAGTTCCACTTCACGTGAGAGCAAGTCGTTGACTTTCTTGAGACGTTCCACAGGATCGATCAGTTCGAGCAGAATCTGGGATTCATCAATTTTTAATCTAAGATTTGAGGCAACAAGATCAGCAAGTTTCCCAGGATCATCTATACTTTCCAAAATAGTGCCGACATCACTGGTCATTTCGCCACGCAAATCCAGAATCTTTTCGGAGTGCTCCCGAACATTCCGCATCAGGGCTTCAATTTCAAGATCGATCTCCTTAACCGGTTCCTCCTTAATAATTTCAATTTTTACCCGATACAAAGATCTCTTTGAAACGTATTTAACAATCCTTGCCTTGGCGATACCCTGCACAAGGGCCTTGACACTACCATCAGGAAGTTTCAGCATTCGCAGTATCCGGCCCACAGTGCCAACCGAAAAAATTTGATCCTGCTCCGGGTTTTCGATACCCGGGTCCTTTTGTGTAGCCAAAAACAAATATCCGTTCTTTGCAACTGCCTCTTCCACAGCGCGAACCGATTTTTCGCGTCCAACAAAAAGCGGGAGAAGCATGTCGTTAAAAATCACAATATCCCGTACCGACATCAAAGGAAGTGTTTCAGGTAAAGTTGCATCCTTTTCATCTTCTTCAATAATGCTGATAAGATCATCTTTGTCAGTTTCAGCCATTGTTGCCCTGCCTCAATTATGTATTAATTTAGTTTTTTGAAAAACGTGTTCCACAAGCATTCAGGTAATCCGGTTTTAAAGTGGGTCATAGCACCTGTTCTTTCTTTACGCTCACTTATGCACGAGTTTTATCCGCCTTCGGCGTGGTTGACACGGTTTAAAACCGGATTATCTGAATGCGATAATTTTTTTCAAAGGGCTAAATTGATGCCAATATTTTAATAAGACATAATAAGACATAATAAGACATAATTCTCTTTTTACAATATCAATCTTGATGGTTTTATAAAAAGTCGAATTCATCTTGTTTTAGGTTTTATTATCATCCGATACAGGAAGTTACTAAGGCGAGCATAATAAAGCGGACATGTCTCAGATTGCCCTCGCAGGCTCAGATCAACAGCTTTGACAGCTTCTTTTCTCCGAACCTCATTGGAAGCACAATTGCAAGAATACTAATTATAAAAACCAGTGCAAACGATCCAATTATCCATATCCACTCTAAAACGGTTAATGCCCTTTCCCTGATGCCTGCCATAAAAATGTTGTAAACCGGGCCGGCCTCAATTAGGATCACGGCGCCTATATATCCTGCACACACCATCATAAAGAGAAGTCCGCCGAAACTTGTAACAGTTTGGGCCGGGTTTTCGGATTTAAAATCCGGATACGCTGCGCCAAAACCGATCCCCATGGATACAACCCCCGGAACCATTAATAATATGTTAACTGTTGAAAGTGCCATCATAAAGGGAGTAACGTTAAGGAGGATGTTCGTTGCAACGATCAGGATTTCGGTTAAAACCAGCAGGGGGAAAAAATAGACAAAGAACTTTATCCAGAGATAGTTTTTTAGCGGTATCGGCGCCGATTTTACCAGCCAGAATGCCTCACTTTCAGTACTTACAGCAGGATAAGCAAAGCGGGCTGCAATAGCTGTAAGAACAAAGCCTGCAAGGGCCATGTTCAGAAAGGAAAGCAGATTCTGAAGGTATACTGTCTTTATGGGAGCTTTTTCCAGGGGAAGAGCATTGAAGTTGTAGATATATATGACAACAAGGGCCCCTATAAGAAATAGCTGGGACCACTGGGTCTGATCCCGGAAAAATGTTCGGATCTCTTTTACTGCAAAGGCCCTGACCGGACGCGACAGAAATCCTAAAAGTATGCTGCCGGATCCTCTGAATTTAAAAAGCCTAACCTGTGCCGTCCGGGTCTTTGAAAGCCCTTTAAAGTACATGGCATCTGCAATAATGATAACCATAAACACCATTACCCCTGCAAAGCTCAAGGAAAGCGCCATGTGAAACAACCACTCTGCAAACTGCCCTGAAAGTACAGCCTTCATGCTGTCAAATGCCCATGTACTCGGAAGGTATGGCGGCGACGGGGTCTTTAATGCCTTAAGATAAACAAGGACGGTTGCAAAAATTTCGGGATCAACAAGACGTTCCGGCCGTATAAATCGAAAAGCAAAAAAGAGGACCATAAAAAAGAAAAGACCTATGAATATAAATATACTTCTTATGCGACTTGCCGGAATAACAATCACGGCGATCATAACCAGAATGACGCTTATGCCTGATGCAATAATCGAAAGCGATAAAAGGGTGAAAACGATATTGCCATAGAAAAAAGGGCCTGCCCGATAAACAATACCGTATGAGATAAAGACCGGAATGGTATACACAACGACCATCCACGAACTGTCGACGGTGCTTTCAATCCACCTTGCAATAAGAATTTTGTAACTTGAAACCGGCATGGAATGTACAAGAGGAAGATCTCTGCTGATATAAAGTTTGGAAAGGGATGTGAGGATACTGCTGAAAATAAGAATTGAAAAAAATATGAGAAGCACCATTGAAAGCAGTTTATATGCAAGGATATCACCCAGGTCTTCTATATTTTTGAAATAACCGAGAACTCGCAATGAGACAGCAAATATACCGCCCCAAAAAAGCACACCGATTGTCCCGAACAATAAAAGCTTAAATGGCCTGCTTTCGTTGTTCTTTGAAAAGCCCTTGCCTTTAAAGGACCAAATCCTCGGCTTTAAAAGTATAATGATATCTTTCATTCTTGTAACTCAATAAATTCTGGAGCCCACTGGTGATAAAATGTAAAAGAGCTGGCTGTTTGAGTGTGTTAGTGAGAAGCCATCATTCTTCTGTTAGTCTAATGAATACCTGCTCAAAATCTGCCTCTGCAGCATGGGCGTCACGCTTTAATTCTTCAGTAGTGCCTATGGCGATAAGTGATCCCTTATGGATTACACCGATGCGATCGCATACATCTTCGGCCACTTTAAGGGTATGAGTTGACATAAAAACGGTTACGCCTTGTTTTGCAAGACGTCGAAAAAGATCCTTCACCATATTGATCGCCACAGGATCAAGTCCCACCATCGGTTCATCGACGATGATAACTTCGGGATCATGAAGAAGTGCTGCCGCCATTACGAGCCGTTGTTTCATGCCGTGAGAATACGACTCTATGAGTTCATTGGACCAGTCTGCAAGGGAAAACATCTCTAGC